>Ga0315298_1010848_pt1 | contig 10861 bp, 14 predicted proteins | sample WHS_1_MG_FD_203077 | JGI IMG/M metagenome (GOLD analysis project Ga0315298, IMG submission 203077) | Extremophilic microbial mat communities from Washburn Hot Springs, YNP, Wyoming, USA - WHS_1_MG | ecosystem: Environmental > Aquatic > Thermal springs > Hot (42-90C) | place: USA: Wyoming...
TTGGCGACCCGCTGGAATTTATTGCCTCTGGACCCACAGCTCCAGATTCAACGACTTTCGGCGACGCCATAAAAGTTTTAAAGAAATATGGTTTATGGGATAAGGCTCCAGTTTCCATCAAAAAGGTCTTGCTTGACGGTGAAAAAGGAGCAATTCCCGAAACACCGAAATCTTCAGATGCAGCTTTCAAAAAGGTCTTTAACGTTGTTGTAGGAAACAACAGGTCTGCAAGCCTAGCAATCTGCGAACAAATGAAAAAGGATAACTTAAACACGCTTTTGCTGACCACGACGATGGAGGGCGAAGCCAGACATGTCGGAACATTGCTTGCCACAATAGCCAACGAAACCTTTTCTTATGGAAATCCCATTCCAAAGCCAGCCGGAATAGTAGCTGGCGGAGAAACAATAGTAACCGTTACTGGAAAAGGAGTTGGTGGAAGAAACCAAGAACTGGCTTTGGCAGCCGCGCTAAAACTGGAAGGGATGGATGGTGTTGTTTTAGCCTCGCTGAGCACGGACGGCGTTGACGGACCAACAGACGCTGCTGGAGCGATAGTTGATGGAAAAACTTTAGCCAGAGCAAGAAAAGCTGGATTGGCTCCACAAGAGTATTTAGCTGAAAACAACTCCTACAAGTTCTTCGCGGAATTAGGCGACCTCATTATTACTGGACCCACGGGAACAAACGTCAACGACATCACAGTAATAGTTGTTGTATAACAAACCGATGGTGAAAAGGCGATGGCTGTAACGGTGAAGTTCATTGGAACTTTACGAGGCATCTCGGGCAAAGAGAAGCTTACCATAGAACTCGAGAAAGAAATGTCACTAAGTGAATTAGTGAAAAAGATTGTCGAGAGAGAGCCTAAACTTAAACGCGCCCTAATCGACCCAGAACTCGAAGACCCGAGACCAAACGCGCTCATACTCGTTAACGGAAGGGAAATCAGCGTTTTAAATGGTTTAGAAACCGTTGTTAGAGACAAGGATGAGGTGGTTTTTGTCCCAGTCATCCATGGAGGTTGAACATGTATGAGGTTGTATGCTGTTAAAACAAGACTTGTGAAGGTCGGCGATAACCTTGTCGACGTCATTCTCGAAGCGTTAAAGAAACAAAACATTCCGCTCGAAAACAATGACATCTTGGTTTTAACATCAAAAATCGTGGCTTACGCAGAAGGACGCCTTGTCAAGCTAAGCGAAGTTAAGCCTTCAGAAAAGGCGAAGGAACTTGCCGAAAAGTTTTCGCTTCAACCAGAACTTGCAGAGTTGCTATTGCATGAAGCGGAAAAAGTTTATGGAGGAGTTGAAAAGGCTGTTTTAACCCTTAAAAACGGGGTTTTAACAGCCAACGCTGGAATAGACAACAAAAACGCCCCTATCGGTTATGTGGCTTTGTGGCCGCAGAACGCTAAGGAAGCTGCCAAACAAATTAGGGAAGAGATAAAGCGTAAGACTGGCAAAGTTGTTGCAGTTTTGATTATTGACAGCGGCTTGGCGCCTCTAAGAAAAGGAACCGTTGGCGTGGCTTTGGCTGTTGCAGGATTTAAACCAGTAGAAGACTACCGAGGACGAAAAGACCTTTATGGAAAACAGCTTTTTATTACACAACACGCAGTAGCAGACAATTTAGCGTCTGCCGCTCACATGATGATGGGTGAAGCTGCCGAAAAAATTCCTGCGATATTGATTAAGGATGCGCCGGTAGATTTCGACGAAGGCTCTTACGGTTCCGCTGAGATGGAAATGCCAATTAGAGAATGCATTTTTATGAGCACTTTTCTTAGTGATGCAGGCAACTCGAAAAGGGTAAAAGGTTTGCGCTCTTCAGAACCTTAAAAAGAGTTGATCCTGTTACGGCTGAAACAATTGCGATAATTACTCTTTCCGTCGGGTAAAGAAAAATCGTAGTCAACCATGTACCTAATGCTCCACTTATGTCTTGTGAAATCATGAGCTCATAGATTGTTGAACCAGCTATTTGCCCCGCGAGTGTTGAAGTTAAAGATGTTATAAAAAGAGCATAAAAAAGCATCGAACCGTTATCCGTGTTAGTCATTTTTACGGCTACAGATTGCAAGGGTGAAATTAGAATGACAAAACCGATTATTTGAAACCACAAATAGGGTGGATACAGCCATGCGGGGCCAATAACTGGATAAAAGGCGAAAATAAGCAAAAGGCAGAAATAAATCATGATTGACGCAGTTCTTCTACCCAGCGAAGTCAAGCCGCTGCATAATGCTGTGGTAACGCCCGCCGCAAGGCTTAGTTGAGAAAAATAACCGAGGGAAATACCAACTATTCCGCCCAGAAATGTAGATAACACTCCTATATATGGTCCAAAAATTATGCCTATTACTGGAGCGATAATCGCAGCTGCAGTAATTCCCTGACTTGGTAAGCCGATTATTGGAGAAATTTTCAAAGTTCCCAAGACAACATATAACGCCGTGAAAACGGCTGCTAAAGCCAATTCCTTTGTTCCTAACCGCACATGAACTGACATTTGCCGGACTCCTTGTGTGTGAAAAAAGCTAATTATTTTAACCGATTATAAAAGTGTGATGTAGCATGACTCACGCGATCATTACCCTAACAACAGATTTTGGATTACGAGATCCATACGTTGCTGAAATGAAAGCCGTGATATTAGGCATATGCCCAAACGCAACAATTGTGGACGTAAGCCATGAAATAGAAAAATTTAATGTGAGGATGGGCGCGTTCATTCTGGCTTCGGCAGCCCCTTACTTTCCCAAAGGAACAATTCATGTGGCGGTTGTTGACCCTGGCGTGGGAACGAAAAGAAAACCTATACTCGTACATACTGAACAGAGCTTCTACATAGGGCCAGACAACGGCGTTTTAGCTTTGGCTGCAACGAAACAGGGCATAAAACGCATTTACGAAATATCAAACAGTGAACTGATGCTTCCAAAAATATCACACACTTTTCATGGAAGAGATGTATTCGCACCTGCAGCCGCCCACCTAGCGAATGGAACTCCACCAGCAGATTTTGGTCCGCAAATTCACGACATTGTTATGCCGGAATTCACGAAAGTTGTAAAAAGGAATGATGCTTTGGTGGGTGAAGTTTTGTACATCGACGGCTTTGGAAACATCATCACAAATTTTGCGGAAGAAGATTTTGAAGAGCTCGACGTCAAAGAAGTTGCTGAAGTTCGCCTTAACAATGTTGATTTAAGGCTTAAACTATGCAAGGCCTATGCTGAGGCTGAACTTCAAAAGCCCCTAGCCATAATTGGAAGCCACAATTTTCTTGAAATTTCGATAAACCAAGGTAACGCCGCAAAAACCTTTAAAGCAAAAATTGGTGACAAAATTGTCCTTCGCCGCGTAAAATAACCACTTTATTTTTGCCTTTTCCTAAATTCTCTATTCAGTTCTTCCAGCCTTTTTTCTTTTATGGCTATCAATCGCCCGGTTAACTGAATTTCGTCCTGAAGCTTTGCAGAGACTTTCAAATCTTTTGTTTCCGCTAACTGTCGATGTAAACTATTTAGGAACTGTATTTTTTCTTCAACTTCCTTGTCAATCAGCTGTATTGCTGTTTGCAGCTGTGCTGTTGTCCACTCGCTTAGTGGCTTTTTTTCTGTCCAGCAGTATTTCACACCTTCGGGGGATATTTTCTCCTTTGAAAGCTGCTCTTTCTCCTCTGGAGCTAGTTCTCTGCATTTCCGAGTAACTAGTCCTTCCTTCTCCAGAAATGCCGCGTAGCTCTGCTCCATTACTGTTTGCGCCTCCACTCCTACAGTACACCAGTTCAGTTATTATGTTTACTCTTCTTTCAAGCAATAAACCATACTTTAACAACTTATTGATAAATATACTTTTTCAATAGTACCACTGTTAATATGCTTTGCACGCCTCTATAAACATGTTAAACTAATTAAAGAAAAGTTTAAAGAAGTGAATACGGTATCTGTTCTCCCTAAAGCGGTGACGTGCACAACATATGAGTAAAAAATACCTCAAATATGGAAGGGAAAAACCCCCTCCAGCCATATTCTCTGTCCGGACCACCACAGGACAAGAAAAGAATGTGGCGAATCTAATAGCGGCTAAAGTTGAAATGGACCAAGAGCTTAAAAAAAGAATAAAGGCTGTTCTTGTTCCAGAGCCGTTAAAGGGCTACGTTTTTATTGAGGCGGAAGGCCCCCACTACGTTGAGGAAGCCATAAAGGGAATAAAGCATCTGAGGTCGAGGGCGCCTGGCGTTGTCGAATTTTCTAAAATTGAGCAGTATGTTGCCGTAAAACCAGTTGTGGAGGAACTTAACGAAGAAGACATTGTCGAGGTTATAAGTGGACCGTTTAAGGGGATGAAGGCGAAAATCACGAGGATTGACAGAACAAAGGAGGAAGTAACCCTTGAACTTTTGGAAGCCACCTTCACCTTACCCATAACGGTGCACGCTGACTACGTGAGGCTTGTTGAAAAAGTCAAAAAGGAGATGAGCGAATGAGCGAAAAAAAGGTTGTTGAACTCCTCGTTAGCGGTGGACAAGCAACAGCCGGACCCCCACTTGGTCCAGCATTGGGACCGTTAGGTGTAAACGTGCTAGCCATCGTCAACAAGATAAACGAGTTGACAAAAGACTATTCTGGAATGAAGGTCCCAGTAAAGGTCACGGTTGACCCTGAAACAAAACAGTTTGAAGTTACCGTTGGCACGCCAACAACATCAGCCCTCATTGTTAGCGAACTAAAGATTGAGAAGGGTTCTGGGACGCCGAGCACACAAAAGGTTGGAAACCTCACCATGGAACAAGTTGTACGCATCGCCAAAATTAAGCGCCCGGAACTTTTGGCCAAAACCCTGAAGACAGCAGCCAAAGAAGTCTTGGGAAGCTGTGTCAGCATGGGCGTGACGGTTGAAGGCAAAGACCCCCGAGAAGTGCAGAGGGAAATTGACGAAGGCAAGTATGACGAGGTACTCAGTAAGAGCGAAGAATAAGAGAACATTTTTATAAATGCATTCTATTCCCTCATTGGCACGAGGCCCAACAAAATGCCCCTCGACCAAAAAACGATATTAAATGCAGTTAAAGAAGCAAAGGAAAAGTCCGAAAAGAGAAACTTCACACAATCCATAGAGCTAATTCTAAACCTACAAGATATTGACATGAAATCGCCGGAAGGCAGACTGCAAGAAATCGTTGAACTGCCACATTCCATAGAAAAGCCGAACAAAATATGCGTCATAGCGTCTGGGGAACTGGCGTTGAAAGCGAGAAAAGCCAATGCAAACTTGGTCATTGAAAAAGCTGAACTTGAGAGTTTAGCCGGCAAAAAGAAGGAGCTACGCAAAATAGCCAACGAATACGATTTCTTCGTTGCTGAAGCCCCTTTGATGCCTTTGGTGGGTAAAGTTCTTGGACCCGTTTTGGGTCCTAGAGGAAAAATGCCTGTGCCGGTTCCGCCAACAGCAGACATCGAGAGTTTGATAGCGAAGTACAGCAAGTCGGTCACTTTGAGAATGCGTAACCAACCGATTGTACAATGCCGAGTTGGAACAGATAATATGAAAGAGGAGGAAATAGCTGAAAACATCCAGACAATCTTAAGAGTCATTGAAGGAAAACTTAAAAGAGGAATGAAAAACATCAAGCTTGCCTACATTAAAACATCTATGGGCACGCCTGTAAAGATTAAACCATAAGGTTGAGGAAGCAATGCCGTCCCAACAAGTTTTGCAAGAAAAACTCAGCGAGGTTGAAGAAATAATAGAATTATTAAGGCAGCATAAAGTGATAGGAGTTGCCAGCTTACAGAAGGTCAGAGCAACCCAACTGCAAGAGTTAAAGAAAAAGCTCGCAGACAAAGTTTACATGAAAGTCGTAAAAAACACTCTAATGAAAATAGCAATAGAAAAATGCGGAGAAAAACCAAACCTAAAGAAACTTGTGGAACATTTAACGGGCTCAAACATCTTCCTATTCACAAACTTAAACCCTTTCAAGCTGGCGCTAATCCTAGAAAGGGGAAAAGTCAAAACCACGGCTAAGGCAGGTGACATAGCATCTTTCGACATCATAATCCCAGCGGGAAACACTGGACAACCACCAGGTCCAATAATTAGCCAGTTGAATTCTGTTGGTTTGCCAACCAGGATAGAGTCGGGAAGCGTCTGGATAAATAAGGATACGCTTGTTGCCAGAAAAGGCGATGTGATTTCCGAAAGGCTTGCTAGTGTTTTATCAAAGCTTGGTATAAAGCCTGTTGAGGCTGGGCTTGCCTTAAAAGTGGTTTATGATGATGGTTTGACGATAACTCAGGATCAGCTTAAGTTAAACTTGGATGAGACTAAAAAGAGCATTCAAGAAGCATATTCATGTGCCTTCACGCTGGCATTGAATGTAGCCTATCCGACACGGGAAAACATTGCGATGCTTTTGCAAATTGCGTACAGAGAGGCTTATACACTCTCGTTGAACGCCGCTATACCAACTAAGGAGACGGTTGCGGATTTGATTAGAAAGGCTCATATGGAGATGTTAAGTTTAAGTAGCAGATTACCCAATTTAGAGGGGAAAGCTGAAAAGTTAAAATACTAGGGTGAAGAGGTGAGTAAGGTATGGAGTACATTTACGCTGCAATGCTTCTTCACAAGGCTGGGAAAGAAATAAACGAGGAAAACTTAACTCAAGTCTTGACAGCTGCGGGCATAAACGTTGACGCTGTAAGGGTTAAGGCTTTAGTGGCTTCCCTAGCCGAAGTTAACATAGACGAAGCCCTAAAATCAGCTCCAACAATGCTAGCTGCACCAGCAGCCGCGCAAGCAGCATCGGCACCAGCAGCAGAAGCCAAGCCTAAAGAAGAGGAAAAGAAGAAGAAAGAGGAAGAGGAAAAAGCCAAAGAAGAAGCAGCGCTTGAGGGACTTGGAGCACTTTTCGGTTAACAACCCTCTTTCATGTGTTTTGAAGCCCTTTAACTTCTCAAACAGCTTCCACCATAAAGAAGGCTTTAATCCACTTTTAGGCATAATAAATCCCATGAAACTCTGCAGCGCTTGCTTGTTAGGAATAAAATGCAGGTACAACGGGAAAAGCGCGCTAAATAAAAAAGTTGTTAAGCTATTGGAAACGGAAACTTTGGTTCCAGTCTGTCCAGAACAGTTAGGAGGCTTGCCAACTCCTAGGGAACCAGCTGAACGAAGAGGAAACAAGGTGTTCACGCGGTCTGGAAAAGACGTTACTATGGAGTTTGAAAGAGGTGCAAGGCAAGTTTTAAAAATAGCGAAGTTGCTCGGCATTAAGGAAGCGATTTTGAAGCAAGGAAGCCCATCATGCGGCTGCGGAAAAATCTACAACGGAAGCTTCTCCAAAAAGATTATCGAAGGAGATGGGGTCACAACTGCCCTGCTGAAAAAGAACGGCATAAAAATTATAACTGAAGAGGAACTGTAAGCTGCAATTTATTCATTTTTCTTTTTCCAGATTACTAATGGTAGCCATCCACAGACGATCATCAGGGTGCCCGGAAAAGCCTTCAATCCATAATTGAGTATCGCCACCTCAAAAACGAAAAAGGACACAGCCATCGCAACTGCTGAGAGAACCGCGAAATTCTTACCAAATTTTTTAAAAGTTTGCGTGGCGAGGAGCCCTGCAAAGAAAAAGTCTCCTAAACCGAGAGATATGTATGGTGCATCCAGTCTAGATGTTGGAAATGTCGGCAGTGAAACCATCACCGGAAGCCTCAAGGCAGAAACATGCGTCGCCGCGGAGACCATTGCCCCAGTGACCAGAACGAGTATTATGTCCATAACCGTGAGGAGCCCGACGAATACAAGCGATGTTTTCCACGTGAACAAACTTGCGAGATAAAGAATCACCAAAACCGCGAAAACCATCCCATACAAGTTCAGCAGGTATGGAAACCAAATCTGGGTTTTGCCAAAGAACAGGTATAGGCTTATGAACATGGCTGGCGGAAAAACAGCCATATACCACCTCTCCTTTAATTGAGCGCTGTACTGTTCATATAGCAACGCTAAAAATGAAAATCCACACAGAGAAAAGAAAACCAAAGATCCATAGGCAACCGGGGCTTCCGCACCGAAACTGAATAAGCTTACAGACGCGATGACAAAGCTGACAAGAGAAAATGCTGCGAAGAAGAGTTTAGCCTTGCCTTTCTCCATATTAGAGAAGATGTACGTGAATATGAATAGCAACATGGAATAGGCAAAGAGAAAAACGCCCATAACCGCCATCTGCGGAACAAACACGATAATAGATACGGTGATGCCCACTGCAGCAACAAGCAAGATGGCATCCCGAACACGAAACTCCCTCTCCTCAAAAACCATCTTCAGCTTACCCTCAACTTTTCCATTCAAAAACATAGCTAAAACAGTAACTAAAAGAAGCGCCAAGGGCATAGTAACATCGAGATACATACAAGCACATAAGGCTAGAGAAACATTTAAACTTAAAGGGCAAAACGCACGTTCAAAACCGCCAAAGAGGCAATAATCGCCTCTTCTGTTCTAACGGTTTCCGTGCCCTGCTCCGGAACAGTATTAACCACGAAGCCCACTATCTCGTCTAGATTGAAGCCTTCTCGCCTAGCTATTTCGTAAAGCCCCTCAGATGGAGCCCCAAAGGCTACGAGGATTTTCTCAGCTTTGTCCCATTTTTCAAATATTTTTTCGGCAACAGCGTGGAATGGAACTCCATATTTTGAAGTTGCGATTGTTAGGTCAAAGCCTCCACGTTTGACAAGCTTGCTAAATGAGTCCTTTTCAACTGTAATATTGTAACCCCAATACTCTGCTATTTCTTCGCGTTTCGCCAAATCAACTTCGACTTGGCGGTCAACCTTCGCAACTTTTACTGTTACCCGTTTACCAACAGGCAGCTGCCTATTTGCGATTAGCGCGGGTTTTTCAACGCCTATGTCTACCAGCGTGCCCACCGCAGTATTGGATATCGTAACGCCTTCGCGGTACTCGCCTACCTTCAAATTTTTCATTTCGCGATTCAAGGGGTGATGCGGTGTACGCAAAGGCGGAAGTATGCCAGCATATCGCAGCTCTGGCTTAAGTTCGAAAAGTCGTTTACGCAGATACTGTGGAGTTTCCATGTAAGCCAGCAATGTGGAAATTAAATTCATTTCGGAGGTTTGGTTTAGGCTTGGATTATCTGGGTAGATTATGATTTCTTCAACTCTGAAGATTGCCGCTGCCCTCCCAATTAAGCCTATCTTTGAAGTTTTCTCACGTAAATGCGGAGTGTCAGAAACAACGGATGCTGGTATTGCTATGCATAATTTTTGCCTATGCAAGTTGCGTTTTCTCCACGATTATTAAAGGGAATATTCTTTTAGATAAAAGTCTTGAAATGGCTATTATAGACCTTCCGCTTAAAAATAAACAAAAGCCAAAAGTGAATAAAATGAAGAACGCAAAAATTTTGGATAATCCTGATGAGATTAAAAGAATCGACAAAGGCGATATGCTTTCCTTCTGTGTTAACGCTTCAAAGCATCACAGTGAAGCAGCAAAACTAGCCAAAGCCGCCAAAATCAACTATCCAAAACCGCAAAAGGTTATTGTTGCTGGCATGGGTGGTTCTGCTATAGGCGGAGAACTCCTAAAAGGCTGGGCGATAGACAAAATTGCTGTTCCAGTCGAAGTTTGCAGAGAATATATTTTACCTGCATACGCTGATAAGGATACCCTACTTTTCGTCGTGAGCTACTCTGGGGAAACTGAGGAGTCTTTAAGCGCCTTTTTACACGCAGTTAAGAGAGGATGCATGACCTTTTGTATAAGCTCTGGAGGGACACTCCTAGAGTTCGCCGAAAAACTGAACGTGCCATATTTGCGTATTCCTTCGGGATTTCCTCCGCGCGCAGCTCTTCCATACTTGTTCTTGCCATTACCAATAATTTTGGAGAATGTTGGTCTAGTTTCTGGCGTAACCCAAGAAGTTCCTGATGTTGTTGAAACCTTAAAACAAACCAGTTATGCAAACTCGCCTGAAAAGCCTCTTAAAGAAAACCTTTCTAAAACTTTAGCAGTGAGTATTGCCGGGACTGTTCCCGTTGTTTATGGATTTGGAGTTTATCGGGCTGTTGCTCAACGTTTTAAACAACAGTTCAACGAGAACAGTAAGATTCCATCCAAGTGGGAGGCTTTTCCAGAGCTTGACCACAACGAGATTGTAGGCTGGGAGGAAGCGGGGAAGCTTGCAGAATGCTTCTCTGTAATCTTCATTCGAGACAAAGATGAGAACTCTGAGATACGACATAGAATCGAAGCTACGAGGGAGCTACTACCAAAAAACTCATTGAAAATCTTCGAAGTGTGGAGTGCTGGGAAATACCCGCTGGCAAAGATGTTGTCCACCATTTTGATTGGAGACTTCACAAGCGTATATTTAGCGATATTAAAGGGCATAGACCCCACGCCGGTAAAGACAATAACCAAGCTGAAGAATAAGATGGGGCAGACTGGAACTAAAGGGAGGATAATAGAAGAACTGCAAAAAATTGCAGGCGGATAAAGCCTCTAAAACATCTTTTCAGCCACAAATTCAGCGAACATTTTTTCGGCAACTTCAAGCGGCACCAACTGAGGGGGATGCTTAAAAGCGTAAGCACATATTGGCAGTATGGCACCCCCCAATTTTCTGTTCAGGGCGATTTTCACAGCCCTTATGACATCGAGCAAGACAGAGCCAGCATTGGGCGCGTCAATTGTTGAAAGTTTTAAGTCTATTTGCATTGGCGTGTTGCAGAAGTATACTCCTCTAATCCAGAAGTAGCTGTCTCTTCTATTCTGGAGGAAATCAACATAGTCCGTTGAGCCCGCCACAACCTCAG
>Ga0315298_1010850_pt1 | contig 10859 bp, 8 predicted proteins | sample WHS_1_MG_FD_203077 | JGI IMG/M metagenome (GOLD analysis project Ga0315298, IMG submission 203077) | Extremophilic microbial mat communities from Washburn Hot Springs, YNP, Wyoming, USA - WHS_1_MG | ecosystem: Environmental > Aquatic > Thermal springs > Hot (42-90C) | place: USA: Wyoming...
CCGTCCGGGAACTGGTGGAGGCCCAGCGGCGACACGAGGAGCGGCTGGCCTCGGTGGAGGAGCGGCTGGCCTCGGTGGAGGACCGCCTGGCCCGCCTGGAAGCCACCGTCCAGGAACTGGTGGAGGTTCAGCGGCAACACGAGGAGCGGCTGGCCTCGGTGGAGGAGCGGCTGGCCTCGGCGGAGGACCGCCTGGCCCGCCTGGAAGCCACCGTCCAGGAACTGGTGGGGGCCCTGAAGGAAGTCTCCGCTCAGGTCCACGAACTGGCTCAGGCCGTCTTCCGGCTGACCCAGACGGTCTCCCGTCTGGAGGGCACGGTCGGGGACATCAAGGGGAGACTCCTGGAGATGGCGTACCGGGATAAGCCCTACGCCTACTTCGGCCGCCTCCTCCGCTCTATCCGGGTCGTACCTTTTACGGAAATAGAGGACCTGCTGGAAAAAAGCCTCTCCCGGGAGGAAGTGGATGACCTCTTCCAGTTGGACCTGCTGTTGCGCGGTCGGTTGAGGGACCATCCGGAGCGGCCGGAGGTGTGGCTGGCGGTGGAGGTCTCCAGTGTGGTGGATAAATGGGACGTGGAGCGGGCCCGGGAGCGGGCGGCGCTTCTGCGGAAGGCCGGCCTTCGGGTAGTGCCGGTGGCGGCGGGTCTGCAGGCCCTTGCCGAGGCCGCACACAAAGCCGAAGTGGAGGGGGTGACTCTGGTCACCGATGGGAGTATCGCCTGCTGGGAGCAGGCCCTCCGGTCTGCGCTGGTCTGAATGACGACCGGCTCACGCTGAGGGGGGAAATGTGCGTACTGACCAGGAAACTCTGACGGCCGAGATCACCTGGGAGGACCTGCTCCGGGTGCTGGAGGAGCGCCCGGAGTGGCTGGAGCGCGTCCGCCAGGTGGTGCTGACGCGGGAGTTGCTGGCCCTGCCGGAGACCGTCCAGGAACTGGTGGAACTTCAGCGCCAGACGGCTCTCCAGGTTCAGGAACTGGTGGAGGTCCAGCGGCGGATCTCCGACCACCTGCTCCGGCTGGAACTCACCGTTGAGAACCTGGTCGGATCCGTCAACGCGCTGGCCGATTCCCTGCGAACCCTCAGCAGCGATATGGCCCGGCTGAAGGGCTTCTATCTGGAGATGAATTACCGGGAGAAGGCATCGGCCTACTTTGGCTCCCGGCTCCGTTCCATCCGGGTGATGGTGCCGACGGATATAGAGGACCTGCTGGAGCAGTACCTGACGCCCAAAGAGATAGAGGACCTGGTCCAACTGGACCTCATCGTTTCCGGGCGCCTCCGGTATCACCCCCAGCGGCCGGAGGTGATGCTGGCGCTGGAGATTTCCGCGACGGTGGACCGGGACGACATCCGCCGGGCCCGGGAGCGCGCGCTTCTGTTGCGGAAGGCGGGCCTCCCGGCGGTTCCCGCAGTGGCCGGGGCCTATGTTCCACCGGAAGCGCGAGAAATCGCTCAGGCGGAGCGCGTCGTTGTCTTTGAGGACGGCCGGACCCTCTTCTGGGAGGAAATGCTGCAGTTCTACAATATCGTCGGTGCTCCGGAACCCGTTTCCTGAAAGGAGGTGGTGCCTATCGGTGAGGCGAGGAACCGTTCCCAACCATCCCATTACCGTTCCATCCCAATCATTCACATTCCAAGATTAAGGAGGAGGAAGATGTCCAAGAAGTGGTCTCTCGTGGCCGTTGTGGCCGTGCTGGCCGCGCTGGTGGTCACCTCCTGCAAGCCGCAGGTGGTGGAGAAAACTGTGGTGGTGACCGTCCCCGGCGAGGCCAAGGAGATTGTGGTGACGGCGACCCCGGCGCCGGTGGGCCGCCCCAACATCCTGCGCGTCAACCTGGGCCCGGGCGATGTCCCGACGCTGGACCCGGCCCTGGCGACCGACACGTCCTCCGTCCAGGTGATTGACATGCTCACCGTCGGTCTCACCCGCCTGGACGAGGTGACGCTGGAACTGAAGCCGGGCATGGCCGAGAAGTGGGAAGCCTCTGAGGACGGGCTGACCTACACCTTCTACATCCGGCAGGGCATCCCCTGGGTGCGCTGGAACGGTAAGGAGGTGGAGCAGGTCCTGGATGAGAATGGCAATCCCCGCATGGTGACCGCCCATGACTTTGAGTACGGCATCAAGCGGACCTGCAATCCCGACACCGCCTCGGACTACGCCTACGTTCTGGGCTTCGCCGTGAAGGGCTGCAACGAACTCTTCAATGCCGAGAACTGGGGCGAGCTGACCGATGAGGAGAAGCAGGCCCTGATTGATGGCGTGGCGGCCAAGGCGCTGGATGATTACACCCTCCAGGTCACCTTCACCACCCCGGCCGTCTACAACCTGAACATCATCGGGATGTGGGTGGCCCACGCCATGCCGAAGTGGATCATTGAGGAGAAGGGTGACCGCTGGACCGAGCCGGGCTTCAACCAGTCCTACGGCCCCTACGCGCTGAAGGAGTGGGTGCACGACTCTTACATCACCATCGTCAAGAACCCCTTCTGGCCCGGCATTGAGAGTTCCCCGCAGGCCAGCATTGAGGAGATTAAGTTCACAATGCTGGATGCGTCCCCGGCCTTCGCCGAGTACGAGGCGGGCAACCTGGATGTGGCGGGCGTCCCCCTGCAGGACATGGACCGGGTGAAGGCGGATCCGGTTCTCTCTAAGGAACTGGTGATCGCGCCCATGGCCTGCACCTACTACTACGGCTTCAACACCTCCAAGCCGCCGATGGACAACGTCCATCTGCGCCGGGCCTTCTCGCTGGCCATTGACCGCCAGGGGCTGATTGACAACGTCCTCAAGGGCGGTCAGGAGCCGGCTCAGTGGTTCTGCCGCCCCGGCATGGCAGGCTGCCCGACCCCGGATAAGTACCCCGACCTGGGCGTCAAGTACGACCCGGAGAAGGCCAAGGCCGAACTGAAGGCCTACATGGACGAGATGGGCTACACGGACGTGAGCCAGATCCCCGAGATCATCCTCATGTTCAACACGTCCGAGGGTCACCGGCGGATCGCCGAGGCCATCGCCCAGATGTGGAAGGAGACGCTGGGCATCCAGGTGACCGTCACCAACCAGGAGTGGAAGGTCTACCTGAAGACGCTCCAGGAGGACTCCCCGCACATCTGGCGGCTGGGCTGGTGCATGGACTACCCCGACGCCAACAACTGGACGCGGGAGGTCTTCGCCATCGGCGGGCATGAGGAGAACGCCACCCAGTGGCGCAACGAGGAGTTCACGAAACTCCTGGAGCAGGCCGCTCTGGAGAAGGACCCCGCCAAGCGGCAGGACATGTACGCCCAGGCCGAGCAGATTCTGGTCTGGGAGGACGCGGCCATCGCCCCCATCTACTGGTACACCCGCGTCACCTGCACCAAGCCGTACGTGAACCGCACCTTCTCCCAGCACGGCCACGAGATGTTTGAGAAGTGGAGCATCCAGCCGTAGCGGGTGGCTCCAAAGGGCAGGGCCCCATCCGGGGCCCTGCCCATCCCTCATCCGGAGGTTCTGAATGGGTCGGTATATCGCCCGTCGTTTTCTGTGGACACTGGTGGTGTTGTTCGTCCTCTCGCTGGTGACGTTTGCGCTGGAACACGCCGTCCCTGGTGGTCCCTTTGACCGGGAGAAGAAACTACCATCGGAGATCATCAAGAATCTGGAAGCCCGATACCACCTGGACGAACCCTACTGGAAGCAATACTTGCGCTTCCTGAATGACGCGCTGATCCCGCGCATTGCCAAGGGGGAACCGAAATCGCTCCTGGAAGAATCCCTCATTGACATCAAGTTGTGGGACGATTATCACCTGCGCTGGGTCAACCTGGGCCCCTCCTACAGTTCCCGCAGCCGGACGGTCAACGACATCATCCGGGAGCAACTCCCGGTCTCTTTCCAGTTGGGCGTCGCAGCGCTCACCATTGCGGTCCTGATTGGCATCCCCATGGGCATCATTGCTGGGCTGAAGCAGAACACTATCTGGGACTATCTTGGCATGAGCATCGCTATCTTTGGCGTGTCGGTGCCCGTGATCGCGCTGGGGCCCATCCTGGTCTGGATTTTCGGCGTGATGCTCAAGTGGCTTCCCCCCACCGGATGGGGAGCGAAGCCCCCCTATATTTTGTTCTTCATCCCCAAAGATCTTTCCTGGAACTTCTGGCGCTATGTGATTATGCCAGCCTTTGCACTGGGACTGGGGCAATCGGCCATCATCGCCCGCCTGACCCGCGCCAGTCTGCTCCAGGTCATCCGGGAGGACTACATCCGCACGGCCCGGGCCAAAGGTCTGCCGGAACGGCTGGTTGTCCTGCGGCACGCGCTGCGTAACTCCCTCATCCCTGTCGTCACTGTGCTGGGTCCGATGTTTGCCGCTGTGGTGACCGGTACCTTCGTCACCGAGCAGATTTTCGGCATCCCGGGCCTGGGTAAGTATTTCGTCGTTAGCGTCACCAACCGGGACTACCCGGTCATTATGGGTACCATCCTGCTGTACGCGATTTTCCTGGTCCTGGCCAATCTGGTGGTGGACATCACGTACGCGTGGTTGGACCCCCGCATCCGGTATGAGTGAGTGAAGGAGGATTGGGCATGGCGGAATCCAGTCGTGTAGAAGCCTTGCGGACCGCTCTCCCCCAGCGCCGGAAAACGGCCAGCCTCTGGGCAGATGCTCTGTATCGGCTGTCCCGCAACAAAGCGGCCATCCTGGGAGGAGTGCTGGTTATCCTGTTGACCCTGACCGCGATTTTTGCCAAATACATCGCGCCCTATCCGTACGATGTACAGGACCGCCCTAACGCCAACTCGGTTCCTTCCTGGATGTTGGCAGTTTTCCCGATGATGAAATCTTACGCGGTCGTCTCCGACAAATTCTTGCTGGGGGCTGACTACGTGGGGCGCGATATGCTGAGCCGCCTGATTTACGGCACCCAGATTTCACTCTCGGTGGCGTATGTGGGGCCCATCATCGCACTACTGGTGGGAACCATTTACGGGCTCGTTTCGGGCTACTTCAGCCGGTGGGTGGATAACATCATGATGCGCTTCGTGGACCTGATGTACGCCTTCCCCAGCCTGCTGCTGATTATCCTGATGATGGCCTTCTTCCGGTCCACGTTTGCCCAGAGCGAGCCGGGGACCTTCGCATACGCAATGAACAAAATTGATGAGCGGTTCGGCGGGATGCTGTTCATCTTCATCGGCATCGGCCTGACCGCCTGGATGGGGACGGCCCGCCTGGCCCGGGGGCAGGTCCTCTCCATCCGGGAGCAGGATTTCGTGATGGCCGCACGGGCCGTAGGTGCCAGCCACCTGCGCATCATCTTCCGCCACATCATGCCCAACATCCTGGGCCCTCTGGTCATCACGGTCACGCTGGCCATCCCCGGATACATCACCACCGAGGCGTTCCTGAGTTTCATCGGTCTGGGCGTCAACCCGCCGACCCCCAGTTGGGGCTCCATGATTTCCGACGGCAGTCAGGCCATCCGCACCTACCCGCCGCAGGCCATCCTCCCGGCGCTGGCCCTCTCCATCACCATGTTCGCCTTCAACTTCCTGGGAGACGGTCTGCGGGACGCGCTGGACCCGCGCCTGCGGGGGACGCAGTAACCTGAGGATTGCCGAAAAGGGGGGCGGTCTGCCAGCAGGCCGTCCCCTTTTTTACGTTTCACGTCTTCACGTTCACAATGTCTTCCATCCAGTCCTTCGCCCAACGGCTCATTGCCAATGTAGAACGGGTCATCGTCGGCAAGCGGGAGGCCGTAGAACTCACGGTCATCGGCCTGCTCTGCCAGGGCCACCTGCTCATTGAGGACGTCCCCGGCACGGGCAAGACGATGCTGGCCCGCAGCATCGCCCGCTCCCTGGGCTGCTCCTTCAGCCGCATCCAGTTCACGCCCGATATGCTCCCCAGCGACGTCACCGGGGTCTCCATCTACAACCAGGCCACCCGCCAGTTTGAGTTCCGCCCCGGCCCCATCATGGCCCAGATTGTCCTGGCCGACGAAATCAACCGGGCCACCCCCAAGACCCAGGCCGCGCTTCTGGAGGCCATGGAGGAGCGGCAGGTCACCGTGGACGGCGTCACCCGCCCCCTGCCCCGTCCCTTCATGGTGCTGGCGACCCAGAACCCCATAGAGTACGAGGGGACTTTCCCCCTGCCCGAGGCGCAACTGGACCGCTTCCTGATGCGCATCCGCCTGGGCTATCCGGAGACGGAGGACGAGGTCCGCATTCTGGAGCGGCAACAGTTCCGCCACCCCATAGAGGAACTGGAGCAGGTGGCATCGGTGGAGGAGTTGCTGGAGGCCCAGGAGGCCGTCCGGGCCGTCTACGTGGCCCCCCGGCTGAAGCGGTACATCGTGGACCTGACCCGCCGCACCCGCCAGTACCCCGACGTCTATCTGGGGGCCAGCCCGCGCGGGAGCCTGACCCTCTACCGGGCCGGGCAGGCCCGGGCCGCCATCCACGGGCGGGACTTTGTCCTCCCGGACGACGTGAAGGCGCTGGCCATCCCCGCCCTGGGCCATCGGGTGATCGTCGGGCCCACCGCCCGGATGCGGGACGTGACCGCCGAGCAGATTGTGGAGGAAATTCTCCGTCAGGTACCCGTCCCCGGCGGAGACTTCGCGGAAGAGACGTAGCGCTGTACAGGCTAAAGCCTGCGCTACAAAATCGGTTTTGCCACGAATGGCACGAATTTACACGAATGACTTCACTGCAAAAACTCACCGCAGAGACGCCGAGAGCGCAGAGTTCTACATTAGCATAATCTCTGCGTACTCTGCGTCTCGGCGGTGAAATGACCTTTTTGCAGGAGACTCACGAATGAAAAGATACAAAATTCGTGCCAATTCGTGAAATTCGTGGCAAGTTCTGTGCGTTCGCCGTGTCCCCGAATTTCTGGCTTCTCCTGGGACTGTTCGCCGCCAGCGCCATTGCCCTGGCCATCACCGGCAACCCCCTCTACGCCCATCTGGCCTACCTCTGGGGGCTCCTCCTCCTGGTCTGCCGGGTATGGTCGGCGGTGGTGCTGCGCGGCCTGGAGGTGCGCCGTCAGGCGCGCACCCTGCGCGCCCAGGTGGGCCAGGTCTTTGAGGAACGGCTGGAGGTCGTCAACCCGGGCCGCTGGACCCGGTTGTGGCTGGAGGTGCGCGACCGCTCCTCTCTCCCCCACTCCCGGGCCTCGCGGGTGCTCTCCTTGATCGGCCCCCGTCAGCGGTACCGCTACCTGGCCCGCACCCGCCTGACCTCCCGGGGCGTCTTCCCCCTGGGCCCTACCGAACTGCGCTCGGGCGACCCCTTCGGCCTCTTCCCCGTCCGGCGGGAGTTTCCCCCCACCGCCACCCTGGTCGTCTACCCGATGACGGTGGAGGTGCGCGCGTTCCCCTCGCCGCCGGGGCTCCTGCCAGGGGGCGAGGCCCTCCGCCGCCGCACCCACCAGATCACCCCCAACGCCGCCGGGGTGCGGGAGTACGCCCCCGGCGACCCCCTGAACCGCATCCACTGGCCCAGCACGGCCCGCCGGGATCGGCTCATCGTCAAAGAGTTTGAACTGGACCCCCTGGCGGAGGTCTGGATTTTTGTGGACGCCGAGCGCGCCGTCCACCACGCCCTCCCTTCCGCCCCGACCGTTCCGGCCGACGAGGTGCTCTGGCAGCCCCTGCGCGCCGTCGGCCTGCCACCCTCTACGGAGGAGTACGCGGTGACCATTGCGGCCTCGGTGGGGCAGTACTTCCTGCGGCGGGGACGGGCCGTGGGGCTGGTCTGCCAGGGGGCCGGGCTCACCGTCCTCCCCCCGGACCGGGGCGGGCGGCAACTGCGGAAGATGCTGGAATCTCTGGCGCTGGTCCGGGCGGACGGGGACCTTTCCTTTGCTGCGCTCCTGGGCGTGCAGGCCCGCCACCTCCCGCGCGGGAGCACTGTCGTCCTGATCACCCCGTCTACCCGGCGGGAGGTCGCGCTGGCCGCGGACCAGATGACCCGTCGGGGGCTGCGCCCGGTGGTGGTCCTGCTGGATGCCGCCACCTTCGGCGGCCCGTCCGGGACGGAGGAACTGGCGCAGGCACTGCGGGCGCTGCGCATCCCCGTCCTGCGGGTGGCCTGCGGCGCCGACCTGACCGTCGCTCTCAGCGGCAGTCCGTAGATTTCATCGCGGAGAACGCAGAGGGCGCAGAACTTGAGGGGAAATCTGGTCACCTGACACTTTTGATCGGGCAGTACACGGATTCACACGGATGCTACGGATAGACACGGATTGATAAGCCGTAAATGCCCGTCTTACCTTTGTTTCCCGTTCAATGGGACACGGATGGGCACGGATGGTACAGATTTCATCCGTGCTGATCCGTGAAACCCGTGTGTATCCGTGTCCTGATTTCAAACTGTCGGGTAGCCAGCGGGGAAATAAAAAGGTTTGGAGCAGGTAGCACAGCCGCCTGCCCCAAACCCCTGAGTCTCCCTGTTCCCTGGAAAAGACCGTTAGACTTCCATCACTGCTGCCAGTTTCCAGAGTTCCAGATTGACCTCCTTGCAGAACGCCACTGCCTCCTCCAGCGGTGTGGTGACGGCCCGGTCGTGGCGCCACCCCACCATCACGCCGCTTTCTCCCCGGAGCAGTGCTTCGGCGGCGGCGGCGCCCAACCGGGTCGCCAGCAGCCGGTCAAAGGCCGACGGCCGCCCACCCCGCTGGATGTGCCCCAGAACGGTCAGGCGAATCTCAAACCCCAGTTCTTCCTGGCGGCTGTTCAGATAGTCCACCAGGGCACGGGTGCCCGGTTTCCACCCCTCGGCGACGATAATGATGCAGTGGGCCTTCCCCCGCACGTACGTATCGCCGATGACCCGCGCCACTTCTTCCATCGTGGTCTCCACTTCGGGGATGAGGACCAGTTCGGCTCCGCCGGCCACGCCGCTGGCGAGGGCCAGGTAGCCGCAGTTGCGCCCCATCGTCTCAATCAGAAAGGCCCGATTGTGGGAAGAGGCGGTATCTTTGATGCGGTCTACGGCGTCCAGGATGGTGTTCAGCACGGTGTCCACGCCGATGGCGATGTCGGTGCCGTTGACGTCGTTATCTATGGTGGCGGGGACGCCGACGACGGGGAAGCCCATGCGGTGCAGTTCCAGCGCGCCGGTGAGGGAGCCGTTGCCGCCAATGACCACCAGGCCGTCTATATCCAGCCGGTTGAGGGTCCGCAGCGCTTCCCGGCGCCCCTTCTCGGTCTGGAATTCCGGGCAGCGGGCGGTGCCCAGAAAGGTGCCACCGTAGCCCATAACGCCCCCGACTGCCCGCCGGTCCAGTTCCACCACCTCGCCGTTGATCAGGCCCAGGTATCCCCGCCGGACGCCGATCACTTCTGCGCCCAGATGGATGGCCATCCGGGTCACGGCGCGGATGCAGGGGTTCAGCCCCGGCCCATCACCGCCGCTGGTCAGCACCGCAATGCGCTTCATTTCCGCCTCCGGCTCATTCCTGCCGTGCGTTTCACGCTTTACGTTTCACGTTTCACGTTTCACGTTTCACGTTTTACGTTTCACGTTTAATACAAAAACATCGGCTTCCCGTGGACGTGCATCACTTTGGGCCGGTACTCGTCTATATCGTACAGGGCCCGTACGTCTACGTGTTTGACCCCCAGAGTCGGCGATGCGGCGTCCACGTCGGTATAGCGCCCTTCCCGCAGGGCCACCATCCGGCCGAACTTCTTTTCCTGGATCAGGTCCATCGCGGTATTGGCGAAGTTGACGGCGACCATGATGTCCAGCGCGTCGGGCTCGCCGGAGCGCATCAGGTAGGCCAGTTCCTGACACATCGTCCCCTCGCCGGTAATCTGCTCCAGCCGCTTGGCGGTCACCGCACCGATGCCGCCCAGTTTCTTGTGACCGTAGGGGTCGGGGACGCCGGACTGGATGACGTCTTTCCCGATCTCGCGGGCCCCCTCGGAGATGGTCAGAATCGCGTAACGGCTGGGGTTCTCATACTTGTCCTTGATCAGCAGACGGGCCAGTTTCTCAATGTCAAAGGGGACTTCCGAGATGATGGCCCGGTCCGCCCCGGCCAGGTAGGCGGCGATCAGGGAGGTCTCGCCGGAATGACGGCCGAAGAGTTCCACCACGCAGATGCGCTCGTGGGAGCCGGCGGTGGAGCGGAGTTGGTGGATGAAGCGGACGCTGCGGGTGACGGCGGTGGAGAAACCGATACAGTAGTCGGTGCCGAAGACGTCGTTGTCCATCGTCTTGGGGATGCTGACGATGGGGAAGCCTTCACGATGGATGCGGGCCGCGTATCCCAGGGTGTCCTCACCGCCAATGGGCACCAGGACATCTATCTTGAGGTGTTCCAGCACCCGCAGGACGTGGGTGGTGAAGTCCACATTCCCGTTTTTGTCCACCGGGAACTGCTCCGGGTTCAGAAACGCGGGCGCTTTATCCGGCGCCACCCGGCTGGGATTGGTGCGGGACGTGTGGAGAAACGTGCCACCGGTCCGGTCAATGGTGCGGACGATGGCCTTATCCAGCGGGATCACGTTCTCCGGCTGAGGGGAAGGGTCATCGGGGTTATAGTACAGCAGTCCGGCCCATCCCCGGCGGATGCCGATCACTTCGTGCCCTTCGTCCACCGCCCGATAGACCAGAGCCTTGATGCAGGGATTCAGTCCGGGGACGTCGCCCCCTCCAGTCAGAACTCCGATTCTCATGCTTGCTCCCTCCGAACATGCTGATCTGACAGGTATTTAGAAAGATTATGTAATTACCTACCACAAAGGACACAAAGTACTCACAAAGGACACAAAGGGATAAAATATCATCCTTCGTGCCCTTTGTGCGGCCTTCGTGTCCTTCGTGGTTTTTATGAAACGGTTCTTGGGTAG
>Ga0315298_1010851_pt1 | contig 10858 bp, 6 predicted proteins | sample WHS_1_MG_FD_203077 | JGI IMG/M metagenome (GOLD analysis project Ga0315298, IMG submission 203077) | Extremophilic microbial mat communities from Washburn Hot Springs, YNP, Wyoming, USA - WHS_1_MG | ecosystem: Environmental > Aquatic > Thermal springs > Hot (42-90C) | place: USA: Wyoming...
ATACGGGTCACGACGGGTCGCTCACCACGATTCACGCCAATTCGCCCCGCGATGCGGTGGCGCGCCTGGAGGTGATGGTGTCGCTGGCCAACGCCAATATGCAACTGGTATCCATCCGCCAGCAGATTGCCTCGGCCGTCCATTTGCTCGTGCAGGCCGCGCGCCTGAGCGACGGTTCCCGCCGGGTCGTCAACGTCACCGAAGTCACCGGGATGGAGGGCGAGATCGTAACCTTGCAGGACATTTTCGTTTTCGAGAAGCGCGGGTTGACGCCCGAGGGCAAGGTGATCGGACGGTTCGCGGCCACCGGCATCCGGCCGAAATTCTACGAGAAGCTGCAAGCCGCCGGGATCCGCCTGCCCAACGAGGTGTTCGACGAAATGGTGGAAGTGTGACGGTATGCTGACCGCCGGGCTGGTTTTCATCACGGTGTTGCTGGGGACTCTCGGCCTGTACCTGCTGTGGGGGGGCGGTGGGAGCGAGCAGGATATCGACCGCATCAAGGCGCGGCTGTTGGACGACGCCGGAGCGGACAAGAAGAAAAAGACCCGGCAGGCCGGGCCGGCCCTGATCAACACCGAAGACGAGCACAAGAACCATCTCGCGGTCAGACTCCTGAAGAGGTTGCAACTGGCGGACCGGTTGCGGGAGCTGATCGAGCAGGCCGGCCTGCGGTGGAACGTTGCCCGCACGATTCACGCCAGTCTGGCCCTGAGCCTGGCCGGATTCTACCTCGTCTGGACCATGGCGCCGCCGCCCTTCAACCGGGCGGCGTTTGGCGCGGCGCCCGCGGCTGCGGCGCTGCCGCTGCTGTATATCCTGCGAAAACGGCGCGCCCGGCTGCGCCGCTTTGAGGATCAGTTTCCGGAAAGCCTGGAGTTTGTGGCCCGCTCGATGCGCGCCGGACATGCTTTCTCGGTGTCGCTCGAAATGTTGCACCGGGAGTTTCAGGAACCGCTGAGCGGCGAGTTCCGCCGGACCTTCGACGAGCAAAACCTGGGCCTGCCGCTGGAAGTAGCCCTCCAGAAACTGGCCCAGCGGGTGCCGCTGCTGGACGTGCAGTTCTTTGTCTCCGCCGTACTGTTGCAGAAGCGGACGGGGGGCAACCTGGCCGAGGTTCTGGACAAGCTCGCCTATCTGATTCGGGAGCGGTTCAAACTGCGCGGCCGCATCCGCGCCATCAGCGCGCACGGCCGTATGACCGGTATCGCGTTGTCGTGCATTCCGGCCGGAGTGGCCGCCATCATGTTTTACGTCAATCCGGACTATGCCCTGTTCTTCGTCAACGATCCGACCGGGCAGTATATGGCAGGCGCGGCGATCGGGCTCCAGTTGGTGGGTTATGCGGTGATCAAGAAGATCGTCTCGATCGAGGTCTGAGTATGGTGCTCCTGTTCAGCGTAGTTCTGTTTCTGCTGCTCTCGCTGGTCTTTGCGGCGGTGGGGCTGAAGGCATGGGCGCGCCCGAAAGCGGCCATCGACCGCATCACCGGCGTCGCCGCCGGCGAGACGCAGGTGACGGTGCGCCATCCCAGCCTGGTCTTCCACGATCTGGTAAAGAAGCTCGGGGCCATCCTGCCGGCCTCACCCAAGGATGCCACGGTGATGCAGCGCCGGCTGATCCGGGCCGGGTTCCGCAAACCGGGGGCGATCAAGCTGCTGTACGGTTCCAAGGTGCTGCTGGGAGCGTTGATCCCGATGGCGGCCGCGGGCGTGATCGCCAACTCGGAGACCGACGCGGCCAACAAGGTGGTGGGTCTGCTGGCGGCGGGCGCAATCGGGTTTTTCGCACCCAACGAGTACGTCCGGATGGCGGCGGGCCGCCGCCAGAAGGAGATCAAGCGGGGTTTGCCCAACGCTCTGGACCTGCTGGTGGTCTGCGTGGAGAGCGGACTGGGCCTGGACCAGGCCATCATGCAGGTGGCCAAGGAACTCCAGCACGCCCACCCCGAAATCAGCGAGGAGTTCGCGCTGATGAACCTCGAGTTGAAGGCCGGCAAGCGCCGGGCCGAGGCGTTGCGCAATCTGGCCGAGCGCACCGCCGTGGATGAGTTGAAAAAGCTGGTGGCGGTTCTGATTCAAGCCGACCGTTTCGGCACCAGCGTAGCCCAGAGTCTCCGCGCGCATTCCGACTACATGCGGGTGCAGCGCCGCCAGGAGGCCGAGGAAAAGGCGGCCAAGCTGGGCGTGAAACTGGTTTTCCCGATCTTTTTCTGTATATTGCCGTCACTGTTCGTGGTGACGGTGGGGCCGATGGCCGTTCGCATCGTCCGGGACCTGCTGCCGATGATGAACAACATGTAGGGAAGAGCGGGTCGATTGACTGTTTCGTAGAAAGGAGAAGCGACATGGATCCTACGATGATTCGCCTGCTGTGCGCACTGCTCGCAGTGGTTTTCTTGGGGATGATCGTGCTGCGCCGCCGCAAGAAGGCCGAATAACGGTCCGGGCGCGGCAAACCTCGAGGCCTGAGGCAGGGCGCGGGGGTGGGCGAACCGGCTCGCACCTGCCTCGAAAGGCGCTCCGGAGGGGCGCTCTGGCGGTGAAGGCCAGGCAGGCAGCTTGGCCCCGCCGGCAGATCTGGAAGTGGAGAACGAAGGGCCGCCGCGGCGGGCGCGGCGGCGAGTTTTGGAGTCGACTTTTATGAAGTGGAAATCAGGTCTTTGGATGGGGAGAACGGCGGCGGGGGCCGGCGGCGCAGCGGCCAGGTTGGGGCGCGGCGCAGTTCCTGCCGGGCTGCTGATTCTGGCGCTGGCGGCTTCGGCCGGCGCGGGCACATTCGGAAGGGTGGCGGCCATCGGCGGCCAGGCCGCCGACATCGCTCTGGACGAGGCGCGGGGCGTGGTCTATGTCGCCAACTTCAGCGCCAATCGCATCGAGGTCATGTCCACCTCGGACTATTCGATCCGGACCTCGATGAACGTGGCGGCGCAACCCAACTCGCTGGCTTTGTCGCCGGACGGGCAATTCCTGGTGGTCACGCATTTCGGCAATTTCGAAGCTCCGAACTCGCCGGCCAACGCCCTGACCGTCATCGATTTGAACGCCGGGGTGAAGCAGACGTTCGTGTTGGGCAATCCTCCGCTGGGCGTCGCCTTTGGCATTGACAACCGGGCTCTGGTCGTCACCACCACGGATTTCCTGCTGTTCGATCCGGTTTCCGGCGCCATCGAGGTGGTCGACACGGTTGCCGGAGTGACGGCAAAGACGCTGCCGGCCGAGCCGCCGGAGAACTTCCCGCCGCAGATTGTCGCGGCCTCGCTGGCCGCATCGGGAGACGGCTTCAAGATCTACGGCCTGACCGACACCATCCGGTTCGGCTACGACGTGATGACCCGGCAGGTGCGCTCGCTCGGCTACACCGCTTCACCGCCCATGGGTCCGCGGGTGGTCAGCGTCGCCCGCGACGGTTCCTACTGGGCCGGGGGATGGGGAGTTTTCACCGCCTCGGGGCGGCTGTCCGTGCAGTTTCCGAACGCCTCCGGCGCGCTGAACGTGGGGAGCCACGCCATCGACTCCGGGCGAGGGCTGATCTACGCCCAAATCCCGGAGGCCGCTACGGCGCAGCAGACCACGCCGGGAGGGGGGTCCGGCAGCCAGCCGGCGGCGCCGCCACCGGTGCTGATGGTAGTGGACGCCGACAACCTGACGGTGAGGGAGCGGCTGCTGCTGCCCGAGAACCTGGCCGGAAAATCGGTCCTCGATTCAGGCGGCGAGGTCATGTATGCGGTCTCCGACAGTGGCGTCATGATTCTGCCGGTCGGATCGCTCAACCGCCAGCGGCGCGTGGCGGCATCCCAGGAGGACGTGGTTTTCAGGGGCAACTTCTGCGACCGCAGTGTGGCCACGCAGGAGATCGCCATACTCGACCCCGGCGGCGGTGCCACCGATTTCACGCTTTCCACCAGCACGCCGGGAATCCGCATCTCACCGGCCTCCGGAGTCACCCCGGCGATGGTGCGCATCAGCGTGGACCCGAACGCGTTCTTGAACCAGAAGGGGACAGTCTCGGCGCAGATTGAAATCCGGTCCAGCATGGCCGTGAATATCCCTGCGCCGGTGCGCGTTCTCATCAACAATCGCGAGCCCGACCAGCGCGGCACTTTCGTCAATGTGCCGGGAAAACTGGTCGACCTGCTGGCGGATCCGGCCCGCGACCGGTTTTACGTGCTGCGCCAGGACCGCAACGAGGTGCTGGTGTTCGACGGCACCACCTACGCGCAGATTGCCACCCTGCGGACCTCGAATACGCCCACCCAGATGGCGATCACCTTCGAGCGCAAGTACCTGCTGATCGGGCACGACAATTCGCAGCAGGTGTACGTCTATGATCTGGACACCTTCGAGCAGCAGTTGCCGATCCAGCTTCCTGCGGGACACTATCCGCGCTCGGTGGCGGCTTCCGGGCGGGCGATTCTGGCGGCCTGCCGGGTAGCCGGCCCCCAGCACACCATCGACCGGCTGGACATACTCACGCGATCGGGGATGGAGCTCCCGTCGCTGGGCGTATTCAAGAACAGCGTGCACATCAACACCATGCTGACGGCCACGCCGAACGGATCCGCCATCCTGGGCGTGATGCCCGACGGCAACGTCCTGCTCTACAACGCCAACGCCGACACCTTCACGGTGTGGCGCAAGGACTTCACCGCGCTGAGCGGCGCCTACGCGGCTTCAAGCTACGACTACTTTGTGGTGGACAACCATCTGTTGAATGCGTCTTTGGTGCGCATACGCGACCTGGAAACCGGGACAGGCGCCTCCTCGGGCTTTGCGTTCGTGGATGACTTCGGGTTCCGCACCACTTCGGTTTCAATATCCGGACCGGGCGTGATACAGCGCGTGGATTTGGGCCGGGGCGAGGGAGTGAAACCGACCCGGACGGTGGAGTCGCCGCTCAAGGGCGACGCTGCGTTTGCATTTACACGCACACTGGCGCCGCTCGCCAACCGCTCGGCGGTAATCGCTCTGACGGTCTCCGGCTTCACGGTCCTGCCCTGGAACTACGACGCGGCGGTGGCCATCCCGAGAATCGAGCGCATTGTGAACGCCGCCGATGAGGGGGAGAACGTGGCGCCGGGCGGACTGATCACGGTCTACGGCAGCCAGTTGAGCCCGGTGAACATGGCCACCCGGGAGATCCCGCTGCCGACGGCGCTGGGCGAGTCATGCCTGACGGTGAACGGGGTGGCCCTGCCGATGCTGTTCGTTTCCCCGCGCCAAATCAATGCGCAACTGCCTTTCCAGGTGGATGGCAACGCGCAGATGGTGCTGCGGACCCCGGGCGGGGTCAGCGACAACTACAATTTCACGATTCTGCCGGCGGCTCCCAGTGTGTTCCGAAGCGGGACGGCCGGCCCGGATACAGGAATTGCGACCCTGGTTCGCGCGCGCAACAACCAGTTGGTGACGCTGTCGAATCCGGTGCATCGCAACGACGAAATCGTGATTTATGCTACCGGCCTGGGCCGCACCACACCGGAGGTGGAAGCGGGCGCGCCGGCGCCTGCGGACCCGCTTTCCCTGACTCTGATTGAGCCCGAGGTGACCCTGGGCAACGTGGGGCTTCCGGTCGTGTACGCGGGTCTGGCCCCGGGCCAGATCGGCGTATATCAGATCAATGTTCAGGTGCCGCGCTGGGCGCCGACGGGAATGTCGGTGCCCCTGACCATCCGCCAGGGAAGCCATGGCACTACCCTGCCGGTACGGGTGGTCGAATAGACAACCGGCGCGCCGGGGCAGCAGCGTACCACCTGTCCCGGCATCGCCAGAAGGAATCGCATGCGACTGAGTAAGGGATGTTTCATCACCGCGCTGGTGCTGTTCGGTTCCGCCGCGTTTGCCCAGAAATGGGAAATCGGCGGGATAGCCGGCGGCGGTTTCTATCAGAATCTGACCGCTTCCAGTGGCGGCGGCAGCGCCGTTGCGGGTTTCCAGAACGGACCCGTATTCGGCGGCCTGGTCGGCCACAACATGTACCGCTACATGAGCGGGGAACTGCACTACGGCTATAGCGGCAGCAGCCTGAAAGTGGCCGGCAACGGAACCGAGGTGACCTTCAAAGGCATGGCGCACGCCATTCACTACGACTACCTGTTTCACGCCGCGCCGGTGGGCGCGCGGATGCGGCCGTTCGTAGCCGTGGGCGGCGGGGTGAAGGTGTTCCGTGGCACCGGCGCCGAATCGGCCTATCAGCCGCTCAGCCAGTACGCGCTGCTGACCAAAACGCAGGAGTGGAAACCGTTGATCAGCGTCGGAGGCGGAACGAAGTTCCAGATTGCCCCCCGCGTGTATTTGCGGGTGGAATTCCGGGATCAGATCACTCCGTTTCCCAAAAACGTAGTCGCCCCGGCTCCGGGAGCGCAGATCAAGGGCTGGCTGCACGATTTCATCCCCATGGCGGGGATTTCGTTTACATTCTGAAACATCCCGCACGGCGGACCGGCATTTAGCAATTGTTTCGGCACGGGTCATTTATAGTGGAACCATGCTGGCTTTGCTGCTGCTGGCTTCCGCCGCCGGGGCGGGGCCTGCGCCGGGGCCGGCGGGCTATGTGGGCAGCAATGCCTGCAAGACATGCCACGCCGACCTCTGGTTGAACTTCTATAAGAACCCGCACTATAAGAGCATCGCTTCGGGCCTGGAGCCCCCGGAACGCACCGGCGCACGTTCTGGATGCCTGCCTGGTGGATACCGATGTAACCCCGCGGCCCTTTCGGTAGAAGAGGCCGCTGGTTTTCTGCCTGCTTTCGCTAAAAGCGGAATTTCAGACCGATCTCGATAACACGCATCGGATCGGTATTAGTCATGTTCACGTGGCCCACCCCGCTGCGGTACGCATTGTAAACTGCCGTGGGGCTGCCGCTGGTCACCCGCGCGGCCTGGGCTTCCGGTGTATTCATTATCGTGAATCCGTCTGCCAGTGTCGCGCCCTTGGCTTTGTACTGAATGGCCGTGTTGATGATGGGCCGCCGTACCTGGTTGAAGGCGTTGAAAGCGCTGGCTCGCAACTCGAAGGCCTTAGTTTCGGTGATCCTGAAAGCCTTCGCAATGGTCAGGTCATTTGAGAAAGAGCCCCGTCCATGCAGGTAGTTCACCGTTCCGGAACCATCGTTGGTCGGAAAGATGCCCGGCAAACCGAGTTTGGTGAGATCGAACTGATGAGCCATGTCGCGGTTGATCTGGTTCGGGTCACCCTGCATCAGCAGGCGGGGGTTGAGGTCGTCGGTTCCGAGAAAAATACGGCTGATGCTGATCCCGGTGGTGGTGTTGGCCTGCTGAATGCTGAACGTCGGGGTATAGTCCTGGCCGCTGAAGATGGTGATCATGTGGGCGATGCGCCAGTCGTTCAGTATCTGCCGGCTGAACGGATTATCCCAGCCTACCTTGGCCGCGAACTTCGGCAGTTCGTAGGTGTAGTTGATGGTCATTACGTGCCGGCGGTCTTGATTTTGCTTGTAGCCGGTGTAATCTTTCCAGTTGTAGTAATACAGACCGGTGTTCTCCTGCTGGGTAAGAAACCGGCTCCAGGTGTAAGCCGCTGAGAGAGTGAATCCGCCGCCAAAACGCCTGTTCAGAGTAGCCTGTAGCGAGTCGTAGCGATTGTTGCCGACATTCGGCTGAAAGTTGATGGAGCCGTGGCCGCGGTATGGCCGCATGAGGTTCTGGTCCACCGCATTGCTGCCAGGAAGGGCCGGGCCGGGGTTTGAACTGCTGATCGGACCGGCAAAGTTGTAGCCCACGTTTCGCGGGTCGATATACTCCGGCTTGAAGGCCGCGCCGAGCGGAACCGCATTCAGTTCGAAGGAAACCGGCTGGTGCCGCTGTAGATTCCCCACGTAGCCAACATCCACGACAAACTGGCCGGGCAACTCGCGCTGCACGGTAAGGCTGTAGTCGTAGACGGTGGGCTGGTTCTGGGGGGTTTCATCGCGCGCGCCGTAAGCGCGGGCGTCGATGCGCTGGACGGTCGAGGCCTGATTCAACGTGTCGAGGCTGGTCTGTACCATGTTGACCGACTTGGCCAGGGCATTGCGGAAGTAGTTGACGGTCTGGCCAAGTTGCAGGAAGTTATAGGTCCAGCCGAAGCCGCCACGGATCACGGTCTTCGGCGTCACCGACCAGGCGAAGCCACCGCGGGGTGCGACCAGCAGCCAGGGCGGACTGTTGAGGGCGGCATTGCCAAGCCCTCCTCGTCCGAGAGGAAAGACACCGTTCATCACGTCGCCTGAGCCCGGCACTATGGAATATCGCAGGGTGTTCGCCAGGTTGGCGGGCAACGGGTTACCCGGGTTGGCCGGATCAATCACGCGGCTCGGGTTGTTGGGATCCGGGACATAGAAGCGAGGCGCCTTGGCCGGGTCCCACTTGCTCGGCAGGAAGACGGCATCCAGCGTGTCCGCGGGGTCTTTCTCGAACTCCATGGGCAGGTGGTAGAAGCGCATTCCATAGTCGAGAGTCAGGTTTCTCCGTACCTTCCAGGTGTCCTGCGCGAAAAAGAGATACTGGTTGACGCGGGTGTTGATCCGGCTCACGCGCTCGACCTGCTGGAAGCTGGCCAATGCACCCAGCAACACGTTGGATGGGGCAAATCCCGTGTCAAAGGCGCTCTGGCTTACCCGGAAATCGTACACTCCCTTGTTGGCCGTGCCCTGAAACTCATCCTTGTCGTTGCGCACGAACTGCCCGCCGAACTTGAAGATGTGGGTGCCACGGGTCCAGGTGACCGTGTTGTAGTACTGCCACTCGTTGGCGAGTGCGTACGAGGGGAGGCGGTTGAAATTGAAATCCGGGTAGAAACCGGTGGTGATGCCTGGCAGAAGATCGGTACCGGGATCGAAGGCGACTGGCAGGTTCGACAGGCCCCACTTGGTTTTGGTGACCTGAGTAGGATCCTGCGGTTCCACCTTCACATCGTCCTTCGACCAGGCATAAACCGTCTCCATGACGATTGTTGGGCTGAAGGTGTAGGTCAGGTTCCCGGAAAGGGCATAGTCGGGACGCGGCTGCCGGATCATGTTGAACGGCAGAGGAGCGCTGGAGTTCCAGATCCCGCGGTCTACGGCCGTGCCTCCATCCCAGGTGTAGCGCACATAGGCGCGCGCCTTGTCGCTGATGTTCCAATCCACTTTCGCGACGCTCGAATACCGCGGGGCCTCGCGTTGCGAGGTGAAAACGTAGTTGTACCACGGGTCGCCCGAGTAATTCGGGTCCGGGTAGAGGTTCAGGATGGCCTTGCCCAGTGGGTTCAACATGGAAAGCGGGATGACGTTGCCCGCGAAGACCAGCCCGCTGCCGGAAAGTTGCGCCCCGGGCTGATAGATGATCGGCTTGGTCCCATTCGAGAGGAGCGTTTTCGAGAAGTCGCCCTGACGCTCCGCCGCAGTGGGTACGCGGGCCTGGGTGGTACTGCCGGGCGTGTTCTGTTTGAAGTACTCGTAGTTGTAAAAGAAGAACAACTTGTTCTTCAGAATGGGGCCACCGAGGTTGCCGCCGAAGTAGTTGTAGCGGTATTTGGGTCGCGGCACTCCCAGATAGTTGCGTTCCCAACTATTGGCGTTCAGCGCCTCATTCCGGAGGTAATTCCAGGCGGTTCCCCGGAACTGGTTGCTGCCGGACTTGGTCACCACGTTGACGACAACGCCGCTGCGCGTACCGTATTCGGCCTGGAAGTTATTCGCCAGGATGGAGACTTCCTCAATGGACTCCAAGCTGGGCGCCACATTGGTTTTGGCATCGCTGCCGTGATCGACAATGCTGCCTCCGTCCAGGTTGATGGCTGTCTGGGTGGCTGCCTTGCCGTTGATGCGGTAATCCGCATATCCGTAGTACCCGTATTCGCGGCCGGCGTATGCTTCGCGCGCGGTGGGAGTTGCGCCCGGAATGGCTTTCAGAACCGCAGTCCAATTACGGCCCATCAGGGGCATGTCGGCCACCTGCTTTGCCTGTACGGTGTCGTAGCGGACGGCGGAGTCTTTCACCAGTTGCTGCTCGGCTGTAACCGTGACAACCGAAGCTACGCCTTCGCCTATCTCCAGCGCCACCTGCCCTAATGAGATCTGCTGGAATGCATTCACAGTAATGTTTTCGAGTTTCTTTTCCTTGAAGCCTGGGGCCGTGAAGGTAATCGTATACCGGCCCGGCACAACCGAAGGCAGCGTGAACAGCCCCGCGTCATTGCTCAGGATGGGCCGCGTACCCTGAGTCTTGATGTCAAGCAAAACCACCCTGGCGTTTGGTACGACCGCGCCGCTTGGGTCCACTACAGTACCTGAAATTGAGCCAAGCCCGCCCTGTGCATATAACGCTCCAGAAACGGACAGAAACAGAGTCAAAATTGCGGATTTCCTGCGCATTGATGTTGCTCCCCCTTCTGTAATCGGGGACGTTCATCTTGAACTCCCGCACGAGTCAAACATATGCCGTACCCCCCCAAGTGTCAACCCCCAGCACGCTTTCGGCGCCGGGGGACTTCGGCATTGGCCGCATGGGTCCATCCTGCCGTCTGCCGAGGCCCTGAATGCCGAAAACTGCGCCTGCCGCAAGCCACTTCTCAGACACCTCTCCCCCGTCCCGCTGTTCGCCGAGTTTGCCTCCGTTCAAGCCTCGGCCAGCCGGCTGGCACCGACAGCGCCTCGATTCGCCGCACCATCGCCCCGAAAAGCCGCCTTCCCCGCTGTGCACGTTGCCGGGCCGCAACTTGGCCGCCAGACGATCCCCCTCGCGGTTGAACAGCAGCAGGGGATCAGCCGCAAGGCCGGATCTTGCGAGAGCCGCCCGGCGCCGTTCACGTCTTCGTAGCCGGCCAGCCGGCTGTAGACGGACTGCCGAAACAGATCGGCCAGCGGAAACTGGGGCGT
>Ga0315298_1010855_pt1 | contig 10854 bp, 11 predicted proteins | sample WHS_1_MG_FD_203077 | JGI IMG/M metagenome (GOLD analysis project Ga0315298, IMG submission 203077) | Extremophilic microbial mat communities from Washburn Hot Springs, YNP, Wyoming, USA - WHS_1_MG | ecosystem: Environmental > Aquatic > Thermal springs > Hot (42-90C) | place: USA: Wyoming...
CCAGCTTCGATTCCACGTACCGTTCCCACCAATTCTTCCACGCGGCCGGTCGTGCCTCCTCCGCCACCGCGCCGGCCAATGTTTCCAACGTCAGCCGCAACGTCTCGCGCACACATTCGAGCGAACTCATCTGCCGCACGACGCCCAACACATGCGTCGAATCCAGCCGTTGCCGCGCTCGTTTGGCCACCAGCCCCGCGTCGCACAGCCCATCCAAGATCGTGTCGAGAACCAGCCGCCCTTGTTCGTGATCGAGCAAGCGGTCCCGGAAATACGTCAACAAGCTCGGATTCCTTCGAGGACTCAGGACAGGCTATACGCGGCGGCATCGAGGTCGCGGTGCAACGCCCGTTTCCAGCCCAAGTGCATCGTGAGCAGTTCCATCGCCACGCGGTCGGGTACCCGCTCCAGAAACTGGAGCAGCGAGATGCCGGCCATCACGACCGCCGATAGCGGTTGGTGGCAGGGAACAGATTGTCGGCCAGACTGCCGACGCCGAACAGCGATTGCTGGGTGGAAAACGTGGGCAAGCTCATGCTCCACGGCTATAGCAGGTTGCCGGAAGTTCCGGAAGAAAAATCGTCACTGCTACGTAAAAAATCAGCGGGCAGGTTTTTCAGCGGAATCAACTGTGGAGAGTTGACCCCTCTCATTGACTGACTCACTGCTGTCCAAGATAATCTGATTCTGGACGGACATTAATTGTTTATCTTGCTGCTTTCATAGGGGATTTCCGTGTTTCAGGATGAGGTTCTCCCTGCAATGGTAAGATGCTGTCCAAGGTAATCCGAGTGCAGGTGGGAATAGGTAAAGTGAACGAAACATGCAAACACGGGGCATTTCAAAGGCGTCCTCATGCGTGGTTGCGATCAAATACGACACAGATGCTGTCCAACAAAATCCTATTTTGGACAGGTTTGTGACTGACTCCTGACTTCTGGCTCTGGCCACACTCGCATACCATTTGTTGCTGGCCGCACCGGGTTGAACGTAACCGGTAACAGTAAGTCCCTGCCGTGTGGCGGTCGCGCTGGTGAGTTGGTTGTCGGCGTCAGCAGTGTAGACAGTCGTGTTCGTGGCTGTACCGAGAATCTCCAGCATGTTCGTGCGGTTGCCGGCGGCATCATAGAGATAGGAGACGATGCGATCTGTTGTACTGCCGGTCGCGTAAGTGACGCCGGTCAGTTGGTCGGCGGCATCGTAGGAATAGGATTCGGAATGGACGGGCTGGAAGCCCATCCCACTACGGATCATGTTCGTGCGGTTGCCGGCGGCATCGTACCGATATTCGTAGGACGCAAGCGGCTGGCTCGGCGAGCCAGCCCTACCGTGAACAACCGCCAACAACTGATTCGCATCGTCGTAGCTGTACGTCGTAAACGTATTGTTCTCCAACTCGCGGCGCGTTCGGCGGCCGGCGGCATCGTACTTGTAGCTCACAATGGTGTTTGTACCGCCGTCCTTAATGCCGGTCAACCAGCCTTTGGCGTTGTACTCGTAGGTGATGAACGTGGCGATCAAAGTTTCTCTGCTTTCTTCAGCATGCTTTCGACCAAGAAACGAAATGAATCGTATTCGTTGACCCTACTCCTATTTGACACCGACCCAATCATGAGTAATCGCCTGCCCGTTTGTTGCTCAGCAATCCCAAACCAAAATGCTTCTTGGTTGGCAATGAGTACGGCTTGCAAGTGGTAACTTCCCTCGGTTGTTCGTTTCTCCGCTCCCTTCGGCAGGACTTTCCATCCTCTTTTTGCGAATTCTTCATACAGCTCTCTCTCAGACTGCGAATCGATCTCAAAAAGTAAATCTTTCATTGCTCAGAATCCAATTAGTGCTCGACGGAGTGCTCCCATAGCAGCCGTCACGCAGTTCCAACAGGGCACCCTCGATGCCAGCGCCGCCCCAGCAAAAGGAGCGGGGATTCCTGTAACCGAGACGACTCCTTGCCCAGTCAATGCCCAGCCGTCGGCGAACAGTGTGGTAGTGACGCCATTCATCCCGTGCATCATCGTGGTAGTACCACCTCGTGTGACGCCCCACACGGCATGGCCAGCGTTTACGTCCCAAGCAACACCGAGGGTCGGTAGTCCTGCGGCATTCCAGACTCCCGCACCAAGTGCCGTGGTTGCTGCTGTTGCGGAAAGCTCAAGCGAGTTCCTTACCATCCAGTGGGCGACCGGGTTGCATTTCGTTTGCCCCAAAGGTCCCTTATCATATGCGTTGGCAACTTGATTTCCATTCCACGCGAGCATCCCGCCCAACGAGTCGCTGATTGATTCCGCTGAGTCAGACCAACTCTGGGTAAATCCGCTGTTGAACCATGTGCGCACATCCCACCAGTCAGCGTAGTCCAAGCCGAATCTATCCACACGTCCAACTGGATTATTCCGGCAATAGGCATACAAGTTCAATCCACCCTTGATGCCAATCGGGTCCGGCTGTACAAACCGTGCCAAGCGCGGGGAATAGTACCGGAATCTGACGTTGTAAAGACCTGTATCGGGATCAAGGTCATGTCCTGTAAACAGTAACCGGTTGCCGATAACGGTCACCGGGGTCAACTCTCCACACTTGACAGAGAGGTTTTGAGTTGATTGAGTTTTGTGCGCAACTCCTCGTTGTCGGCCATTTCTGTTTCGAGGCGGCGGATCACTTGGCCCACTCCACTGCCGTTCTGGTAGCCGAACGCACGAGCCACGTCAACACCGCGTTCGCCGCCAAGTTTGACGCGCGCCCATATCTTGATGCGGTCGTCGCTCTCGGTGACAAGGAGTTGCTCAAGCCGGGCGCGGCGCTGTTCGAGTTGTTGGCGGCGAGTCCAGTTGGCGGTGTTCTGAGCGGGTTGGCCACCGGCTAGTGCGGTGGCTTTGGCGAGGAGTTCCCGGCTGCCGAGGACGAAGCCGGCAAGGAGATTTTGCCACGGGTTGACGACCGGTTGGCCGAAGGCTTTGCCCATCGCGCGCCGGTATTCGGCGCGGGCAGCGTCGGGGTCGGTGCCCCAGTAGCGAAGCCAGTCGAGGCAGAGCCACGGCGGGGACTTTGGACGCAGGCCGGCATAGTCGCGGTGGCTGCTCCAGTCGAAGGCGTCGAGGTCGGCAGCACGGTCGGCGGGAATGGGCTGGCCTTTGCGGGTGGGGCGGACGGGGTTGAGGTGGATGTATTCGATGAGCCAACGGGCGTAGGCGTCGGCTTCGACGAGTTGGGCTTTGAAGCGGCCTTGGAAGAGGTGGCCGCTGCGGCGGTGGCGGTGGTTGAAGCGGACGGTGTAAGTGACTTGGAGCCAGCCGACGGCTTGGCTGAGGTTTGCCCGTGGAGTTTCCAAGACGAGGTGATAATGGTTCGGCATCAGACAGTAGGCGTGGAGCCGGATGCCGAAGCGTTCGACCATTTCGGCCAGTGTGTCGAGGAAACGGTGGCGGTCATGGTCGTCGCGGAAGATGGGCTTGCGTTCGTTACCGCGGGCGGTGACGTGATAGGTGGCATTCGGGAACTCAACGCGGAGAGGACGTGCCATAATGTGGCTCAAACTATCGATCAGCACAGCATCTGTCAAGTGTGGAGAGTTGACCCCTATAGCCGGGGTTTGTGTTTTGGCGAGATTTCGCTACCTTCGTCGGCGATGAATACTCCGTACATCAACACCATCCCGGTCAGCCAGCAGCCGCCGTATCCCGGCGACCGCGAGTTGGAGCGGCGCATCAAAAGTTACATCCGTTGGAACGCGATGGCGATGGTCGTCAACGCCAACCGCGAACATCCCGGCCTCGGCGGGCACATCTCGACATTCGCGTCGTCCGCCACGCTCTACGAAGTTGGGTTCAACCATTTCTTCCGCGGCCACGATCTGGTGTATTTTCAAGGGCACGCCTCGCCGGGCATCTATGCGCGGGCGTTTCTGGAAGGCCGGTTGGACGAGCGGCACCTCCGCAACTTCCGGCAGGAGCTGGCCAGCGGCGGCGGATTGTCGTCGTATCCGCATCCGTACTTGATGCCGGAGTTCTGGCAGTTCCCGACGGTCTCGATGGGCCTCGGCCCGATCCTTTCGATCTATCAAGCCCGGTTCAACCGGTACATGAAGGCGCGCGGCTTCCTCAAGGGCGACGAGCCGAAGGTCTGGTGTTTTGTCGGCGACGGCGAGACGGACGAGCCGGAAACGCTCGGCGCGTTGACGCTCGCCGCCCGCGAGCAGCTCGACAACCTGATCTGGGTCGTCAACTGCAACCTCCAGCGGCTCGACGGTCCCGTGCGCGGCAACGGCAAGATCATTCAGGAGTTGGAGACGGCGTTTCGCGGCGCGGGCTGGAACGTGATCAAAGTCATCTGGGGTTCGGCATGGGATCCGTTGCTCGCCGCCGACAAGTCCGGCAAACTCGTGCAGCGCATGGCCGAAGCCGTGGACGGCGAGTACCAGAAATACTCGGTCGAGCGCGGCAGTTACATCCGCAAACATTTCTTCGGCAAATACCCGGAGTTGCTCGAACTGGTGAACCATCTCACCGACGACCAGCTCCGCAAACTCAACCGCGGCGGCCACGACCCGGTCAAGGTGTACGCAGCCTACCAGGCGGCGGTCGAACACACCGGCCAGCCGACGGTGATTCTGGCGAAAACGGTGAAAGGTTACGGCCTCGGCGAAGCCGGGGAAGGCCGCAACATCTCCCACCAGCAGAAAAAACTCAACGAGAAGGAACTCCGGGAGTTCCGGGTCCGCTTCGGCATTCCGATCAGCGACGAGGACGTGGTGAACACGCCGTTCTACCGGCCCGCGCCGGACAGCCCGGAGATCCGGTATCTTCAGGAGCGCCGGCGGCAACTCGGCGGCACCCTGCCGCAACGCCGGCTGACCGCCCCGGCGCTGCCGGCACCGCCCCTGGACGCCTTCGGCGAACTGCTCAAAGGCTCCGGCCAACTCGAAGTCTCGACGACCATGTCGTTGGTCCGGTTGCTCTCCTTGTTGTTGCGCGACAAAAAATTGGGCCGCCAGATTGTGCCGATCATTCCCGACGAAGCGCGCACCTTCGGCATGGACGCGCTGTTTCGGGAAGTCGGCATTTATTCGCAGAAAGGCCAACTGTACGAGCCGGTGGACAGTCAGCAATTGCTTTACTACAAGGAAGCCGCCGACGGCCAGATTCTGGAGGAAGGCATCACCGAGGCCGGCGCGATGTCGTCGTTCATCGCCGCGGGCACCGCCTACGCCAGCCACGGGCAGCCGATGATCCCGTTTTTCATCTACTACTCGATGTTCGGTTTCCAACGCATCGGCGACTTGATGTGGCTGGCCGGTGACATCATGGCCAAAGGATTCCTGCTCGGCGCCACTGCCGGTCGCACCACACTCAACGGCGAGGGCCTCCAACACGAAGACGGCCACAGCCATCTCATCGCCAGCACCATTCCGAATCTGCTGGCCTACGATCCGGCGTTTGCCTACGAGATCGCGGTGATCATTCAGGACGGCATCCGGCGGATGTACGAGGCCGGCGAGAACATTTTCTACTATCTGACGCTGCACAACGAGAACTACGCCATGCCGGCCATGCCGGCGGGCGTGGAGGCCGGCATCCTCAACGGCCTCTACCGGTTCCAGCCCGGCCCCGCCGGCAAGAAACACAAAGCGCACCTTTTCGGCAGCGGCGCGCTCATCCGGTCGGCATTGAAAGCGCAGGAGATTCTGGCGGAGCGGTACGACGTGTCCGCCGATGTTTGGAGCGCAACGAGCTACAAGCGGCTCCGCAACGAGGCGCTGGCCGCGCAACGCTGGAACCGGCTGCACCCGACCGCGCCACCCCGGCAATCGTATCTGGAGCAGACGTTGGCCGGTGAAAAAGGCGTCTTCGTGGCGGTCTCCGACTATATGAAGATCGTACCGGAGCAAATCGCCCAGTGGGTGCCGGGCGGCCTGACCGTGCTCGGCACCGATGGCTTCGGCCGCAGCGACACGCGGGAGAGCCTCCGCCGCTACTTCGAGGTGGACGCCGAGAGTGTCGTCATCGCCACGCTCGGCCGGTTCGACAAGAAACTTGCCGCACAGGCCATCAAAGATTTGGGCGTGGACCCGGAGAAGAGTTACCCCAAAATCCTCTAATCAGTTGACATGGTGTGTGCTTTGTGTTACAAAGCACACACCATGAACAACAACCTGGCCGAGCAGAACCTGCAAACAATCCGCACTTTGATGGAGCGGTCGGCGATTTACCGGCGCGCGCTCCGACCCATTCTGTGGTGGGCCAGCCTCGTGGCGTTGGTCTCCGCCACACTGGGGGAGTGGTCGGCGAGCCGGACCGAAGAGGGGCTGGTCTTCTATGGGCATTGGCTGGTGACCGGTGGGGTGGTGTTGGCGGGCGCGTTTGGGCTGGCGCGCCGGCAAGCGCGGCGCGACCGTGAACCGTTTTGGTCGCCCCCGGCTCGCCGGGTGGCGCAGGCACTGGCGCCCGCGCTGGTCGTGGGCTTGGTGCTGACCGCGTTCTGTGGGAAGTGCGGGAGCTGTTTTCGCGCGCCGATGGTGGGGATGTGGGCGATTCTGTACGGGTGCGGGTTGCACGCCGCGGGATTTTTTGCGCCGAAGGGATTGCGGCTGTTGGGCTGGTGTTTTATTCTCGTGGGATTCGGCTGGTGGACGATGTTGCTGTTCACGCCGTGGGAGCCCGGGGAACACGCCGCCATGGGGTTGATCTTTGGCGGCTTGCACGGCGCCTGTGCGATGTACCTGACCGTGACCGCCCGTGAATCCTGAACCGTTCCAGAAGCTCGACCGGACGATCCACGAAGCCGGGCGGATGGCGATCATGGCGCTGCTCGCGGCCAGCCCGGACCTCTCGTTCACGGAAATCCGCGACACACTGGACATGACCGACGGTAATTTGAGCGTCCACCTGCGGACGTTGCAGGAGGCCGGCTACGTGGCGGTGACCAAAAGCTACGAAGGCGGCCGGCCGCGTTCGACGGCGGCGTTGACCGCCAAAGGCCGGCAGGCGTTCACGGAATACATCAACACCTTGGCGGAGATCGTCCGCCAAACACAGAAAAACTAACCAACGATTGAACGCCACCGGCACCACCGCGGTCTGATACTTTGCAATACAAAGTTATGAGGATTCTCAAGGCACCACAGATGGGGTGGTGTTTCGGCGTGCGCGACGCGGTGGCGTTGGTCCACCGGGAAGCGCGGCGCGGGCCGGTCACGGTGCTGGGCGAGTTGGTACACAACGAGACCGTCAACGCCGCGCTTCGCGCCCGCGGCGTCCGGATCGTTGCGCCCGGCGCGCCGGTCACGACAGCCACAGTCATCATCACCGCCCACGGTGCTGCCGAGCGGCTGATCGCGCAAGTGCGGCAACAAGCGCCGCGCGTCGTGGAGGCGACGTGTCCGCTGGTGCGCGCGGCGCACCGGGCACTCCGGGAGTTGGTTGCCACCGGTTACTACCCGGTCATTGTCGGCCAACCGGCGCACGTCGAGGTGCGTGGCCTGACCGGTGACTTGGCGGAGTTCACCGTCGTTCTGAACGAAGCCGATTTGCTGGCGGTGCCGCCGCGCGGCCGGTACGGCGTGGTGGCGCAAACGACGCAGCCGGTCGAGCGCGTGCAGCGGCTCACGGCACTGCTCCGGCAGCGGTTTTCGGAATCGGAGGTGCGGTTGGTGGACACGGTCTGTCGGCCCACCAAGCAACGGCAAACGGCCGCGGTGGCGTTGGCGCGGCAATGCGATGTGGTGGTGGTGATCGGCGGCCGGCAGAGCAACAACACCCGCGAGTTGGCCGAGACCTGCGGCCGGTACTGCCGGCAAGTGGTGCGGGTGGAAACGGCGGCGGAGTTGCGCCGGGAATGGTTCGCGGGCGCCGCGACGGTGGGCCTCACCGCCGGCACGTCCACGCCGGATGAGGAAATCGGGAAAGTCGAAAGGTGGTTGCGCCATGAATTGGACCATGAAGCAAGCTCCGGCACTCAATGCGCTGGCGACCGCGGGGCCGGTCAGTCCCCGGCACGCGTTGCTGCTGAATCCGTTTTATCCGAAGGACCCGCACACGAGCTATGGGAAGCACGTGTTGACGCCGTCGCTGACGCTCACGAGTCTTGCGGCCGCGACGCCGGCGGATTGGACGGTGCGGATTTGGGATGAAAACCTGTTGCAAGGCCCGCCGCCGCTGATGCCGTTGCCGGCCGTGGTGGGGATCACGGTGCATCTGACGTTTGCGCGCCGGGCGTACGAACTGGCGGCGTGGTACCGGCACCGCGGCGCGCGGGTGGTGCTCGGCGGCTTGCACGTGATGGCGTGTCCTGACGAAGCGGCCGCGCACGCCGACGCGATTGCGTTGGGGGACGGGACGTTGACGTGGCCGGTCATCTTGCGGGATGCCGCCCGCGGCCAGTTGCAACGCCGGTACGTCGGCTCGTTTCGGGAACCGTTCCGCAACACGCCGGCCCCGCGCCGGGCGCTGGTGTCGGCCCGGGATTTTCTGACCACCGCGAGCTTGATCGCCACGCGCGGCTGCACCAACCGGTGCGGGTTTTGTTATTTGGCCACCGCCGGCCTGCACATGCCGTGTCAGCACCGGGACGTCGAACAGGTCGCGGCGGAGTTCGCGGCCAGCGGCCAGCCGTTCGGGGTGTTTTTGGACAACAATCTCGGCGCGGACCGCGCGTATCTGCGCCGGCTTTGTCGGGCGTTGCAACCGCTGGGCAAAATCTGGAGCGCGGCGGTGACGGTGGACGTGACCGACGAGCCGGACTTGGTGCGGGAAATGGCGGAAGCCGGTTGTACCGGGGTGTTTGTCGGCTTTGAATCGTTGACCGACCGGAACCTGTCCGATGCCGGCAAGCGAACGCCACCGGCGGCGGATTACGCGCGCCGGGTGCGGATTTTTCACGAGGCCGGCATCCAAGTGAACGGCAGTTTCGTGTTTGGGTTTGACCACGACGGGCCGGACTGTTTTGCGCGGACGTGCGAGTGGCTCGAGGCGAACCGGCTGGCCTGCGCGACGTTTCACATTTTGACGCCGTATCCGGGCACGCCGCTGTTCCGGCAACTGGCGGCGGAAGGGCGGCTGTTGCACCGGAACTGGGATTTGTACGATACCGGGCACGTGGTGTTTCAGCCGAAGCGGATGACCGCCGAAGAATTGGCTGCCGGCTACGAGTGGTGTTATCGGCGGTTGTTTTCGGCGGCGTCCATTTGGGCGCGGCGGCCGGAATCGTGGCCGGCGGTGCCGGGGTATCTGGCGATGAGTTTTCTGTACAAGAAAATGAACTGGCTCTGGCCGTGGTTGATTCGCTACCGGCTGACCGGGTGGGTATGGCGGCCGTTGGTGGAACTCAGCCGGTGGCAGGCGCGGGGAAAGCAGTTGCACGCCTGCCGATTATGGGCAATAGAGTACGCGGCATGGACATCAAAGTTCCCCCATTGGGCGAAGGCGCGGATTCGGGCACCGTGGCAACCGTCTTTGTGAAGCCGGGCGACTCGATCCGCAAAGACGATCCGATTGTCGAGTTGGAGAGCGAGAAGGCCGTTGCCTCCATCCCGGCGACCGTGGGCGGCAAGGTCACCAAGATTTATGTGAAGGCCGGTGACACGGTGAAGGTCGGCACCCCGTTGATTGCCGTGGAAGGCGCGGCGGCGCCCGCGGAAGCAGCCGCGCCAGCCAGGGCGGCGGCCCCGGTCGCGCCGCGGCCGGTCGCGGTCGCGGCACCGGTGACCAACGCGGAACCGGTGGCGGCACCTTCGATTCGGAAACTGGCGAAGCAACTCGGCATTGATTTGACCAGAGTTCCCGGCAGTGCCCGCGGCGGCCGGATCACGTGGGCCGATGTGCGGGCGTACATCGAACGGTTGCAGCAGGGCGCTGTCGCGCCGGCCGCCAAGCCGGTCGCGGAGAAGATTGATTTCAGTAAGTGGGGACCGGTGACGCGGAAACCGTTGACCGGCTTGCGGAAAGTGATTGCCCACCGGATGCAGGCATCGTGGACGCAGGTGGCGCGGGTGACGCAGTTTGATGAGGCGGACCTGACGGTCATCACCGAGTTGCGGAAGAAATACCTGCCGGCTTACGAGAAGAAAGGCGCGCGGTTGACGGTGACGCCGCTGATTCTGAAGGCGGTGGTCGGCGTGTTGCAGAAGCATCCGGAGTTCAACGCGAGTCTCGACGAGGAAGCCGGTGAGGTGGTGTGGAAGGAGTATTTTCACATCGGGATGGCGGTGGACACCGAGCAGGGGTTGATCGTGCCGGTCATCCGCGACGTGGACAAAAAGAGCGTCCTGCAACTGGCGAAGGAGTTGGAAGAGTTGGCGGCGCGCACCCGGGAGCGGAAAGTGACGGCGGAGGAGTTGCACGGCGGCACGTTCACGATATCGAATCAGGGGGCGATTGGCGGCGGGGCGTTCACGCCGATTGTGAACGTGCCGGAGGTGGCGATTCTCGGTTTGGGCCGGGCGGCGCTGAAGCCGGTGGTGCGCGACGGCCAGATCGTGGCGCGATTGATGGTGCCGCTGGCGTTGTCGTACGACCACCGGCTGGTGGACGGCGCGCAGGCGGCCAGATTCATCACGGAGCTGGTGAAGGCGATTGAGGCGTTTCCGGAACAAAGCGTCAAACTGAGTTAAATCCGAAATCCGAATCTCGAAATCCGAAACAAGCACGAATGACAGCAACGCGGAAAACAGGAGTGGGTTTTGCCGGCAGTTGTTTGCCGTTTTGGGTTTCGGATTTGTTTCGGATTTCGGATTTCGCTATTCGGATTTTCTAATTTATGGAACCGATCAAGACTGAACTCGTGGTGGTGGGCGGTGGGCCGGGCGGGTACGCGGCGGCGTTTTATGCGGCGGACAAGGGAAAAAAAGTCATTCTCGTTGAACGC
>Ga0315298_1010857_pt1 | contig 10853 bp, 10 predicted proteins | sample WHS_1_MG_FD_203077 | JGI IMG/M metagenome (GOLD analysis project Ga0315298, IMG submission 203077) | Extremophilic microbial mat communities from Washburn Hot Springs, YNP, Wyoming, USA - WHS_1_MG | ecosystem: Environmental > Aquatic > Thermal springs > Hot (42-90C) | place: USA: Wyoming...
AAAAAATCATCAATCTATTCCTGCCAACCTCACGTGTTTAGCACCACATTTCGTATGGCCGTTCAAAAACTCGCGGAATTCTGCGACTTTTTCACGCGCGTGAAGGGCAAAGTGTCGAAGTTGGGCCTTACCTGCCCCGCACCTGAAATCGCCATCACCGCCGACCTCGCCAGCTTCTGGCGCACCGGCTGGCCCGAAGCACAATGGCACGCGCCCGCGACAAGGCGGGGTCGTGGGGCGTAGTTCAAGTTAAGGAAGCGCTTCTTTTTTGAAAAAAAGAAACAAAAAACTTTCTTCACCTGAGCCTCGGGCGTTTTCAAATGCATCGCACCAGCGAATAAAAATTTTTTGCTTCTTTTTTATAAAAAAGAAGTGCTTTTTATCTTCCCCTTATCCTTACCTGCCCCGCACTTCACAATGCGGGGCAGATCCGGACAGTCTGTTATTTCGATGTCGAGCCGCTATCGTTCGCCGGCGGCGGCGGCGGTGCGCCGGGGCCACCCATCGGCCCGTGCATCATGGGTCCGTGCATCATGGGTCCGTGGTGCCAGCCGTGATGCCACCCGTGGGGGCCCATCGGTCCGGGGCGGTGTGGCGGGCGTGGCATGGCGATCCGGGTCAGGTCCTTGAAATTGCTGCCGATCTGCTGGACCATGACCACCGAGCCGAGTGAGTTGGTGGTTCCGACGCCGACGGCTGCGATGGTATCTCCGGTTTTGAGCATCGAGGCGATCGAGGATTTGGCGATGGCAGGGGGCGGCATATGGAGGGCGGTGCCGTCATCGAGGAGGACGCCGTTTTTTTCACCGTGGGGACCGTAGAGGTATTGAGCGATCTTGCCCTGCACCATCATCCGGGTCGGTGCGCCGTGTCTGCCGGGGCCGAAGCCGGGCGGCGGGCCGTTATCGGTCACGGTATGGCTGCCATCGGTGATCGAGACGCCCTGGATCACCGGTTCATTGGCGGCCTTGAGGCCATGAATGGTCACGCTGTCGCCCAGTTTCACCGCGTAGGCGATCTGGGTGGACATATAGGGCGGGAACATCACGTCGGTGCCGTTCGACAGGATCACCCCGTCGATCGTCCCGCGCGGGGTGATGGTGAAGTGTTTCACCGTTCCGGTGTAGCTCGGCAGCGCGTCGGTTCCGGTCGTGGTTGCGGTAGTGCTGGCCGCGTTGGCGAAGCCGGTGCCGAGCAGGGCGGCGGCGGCGCTGGCCAGAAGCAGTGTTTTCATCCGTGTCATAGCGGTTCTCCATCCGGCCGGGAGAGTCCGGCCTGAACCTCTCACTGCATATCGCGTGCCAACCGCCACGCCGTTGATTTCGCTCGATTTCAGGCCCCGGCGTTCACCCCGCCCCGTCGGAACTCCCGACAGGCGGTGTCGGAAAATCCGACATGGTTTCGAGATCGTACCGCTTGAGCCGGTCGTACAGCGCCTGCCGGCTGATCCCCAGTGCGCGTGCCGCCTCGGTCCGGTTGCCCTGAGCGCGGATCAGCGCGGCCCGGATCAGCGCAATCTCGGTCGCCGCCACCGCCTCGGGCAGATTGGTCGATGCCTTCGCCTCGACCTTGCCCTGCAACGCCAGATCCCCCGGCTCGATCACCCCCGAAGGCGTCAAACTCACCGCGCGTTCCAGCGTGTTGCGCAACTCCCGCACATTGCCCGGCCAGTCATGCGCGAGCAGGGCGCGCTCCGCCGCCTCGGTCAGGCGCGGCGGATGGCCGGGCCGCAGCGCCTCCAGAACATGCCGGGCCAGCAGCAGAATATCGCTGCCCCGCTCGCGCAACGGCGGCACCGCGATCGGAATCACCGCCAGCCGGTAATACAAATCCGCCCGGAACAGCCCGCGCGCCACCAGCGCCTGCAAATCCTGATGCGTCGCGGCGATGATCCGCGCATCGATCTTCACCGCAGCCCCCCCGAGCGGTGTGACCTCCCGCTCCTGCAACACCCGCAAAATCTTCGCCTGGGTCGCGAGCGGCATATCCCCGATCTCGTCGAGCAGCAGCGTCCCGCCCGCCGCCTCGCGAAACCGCCCCCGCCGCGCCGCCACCGCCCCGGTGAACGCCCCGCGCTCATGGCCGAACAACTCCGATTCCAGCAGATCCGCTGGAATCGCTGCACAATTCACCGCCACGAACGGCTTGTCCGCCCTTGCGCTGAACCGGTGAATCGCTGCCGCCACCAACTCCTTGCCCACCCCGGTCTCGCCCAGAATCAGCACACTCGCCTCCCCCGCCGCCGCGAGCCCGATCCGCTTCTGCACATCCCGGATCGCCGGACTGGCACCGATAATCGTCCCCGGCACCGCCGCCTCGACCACCGGCCCCGCCACCGCCTGGCGCAACGCCCCGCGCAGCAATTCAGCCAGCGCCTCCCTCCCGACCGGCTTGGTCAGATGATCGAACGCCCCCAGCCGCATCGCCTCGATCGTATTCTCCCCGGTCGCATACGCCGTCAGAACCACCACCCGCGCCTCGGGCCGCATCTCCCGGATCGCCCGCAACGCCGCAATCCCGTCCATCCCCGGCATCCGCAAATCCAGAAACACCAGATCGGGACACTCCCCCGCAATCGCCTCGATCGCCGGCACCGCCCGATCGAACATCGTCACGACATGACCAAAATCGACCAGAGTCTCGGCCAGACTCTCCCGAAACCCGGCATCGTCGTCGATGATCGTGATCGCGGCCATCAGGACGTGGGCCGGGAAGGCAAGGGAAGGGCAAGAAAGGGCTTCTTTTTTGTAAAAAAGAAGCAAAAAACTTTTTTGAGTTGGGGCATGGGCGTTGCTGCGGGCACGGGCCTACAGGAGCGAAGTTTTTTTGCTTCTTTTTGTTCACAAAAAGAAGTCTTCCTCTTCCCTGTCCCGTCCTTCACTTCACCTCCGGCAACGTGATCACCAACACCGCCCCGCCCACCGAAGGAGCCAGAACCAAGGTTCCCCCCTGAGCACGGATCATATCGCGCGCCATAGCAAGGCCGAGGCCGATCCCGTCCGGCCGCCCGGTCACGAAGGGTTCGAACGGATCGCCCAGCGATTTATCCACCCCCGGCCCGGTATCGCTGACCGTGACGATCAGGGCTCCCGCCTTCGCCGCAAGAACAGTGACCGTGCCACCTTCACCGCACGCCTCCACCGCATTGCGCAGCAGGTTTTCGATCGCGCTGCGCGTCAAAACCGGATCAAGCGTCCACACAATCCCGCTCTCAGGCGCCACCACCATAACCCCCGTAGCCGGCAGCGCGCCGATCGCATCGCGGATCAGGGCATCGACGCTGACGGTCACGGGCTGCACCGAGGCAGCGGTCGCGAAGCCGAGCAGCCGCGCGGTCAACGTCTCCAGCCGCGCCGCTTCGACCAGAATCCGTTCGAGCGCCGCCGCCGCCCGCGTCGCATCCCGGGACCGCCCGGATTCCGCCCGTAGCCGGATCGCCCCCAGCGGATTGCGGATTTCATGCGCCAGCCCCGCCGCCATCCGCCCGAGCGCCGCAAGCCGTTCGGATTCCGCAATCCGCGCCCGCGCCACATCGAGCCGCATGGTCGCCGCATTCAGCGCGGTGATCAGCCGGTCCAGCTCCGCCTCGCCGGTAAGCGCGAGCGTCCCGGGCCGATCCGCCTGCAGCGCCGCCTCGACCCCCGCAAGCCGCTGGGAAAACCCCAGCACCAGCCGCGCCAGAAACCATGCCGAGGCCAGCAGCGTCGCCAGCAGCACCGCCAGCCCGCCAAACGCGAAGCGGGTGAAGCTCGACCGCAGCAGATCGGACTGCAACACGGTATAAGCCGCCAGATTGGCCACCGGCGTCCCCAGCGCCCCGCCAAGCGGACAGGTCGCAATCGTGGTCCGGTCGAAAAACCCGCCATTGGACGTCACCGCCGGCCGATCCGCCGCAATCGCATCGCCGATCTGCCTGGTGATATGCCCGATCCACGCCTGCGGCCTGCTGCCCAGCATCGCGCGCGGCGGCGCATCGAGCGGCTGAATCCCCCCGATCACCCCCCGATCCCGCCGCAGCGCCAGCAGCAGCACCGCCCGCAGCCCGGCATCGAAAATCGCGGAATCCGGCGGCACGTCCATCCCGGCAGTATAGAAATCATAATGCATCTCAATCGCCTGACACGCCCGCGCCGCCACCGCCCTGTCCCGCTCCCGGTGCGCGCTCGCGGTCTGGCGGAACAGCCCGAGAATGAGCACCGCCACCACGAGCGACCCGAACAGCGACATCAACCACAGCGCGAACAGCCGCGCCCGCAGCGACACCGTCATCCCCACGCCCCCACCGCAATAACGCCATCGTGAGGCCCACAACATGGATTAACGGTCATGTTGCCGCCACACGCTGGAACTGTCTCGACAAATCGGGTATAGCGATAACGCCGTATCCCGGCTGATCGATCGTGGAGGAAGTGAACATGCGTCGCATTGGATTTACGAGTGTGGCAGTTATGGCCCTGTTTGTCGCCCCTGTAGCACTGATGAGCACTGCCTCTGCCCAATCCACCGGCCCGTCGGCGGCGCAGATCATCCAGGCCCTGAAACCCTCCGGCCACATCTCCTCGACCACGCGCGGCATCGTCCCCCTCTCGCCGGGCGATGCATCGGCCACCCACCCGCCGGCCATGAAAACCTCCCCCACCGCCATGCGCATCGGCGGCAACCATGCCTCCACCCCCTCGATCAATCTCAACATCGACTTCGCAATGGGCTCGGCCCAGCTCACCCCCCGCGCGAAAACCGAACTCGACCGTCTCGGCCACGCCCTGACCGACCCGACCCTGGCCGACTACAAATTCAAGGTCATCGGTCACACCGATACCACCGGCAGCGCCACGACCAACCTCACCCTCTCCCAGCAGCGCGCCGCAGCGGTCGATCAATATCTGCAAACCAAATTCAACATCTCCCCGGCCCGCCTCGCCGCCCTCGGCGTCGGCGAACACGACCTCCTGATCCCCACCGGCCCGAACACGCCGGACCGTGCGAACCGCCGGGTGCAGATCGTCAACATCGGCAAATGAGCCCCGCGCGGGTGGCCTGCTAGCCATGCCCCCGCGCCGCGCCGCCGACCCCACGATGGACGATACGGTGCGGCTCGCAAGGCCGCCCCGAAAATCCCGCGCGAAACCCCTGCTCATCGCCGCCGCCGCTCTCCTCGCCCTCATCGCCCTCGCCATCGCCGGCTGGCTCGCCCTCCGCCCCACCCCCTATCCGCTCGCGGGCGAAACCACCATCTTCCGCCACGTCAGCCCCCATTTCACCGTCTTCCGCTTCCGTGACGACCCGCTGATCCTCGTGGTCGACTGCCCGGACCTCCACGCTCAGGGCCTGATGTTCGACCGCGTCGCCGCCCTGATCGAAAAAGCCGACGCCCCGAAAAACCGCGTCCTCAGCGAAGCCGCCTTCCACGCCCGCCTCGCCGCCGCCAAACTCACCATCGGCAGCTATTACTACGGCGATGATTACCCCGCCCACGCCCTGCGCGAATTCTTCCGCCTCGCCGCCGCCGAACATCTCGCCCTGAACCCCGAGGAAACCCACCTGCGCGCCATCGCCCAAAGGTCCGGCTTCCTCCGCCCCGGCGCCAACGGTGCCATCATCTCCATCCCTCAGGCCGGCCCATCCCACCGCGTCAGCCTCCGCGCCCGCGCCGTCATCCTGCGCCACGAACTCTCCCACGGCGCCTACTTCACCATCCCGGCCTATCACCGCTACGTCCATCATTTCTACAACACCGTCATGACCCCGCAGGAACGACAGGCATTCCAGTCCTTCCTGGTCCGCCAAGGCTACGATCCCGGCTATCACGGCCTGATCGTCAACGAGACCCTCGCCTACCTCATCTTCACCCGCGACCGGGAATTCTTCCGCGCCTCCGCCGTCGGCCTGCCCCACGCCACCATCACCACCCTCCGCCGGAAATTCGTCGCCCACATGCCCGATATCTGGCTCAAACCCCTCGCCCCCGCCCCCCGGCCCACCGAACACTGACCCAACCCCCCGCCCATTGCAGCCCGTGCGCGAACCGGGCACCCTCCACGCCTGATCAACGAATGGGGGCATTCACCACATGAACGGCGCGGAATCTCTGGTCCACACCCTGATCGCCTGCGGCATCACCACCGTCTTCGCCAATCCCGGCACCAGCGAGATGCACTTCGTCGCCGCGCTCGACCGCATCCCCGGCATCGACTGCGTGCTCTGCCTCGATGAAACCGTCGCCTCCGGTGCCGCCGATGCCTTCTGGCGCACCACCGGCCGCCCCGCCGCCACCCTGCTCCATTGCGGCCCCGGCCTCGCCAACGCCCTCGCCAACCTCCACAACGCAAGGCGCGGCCGCTCCGGCATCGTCAACATCGTCGGCGATCAGGCCACCTACCACCGCCCGCTCGACGCCCCCCTCACCGCCGACACCGAAGGCTGGGCCCGCTCCGTCTCCGGCTTCCTCCGCACCGCCACCAGCGCCGCCACCGTCGGGCGCGACGCCGCGGACGCCATCGCCGCCGCCCGCACCGGCACCATCGCCACCCTGATCCTCCCCGCCGACACCGCCTGGACCGAAGGCGGCATCCCCGGCACACCCCGCCCGGTCCCCAACCGCCCGATCCCGTCCCCCGCCACCATCGCCGATATCGCAACCCTCCTGCGCACCGGCGAACCCGCCATGCTCCTGCTCGGTGGCCGCACCCTGACCGACCACGGCCTGCGCCTCGCCCACGCCATCACCGCCACCACCGGCACCACCCTCCTCGCCGAAGTCTTCAACGCGAAAATGGAACGCGGTCAGGGCCGCCCGCCGATCGAGCGCATCCCCTACCCGATCGACGCCGCCATCGCCGCCCTCACCGGCATCCGCCACCTCATCCTCGTCGAAGCCAAACCCCCGGTCGGCTTCTTCGCCTACCCCGGCAAACCCGGCGCCCTCACCCCGCCCGACTGCACCATCCACACCCTCGCCGCCCTCGATCAGGACGGCACCGCCGCCCTCGTCGCCCTCGCCACCGCGCTCGACGCCCCCGAACCCGCCATCCCCGTCACCCCACGCCCCACCCCCGATCGTGGCACGCCCAATCCCGGCACCCCCGATCGCGCCCCAATCGCCCCCGAAGCCGTCGCAACCTCCCTCGCCGCCCTGCTCCCGCACGACGCCATCATCATCGACGAAGGCATCTCCTTCGGTCGCGGCTTCTCCCGCTTCACCCACGGCGCCGCCCCCCATACCTGGATGCAGGTGCCCGGCGGCGCGATCGGCGGCGGCCTGCCCATGGCCGTCGGTGCCGCCGTCGCCGCCACCGGCTCAGGCCGCCGCGTCGTCTCGATCCAGGCGGACGGCTCGGCCATGTACAGCATCGCCGCCCTCTGGACCGCCGCCCGCCGCAACCTCGACCTCACCATCATCATCCTCGCCAACCGCAAATACGCCATCCTCCTCCACGAATACGCCGGCGTCGGCGCCAACCCCGGCCGCACCGCCATGGACATGCTCGACCTCGGCAACCCCAACCTCGACTTCGTCAAACTAGCCGCCGGCATGGGCATAAACGCCGCCCAGGCCACCTCGATGCCCGCCCTGAACACCCTCCTCGCCAGCAGCTTCGACCACAAAGGACCATTTCTGATCGAATTGCTGACCGGCTGAAGCGCAAGAAAGGGAAGGGGGAAGACTTCTTTTTTGCAAAAAAGAAGCAAAAAACTCTTATGAATCTGATTGGATGCCACGAAACCGACACCGCACAGACCCAACTAGCTCACGGTGGCGAGGAACATCAGCAATGGAAAACGAGGAACAAGCCCGCGCGACACATCCAGACTTTGCCGTGGCAGACATACAGGTCCTCAATCACCATAAATCAATGGTCGATGAGGTGTTTCGCGTCGTAGATTGGCAAACCTTCACGCCACCCCCTTCTTCCGACGAAGAATCTCACTCTTGAGGGCAGGATCAAGCCACTCGCCATAGTCCTCAACAGCATTCGGAAACGCTTTGATAACTTCATCAGCGTCGGGAATTTCACAGTCTCCTGAAGGAATGCGGGGGTTGTACCACTTACAGCGGTATGGTAACGAACTGAATACCAATAACAGCATAAATGTCGGTATCTCAATAACAAGTAGCATTGTGTAGCTAGTTAAATTTTTTTGATCAGAAAAACTGATCATGTACACAGTATAAACTATATTTAACAAGGACACAAAGAATAAAAATCCTCCAATTTTTTTGTTAATATTTATTGCAGAAATATATCCTAATCCAAGTCTTTTTATGTGAAACTTAAACATATAAGCAGAAAATACAAATAGCGTGATAGGAACAAGCACAAAATCCACAGAAAGTGCGTTTTTAGAACCAAATAAAACTTGATCTAACGATATAATTATCGGCACGAAGCTGGCAAAAACACCGAACGTCAGTGAGTAAGCATATTGCATCAAAAATCGCCTCGGAGGAGGCGAACTTCGTCTTATTTTGTTATTCGGTTTACAAGCCATATCTGTCATATTATTTAATGTCTCTGCTGCGGGGATTGGATAGCTGAAACTCGTATCGTTAAATGATGCTTGAAACTCAGAGCCCGACTCGAATTTTACACCAAGCCGTTATTTGTTCTTGCCAGCCTTCGCATGAGCACAATGCCGTAGTCTTCCAAAACATGGGGAAGCATTTGGAGGATATTGCATGCGTCGGAATTTCACAAATTTTCAGACGATACGTGAGGATTATACCACTTATATCGATAAGGCATCGAAGAAAATATCAGCAAGACAATAAATGTCGGAATTTGGATAAAAAGCAAAGGTTCGTAAGTATCATTATTCGAATGACTCGAAAAAAATGACATATAAGATGTAAAAATTAAATTCAGCAACGATAGCAGAACTAATGAATCCCCCATTATCTTATTAGCTTTTATAGTTGATATATATCCTAAAGAAAGTCTCTTAAGATGAAATTTAAATATATACACAGCAAAAATAAATCCAATCACCGGTGTAATTATAAATTCTGTTGTTGTAGCATATTTTGGCCCGAACAAAATCTGGTCTAATGATATAAATATCATTGAAACACTACCAAGGACGCCGATAGGCAACGAATAGGCATATTGCTTTAACATCCATGTCGTCGGAGGTAAATGTCGTCTTAAATTACTGTCTGTGTGGTCGGCTGTATGCATCATATATTTAATGCTTCTGCTGAGGCGCATAGATCGCACTGACTCGTATCGTCACGTGGCGTTTGAAGTTCAGTCTGGCAGCCAATATTTTTGTCTTTTCGTGATACGGTACGAGTGCATCCCAAGGATGTTTCCATTGATGTTGTTCATGAGAGAACGGATTTCGCACTTGAGCCAACCATATTGGTTTCCCGAGGAAAAGCCACGGCAAGGTGACATTATAACAGGACGCGCTGTGGCAACCAAACAATGATCTCGCTGTAGGGTGGGGTGCTCTTCAGCACCCCACCATCTTTCGAGGCCGGAAGTTGCCCTTGTCCACGATCTCCGCTTCGCCCACCATCAACATGGAACCGATCACGCCGGAAAACCCCGAGCTCCCGCTCTTCGACGACATCCTGCCCTTACCCTGAGCACCCATGCCAATCCCCGCTGACCGCCCCGCGAAACGCTACACCGCGAAACAATTCACCGAATGGCGCGCCCGCTGGTCCGGCATCGAACCCGATGAGGCGCTCCGCAACCCCCCTTTCGGCACCACCGAAGACGGTCTGCTCGATTTCCGCGGCATCACCATGCGCAAACCGGGCCTTGGCTGGTTGAAGAAATTCAATCACGCCCAGTTCAAAATGTGCGCCTTCACCGCAGCTTCACTCGCTGAAACCAATTGTTCGCTCTGCATCTTCCAGGACTGCGTGTTCGATTATACCGATCTGAATAATTTCCGTGATTACGGTTGCCATTTCACGAATTGCCGCTTCTATCGCAGCGAATGGCAAGTCGGCGCGATCGGCTTCGACACCAGTTCCGCCACCCGGGGCGAATACCAGTCCCGCTACATCAACTGCCATTTCGAAAACATCAAACTCACCAAAACCGTGATCGACGACCCCCAGTTCATCGATTGCAATTTCGTCTTCAAAAAACTCATCGGCCTCGATTTCGGCTGCAGCGGTTTCGTCGCCTGCCGTTTCATCGGCGCGTTTCAGGATCTCACCTTTCGCGGTACCTACGAGCGCGAGAACGACCGCACCCGCAAAGGCCACCCCGAATTCGCCGGCTTCACCGATGTCAGTTTCGAAAGAGCCGCACTGCAATGGTTCGATATGCGCGGCGGCTTTCGCTGCGACCACCTCCGCATGCCGTCGGACGGCAGCGCCTTCACCGCCGACCTGCCCCGCCTCTGCGCCGACCGCGCGAGTCTGCTCGAACGCATGAACGACCCTCCGCTGCACAAAATCGCATCACGCTATTTCGATCTCTACTGCCGCTTCGCCGACGAACAGAAAATCCAGATCGTGTCGCGTTTCGAGCTGATCGAAATCGCCTCCAACGCCGGCGAACCCGACACGCTCGCCGACACCCTCTACGCCACCCTCAAATCCACCTACGCCACCCCCACCTGACCGCCACACCCCCACTAACTCTTAACTAACAAAAGTTTTTTGCTTCTTTTTTCCAAAAAAGAAGCCCTTTCTTACTTACGTTCCCCCCGCCCCGCCCGTCACCAAAACTAACCCTTTCCCACCCCCCACCGCTCATGCTCTAACGTCGGCATGAACGCGGCCTCACCCCTCTTCACCCGTTTCGCGGGCTTCATAGATCGCCTGAAGCAGACCATCGCCGCCGCCAGCGTGAAGGTGCAGGGCCGTCCCGCACGTCTCCCCACCCCGCTCG
>Ga0315298_1010858_pt1 | contig 10852 bp, 9 predicted proteins | sample WHS_1_MG_FD_203077 | JGI IMG/M metagenome (GOLD analysis project Ga0315298, IMG submission 203077) | Extremophilic microbial mat communities from Washburn Hot Springs, YNP, Wyoming, USA - WHS_1_MG | ecosystem: Environmental > Aquatic > Thermal springs > Hot (42-90C) | place: USA: Wyoming...
TCTTGGAGGAGGTTTGCCGCTAGGGGCTGCATTGGCGAAAAAAGAAATCATGGATGTATGGGAACCGGGCTTACACAGCACCACTATGGGGGGAAATCCTGTTTCCTGTGTGGCAGGAATAACAACACTAGAGATTATACTGAAGGAGAAACTGATAGAGAGGGCTAAGAAAGAAGGAGAATACATGATGAAAAGACTTAGAGACATGATGGACGAGCATAAGATAATAGGGGATGTTAGAGGGAAAGGTATGCTCATAGGGGTTGAATTGGTTAAAGATAGAACTCGCAAAAAACCAGCAACAGAGGAGGCGAAAAAAGTAATCGAGGAATGCTTTAAAAGAGGTCTTCTTGTGATGGGCGCAGGACTAGGAGATGTTAATGTAATTAGAATGTTACCCGCACTCAATATTCCAAGAGAATACATTGATAAAGGACTTGACATTCTAGACGAAGCCCTCAAAGAAGTGGAGGAATAGCGCTATTTTGAGCATGCGCTAATACTTGTAAGCCCATCCTTTGGACTTGGTTGGTTTTTAGATGGAAATTCGTTGGCTTTCCTTCATGAATATAAAATTCAGTGAAAAGATCTATACGTGGCAAATGGGAAGAGGTGTATTTAACAAAAAGTTAGTAGACTTTAAGTAGAAAGACTAATATAATAAAATTGGAATGAGTCACATGGGTGAAAAGTTTTGGGACGACTTCCAGGAAGAATTGCGTTAATAACAGGGGCGCGCGCTAAATTTGGATTAAGGATTTTTAAGTATACCTTGGGCGTTGTTCCAATAAATGGAGGTTAAAAAAATGAAAGCGGCTGTGTTAATAGCGCCGTTTGATATAAGGATCGAAGAGGTAGACAAGCCAAAAATAGGATCTAAGGAAGTATTAGTTAGGCCCATGGCAACTGCCATATGTGGTACTGATGTACACATGTATAACGGAAGTTTAAAAGTGAAGCTACCATTGATTATGGGACATGAAACAGCTGGGGATGTCGTTGAGGTCGGTAAAGACGTTAGGAGGGTTAAGGTTGGCGATAGAGTTGTAATATATCCGATTATATTTTGTGGCGCTTGTCACATCTGTAATATGGGAAGAGTCTATCTTTGCCCAAATGGGGGTCTTATGGGAAGGGAAGTGGATGGTGCATATGCAGAGTACGTATCTGTCTCGGAACATCTACTTTACGAGCTTCCAGAGAACGTGTCATATAAAGAAGGAGCCATTGTTGAACTCCTATGGACCGTTTTTCATGGACATACAAGGATAAAAATTTCGCCGGGTGACAGTGTAGCCGTTTTAGGTCTAGGTGCATCAGGTTTGCTCCACGTGGCTCTAGCAAAGATTTCTGGAGCCGATCCGGTGATAGCGATATCCCGTAGCGAATGGAAACTCAACCTTGCAAAGAAGTTCGGGGCAGACACCATCATATGCGCAAGGGAATTTGATCCTGTACAGGGTGTTTTGGAAGCCACGGATGGCCTAGGGGCAGATGTTGTTGTTGAGTCTGTGGGAGCCACCCAAACTTTTTTGCAAAGTATGAAATTAGTTAAACCCGGGGGTACTATACTCCAATTTGGAATCTGTACTCAACCAATCAACAACTATAACGCTTATCCGATATACTTCAAAGAGATAAATATAATCGGAACCCGTGCGATGAGCCCTTCAGAGTTTGAGCCTATGATAAAGTTGGTAGCGTCTAAGAGAATCGATGTAAAGCCCCTAATTACCCACGAGTTTCCAATAGAAAAGATTAAGGATGGGCTCGAACTAGTTGATAAAAGACCGGGTGAAGTGTTAAGGGCCATAATAACGTACTAGAACCCTTTGAACAACCTTCATGTCTACGTGAACTTAGGTATAAAGGTTCAGTCATAAAGACAAGGATGCTCTTCTTCCATATTTTTCAAGGAAAACGATCTCCGTTAGATCACATCTCGGTTTCCCGCCATACCTCTTCAAGGTTTCAGGTACCTCGGGGACCTCTTTCGGATATCCAACCGTGATAACTCCTATTATATCAATTTCTATCGGGACTCCTAAAAGTGCCCTGAGTTTATTCTTATCAAACATCGTCAACCAACAAGTCCCTAAACCAAGTGCATAAGCAGTAAGCATAAGGTTTTGGATAGCAGCTCCTACGGCATACTTATACGTTTCTTGTCCACCTACATGCGGTGCAGTTTTCTTTGGATCAGCACAAACTACTATGTGAACAGGAGCATCAGAGATCCACTTGGTCTCATATTTGGAAAACCCTGTCTTAAAAGGTTCTACCTGCACGCTTACCGTTAATTCCCTAGTCTCTTCTACAAGCCTTTGAATTTCTCTTCTGACGACCTCATCTTTCACCACTATAAATTGCCAAGGTTGACGATTCGCTGCTGAAGGGGCCCAATGGGCTGCGTCTAGGATCATATTAATGCATTCAGTTGGAACAGGCTTTCGCATATAACTTCTTATGGTTCTACGACTTCTAATAGCTTCAAACACATCCTTTAACTTGCTTGACATGCACTACACCTTTATTTTTTTAAATATAATTACACTTCCTTATTTACTAGGTTTTTTGGTAATTGCCCCTGTAGTATTCGAATTGCCTCATTAACCGCAGACATTTCAAGTCGACGAAGAGCTTCCTCCGTGTACCATGCAATGTGAGGGGTCAGAACGACATTCTCAAGTTTGAATAATGGGTTTTCGGGGTCTGGTGGTTCATTTTCGTAAACATCCATGCCTGCCCCAGCGATCCATCCCTCTCTAAGTGCTTTGCACAACGCTTTCTCTTGAACAATAGGTCCTCTGGAAACATTGATTAAATAAGCGGTTTTCTTCATCATCTTCAACTCTCTCTCACCTATTATCCCACGAGTTTCTGGAAGTAGGGCCGCATGTATAGACACAAAATCCGACTCTCTTAACAGAGTATCTAGACCCACTAGTTTTATGTTAAGCGCATTGGCCAGCTCCTTATCCACATATGGATCATAAGCTATGACCTCCATGCCAAAACCCCTTGCTCTCGCTGCAACGGATCTACCAATCTTTCCCAGACCAATTATGCCCAGTACTTTCCCCTCAAGGTCGACGCCTTTAATCTTATCAGAGGGCGATGTCCAAGCTCCTACATATTCACGGGTTCTTACAATTTTATCGGCTATTAATATTTTTCTGCTTAAGGTTAAAAGAAGTGCAAAAGCATGATCCGCAACAGTTCCTATGCAATAATCTGGAACGTTCGCGACAGGAATTTTTCTCTTTGTTGCTGCATCTAAATCTATATTATCCACGCCAATACCGTATCTAACGATTCCCTTCAGTTTCTTAGCTGAATCGATTATTTGCTTAGTTATTTTGGCATATACAACCATAATTACGTCCACGTCTCCAACTTCAGCTATCAAGTCATCTTCAGCTGTACTCTTCGCCAGTTTCAAATTGGCAAATTTTTCCAGAATTTTCCTTTCTTCTTCAATTAAAGGCATAGGCTCCGTCACTAAAACCTTAGCTTTTACTTTTTGGTTCAAAATTTATCCTTCCTTCTATATTTCCAATAGCTTTGCACCTATTTGCCACAAAACTTAAATTAGCTTCTAAATTAATTAATTTTTCGTCACACGCACACGCGCACAAACTTTTTATATCCCTCAATAAATCAAATATCAGGGGGTTTTGCCTAAAGTCGGTAGTGAAGAGTCCGAGAAAGAGGCAGTTCTTAAAAGGGCGAAGCTAATGTTAGTGTCGGCTAGGACTGCTCCAAAATCTGGCGGGATTGACGACGTATTAACACTCATAGTTTGCGGTGAAGAAAGAGATGCCTTAGCTGATGAGATGGAGAAGACCGCTGAAGAAAGAAATATCCGTGGTTTTATACGAGATGCAAAGAATATAAGGGACTCGGATGCTGTTGTGCTTATTGGGGTTCGTGGCACCAAACATTTCGGCTCAAACTGCGGGGCTTGTGGCTACCTGAGCTGTGATGAGTTTAAGAAAGCTGAGAAGATTTTGGGTCAAGACTTCGAGGAACCAACTTGCCTATTTAAGGCTTTGGACCTAGGCATAGCATTAGGTTCAGCTGCGAAAACTGCGAGTGTGCTGAATGTGGACAACCAAATAATGTATCGCATTGGAGTTGCTGCAAAAAAGCTCAACATGTTACCTGAAGCAAGCATAATTATAGGGATTCCCCTATCTGCGAAAGGCAAAAGCATCTACTTCGACCGTCCTGTGGAGTTCTAATCAAGATGATAGTCGACGTACATACTCATATCTTCCTTAAGGAGTCTTTTAAAGAGGTAAGAAAAAGGTACAGAATACCTCCGCCAAAACTATTCCTTGATTCCACGGGAAAACTACATTTGCTCATTAATGGAAAAGTGTATGGTCCAGTCACAGAACAACTTTACGATGCGAAAAAACGTATTGAAGTTATGGATAAAGAAAAAGTTGATCTGCAAGTATTATCTGTTGTCCCCTTCACCTTTTTTTATGACGTAGATTCTGAACTAGGACTTGCCTTAGCACGTGCTCAGAACGATGCTATTTCTGAGGTGGTAGGAAAATTTCGTGAAAGATTTGTCGGCTTGGCGACCGTACCTCTTCAAGACATCGATGGAGCAATTGAAGAGCTAGATCGTGCCGTTAATGATCTTGGATTGAAGGGCGTGGAGATAGGATCTAACGTTAATGGTAAAAACTTAGATTCTTTCGAGTTATGGTCTTTCTACGAAAAAGTTCAAGAATTAGACATTCCGATCCTTGTTCATCCAATTAATCCGGCAGGCGCTGAAAGAATGCAAAAGTATTACTTATCCAATTTGGTCGGTTTCCCTTTTGAAACATCATTAGCCATAGCTAGCATTATATTCGGTGGAATTTTAGAAAGGTTTCAAAAACTTAAGCTTTGCTTTGTTCATGCAGGTGGCTTCATTCCATACCAGAGAGGACGTTTGGAGCATGGTTACAAAGTGAGAGCCGAGCCTAAGGTGAATATTCCAAAGTCACCAAGCGAATATCTGAAGCTCATCTACTTCGACACACTAACTCATTACAAGTTGGCTCTGAACTATTTGATTACAACTATGGGTAGCGATAGGGTACTTATGGGAAGCGACTTCCCCTATGATATGGGGGATCCTTCTCCTCTATCAACCATACAAAGTTTAGAGTTACCCGCTGAGGTGGAGGAAAAAATTTTAGGCAGGAACACAGTCAATCTCTTTAAAATTCACTAACTACACTTTACTCTTGTTTTATGCGTAACGCAGCATAAGATTTTTATTATTAACTATCTTAATGTAACTCTCAGGAGGAGAATGTATGTCATTTGGAACAGTAGGTACAGATGTTATGGAACGGATAAATTGGGATCGTTTACGGAAGGAGAGAAAAGAGAAAGCATTGAAAAGCATAAAAAAGGCTGGGCTTGGGGCTGACCTGCTGATGTATGAGGAGAACATAAGATATGTAACATCGACGCACGGACCGGAATGGACGAAAACCATCCCTGGTCTTAGGTGTGCGTTGTTGCTAAGTGATGGCGAAACAGTTGTATACGAGCAGGGCGACAACATGTACCATATTATGCGACATTGTCCGTGGCTTAGGAAGGAAAATATATTATATGCATACCCCTGGACGAAGGGTGCCGCGGGACCAGCGAATCAGTATCAGGCGGGGAAGCTTCTGAACAGTGTGAAAAAATATATGAAGGATCACGGCGTCGCGGATCAACCTTTGGGTGTAGATTTTGCCGATATAAACATGTTGAAGGTTTTTAAGGAATTGAACATCGAGTGGACTGATGGTTTAATGCCCATGCTTGAGGCGAGGGCTGTTAAGACAAAAGATGAGATAGAGGCTCTCAGAATAGCCGCCACCTTAGCGGATAATGCTCACTATGAGGCCACTCGTATTTTGCGCCCCGGCGTAAGGGAGAATGAGGTTGTTGCACATCTTATGAAATATCTAGTATCAATACCTGGAGTAGAGCACATAGAAAACATAATCGTCTGCTCGGGACCGAACACGTGGCCTAACTGGCGCACCTTCACCGACAGAATCATAAGGTATGGGGATCTCGTTTTGATAGATATAGTGCTAGTCTGGAACGGATACTTCACATGCCATTATAGAACTTATTGTGTTGGGGGGCAACCGACAAGGGAACAAAGGGATGCCTACAAACAGGCGTATGATTGGCTGTACGAAGCCATTCGCGCGATCAAGCCAGGCATAACGACAAGAGAAGTAGCTATAAAGTGGCCTTCAGCAAGGGAAATATGGGGATATGAGGAGGAAGATAAGGCGGCTGCAAATTTGTGGGGACACGGGCTGGGGCTATCCCACTATGACTTACCGGTGGTTTCTAGAATATTCTCGTTAGACTATCCGTATCCTATAATGTCTAATATGGTCTTTGCATTGGAAACCCAGCAAGGTAAAATGTTTGAATGGGGAACCAGAATTGAGGAAGAAATCGCGGTTACTGAGACAGGCTATGAAATCCTTACGAAGTTTCCATCGGAAGAAATAACCGTCGTTGGGTAGATGAAACTGGATGGCGACTGTTTCGATAGTAAAGCGTTTAAAGCCAACAGAATTTGAACAAGTAAGACAAATGGTCAAGGAAGCAATTGATCTTTTAGGTGGACCCAAACAATTCATAAATCAAGGCGACACTGTCTTAATTAAACCCTGCCTTCTGTTGCCTCTCGATCCGGAGAGAGCTGTCACAACCCATCCACTCGTCTTACAGTCCGTAGTCGACGTGATCAAATGTGAAACTAAAGCGGGAAGAGTTCTTGTCGGAGATATCCCACGGCTGAAACTGAGGGCTAGGGATGTTATGAAAGCAACCGGTATAGAAGATGCTGCGAAAAAAGCAGGGGCAGAAGTTGTTTATATGGATGAGGAAGAGCAGGTTGAGGTAGCCGTGCCCAATGGAGTTGTACTTGATAAGACGAAATTGCCCAAAACCGTTCTAGAGGTCGATAAAATAATCTACGTACCGAAGCTTAAGACACATTATATCACTAAAATTTCATGCGCTATCAAGGCGGCACATGGGCTACAATCCACAGATGAAAGAGCTAAGTACCATAGGGAAGACCTGCACCATAAACTAGTTGATCTTTTAAGAGTTGTTAAGCCAAGCCTATGCGTGGTTGATGCGTTGGTTGCAATGGAAGGTCAAGGTCCTGTGTACGGAGACCCGGTGGAACTGAACACTATAGTGGCGGGAGACGATCCAGTGGCTGTTGACGCAGTATGTGCGTATATGCTGGGTTTTGACCCGCTTGACATACCAACCACAAGAATCGCGTATTCTGATGGCTTAGGCGAGGCAGATTTGAGGAATATAGTCATTAAAGGAGTGGAAATTGGAAGGGTAAGGAGACCCATTAGGAAATGCGACCACAACATAGAGGGAGTGCACCCCAAAATAGAGACATTCGTTGGTGGAACATGCGTAGGATGTTTAACATCTTCCAGAGGCTTCATTGACGGCATCATCAAAAGAGGATGGATCGACGAGCTTGAAAAAATAACCATAATTACGGGTATGGATATACATTTCGGTCATGAACCTACAGGCGAAATAATCTTCGTTTTGGGCGATTGCGCGAAAGCCTATGGGAATAAAGGTATTTTTATACCCGGATGCATACCATTCGACTCGTGGACCTTAGGTTTTGAAATTCTTGAGAAATACTTAAAAGAAAAGCGCGCTAAAAGATTGGATGGACCTTAACTTATGGTGTATGGATACGCAGGGACAATTCTCAGAGTGAATTTAACAGTTATGTCCGTGAGGAAACAGCAACTCAGCCCTGAGCTTGCGAGAAGGTTCCTTGGAGGACTGGGAGTTGCCGCTAAAATCCTTTTCGATGAAGTAGCATCAAACTTCGATCCGCTCTCGCCTCAAAACAAGATGATTTTCGCCACCGGCCCCGTCACAGGATGTCCTGTTCCTGGGGCAAACAGATTTGTTATAGTAACTAAATCGCCAGAAACCGGGCTGTTCTTGGACACTTATGCTGGTGGGCATTTTGCTCCGGAATTAAAGTTTGCCGGATACGATGCGATAATAATTGAAGGGCGCGCTAAGAAACCCGTTTACATGAAGATAGCTGACGATGATGTGGAGATAAATGACGCTTTGCATATATGGGGAAAAGACTCTTGGGAAGCCGAAACCATTCTAAAGAATGAAAGTGAAAAAGAGGCGAAAGTTGCGGTAATTGGACCAGCTGGTGAAAACTTGGTAAGTTACGCGGTTGTGTCCACAGACTACTATCATCAATGTGGCAGGGGGGGAGCTGGTGCAGTTATGGGTTCAAAGAACTTGAAGGGAATAGTGGTAAGTGGAACGAAGGGTATCTACATTTTTGATTCTGAAAAGTTGCTCAAGCACCTTAAGACTGAAATTGAGTGGAAATACACGAAAGGATCGTGTTCTCAAATAGTTAGAGAAAGGGTGAAGTATGGGACACCACTTACCATGGATTTTACGCAGTCGTTGGGTATTTTACCGACAAAAAATTTCAAGTACGGTTGGTTTGAAAACTATGATAAAATAAATTGCTACGTAATGAGAGAAAAACTAGTGGTTTCAGATGATGCATGTTACGCATGTATGGCTCCTTGTTGTAAACTGAGTGTTGTGAAGGATGGGCCGTATGCTGGTGCAAAAGTTGGTGGCCCTGAATACGAAACCCTCGCTATGTTGGGTTCAAACCTTGCAGTAGGGGATATCAACGCTATCGTAGAGGCTAACGTGCTGTGCGACCGTTTAGGGCTGGATACTATATCATGCGGAAATGTGATCGGATTTATCATGGAATGTTACGAGAAAGGCTTATTGACAAAAGAAGACACAGGCGGACTCGACTTAAGGTTTGGAAATGTAGATTCAGTTTTACAGCTCATACAAAAAATAGCATATAAAGAGGGGGTTGGTAACCTGCTTGCAAAGGGTGTTAGGTTTGCAGCTCAGAAAATAGGGAGGGGGTCTGAAAAATTCGCGATGCATGTTAAAGGATTGGAGTATCCTGCCTACGATCCTAGGGGGAGTTTAGCGTATGCTCTGCTGTACGCAGTCACGCCCAGGGGAGCCTGCCACAGGAGGGCATGGCCAATACTTGTCGAAGCAAAAAAGCTAAAACCCCTTGCGCCTGACGGGAGGGCCGAGCTTGTAAAAAAACTGTATGATGAAAGAGTGATTTTGCACTGTGGTATTGTGTGCGACTTCACGTACGCAATGGCTGGAATAGGATTAGATGATTTTGCTGTGATGTTAAACGCCGTAACAGGGTGCGATTACACCCAAGCCGACTTGCTTAAGCTAGCAGATCGTGTGGTTACCCTAACTAGAGCATATAATGTCCGCGAAGGCAAAGATAGAAAAGACGATTACCTTTCTCCGAGAACTTCTGAAGAATCGCTAATGGCAGGGTCTGAGAGTAAACCACCCGTCACACGCAAAGTATTGGATAAAATGTTGGATGATTACTACAATCTCAGAGGATGGGATAAAAGGGGGATTCCAACTCGAGAAACTTTAGAAAAGCTGGGGCTTAATGACTTAGAAGAAGAATTAGTGAAGTTAGGGGAAAATGATGGCCACAAAGATTAAGCATATAGTTATAAACAAAGATGTCTGCACGGGATGTAGATACTGCGAAATTATATGCTCTCTTACACACGAGAAAATCGTTAACCCCAAAAGTTCAAGAATAAGGGTGTTTTACGATACAATTAATGGAGTTAAAAATCCCATAGTCTGCCAACAGTGTACAGATCCGGCTTGCTTGAAAGCTTGTAAACCAGTAGCTATTACCATGGACTTAAGACTTGGAATACCCAAGGTAAATCCAAGAAAGTGTGTTGGTTGTGGCTCTTGTATCAAAGCTTGTCCCTCCAAAGCGATATTTCTCGACCCACAGAAAAGTATAGCAATAAAATGTGACCTATGCGGTGGAGACCCGCAATGCGTTAAATTTTGCATGCAACATGCAATAAATGCAATTGTTTCTTAAGCCAGATTTTTAGGGCACTAAATTTTATATATTAACCTAACATTATAGATTTTTGGTGGTTAAGTGCAATACAGTTATACGTCAAGCTTCGCACAGGTGGATTATGAGAAACGCGTAGATTTTGATAAGTTAAGAAAAGAGAGAGTTGAGAAAGTACAAACGTTAATGAAGCAAAAAAATCTAGACGCGATAATCACTTGGAAAATCGAGAACGTTAGGTACTTAAGTAGTGTAAGGGTCATGTTATGGCCTATGCATGGTGGACCAACCCATTACTGTGTAATTTTACCAAAAGACAAGAATCCGATTTTGTTAGTTTCCGGAGGTGATTTTGAGCGTTGCAAAATAAAGATGCCTTGGATAAGGGAAATTTACCCTATACCCATAATGGAGGAGGATGGACTAATTGACTCAGCCGTATCAACAAGTTTTAAGAGCATATTTCATGAGCATGGGCTACAAAACGGAAAGATCGGACTTGACGCGATAAGTTTTCCAGTTTATGAGAGTTTTAGGAGATATTTTCCGCATGTAAGCTTTATAAGCGCCGATATGCTCTTAAAAGAGGCTAGAGCGATAAAAACGGAGGAGGAAATAAGATTGATAGATGAGGCTACAGTGATGACCGAGGCGGGTATAATGGCCGCAATTAATGCCATCCAGCCTGGTATAACAGAATATGAGGTAGCCGCGGAGTATATGCGCGTAATCTTTGCTATGGGTGCTGAAACGTTACATACAGCTCAGCCATATGTAGTTTCCGGTGAGCATCTTGCACCACCATACCGACTAGCAACAGATAAGCGA
>Ga0315298_1010861_pt1 | contig 10849 bp, 7 predicted proteins | sample WHS_1_MG_FD_203077 | JGI IMG/M metagenome (GOLD analysis project Ga0315298, IMG submission 203077) | Extremophilic microbial mat communities from Washburn Hot Springs, YNP, Wyoming, USA - WHS_1_MG | ecosystem: Environmental > Aquatic > Thermal springs > Hot (42-90C) | place: USA: Wyoming...
ATGCAGCGGAGGTTCTTGAACCCAAAACGCTGTTTGATCTCATCAACCGTCATCTGATCGAAGCATTAACGGCCTGCTCTGTGCAGGGACTTTCGATGAAGGGAATCTCTGACCTTGCTTTTGGCGATAAAAAAATCATGGGATCAGCCATCTATCGTTCTCAATATCATCTGCTTTATCATGCTGTATTGAACGTATCTGAACCTGCTGCCACGTTGAACAAATATCTTGCACATCCGGCAAAAGAACCCGATTATCGACAGGGAAGAGCACACGATGCTTTTGTTACATCCCTGCGCGAATTGGGAAGTCCGCTTACGCCGGATGATGTTGCCGCCACGCTTTTCCCGATGTTGCAACGTTTCCTTACTCATTCATTCCATCTATCACCGAGGACTGACAAAGGATAAGGGTTGATCACCATGATTTATTTACATCTTCTTTAACTTAATTTTAGGGAAAGGCTTCTCTTTTCTACTTTTTAAACCCTTTGCAAAGATCTTTATTGATCTCAATCTTGTTTGCTTTTTTTAACTTGCTTCATGATAATACGGGTTTTCGATTGTCGTAACCTCTTCCATTTTCACTGCTTCATTCTGCCGTTTCTATTGTTATTGTGTTAAACTCTGAAGTTTTTATCATCAAACCTGAATCATTCAAGAATGATTTACTAATTTTGCACCTGACATTGACAAACGAATAAAATTTGGTATCCTAAAAAAGCAGATGATTATAAGTTGTTGAAATAGTTATTCGTGTTGGTGTTTTAGAAATAAAATGATAAGATTGCAAACAAATGGTTAATGAAATGATCCATTTCAAAATACATCGTTGTCTCTTTTTGCTTCATTGTTTAGATGATTAGGGAACGAGCCATAAAAATACACATACTCAAGAAAATGATTGTTCTGGCGAGTTCTATATAACATTTAAAAACAAATTATTCACATATAAAATAGATTGCTAAAGTGCATTTACCTATTTTTATTATTTTATATTTTAAAAATATTCGCTGTATGACCACTATGAAAAAGCATTGGGCTACCAAATTGGCATTGTTATTTTTTGGACTTTTAGTGACTTGTACTTTGCAATCCCAATCGCTTAGTATGTTGAAAAATGTTGATGTGAGTAGTCTTAGCGATGAGCAAATTAGTGCCATTCAGCAGAAATTACAATCAGAAGGCATTTCGATGAATCAAATTGATCAATACGCTGCTTCACAAGGAATTCCACAAGAAAAGGTTAATCAGTTTAAGGCACGCATTGTCACCTTTAATCAAATTCCAATTACTTCACCATCACGGAATTCGAATGCGGCTAGTTCAACTCCTGTTCCCAATTCTATAAAAAAAGATACTGCAAAAGGACATCTTGAAATATTCGGATCCTCTGTTTTCAAAAACGCTAATTTGAATTTTGAACCTAACTTGCGGTTGGCAACTCCGCAAGACTATGTTTTAGGCCCTGATGATCAACTGTTGATTGATATTTATGGCGTATCGGAAGTGAGTTTTAAGCCATACATCAGTCCTGAAGGGACAATCATGATACCAAATGTTGGCATCATCAATGTGAATGGACTGACGATCACTCAAGCCAAAAAATTAATTATAGCCAAACTTTCTACTGTTTATCGTGGAATTCCTGCCGGGAATACCTTTGTTAATATTGCATTAGGTAATATTCGTAGCATTACTGTGTTTGTTATTGGAGAAATTAAATCTCCGGGTTCTTATACGATTCCTTCATTAGCTACCGTTTACAATGCATTATATCAATCAGGAGGTCCAAAGGAGAGCGGTTCATTTCGCGATATTCAATTAATTCGTGATAACAAAGTGATTGCCACCATCGATTTGTATGATTTTTTAGCATATGGAAAGCAAAGCAATATTCGCCTTCAGGATCAAGATGTTATAAAGGTATTGCCTTATAAAAACCGGGTTACATTGTCAGGAGAAGTGAAGCATCCTGCTATTTTTGAAATGAAGTCAGGGGAAACGCTGCAAAATTTGATTGATTTTGCTGGTGGCTTTACTGAAAATGCCTATCGGGAAAGTATTACAGCATATAGAAATACGTTGAAAGAGAAGAAGGTGATTGACATTAATTATAAGGATTTTGCCACTTTTCTCACTGAAGCCGGTGATTCATATCATGTAGGTAGGCTTTTAGACCGGTTTGAAAACAGGGTTCAAATTGAAGGTGCTGTGTATAGGCCGGGCGCTTATGCCTTGACAAAGGGTATGAAGATTAAAGACTTGATCATGAAAGCTGACGGGCTTCGCGAAGACGCTTTTGTGAATCGTGCCATCATTTTCAGAAAGGACAGCATGCGCCTTCCGGAGATGACTTCATTTAGTCCTCGCGAAGTGTTGAACGATTCAGATAACATTCTATTGCAAAGAGACGATAGCGTTTATATTTCCTCTGTTTTGGCGATGAAAGAGAAAAATTTGGTATATATTTCTGGAGAGGTTATTTCTCCAGGTACGCATCCTTTTGCTGAAGGCATGACGCTGAAAGATCTCATTTTAATGGCTAATGGATTTACTCATAAGGCAAACATTGCTGAAGTTGATGTGTATCGGCGGATTACTGATATTAAAACATTGAATGAAAACGTTATTAAAGCAAAAACGTTTAAGATTAACATAGATAAAAACCTTGATTATGGCGATGCAGCCACTTTTTTGTTAAAACCGGATGATCATGTGGTGGTGCGTTCTATTTTTGGTGCTGAAGATTTGAAACAAGTAACTATTGAAGGGGAAGTTGTTGCGCCGGGAAATTATATATTGACTTCGAAAAATCAACACATATCTGATTTATTGAAAGATGCAGGTGGTCTTACCGCTTATGCTTATCCGCCCGGAGCTATGTTGATTCGAAATCCTAACGCAGATACGCCTAAAAAGATTTTGGAAAACTTGACGAATCAAACCATTCTAAAGCAACAGCAAGAATTACTCGATACTCTTCATTCAACTTCTAATCAAGAGCTGCTTAATGCACCTGATATCGTGGCTATTGATTTGACTAAGGTTATTCGACACCCGCTGTCATCCGATGATTTAGTTTTAGAGGCAGGTGATGTGCTTTCCATTCCTAAAATACCCGAGACGGTCAGCGTGACGGGAGAAGTGTTAATGCCGGCCATGATTCGTTATCAAAATGGGAAATCATTAAAATATTACATTCAACATGCCGGTGGGTTCTCCTCGAGAGCGTTTGCTCGTAAAACGTATGTCATTTATCCCAACGGATCAGTGGATGCCACTTCCAGTTTTTTAGGGATTAAATCCTATCCTAAAGTGACACCGGGAGCTCGTATTGTGATTCCAGCAAAGCCGATACGGCATGGTTTGAATACGGCAGAAAGCATCAGCATTACTTCTACGTTAGTGTCTCTAATGGTTGTTTTATTGACCTTCTTCAAAAGGTAAGCTAACTACTTGTATTTGAAAGAGTTTTTATGTATATTTAAATTTACTATTGAATGGAACCGATCGAACAGATTGAGGATAATGATGAAATATCGTTAAAGGAAATTTATGTTTCCTTGAAAGAGATTTATCATGTGATTTTAAAAAGAAAATACCTGGTGGTAGGAGCTATTATTCTGGGTGCAGCCATCGGACTTGTTGCTGCTTTTGTTTCTAAACCGACTTATACTGCAACATTATCTTTTGCTATGCAAGACAGTAAATCAGGGAGCATGTCCAACATTGCCAGTATTGCAAGTCAGTTTGGCGTGTCACTGGGGGGAGCTTCAAACGGTGCTTTCGGTGGTGACAACTTATACGAGTTGTTTACTTCTCGACATCTCATTGAAAATGCCTTACTCCAACCCACTCAAATCAATGGACAGACAACTAATTTGCTCAATTTGTATATTGATACGTATCAATTGCGCAAAGGCTGGGCAAAAAGTAAGAATCCGGAAATACGCGCCATGCAATTCCCTTTAAATCAGCAACGCTCTACCTTTACCCGTGCTCAGGATAGTATTTTAGAAACTATTTACACGACCATTATTAAGAAGCCGATGTTAAAGGCTACGAGTCGTGGTACAAAATTAAACATCGGTGATATTACCTTTGTTTCTGAGAATGAAGTTCTTTCACAACTGTTTGTGGAAAATTTGATCAGCGTGGCAACTTCTTTTTACGTAGATGTTAATACTAAAGTTTCCCGACACAGCTATGAAATTCTTAAACACCAAGCTGATTCGGTAAAAGCTGTATATGACAACGCAGTTGCCGCTCGTGCTTCCATCGCAGACAATGTCCCGAATGCTGTCAGACTATCTGCCGGCGTTGGTGTCATAAGAAAGACAACTGATATGCAAATTACCGCGTCAACTTATGCGGCAATGATACAAAATTTAGAAATGTTGAAAATGAGTATTGAACAGGATACTCCGCTCGTACAGGTTATTGACAGACCTACTCTTCCGTTACCAAAATATAAATTAGGCAAATTGAAAGGATTAGTTTTAGGAGGATTTATCGGAGGATTTCTTGCTGTGTTGGCTTTAGTTGCTTTCTATTATTTTGAAAAGTTAAAAAAGAAACTTCTTTCAGATCTCGAAGAGACTGACAAGATGGATATTCAATTTCAGCAAGATCCAAAGTAAAGATTTCATAGAGTCTGTTTTTTCAAAAATGGTTTTAACCGGCTTTTATGACATTGTTGCCGTTCTTAAATTCTTTCATTATTTCTGCCTCAGATTGAGATTCATTTTGTTTTAATTTCTATTTCTTTTTGGGTATTGAATTCTATGGGTGACCTAAACACGTATTTTTATTCGTGATAGTCTCATTCTTCTTTTTTTTATCTCATTTTGGCAGGAAAGAGGAGTCAGGGATAGGGATGATACACTTTTGCCCCATTTTCAATCGTTGAGTAAACAAATTAGATCGTTTTGAAATCATTCAATTGATATCTTTATATCCGTCATAGAGAGAGTACTATTAACCCTTGCTAACTTACCATTTTGAATGACGCTTTATTTTAGGAAATGCAAATAACTAAAAAAGATGTCCTTTGGAATTACGCAGCCACCTTTCTGTTTATAGCCGGAGGTGCTTTATTACTTCCTTTCATCTTGCATAAGATGCCGGCGGATAAAGTGGGTATAGTGAAATAATGTCTGTGGGCAATTTCTTTTTTGTATAAAGCCACTGATAGTGTGAAACTTCAGGAATATACGTTTAGTGAATTGAAGAAAAGAGTAAATAAAACCAGCACTTCTTCGACTAATACTGCTGAAAAAGCAAAAAAAACGGATACTCCGTCATAGAAAAGGGTTTTGAACTAAACTAAACAGCAACTGAAGGCTTAAAAGTTAGTTTTAAACACTTCAGTTACTGTTTGTGTGTTATAAGTTGGAGTTTTGAAGTATTAAGTAGGGGTTTTGAAGGGTTAAGTAGGACTTTTGACTGTATGGAGTAGGAGTTTTGAAGAGTAGAGTAGGGGTTTTGAAAGGTAGAGTTGGGGTTTTGTAGAGTTACAAAATTTGAAATATGCAAAATTTGAATGAAAGATAAAATACAAAACACAAAGAAAATAATATTAAATAATAAAAAAGTAATTGAGAACTACTTCTTTATGACAGTACTACAAATATTGAATTCTTTGTTTTACCTAATAATTTATCCTTTCTTAATTAGAAAACTTGGGGCTGATGGCTATGGCTTATATGTTTTTGCATTCTCAATATCTACTTATTTTGTAACATTTGTTAGTTTCGGATTTGACATGCCTGCAGTAAAATCAATTGCTCAAAATCCGGACAATCAAGTTATAAAATCACATACACTTTCGTGTGTTTTTACAGCAAAAGTATATTTAGAAATAATATCCGTTTTCATTTTTTCAATAATAATTATAGTCATACCAAACTTACGAACTCACTGGATTCTTTTTTTTATTTGCTTTTTGCAGTCTCTCACAAATATATTTTTCCCTCAATGGTATTTTCAGGGTGTACAAAGAATGCGAATAGTTACCTATATTCAATTTGCATTTAAGCTATTATCTTTACCGTTTATTTTTTACTTAATAAAGAACGGCGTTGATACCTGGAAATTTGCCTTAATAGTAACTTCTTCAAGTTTATTAGGAGCTGGTGTTGCTTATAATATTATCAGGAAGTATGATAATCTTCATATTAAATGGATGTCATATTCTGAAATAAAAGTTTGGTACAAAGATGCCCTTCCTTTTTTTTGGAGCACTTTTGCAGCTGCCATAAAGCAACAAAGTATATCTGTAATAATTGGAATCTTTTTTAAAATGTCAGATGTTGCTTTATATGATTTGGGGTATAAAATATTCTCAATACCTAACATACTATTTGGTAGCATAAATGGTGCGCTTTTCCCTAAAATAGCCAAAGACAACAGAAAGAGTGTGATTAAAAAAGTGTTTCAGTTTGAAATATTGGCTGGTTTAATTGTGATAATTTCAGTTATTTTATTTGGTAAATGGGTGGTACTTTTGATGGGTGGTAAAGCAATGTTGGGGTCTTATCCAATAGCGATTATAATGAGTTTTGGAGTTTTAACTTTTCTGTTGGTAAGTGCATATATAAACTTTATATTTGTTCCTCAAAATAAATATTATCTTGTTACCAAAAATCAAATAGTTGCTTTTTTTATGTTTTTTGCACTAACTGCACTTGGACTACTAATATGGAAAAATATTTTGTCAATTGCGATAGCATGGACAATTTCAGGATTATTTGAAATTCTTTATTGTAATATTTTAATAAGGAAGTATAAACTTTTTTAAACCGCATGAAAAGACTTAAAAGGATTTGTCAATACATATTCTCTATTTTTAAGACATTTGGATTAAGTATTGTCAGAAAAATTGAGTTTGCTATTTTTAAAGTTCAGTGGACTCAACGAAATTTAAATAACAAAACCTCACCAGTTAAGTGTTTCCCTATTAATCTTGTGTCGGTTGGTGATTATTCCTATGGCCCTATTGATGTGTATACGTACTATGCACTCGAAGAAGGCTTAAAAATTGGAAAATATTGCTCTATTGCAAAAGATGTAAAGTTTATTTTGGGGGGAAACCATGATACGAATTGTATCATGACTTTCCCTATTAAAAATAAGTTTGTTGATGGAAATATAAATGAATCTACTACAAAAGGCAACATCATTTTACAAGATGATGTTTGGGTTGGGTTAGGTGCGACAATACTTTCTGGAGTTATTTTAGGTCAAGGCTGTGTTGTAGCTGCCGGTTCTGTTGTAACTAAATCATTTCCGGCTTATTCAATTATAGGTGGAAACCCGGCAAAAATTATAAAGATGAGATTCGATGAAGAAGTAATCAATGAACTTATTAATAATGAGTTGCTCATCAGCGAATATAGCCCTGAATTTATACTAAATAATATTGATTTGTTTAGTAATAATTTAAATATTAATTCTATTAATCAGTTACAAATTAATTTTTATAAAAATAAAAAAATATGATATTGGAAATTATCATTGTCATAGTATTTCTATTTCTTTTTTATGGTTTTGAATTATTTAAAAGTGGCATTGTATTAAAATTATTAAGTGTTTTACTTGGATTTATTATATTCTACGTTCTTTTATTTTATGTTACAGATAATAACGATTGGGAATCTTATACTTCTATATTTAATGGTTACAGACAATCACGTGATTTCATGTTTACTCTTATTTGTGATTTCTTTTCTTCTCATGGATATGATTATTCAGTAGTATATCAATTTCATATTTTGTTGATGGGCATTGTATTTATTTATTTTATCAGCAGATTCACTGTGAAAAATGTATTTACTGTAATTTCTATTTATTTATTATTCCAATTAATTCCTCTTTCAAATCAAATAAGATATTTTATTGCATTTCCGTTTTTTCTAATATCGGCTTATGAATTACTTATCTTAAATAATAAAATTCTATTTGCTCTTTTTGCCTTATTATCAGTATTATCTCATGTTGGAATAATACTGATGTATCCATTTTTGATTATTTATAATCATATTGATAACGAAAATATTCTAAAAAGATTATTGATATATAGTGTTCTCTTATCAATCATATTTTATATATTATATAATATTGTTTTGAATGTGTTTGGTTCATTTGCTTTTTATTTTGAGTCTGTCATGTTATCATCAATTAGTGGTGGTATTTTTACTAGTGTGATATTAATAGTTTGGATAGTATATATTTATTTTCGGAATAAAGTACTACTAATAACCAATCAATTAGAAATAGAAGAAGATTTAAAATATCAATTTCTTTACAAACTATCACTTTATCCTATGATATTTATACCTACCGGTATAATAATGCAGATAGTCAGTCATCGATATGTTGAAGCCTCTATCATTGTTTGGGTCACTTTTATTATGTATTCTTTTAAGTATAATTTTGAGATAAAGAAAAGAGTATTAGATTTGACTATTTTTCTTGTTCTGGTTGTTGGATCATTTTTATATATTTATATTTTACCAGAATATCTACTTGGTGTCTCAAATGTCGAAGCTGTAATGAATTTATTTAGGTCAAATATTTTATTTAATCCTAAATGATTTTTAGGTTGGTTTTTTATATGTTTCAATTTTGTAATATAAGATACGTTTTAATAAGAAATTTATTAATGATTTGTTCTATCCAATATGGCTATTGAATGTAAAGCAGAATGCGTATGGATGATATGATACATGTATATGACTATACGCAGAGATTTATAAATATCCGGGTATTAATATTGAAATAAACGTATGATAGCACTTTCCATCATAATTGTAACATACAATTCTGAAAAACACATATTCGAATGTCTGGATTCGATTTATAAGTATAATGATATTGGTAATGACCTTGAAATTATTATAGTAGATAATTGCAGCAACGATCAGGAAAGGGTTTTTGAAAAAATAAAGTTAAATTATCCGAATGATATTATTTTAATTAAAAGTCCTATGAATGGTGGTTATGGATATGGAAATAATCAAGGTGTTAAAAGAGCATCAGCAAATCGTTTTATTGTTATGAATCCTGATGTTCGATTAGTCAAACCGATCTTTTCTGATATTCTTCATCGGCTCGATTTGAATCGCGATATTGGAATGATGGGAGTCTCTTTTGTGGACGGTTCGCATTCTCGTTTTTTAAAACCGGAATATAGCACGTTGTGTAATATGATTCTTGAAGATCTCATTTGCCGTTTTAATTTAATAAGTATCAAAAAAATGTTTTTTTCAGGTAGTTTTTTAATTTTCGATAAAAAAATATTTATTGATGCAGGGATGTTTGATGAAAATATATTTTTATATCACGAGGAAGCTGATATTTCGAATCGAATATTAGCTTTAGGGAAAAATGTTGTATTAGATAACAACATTTCAGTTATGCATTTAGCACATGGAAGAGAAGTTAATCCTTATTTATTAAACGTAGGAGCAGAATCCAGAGATTATTATTTTAGAAAATATCATGCAAATATTGTGTCTTATTATAAGAATAAGCTTCTTTGGTATAAGTTCAAATATTTCTTAGCTGTATTATTGCATAACGATTTAAAGAAAAAAGAGTTTGCTTCATGGATAAAATTATGCAAGAATAAAGGGAGTATTTAAATATTTCTTATAAATTGAATCAGATGAGAACTTCTGTTGACATTTTAATTATCAATAATTGTCCTTCATTTTACAAGATAAATTTGTATAATGAGTTAGCTCGGTATTGTAAAATTCATGTGATATTTATTGCTCTATCCAATCAAGTGACTATAAATGATTCTTTTCGTAAGGATATTTTATTTTCTTATGATTTGTTGTTTTCAATTCAAATTGAGAAACGGAATAAATGGAGGTCTGTTTTTCGATTGATGCTTATTTGCAACCAATATCATTACAAAAAAATAATCTTTGGAGGTTATGCGGATATTGAAGAAATGGTTTTAATGTGGTTTACACCTAAAAGGAAAAATTGTATTCAATTTGAGTCTTCTATTCGTGAAAGTAAGATTAAAGGAATATACGCTTTGTTAAAGGAAATAATAGTTAGTCGATTCTCTGTTGCATTGCCGAGTGGCAAACTGCAAAATGACGTTTTAGAATCTTTAGGATTTAAAGGCATAAGTATTAAAACAAATGGAGTGGGGATATTCAATAAACAACCATTTGTAAGAGAAACTCCTCTTACACCAAGTCATGAACTAAAATATTTATTTGTTGGTCGTTTGATTAATGTTAAGAATCTTGAGTTCCTAATTCATGTATTCAATCAAACAGACAAAAGATTAACGATTATAGGCAAGGGTGCTTTGGAAAGTGAATTAAAGAAACTTGCAAACCAGAATATTACATTCATTGGTCATATTTCAAACAATGAAATGATGAATTTTTATCTTTCACACGATGTTTTAATTCTTCCTTCTTTATCAGAACCATGGGGTTTGGTGATAGAGGAAGCAATCTATTTTGGCATTCCTGTGTTAGTAAGCGAAGCAGTGGGTTGTCTTGAAGAAATGGTATTAAAACCAAATACCGGAATTGTTTTCTCACCACACAATGAGAATGACTTACTTCATGCAATGGAAAAATTAGAAAATAATTTTGATACCTATAAGCAAAATTGCTTGAATTTTAATTTTGAAGATCGAGATAGTGAACAGATAAATGCTTACTTGAAAATACTATCATTATGAAGTTACTTTATTGCATACCAGCTTTGTATCATGCCGGCGGTATGGAACGGGTGTTGACTTTAAAAGCAAACTTTTTAGCTTCACAACAAAATTACGATATTACTATTGTTACAACTGATCAACAGAAGAA
>Ga0315298_1010862_pt1 | contig 10846 bp, 10 predicted proteins | sample WHS_1_MG_FD_203077 | JGI IMG/M metagenome (GOLD analysis project Ga0315298, IMG submission 203077) | Extremophilic microbial mat communities from Washburn Hot Springs, YNP, Wyoming, USA - WHS_1_MG | ecosystem: Environmental > Aquatic > Thermal springs > Hot (42-90C) | place: USA: Wyoming...
TAAGGCTTTTATCCAAACCGGCTGCTGTGTGCGCTCGGGCTATGCCAAACTTTGGACGACGCGGAAGTCGTCAATCAACCGAACCGAAAGCGGTGCTGGAGCACCGCGCTCCAAAAACTTCTACTCCGATCCTTCACAGCAGAAGCGCAGGGAGTCGGTAGGGCGCGCAGTCCACTGCGCGCCGGAACCGCTCGCACTGGCCCAGCCTATCGGCTTGAATCTTGATTATCCGCGCCCTTACGGGCGCGGCTACGTTCACCCGTAGTGCTGTAGCGGCGGTCTGTGACCGCCCGGCTTTGTCGCTCCGCATCTGTGGGATCATCTTATTACACCGATGCCGGAAAAACGGACGGCGTTCACAGAACGCCGCTACAGAAGCTGTGGTACCGGCGCGCCCATCTGGGGGCGCAGAAGACCTGCGGCCAAGATGGCCGCGCGCCAAATCTGTCCAAAGGCGCGCGGGCGTCCACGCCCGCAGAAACAATACTGCAGCTTGACACTGCCACATCACCTAATTTCACAGCTCCGGAACTGTCCGGTCGAAAAAAGCTCCTGCCACGCTCCATCTACCTTGTGGGCACTGCGGCCAAGATGGCCGCGCTCCAATCTACCCAAAGGCGCGGGGAGTCGGTAGGGCGCGCAGTCCACTGCGCGCCGGTGTGGGTCCGTGCTGACCCAGCCTCCTGGGCTGGAATCCTGCCGTCCGCGCCCTTACGGGCGCGGCTACGGCGCACGACACTCCTGGTCGAAAAAGCCCCCGACACGATCAACCCATTTTTGCGGGCACTGCGGCCAAGATGGCCGCGCTCCAATCTACCCAAAGGCGCAGAGAGTCGGTAGGGCGCGTCCCGCATGTGCGGGACGCGCCGCCATCCGTACACCCGGAAAGGTCCGGCGGGCAGAGGACTGCCCGCCCTGCCAATGCGGTCGTACTGGCACGCGCCACTCTGGAGGGCAGTAAATCCAGCATTTGAAGGCGGCGCTGGGTCCGAGCCGGCTTGTATGCGCGGTTCCGCGTGTACCCGACTCTGGAAACGACGCCGAAGTCGTCAATCAATCGAACCGAAAGCGGTGCTGGAGCACCGCGCTCCAAAAACTTCTCCTCCAATCCTTCACAGTAGAAACGCATAGAGTCGGTAGGGCGCGCAGTCCACTGCGCGCCAGGGTTGGTCATGCAGACACAACTTCCAGGTTTGAATCTTGTTTTTCCGCGCCCTTACGGGCGCGGCTACGGCACGCGCCCCTCATTGTCGAAAAAAGCCCCTGACACGCTCAACCTACCTTGCGGGCACTGCGGCCAGGATGGCCGCGCTCCAATCTACCCACAGGCGCAGAGAGTCGGTAGGGCGCGTCCCGCATGTGCGGGACGCGCCGCCATCCGTACACCCGGAAAGGTCCGGCGGGCAGAGGACTGCCCGCCCTACCCGAGATCGGGTTTTTAGAAAGCAAAGACCGTCCAAGAAAGACGGAAAGCGCAATCGTACTTGTGTGCGCCTAAAAATGCGGCGCCGGCAGCCGCAGATTTCGGATGATGCAGTTACAAAGCTCAATATCGGTTGGAAATCAGCGTTTCACTCGCCCGATATATGCCGGGTTCATGCGTGTCGTCAAGGGTTTGGGCACGGATACGGGTCGGGTGCAATGTGGCAATTGAAGTCTTTTGTACTGCGAACGTGCAACCCATCACGTTTGGTTCAGTTCACCATAAAAACGAGCGTTGCTCAGCCAGCAACGTGTCGCCCGCCCATAATGTCACGCGCCATGCGCGCATCTCGCCTAGCCGTTTGTAATTGTCTCCTCTAATGCAGGGGTAGCTCCACTGGGCAAACCAACGCTTCCGCCTGACGGTCTGCTCGAACACAAGCTCGTGCGGTGTGTTTTCAGCCGTTACACCGCGAATTTCGACGCGCAGCTTGAGTGGTTCTGCAGGTTTACCTTTGACTTTCCACTGAACTGCAAATCGTAAACCGTCACGCAGCTCAGGATGCCGCTGTAGCCGCGCCTGGTACGCATCGCGCTCGAATAAGCTCGGGCTGAGCGCGTGCCGCCCGGCCTTGTCAAGGTACTGTGGCAGAACTTTGATTATCCGGCCTGTGACAGCGCCAGCCGTACACGCGTAAAACACAAGCACTGTCCCTATCAAAATCCGCAGGTGCACAGCGCGAGCATTACCCGGCCGTGCAAACAGCTCAACAACGAAATTCAGCGCGTCGGTATACGAGATTGCCACAACTGCAAATTTTCGTGTCTCCGACCGACTGACCCTGGCCGGCATTTGAATGCGCCAAACGGTTTGCACCTGCACTTTTCGCCTTTGAAAATTGCCCGAGCTTGACTATCAAATCCGTGTGAAGACGATTAATCCCATGCACCAAAGAGCCGTCTTTGCTTTCGTAATCCGGGCATGGCTGGGGTGGCTTGCAGGATGCGGATTGTTGAGTTTTGCGCAGCCGGCGGTTGTCGCTCAACAGAATAATGGCGCGGTCCTCGCCCAGCGAGCCGATCAACAGACGGCGCCGTTACCGATTGTGTTGCCTGCGCCAACGCTCAAAGGTACGCCCGAAGACATCCCGAAAGGACCAAACATCGAACCGCCGCCTGACCCGGACAAACCCCCGCCGCCGTTTCTTGCGCCAAAAGGTGTCACAAACGTTGCCTTTGGCAAGCCCGTGACCGCCAGCGTGAAACCTTTCACGGGTGAGCTTGCGCAAATCACAGACGGTAAAAAAGAACCGTTTGACGATCATGTGGTCGAACTGCGCAAAGGCACACAGTGGGTTCAAATTGACCTGGGCGCACCGTACGAGATTTATGCGATTGCGCTGTGGCATGACCACCGGTATTTGCAGGTGTTCCACGATGTGATTGTGCAGGTGGCTGACGATGCCGAGTTCACACAAAATGTCCGCACACTTTTTAACAATGACACCGACAATTCGTCCGGCTTAGGGCCGGGCACCGACCGCGAGTATTTCGAGACGCGCTTCGGCAAGGTAATTGACGCAAAGGGCGCAAAGGCACGGTACGTGCGCAGTTACACACGCGGCAGCAGCCTCAGCGCAATCAATGTCAGGCAGGAAATCGAGGTGTACGCATTGCCGGCCAAATGAACCGGCGGCTTTGGTTCTGGTTATTGTTTGCAATTTGCGCAGCACTGGCATTGCGCTTGCCCGGGCTTAACCTGCGGCCATTCCACAACGACGAAGCCGTTAATGCCGCGATCCTGCACAAATTGTGGGAAACCGGCCGGTACAATTACGACCCGCACCAGTTTCACGGCCCGGCGTTGTACTACCTTGCATTGCCGGCGGTGTGGTTGAGCGGGGCAAAAAACTACGGTGAGCTGACTGAGACAACACTTCGTTCGGTACCGGTTGTTTTTGGAGTCGGGATTGTGCTGCTGGTGGTACTGCTGCGTGACGGCTTGGGCAGGACAGCCACGGCAACTGCAGCAGGCCTGCTTGCAATTTCACCTGCAATGGCCTTTTACAGCCGGTATTTCATTCACGAGACATTGCTTGTGTTTTTTACAGGGCTTGTCTTGGGCGCAGGCTGGCGTTGGGCACAAACACGCTGCGTGCGTTGGGCCGTTGCATGCGGCGCGGGTACGGGCTTGATGTTTGCCACAAAAGAAACCTGCGTAGTTTCGCTGGCGGCAATGTGTCTGGCTGCAATGTGCGTGGCATGGGTCGGGTCACAACAGCACGGCGCACACACCGCGCCACAGGCACCCGCCCCGGCGTCGCACTGTGCAATTGCACTTGGCGCAGCGGCATTGGTCTGGGTGATGTTTTACAGCTCGTTTTTCGCCAATCCGGGCGGCATGGCGGACTCGCTACGTGCATTCGGCTTTTGGATCGGACATGCCGGAACACAAACTGCGCACGTGCATCCGTGGCATTTTTATTTCGAGCGGCTTTTCTGGTATGCAACAGGCGGCGGCCAGGTGTGGACAGAAGGTTTGATAGGCGTACTTGCGCTTGTGGGTGCGGCTGCGAGTCTGGCTGGGAAATGGCTCGGCCCGGTTAATCTTCAGCTCGCGCGGTTCATCTGCGTGTACACGATAATCCTTGCGGCAGTTTACAGTCTCATCCCGTACAAAACGCCGTGGTGCATGCTCAGCCCGCTGCACGGCATGACATTGCTCGGTGGCATAGGCGCAACTGTCCTGGTGGGGCTTGCAACACGGTTTTTGCCGAGGTTGACCATGTATGTTTTACTGGGGGCGGCTGCGGCACATCTGTGCTGGCAAAGTTGGGCATTGAACTTCAGATATTTCGCGCACCGGACAAACCCATACGTGTACGCGCAGACTGTTCCTGACATTTTGCGGTTGGTTGACACAATCGAGCGCATCAGCCGGGTCGAGTCGGGCGGGTCGAAAATGCTGATCAAGGTCATTGCGCCTGAGCATGATTACTGGCCGCTCCCATGGTACTTGCGCAGATTCGAGCATGTAGGTTGGTGGGATAAAATACCAGATGACCCGTTTGCGCCGGTGACGGTTGTGGCGTCTGGGCTGAATGCGTCTTTTGACGAAAAGACACAAAAACGATGGTTAATGGTCGGTTTGTTCGAGCTGCGTCCGAAGGTGTTTTTCGAGCTGTATGTGCAGGCTGATCTGTGGGAAAGGTACGTTGCAACCCTGCCAAGGCCGCAGGAGTAAAAATCTTTGTGTCTGCCAGAGTTTCCATCCTAGAAAACCAGTGTGGCTGATCCGCGCCCTGCCGCAGTGGCAATTTTGACTGAGCCAAAACGGCCTTTGTCAGGTGCCGACCCGAGTTCGTTGACACCGGATTGCGTTGCGACTAGGCTCGGGTGCATGTCGCGCTTGCCGGTTGAGCTAATGCTTGCGCTGCGGTATTTGCGGCCCAAGCGCACTTTTGTATCTGTGATCACGCTCATTTCTGTGCTCGGTGTCACACTCGGTGTTGCGGTGTTGATCATCGTGTTGAGCGTGATGACCGGTTTTGGCCAGCAATTGCGCGAGAAAATCCTCGGGTTCAACACGCATCTGAAGGTTTTGGCCGTAAACGGCACGCTCCAGGACTACGCGCACGTAATGAACATTGTGGCGTCGAATCAAAACGTCAAAGGCGTTGCGCCTTTTGTGCTCGGCCAGGTTCTGGTCGAAACCCAGCCGGACCCGAACCAGCCCAACGCACACGCGCTGGCTGCGGCGCCCTGGGTGCGCGGTGTTGAACCGACGTTTGAAACAAACGTGAGTGTGTTACCGAGCAGCATTGTTGAAGGCGAATTTGACCTGCGCGGGCGCAGTGTGCTTGTTGGGATTGAATTTGCGCGGATGCTGGGTTTGCACGTGGGCGACCGGCTAGCAGTGTATTCGCCGCGCGACCTTGCAAAGATGCGGAAAAGTCGCGATGCACAGGCCGAAGAAGCCGTTTTACCCGACGATTACGATGTACGCGGCATTTTTGATGTCGGGTATTTCGAATACAACGCATCTGTAATTGTCACCTCGCTCGAAAACGCCCAGGAAATGTACGAGCTGGGGGATGACGTGCATGGGTTGCTTGTGATGTTGAAAGACCCGTACATGGCCGAGCAGGTACGTGCCGAACTGGAGCGTGCGCTCGGCGCAGATTACAAGATCACGGTTTGGATGGAGGAAAATGCCGCAATCCTCAACGCAGTTGCAGTTGAGAAAAGCGTGATGTTTTACCTGTTGTTTTTCATCATGATAGTCGCCGCGCTGTGCATCATGAGCGCGTTGATCACGTTTGTTGTGCAAAAGACACGCGAGATCGGCATGCTCAAGGCCATCGGTGCAACAAACGGCCAGGTTGCAACCGTGTTTCTCGGCCAGAGCGCAATTGTAGGTGTAACAGGTGTCATAGCCGGGCTTGGCCTTGGCATGCTTGCGCTTGCGTACCGGAACGAATTCCTGCGGTTCATGAACCGTCTGACTGGATTCGAGCTTTTCCCGGCTTCGATCTACGGGTTTGTCGAGCTGCCGGCGCTGATAGTGCCACGCGACGTGATCCTGATTTGCGCCAGCGCGTTGTTGCTCTGTGTGTTGGCTGGGGTATTACCGGCATGGAACGCAAGCCGACTCCAACCTGTTGATGCATTGCGGTATGAATAGTTCCCAGCCAGAAAAATCCGGCACAACGCAGTTGCCCGCACAACAGCCGGCTGAATCTGGTGTGGACAGGCTGCTTTTGTCTGCCACGGACGTGCACAGGTCTTTCCGGCTCGGCAAACAGACGCTGCATGTGTTGCGCGGCGTTACACTGCAGGTGCACCGGGGTGAATTTGTCGCGTTACGGGGTGCGTCTGGAGCGGGCAAAAGCACACTGTTACATCTGCTTGGCGGACTGGACAGGCCAAACAGCGGCCAGATCAGGTTCGATGGACGCGACCTTGCGACACTGTCCGCGCGTGCACTTGCCGAGTTGCGCAACTTGAAGGTCGGTTTTGTGTTCCAAGCCTATCATCTGTTGCCCGAGCTTGACGCTCTCGAAAACGTCGCTTTACCTGCGCGGCTGGCGCGCGTGTCTGCTGGCCTGGCCGAAAAACGCGCACGCGCCCTGCTCGAGCGCGTCGGACTCGGCAACAGACTCGAACACAAACCATTCGAATTGTCCGGGGGCGAACAACAGCGCGTTGCAATTGCGCGTGCACTTGTGAATGCGCCCGAGCTGGTTCTAGCCGATGAACCGACCGGGAACCTTGACTCACGCGCAGGTAACGAGATCATGCAACTGCTCTGCGAGCTGCGCGCCGAACGCGGTCTGACACTGATTGTGGCAACGCACAATCCGGACGTTGCAGCTCGTGCGGCACGTATTGTCGAGCTTGTTGACGGGCGGATCTGCAGTGCGTAACTGCTCAACAGCCCGCGCCGTGCCGGCAACAATTCAACAGGCTTGAACCTCATTCGACGCTTGTTTATCCATGGCAAGCCTTATTAGCTTGTGCAAAAAGCAGTGTGCCGTATGACCATGAGCGACATTCAGACCGGTATCGGCAATGATGGATCAAACAGGGCCGGCACAGCAGCCGGTACACGTCGGCAGTTCATCAAAAAAACGGCTGCCGCCGCCGTTGCAGCAGCCGCAGTCAGGCTTTTGCCTTCGCCGGTTCGCGCGGACCAAACCGCCCCTTCAGTCAACGTGCTCGGTGCAAACGAGAAAATTAGGCTTGGGTTTATCGGTGTTGGCAAACAGGGGTTCGAGGCGCATCTGCTGAACATCCTGAAGTTCGCCAACGAAAACAACGTGGCCGCAGTCGCAGTTTGCGACGTGTCAAAGTACCGCCGGACCGAAGCACAAAAAGCCGTCGAAACCGCCGGTGGCAAGGCTGACGCATACGAAGATTATCGTAAGCTGCTCGAACGCAATGACATTGACGCAATTTTTTGCTCGACTGTTGATCATTGGCACGCACGTATCACGATTGATGCGCTGGAGGCGGGCAAACATGTGTACCTTGAGAAGCCAATGACACGGTACTTGGATGAGGCATTTGCCGTGTACGACGCCGTCAAGAGAACCGGTAAAATCCTCCAGCTCGGTTCACAAGGTTGTTCGGACCTCAAATGGCACAAGGCAGCCGAGTGGATTCGCGCAGGCAAAATTGGTCAAGTTGTCATGACACAGGGTTCGTTCATGCGAAACAAACCCGCTGGGGAATGGAACTACCCGATCCAGGCCTGGTGCACCCCCGAAGATGTTAATTGGAAACTCTGGCACGGTGACCAGATCAAGACCCGGCTCGAATTCAGTGTCGAAGATTACTTCCGCTGGCGCAAATACTATGCGTATTGTGCAGGGTTGCTCGGTGACCTTGTGCCGCACAAGGCGCATCCGTACATGCTTGCCACGGGTAACCCGGAGTTTCCGGTACGTGTTTCGGCTGTGGGCAGCAAACCCGTCCGGACGGACAAAAACACCCCAGACACACCCGAACGCGATTGTCCCGAGATCGTGCAATTGATAGCCGAGTTCCCCAGCGGCATGGTCATGCATATAACCACAAGCAGTGTCAGTGAACAGGGCACGCAGGAAATTATTCGCGGACATAAAGCGTACCTGTTGTTGGGTGGTAACCGCGTCGAGCTTAAACCCGAAAAACCGTTTGCGGATGAAATTGATCCCGAGACAAGTGATCCATTCGAGCCGGAAACTTTCACTGCGCACCAGAAAAATTTCTTCGACGCAATTCGCGGTGTTGCAAAGCCAAATGCAGACGTCGAGCTTGCAATTCGTGTTCAAACGATAATCTCGCTGGCCGAGATGTCAGAGCGGCTCAACATAATGTGCAGGTTCGACGAAAAAACGCGCCGGATCACAGACAGCACCGGCCGCGAGATCAAACCAATCACTTACGGTACGCTCGAGCAGTCCTGAGGGGATTAAACAAGCTCGGCATTGTGGAAAACAAGGCTGGCCGGGCTAAACCGGTCCTGACCGAATCTGCCTCGATCGAAATGCGCTTTGTGCAGCTCGCCAGAAACGCAATGGGCACACGGTTCGAGCTTGTGTTACCGGCCCGGGAAACACCTGCACTACGTGCCGCGGCTGAAGCTGCTCTGGCCGAGATTGACCGGATTGAGGCTGAGCTGAGTGTGTACTGCCCGACAAGTCAGGTTGCGCATCTCAACAGGCTCGCCGCTCAGCAATCTGTGAAGGTTACACATGAACTGTTTTGTCTGCTGCAGCGCGCAAGAGACATCTGGCTAAATACGCAAGGTGCATTTGATATAACGGTCGGCCCGGTCCTGCATTGTTGGGGGATTACAAACGGCGCAGGTCGCGTGCCAACCCAGCACGAGTTAACGGCTGCACGTGCACTTGTCGGAATGGACAAAATCGAACTGAGCGAGACTGACCGGACAGTGCGGTTCAAATGCGCCGGTGTACAGATTAACCTTGGCGCAATTGGCAAAGGCTTTGCCGTTGATGCTGCAATTGCAATGTTGCGTGATGCAGGTGTCCGGAACGCACTGGTTCACGCCGGTACAAGCACAGTTTTCGCCCTCGGCAAATCGCCGGACGCAAACCCATGGAAGGTTGCAATCCTGGCTCCGCCTGAAAATTTTGGCGCCGCCGCACCAGCAGCATGCAGCCTGACTGCGGGTGAACGGCACGATACACGCCCGGCGATTTGTGTTGTTGAACTTGCCGATGCTGCGTTATCCGTATCGGCAGTTTGGGGCAGATGGTTGCAAACACAAAACGGTGCGTACGGGCACATCGTTGACCCGCGCACAGCCATGCCCGTGCGTGACACGTTGCTGGGGGCGGTCGTCAGGCCAAATGCAACTGAGGCAGACGCACTTTCAACTGCGCTTGTCGTGCTCGGTGTACACGGTCTTGACACGCTTGCATACGCGTATCCCGGCACGCGCATGCTGGCAATTACAAGCTCGGCACGCGATAAAAAGTTCAGTGTCCACACACTCGGACTTAACTGTAAATGACATAGGCTTACCCCGGGAAGTCAGGGAGCATTGCCCGGTGCACAGGTGGTTCTTGAGCGAAGCGAATTTATGATCGAGAAGATTGTGTCAGGCGGCCAAACAGGTGCCGACCGTGCAGCACTTGATTTTGCAATTGCACACGGTATCGAGCACGGTGGGTGGTGCCCGCGCGGCAGACTCGCCGAAGACGGCGTGATCGGCCCTGAATACAATCTCACTGAAACGCCACTGGCCGATACTGCGCAACGTACCGAGTGGAACGTGCGCGATTCAGATGCAACTGTGATTTTCTCAATTGGCCCGGTTATTACAGCCGGATCAAAGTTCACCGCCACATGCGCGGCATTGCATCGCAAGCCCTGTGTGCACATCTCGAAGGCACTGGACGGGCCCAATGCAGCAACAAAACTGCGTGCGTTTCTCCAACGCCACACCGTCAAATGCCTGAACGTGGCTGGACCGCGTGCATCAAATGAACCCGATATCGGTACGTTTGTGCGCGAAATGCTCGAATCGTGCCTTGACCTGTTCAAGCGCAGCAAGTGAACCGAGCCAACCCCGTGATCGGTTGGCCCTACCAACGCAACGAAATTTTTTTGGGTAGGGACTCATCGCCGATGGGTCAGGTCGGCTTGCCCATGCAACTGTTATTGTGCTGTGGCGCGCGGCCATGTTGGCTGCAGGTCTTCTGCGACCGGGGACGGTCGCGCGCCGGGGTAGATTGGAGCGCGGCCATCTTGGGCGCAGTGATTGCCGAGGACTTGGACTGGTTTGAGGTCTTTTTGGGGTGTGGAAGTGGCAGACGAGAGGGAACGGTGATATAGCGGTGTTGAGCGCAGTGTTGTTTCTGCGGGCGTGGACGCGCGCGCCTTTGGGCAGATTGGCGCGCGGCCATGTTGGCCGGAGGTCTTCTGCGACCGGGACAGTCGCGCGCCGGTACCACAGCTTTTGTAGCGGCGTTCTGTGAACGCCGGCAGTTTTTCCTCCGCATAGGTGCAGCAAGACAGTCCTGCAGATGCGGGCCAACAATACTTGGCGGTCACAGACTGCCGCTACAGCACTGCAGGTGAGCGTAGCCGCGCCCGTAAGGGCGCGGAAAACAAGATTCAAACCTAAAAGTCAGGTCTGCACAACCAACCTCGGCGCGCAGTGGACTGCGCGCCCTACCTTACTCTCTATGCCTCTGCTGTGAAGGATTTGAGGAGAAGTTTCTGGAGCGCGGTGCTCCAGCACCGCTTTTGGTTCGATTGATTGACGACTTGCGCGTCAGCCAAAGTTTGGTATAGCCCGAGCGCGCACATAGCAGCCGGCCCTGACGAAGCCTTGCTCTTCAATGCAGAGTTTACTGCGCCCCTTCAGTGGCGCGCTCCGTCACAACCGGATTGGTAGGGCGGGCAGTCC
>Ga0315298_1010864_pt1 | contig 10846 bp, 8 predicted proteins | sample WHS_1_MG_FD_203077 | JGI IMG/M metagenome (GOLD analysis project Ga0315298, IMG submission 203077) | Extremophilic microbial mat communities from Washburn Hot Springs, YNP, Wyoming, USA - WHS_1_MG | ecosystem: Environmental > Aquatic > Thermal springs > Hot (42-90C) | place: USA: Wyoming...
CGAAGCACCGTTTTAACTGTCATCGAACACATGGAAAGGGATGGTTAAGCCATCGAAGAGTCATGTTTTTAGTCACGGATGTTAACTTGTAAAGTGTACTTTACATTGAAGTAAAATTTATAATGTCTTTTTCTGATAAAATGTTGATTGAAATGAGAGAATTTGATTACTTTGAACCGAAAACAATCGATGAAGCTGTTTCAATTCTCGAGAAATATCAAGAGAACGCCAAAATTCTGGCTGGTGGTACTGATTTGATTGTTGCAATGCAAAATAAAAAAATAAACCCAAAATGTTTAGTAAATTTAAAAAGCGTACAGGGCTTGAATTACATTCTTTACGATGAAAAACACGGTCTCAAGATCGGTGCTTTGACAACACTTCGTGAAATCGAGAAATCGGAAAAAATTAAGAAGTGGCATCACATCCTACATCAAGTAGCCCAAAAAATGGCGTCTCCTTCTGTTCGAAATTTGGCAACTATCGGTGGCAACTTATGCAATGCTTCTCCCGCAGCTGATATGGCACCACCTTTGATTTGTCTTTCGGCAAAGGTGAAAATAGTTGGGCCTAAAGGTGGCAAATTAATTGATCTGGAGAATTTCTTTACAGGCCCCGGTACCACGATTCTCCGAAGTGATGAGATTTTGCTCGAGATTCAGGTCCCACCGATACCCCCTCGAACGGCCGCTGTTTACTTGAGACATGGTAAAAGAGGAGCCGCCGAAGTAGCTATTGTCGGTGTCGGCGTGGTTATGTCGTTGGAGTCATCCGGGAAATGCCAACTAGCGAGAATAGCCATAGGCTCAGCAGCCCCTACCCCGCTCAGAATTAAGGAAGCGGAAGAGATGCTAATCGGAAAAGTGATTGATGAAAAATTGATAGATCAAGTGGCTCAAGTTGTTTCAGAAGCATCGCGTCCAATATCGGACGTACACAGCTCAGCCCAATATAGAAGGGAGATGGTAAAATTATTTACAAAAAGGGCGCTAAAATCGGCCTTGATTCAGTTAAAAGTTGGAGGATGAATATGGATCACATAATAAAGTTAAAAGTAAATGGTGTATTCCATGAAGTCTGGGTGAAATCCAATGAGACGCTTCTTGAAGTACTTAGAACTAAACTTGGTTTGACTGGAACAAAAAGAGGCTGTGATGTAGGGGACTGTGGAGCTTGCACAGTAATTATTAATGGAAAAGCTGTGCCCTCGTGTTTGGTCCTTGCCGTAGATGCCGTGGGAAAAGAAATAGTTACAATTGAGGGGCTCTCCGAAGGAGATGAGTTACATCCACTTCAGAAAGCTTTCCTTGAACATGGCGCCATTCAATGTGGCTACTGTACTCCGGGAATGATAATGGCTGCAAAAGCACTTTTGGATGAGAATCCAGATCCGACCGAAGATGAGGTCAAGATGGCCATCTCTGGCAACTTGTGCCGTTGTACAGGATACATCAAAATAATTGAGGCGATAAGAGCTGCGGCTAAAAGCATGGCAAAAGGTGGTAAAAAATGAGTGATTTTCAGATAATAGGAAAGCGCATACCTAGGCCAGACGGCAGAGCCATGGTTACTGGAAGGCTAAAGTATATTAATGACATCTACCTGCCGGGCATGCTTTATGGAAAAATATTGCGTAGTCCCCACGCCCATGCTAAAATTGTTAAGATAGACACAAGCGAGGCTGAAAGATTGCCAGGAGTGAAAGCAGTAATTACCGCGGAGGACACACCCAAGGTAAAGTTTCAGACAAGCTACTATGGTGTTAAGGACGAATATGCTCTGGCGGTCGATAAAGTCCGTTATGTTGGAGAGCCAGTAGCGGCGGTTGCTGCTGTTGACGAAGATACTGCGGAGAGAGCATTAGATCTCATAAAGGTTGAGTATCAGGAATTGCCCGCTGTTTTTGATGTGATGGAAGCCATGCAGCCTGGTGCTCCCAAAATACACGAAGTTAAAAATAACGTTGCGGCCCATATCTTTCACGAGGCAGGCGACGTTGAGAAGGGTTTCAAGCAAGCTGATCTAGTCAGAGAAGACAGATTTAAAGCCCCAATGGTGGTCAACGCAACGATTGGCACTAGATGTGCTGTGGCAGACTTTTGTCCCGAGAGTGGTGAGTTAACCATATATTCAGATACTCAGAAACCTTACAATCTGAAGCCGTCATTGGCATCTATTTTGGGGCTATCTCCTGATAAAGTAAGAGTGATTAGGCCGTATGTACCTGGCGCTTTTGGCGGCAGAGCTGGTATAAGTGATGTGCAAACCATCGCAGGTTTTCTCTCGATAAAGTCGAGAAGGCCGGTAAGAGTCGAGCACACTAGGGATGAGGAGTTTAGTGTACAGCGTGGCAGACAAGCTGTGATTTTAGATTTTAAAACTGGGGTTAAAAAAAATGGTAAATTGGTTGCCCTGTTTTGCAGGCATTACACCAACGCCGGAGCTTATGTTGACTTCGGCATACAGAATACTTTACAGAATGTTAACGTTCTTGACTTGTGTCTCCGTGTTCCCAACGTGAAGTTTGAAGGATACGTTGTCTACACTAACACCCTGCCGGGTTGTCCTTTCCGTGGTCTTTTGAACAACTCGTTCACTTGGGGATTGTATAGCCACATGGATATGGTTGCGGAGGAGTTGGGTATGGATTTTCCTGATTTTCTGTTGAAAAATGCACGAAAGAAGGGAGACGTGACTACAACACGAGTTAAGCTGGGAAGCTGCGGTATCGCTGAGTGTATTAAAGCTGTTGTCGAAGCTTCTGGATGGAAAACCAAGAAAGGCAAGTTGCCTCCCAATCATGGTATTGGTCTAGCGATAGCTGGGCATACGGCTGGTTTTCATTCGTTTATTGGAGAACTCTCCACAGTTTTGGTCAGCGTTGATGAATACGGAAAAGTGACTGTTCTCTCTGGGAGAGGCGAGTATGGTAACGCACCAACTACTCTAATTTGTATGGTGGTTGCAGAGGAACTTGGCTTAAGAATGGAAGATATTTTCATAAATGATGCGGTTGACACGAAAACTGTTCCATGGGAGGATGGTAACTACGGCAGTCGCGGCACGGTGAGTCAAGGGAGAGCGGCAATGGCTGCAGCAAGGGACGTCAAAAAACAGCTGTTTCGCGCAATTGCTAAGAAGTTGGGTGTCAGTGTTAATAGTTTAGAAGCAAAGAATAGCAGGATAATTGTTAAAGGTAAAAAGACAGAGCTAACTTTTCAAGAGGCAGTGAAGATTTACGCCGATCTGGGTAACAAACTACCGCTAATCGGCCGTGGGCATTATTCTCCACCCAGCGAGGACTGGGATATAAAATCAGGAGTTGGAAACGTTGCTGCGGCTTGGGGTTTTGGTGCTCAGGTCGTGGAAGTCGAAGTTGATCCTGAAACCGGAGAGGTAAAAGTGCTCGAGGTTTTCACTGCTGATGACTGTGGACGTGCGATAAATCCGCTACATCTTGAAGGATCTTCTGAAGGCGGAGTTGTTATGGGTTTGGGTTCAGCGCTATTCGAAGGGGTCCGCTATGATGAAAGGGGCAGGGTAATAACCAGGACTTTCCCCACGTATGGCTTCCCCACCGTCATGCAGGCTCCAAAGAAAATTGAACACAGATGGATCGAGACGATAGATCCTTACGGGCCTTATGGGGCAAAGGGAATTACTGAGGTCGTGATGTTGCCTACGGCCGCCGCTATAACCAATGCCGTTTATGACGCTGTAAAAGTGAGGATTAAAGAAGCCCCATTAACAGCGGAAAGGATTCGCAATGCATTAAAAGAAAAAGGAAGTTTGAAGGAATAGTTGTATCTTTCCCATTACCAATTTTCAATGACCAAGGTTGTCATGGTTCATTTCTGCTCGGCTGCTTTTTTTGAAGTAGTTTATAAATTTTTTCGCTCGTGGCCGGCAATTCTTCTATCCAGATCTTAGTGGCATCATGTATGGCAGCGATGACAGCAGGAACAACAGCCACATTCGCTAGCTCACCGAGACCTTTGGCTCCGAATGGTCCAGTAGGCTCGTAATCGTCTAAAAATGTTGTGATCATCTCTTCCGGCATGTCCGTTGACGTAGGAATCAAATATTGTGATAGAGTTGGTGTTACAACAGTGCCGTTGTTTATAATTACTTCTTCCATCAGGGCGTGTCCCAAACCCATGGAAACACCGCCATCCATTTGTCCCTCAGCCAAGGTTGGGTTTATCACCTTCCCGATATCAGCTATTGAAGCAAATTTTTTGGGTTTTACTTTTCCTGTTTCGGTATCTACTTCGACCTCTGCCACTTGAGTTATATAGGAGTACGCTGCGTATGGATCTCCTTGCCCATCAATTGGATTAAGCCCTTTCAATGGTGGATTATAAGTTGAACAACCTAAAATCACTATGCCTGCTTTTTTACATTCTTTTGCTGCGTCTTGAATTGTAATTTTCTTTTTCAAATCTTTCTTTGAATGAATGATACCGTTTTTGATTTGAAGGTCATTTCTTTCAACTCCGAGAATTTTACCTGCTTGCTTAAGCAATATTTCTTTAGCTGAACGAGCTGCCAATCTAGCTGCTTCCCCTACAATGTATGTTTGCGCACTTGCGCAAGTATTTCTACACCAAGGTCCTGCGGCAGAATCTTTGCTATGAACTCTTACCCTATCACAGCTTACACCTATCTCCTCTGCGACTATCTGGGCGAGAACAGTATCGGATCCTTGCCCCACTTCTGCGCAATTCGTTCGCAATATTACGCTTCCATCATATAGAATCTCCACAACGGCTCCGGAGGGGTTTGGCACCGGGGCAGTGGAACCTATTCCATACCATGTGGTTGCAATCCCGACCCCGGTTTTTATAGACTCTTTTTTTTCCCCGTTTTTTCTCCACTCCTCTGCTATTTTTTTTGCCTGTTCTAGAGTCTTTTTCAATGCAACTTTAGTTAAAATTTGCCCCGTATGCGTTTTCGAGCCCACGTCAAAGGCGTTTTTCAACCTTAATTCTATTGGATCCATACCTAACCTTTCCGCCAGTTTTTCCATATGGCATTCATGCGCAAAGGCAACTGATGGTACTCCGAAACCACGCATAGCTCCGCCTGGTGGTGTATTTGTATAGACAAGGTGTGCATCAACTTTCAAGTTTGGTATTTCATATGGCCCGGCAGCATGAACAGCTGCTCTAGTAAGTACAGCAGGTCCATGATCGGCATAAGCCCCCGCGTTAAGAATTATTTCAATCTGGGCCGCTAGAATTTTTCCCTCTTTACTACAGCCCCATTTATATTTTGCGACACACGGGTGACGCTTAATTGTGGTTGAAATAGATTCTTCTCTGGTAAGCGTCATCTTCACCGTTTTTCCCGTTTTTAAAGCCAAAAGGGCCAATTGGCAAGCAAGTAAATTATAGTGTTTTCCGCCGAATCCCCCGCCCATTGTGGTCTGAATAATTCTCACCTTGCTGTGTGGTAATCCTAAAACGGTTGCTACTTCCTCTCTGCAACGGGAAGGGGCCTGCGTGCAAATCATCACAATCATTTCATCCCCTTCCATTTTCGCTATTCCTGCCTCGGGTTCTAAGTACGCGTGTTCATTCATAGGGGTTCTGTATTCGGCCTCGACGATGATGTCTGAGTTTTCAAACCCCTGTTGTACATTTCCCTTGGAAATTTTAGTGGAGCTGACCAAGTTCGATTCTTTGTGTAGTTTTGGCGCATCTGCTTTCATGGCTTCAAGGGGGTCGAAGACGGCAGGGAGTTCCTCGTAATCAACTTTTATTAATTTTGTCGCTTTTTCTGCGATCTCTTCAGACTCAGCAGCTATCAAAGCTATAGGTTCTCCGACGAACCTAACTTTATCCTCAGCCAGAACTGGTTGATCCCTGAATGGATCACCCAGAATACCGATTCTGTTTTCTCCTGGGATATCCTTAGCAAGTAAGATGGCCCGCACACCTTTCAATTTTTGAGCCTTGGTAGTATCTATGTGCTTTATCCTAGCATGGGGCATTGAACTTCTTAGCACCTTGCCGTAAAGCATCTCGCCAAAATTAAGATCATCAGCATAAATGGCCTTTCCCATTGCTTTTTGAATGGCGTCAATCCGCGGTATTCTTTTTCCTATCGCGTCCATTTTTTCCGCCTCCTGCTATTTTTTGGCTAGCCAGCATCACGGCGTCAATGATTTTTTTATAACCAGTACAACGGCAGAGGTTTCCAGAAATGGCCTTTATCACTTCTTCTCGGGTGGGGTTAGAATTCTTGTCCAGTAAAGCTTTAGCGGAGAGCAACATACCGGGGGTACAAAACCCGCATTGAATGGCGCCGCATTCAATAAAGGCTTCCTGCAATGGGTGAAGTTTTTCACCTTTGGCCAATCCTTCAACCGTTTCTATTTTTTTACCGTTTGCTTGAATGGCAGGAACTAGACAGGAGAGCACAGTTTTTCCGTTCATGATTACGGTACAAGCCCCGCAATCGCCGCGATTACAGCCCCTCTTTGTTCCAGTTAAACCAAGTTTGTTTCGTAAAACATCCAATAATGACATTTTAGGATTAACCTCAACTTGTACGGCCCTTCCATTTATTTGAAATTTTATTGTTGTTGGATTTTCAAAATTTAATTCTTTCATTTGATTGCCTCCAAAGCTTTGCTGATAACTTGTTTTACCGCAATTTTGATCATTTCCTTTCGGTATTCAGCGCTACTTCGGATATCACTTATTGGAAACGCCTCTTTCATCGCTGCTTGGGCGGCATTTTCGATGTTTTTGTTTGATATATTGCTTCCGATCAGCATCTCTTCGGCCTTCTTTGCTCTGAGCGGCGTTGGTGCCACGGCACCAATTGCTATTTTCGCATCCGTGAAAATTTTCTTTGATTTATCGATTTTAATCACGGCGGCCGAGTTGACAATCGATATCGCCAGTGAGTTCCTCTTTCCTAATTTGAAGAATCCGCCCCCTTGGTCGGAATCAATTTGTTGAAACCGGATCCCAATCACCAGTTCGTTTCCTTTAACAGAGGTTTTTCCCGGGCCGACAAAGATGCTTTCAATTTTTTCAACCCTTTTTTCCGTTCTGCTGGCAATGATGGCTTCAGCGTCCAGCGCCATCAATGCTACTGCAGTGTCAGCGGCAGGTGAAGCATTCATTATATTGCCTACGATAGTCCCCATGTTTCTTACTTGGGGTGAGCCAATGCTTTCGCAGGCTTCAACCAAAAGAGGTGCTTTTATCCGCAAAGTTTTCGAATTTACCACATCCGCATGGGTAACCAATGCCCCTATTTTTATCAGTTTTTTCTGGGTTTTTATGTAATTTAGCTCACGGATCCTCGTCAGGTCAATCAAAAAATCAGGATTGATTTTTCCGTCTCTGATTTGGAGTACTAAATCAGTTCCACCAGCAAGGGGTTTGGCTCTTCCTGAATATTTTTCTAAAATTTCAAGGGCCTCCCCAAGATTTTCAGGAATTATGTATTTTTTCATTATTGTCCAAATAATCGTTGAAATAGTATTTATTTAGTTTTTCGGTTCGGTCGGTATTCCTCATGGTTGCTGACTTTTAAGCCAGAACCATCGAGTTTCATCACTGAACTTGTGGGGTGATACATTCCAGAATTGTTAAATTTACTCCGAAGTCAGGAATCCAAAGAAATACAACGGAGTTCGACGTTATAGCTCATAATGCCAAGTTTTGTTGAACTGGAGCAGGTACTTAGGAAGTTATTTTAGTTCATCACAACGCCACGAGTCCACGAACCGAGAGTGGATAACCCAATTAATTTTTGCCGGGCCGTTTTTATCTAGAGAGCAGTTTTTCAGCGTTTTTATAATATATGCGACTTTCCTCTTCTTTTGAAAGGTTTAAACTGGTTATGTCTTTTTTAAGCTCCTCGATATTGAGTGGAAATGGTTCGTCTGTGCCGAACAACATGTGCTCAGGTCCAGCAAGTGAATATACGCATCGGAGAGCATCTGGCGAATAAACAATACAGTCGTAATAAAGTTTTTTCAGATAATGGCTGGGTGGATTTTTAGCGTATTCTTGACATCGCGGGTCTGCTTTATAAAAAAGGTCAAAACGGCCAGCAAGATATGGCAAGGTGCCGCCACCGTGTGGTGCCACTATTTTCAATGAGGGGAACTCTTCCAGTATACCGCTAAAAATCAGCTTGCCGACAACTAGGCTAGTTTCGCTTGTGAATCCCACGATGTGGACGAGCTGGCGTTCTTCCATCACTTTGTAGCTGGGGGGAGTTGTTGGATGCAGAAATATTGGTATCTTGAGTTCTTCGGCGCGTTTAAAAAACGGCCTAAAGTCCGAATGATCCAAATACACTCCATCAATGTTAGTACCGACAACTACCCCGTGTAAGCCCAACTCCAGTATTGCTCGGTCCAATTCTTCCAGATAATGTTCCTTAGCTTTCAAAGGTACAGTGGCTAAACCGAATATTTTGTCGGGATATTCGCCGACACACTCAGCTATGGCTTCGTTCACTTTTTTTGCTAATCGCGCAGAGTCTTCGGGGCTAAAAAAGTCTGTCCAAGGATTCCCCAAGCTAATGACTATTTTGTCTATGCCGGCATCATTAGCTATTTTTATCTTTTTTTCGATGTCGTAAAATTTTTCCGAAAATGGCATAGCAATTTTTGATCCTGGCGGATGTCCCGAAATAAATTTTTTATTGCCCACTTCAAAAATTTTTGGATTCTCATTTCGTTTGCTCAAGAAATCAACGTAGACATCCGGGTAATAGTGATTGTGTACATCAATCAACATTTTAATCACAGTATAGATTTACATTTAGGTTATTAAACATTTAGATTCTGGAGGTGCGTCGAAAAATTCTGAATTTTTAAAATGGCCCAACGAACCACACTCTGTAAAGAAGTTTTTGGATCTCTCGAGCCGCTCGCTGAGCTTGAATGAGGTGGGGATCATAAAAAAGCAGATCAAAAGAGATATGTGTGCGAATATTTGCTATGAGAACATCAGAAATCAGTACCGCCGTTCGGAAGTACCTAAAAAAAGGGATGGCAAAATTTACGCAAAATGACGTGGGGATTGGGGTCGACAACTGCATGCGCCTCCATAACTCTTTCAGAGCGTTAAAGCACGTTTCTTGCAAAAATTTCTAAATCTTCAATTTTGGAGAAGGCTATTGTGATATGGGTCACTCCGGCCTCGGCGTATTCCTGGATTTTTTCACTGATTTGATCTGATTTACCTAATTGTGGTTCTTCAATTGTAGCGGCATATTCCATGCGGCTTTTTTTAGCAATTTTTTTGACGAAATCAATGTTTTCTTTTAATTTTTCTGGAAGAGCAGGGCGACTAATCCATCCCTCAGCCAATTCAGCAGCGAGTTGCAGGGTTTTGAGAGAATTACCGCCAATCCATATGGGTGGATGAGGTTTTTGAACAGGTTTAGGTTCCATGATGGCCTCCTTAACATGGTAATACTTTCCCTTAAAAGTGGCAATTGGTTGCGTCCATAAGGCTTTCATCACCAAAATAGCTTCCCTTAATCGTTCGATGCGATCATCGTGATCTTCCCAAGGGATGCCGTAGGCATCATACTCTTGTTTAAACCATCCTGCACCGAGGCTCATTATAAGCCTTCCCTCGGATATTTCGTCAAGAGTTGCGGCCATTTTTGCCAAGACGGACGGATTTCTGAAAGCCGGGACTAGAACGTGAAAGGCGATTTTGACGCTTTCTGTAGTGGCAGCTAATGCCGACATTAAAGTCCAAGCCTCGTGACAATAACAAAGAGGCTTTCCCTTCACTGGAAATGGATGCATTAAATGATCCGTCACCCAAATGGAATCAAAACCTAAATTTTCAGCCTTTAAGGCGATATTTTTGATACCTTTAAAGTTTGGCGTAGAAGTCTTCCCTTGGAGAACTACTCCAAATTTTATTTTCATGGTTGTCAATTATTGATGAAGATTGGTTCAATTTTTAACTTTCGCTCAAGTTCAGTTTTTACGTTAGCACATGAGATAAAATCACGATTCCTTGGTTGCTCTATCTCATTTTTGACAAAATGCCAATTGAAGCTGTGTTCAGCATCGGGCTTTTTTGCCGGCAAAAATTATGCTTCATGGGCTAATGAAGATGCCCCCAGCCGTGATTGGTCGTTAGCCCGCGGTCGAATCGCACGCAAACAAGCAATAACGCGGAATCTTTTTTGCGGACAGGGGATCAGTATCTTTTTGGAGCCGCTGGGACCCCTCTCGTCAAGCTGCCACAGCTCGTTTGGTGTCTTCTTCCTGAGAAACTTTGCTTTTTCCTCCCGGCGTACCCGTTGAGCCCAAAGCGCTTCAGCACCCCGTTTATCGCTGTTCGGGACAGGCAGGCCCCCTGAACGCAGATCCCCAGCGCCCTTCTCATGAACTTCGGCAGGTTTATCAGGCCTTGCCGTATCCTCGCTGTTCCCCAGCCGAAGGCGGTTCGAAGGGACACAATCGATGCTTCGACCTTTCTGGTTATCTTGCCCTTCTTCGGCTTCCTAGGCAAGTCCCTGAAGCTTTCCCTGCCGCGGTGTTTGGCCTGCTTGCGCCACATCTGGACCATGGTCCAGTTCACTCAGAGAGCTCCAGCCGCTTCTTTTAGCCATAACCTTTGGCCTAACTATTTTCACCATCCGGCGGTGCTGTTTTGGGGTTAAGTTTGAGCATCTTGGTGAAGCTTGGCTGACCTCCGCCGGGTGTTTTCAGCCAATGATGATAATGTTAAGTTTACTTAACAATGCTGTAAAGTACACTTTCCAAGTTAACATCCTCTATCGTTTTAGGTCAACAATGCCCGTTGTTATAGTGTAAGACCACCCGGCGGAGGCTGGACCGAGA
>Ga0315298_1010865_pt1 | contig 10846 bp, 8 predicted proteins | sample WHS_1_MG_FD_203077 | JGI IMG/M metagenome (GOLD analysis project Ga0315298, IMG submission 203077) | Extremophilic microbial mat communities from Washburn Hot Springs, YNP, Wyoming, USA - WHS_1_MG | ecosystem: Environmental > Aquatic > Thermal springs > Hot (42-90C) | place: USA: Wyoming...
TGCTATCGGATTTCTGTTCGCAAAAACTATAACAAATCCTATTGATAAACTGGTGAAATCAGCTGAAGAGATAAGCAAGGGCAATTTTAATAACGAAATAAATATAAAATCAAACGATGAGCTTGGCTATCTTGGGTATTCAATGGACAATATGCGAAAAGCCATAATACAGAGGGACAACAGATTAAAAATGATGTTAGCTGGCATTGCACATGAAACAAGAAATCCTCTTGGAGGGATAGAAATATTTGCTGGGTTACTCTCAGAAGACCTTCAAGGAACGTCAAAAGAATATGTAGATAAAATAATAAAGGAAGTCAGAAACTTAAATGATATTGTTACACAATTCCTTGAATATGCTAAACCAACCGAACCGATCAAAGAAGATGTTGAGTTATTATCAATAATAGATGAGATTTGCTTTATTTTAGCCCCTGAACTGCAAAAGAGAAATGTCAAGTTCATATCAGAGATAACCGATGGCAAAATCAAAGTCTTTGTTGATCCTAAGCAGATAAAAAGCGTATTTATGAATATAATCAAAAACTCTATCCAAGCGATGTCCGATGGCGGAGAGATAAAGTTAAAAAGCGATAAAACCGATAATCTGATCGTCATAACGGTTTCCGATAATGGACTTGGTATCGCATCAGAAAACTTGGGAAAGATATTTGATCCCTTTTTTACCACAAAAGAAAAAGGGGCAGGGCTTGGGTTAGCAATAGTAAAAAAACTCGTTGAGGATAATAACGGGAAAATAGAAGTCCAAAGCAAAGTAGGCGAAGGAACTACTTTCACAATTTATCTTCCGGAGGCATAGATGAGCAAAATCCTTTTAATAGAAGATGACGAAACTATGAGGGACGGAATGTCACAGGTCTTAAAACGAGCAGGACATGACGTCGTTTGTGTATCAAATGGCTTTGATGGTATAAAATCACTTAGTAAAGAAAAATTTGATCTCGTCATCACGGATTTTAAGATGGAAGGTATGGACGGAATGGAGGTTTTAGAGAAAGTAAAATCCATTGATGAGAATATAGAAGTTCTGATGATAACAGCTTATGGGACGATAGATATGGCTGTTGAGGCAATGAGAAAGGGCGCCTTTGATTATGTCACAAAGCCATTTAGTCCAAAAGAGTTTATCATAAGAGTTGAGAAAGCTATAAAGTTCAGAGACGCAAAAAAAACTGAGGCAAGGCTTGACGAAGAAAACAAATATCTGCGTCATGAGTTAGACATACAATATAATTTCGGCGAGATCGTCGGCGCTTCGGAAAAAATGAAGGCAGTTTTTGAGATGGTAGAAAAGATCGCCAAAAGCGATTCTGCGGTTATGATATATGGTGAAAGCGGGACAGGAAAGGAAATGGTCGCCAGAGCTATACATTTCCATAGCAATCGTAAGGATAATTCATTCGTCAAGGTAAACTGCGGAGCATTGGCAGAAGGCGTATTAGAAAGCGAACTATTCGGTCACGAGAAAGGTTCTTTTACTGGTGCAATAAGACGAAAACTTGGTAGATTTGAATTAGCAGACAAGGGGACAATTTTTCTTGATGAGATCGGCGATATTCCCACAGGAACACAGATCAAACTTCTAAGGGTCTTGCAGGAAAAGGAATTTGAAAGAGTTGGCGGAGAAGAAACTATCTCCGTTGATGTCCGCGTGATCGCTGCGACGAATAAAGACCTTAGGATTATGGTTGAGGAGGGCAAATTCAGAGAAGATTTATTCTATAGATTACAGGTGATCCCTATTGAACTTCCGCCTTTAAGGGAACGAAAAGAAGATATTCCGATGTTAATTGAACATTTTTTAGAAAAAAAATCGCGTCAACTCAATAAAAAACCGCCCCGTGTGAATGAAATGGCTTTAAAAGAGTTGACAAATTATTATTGGCCCGGAAATGTGCGTGAATTAGAAAACCTTATGGAAAGGGCAGTTGTCCTATGTGAAGGCGAGGAAATTGGGCTAAAAGACCTGTCTATGTTGCTTGGCAACACTAATAAATCATCGCTTAACCTTTCCAGGGAAGACCTTTCGCTTGATGAAGCGTTAGAAGACCTTGAAAGACAGCTTATTGAAAGAGCTTTAGAAAAGGCGAAAGGGGTAAAAACAGAAGCTGCTAGAATATTAGGCTTGAAAACAAGCGCTTTATATTATAAACTAGAAAAGTATGGAATGATATAAGAAGGCGTTAACTATGAAAAAAACTATAAATATTTTTATTTTCTTGCTTATTGCATCATTTGCAATTTCCGTAACAGCAGAAGAAAAGATAAACTTATTAAAAAATCAAATAACTTCATTAGAAACACAGAAAACGAAGTTAGAATCTGATAGACAAGCACTTGTAATCCAAGGCGAGGAACTATCGTATAAAATAGAAGAGCTAAAATCGCAATCAGATAAAGGCATAGGAATTATCGGCAGATATAAGTTATCTCAGAATCTAAAAAAGGCACATAGTTTATCTGAAAAAATAGAGCTTTTGGATCGCGATATAACCAATCTAAACAACCAAATAAGAGACAAAGAACTTCTATTAGAAAAGGAATATGATAATCAAATAAATATACTAATTCAAAAGGCTGAGGGAGTAAGCAATATTGACGAAAAAAAGCTAATTCTTAATAGGATAAAGGAATATCAATCTGCCCGCGATCAGTTAAGAAAACCATCAAAACAGGAAAAAGACCGTATTGACGTAACAAGTATAGAGATTAAAGAATACGATAGCCCCAAAGACATAAGGGAAAAAGCTGATCTGATAAATGATCTTGCTAAAAAGACAGATGCCAAAATATCTGCGATTGATTCCAGAATAATAAGCTTAAAGAATGAACTTAAAACAAGACAAAAATTAGATGAGTTTGCTTATGAAATATCGTTTTTCAGTGAAAGAGTCGCGCGTGATGAAATTGTCAGTAAATCTGCCTCACAGACTACAGCTGATGATAAAAAAGACAAAGAAACAACAGATAGCAACACTAATCCTGATGAAAGTGCATTAACAACAGATGTAGTTACAAGGTCTTTTTCAGGTGAACCTAAGACAAACGAAAAAACTCCAACTCCAACAACTACTACAGAAGCAAGTAAGCCGACATCGCTATCAACAAAGAAAGTTATGAAAACTAACGGCGTTTCTAAGGAAATCGCTGATATTTCACAGAGCAATATTGAGAATGAGTTAAAAACTCTTGAAAAACAGAAACAGGAGCTGAAAAAAGAATCAGAGTCTTTACATGGAAAAGCCAAACTTTTCCGCCAAAAGGCTGATGAATTAGAAAAGTCAGGAAGCAAAACAAGTGGGACTCAAGGCACAAAAGCTAAAAAACAAGATCAAAAAGATAAAACGCAAAGTGATGATAAATCACAAAAAAAGCGTTAGTATGTTATTTTTAGCTTGCCTTTTATGCCTTTTTATTTACACCAATCAAGTTCAAGCGTCAAATTTACTCGCAAAGTTAAGCATCGGATATGATGATAATGTCTCCGATCGTATTAGCGATGCTATAAAAAGCAAATTTCTTCAATGTTATCTGACGTCAGATATTGCATTCCTTCCTACACAAAAAACCTTATTATCCCTAAAAATACAAAATGGAATAAAATTCCTTGATGCAAAAGAATTTGCAAACGAAGGTATCTTTATAAACAATATTAACACTAACGTATCATATAATTTTTTAGGATTTCTTATGCCTGCCTTTACGGGAGAAATTAAAACCCGAACATCAATTCATAGCAGAGATGATGTCGTCCCAAGCGAAGAATCTTTTCTAAGAGGGCTTGTTGGATTATCTATGAAAACGTTTATATCCAAAGACCTTTCTATTAAAACATTCTATAATTATAGAGCTAACAATTTTGAGAATTTTGACCAGTTTGACAGGCAAACACACGAATTAGGCATAAGAACAGATGTTAAATTATTGCCAAACTCATCTATGAGTCTGCAATATCAACGAGAAACAGCGAGATTTAATAAATGGAGAGAGGGAATATTATTACGCAAAGATTCATATGATATTTTAACGGTTGGGATACAGACATATCAAAATCTTTTGCTTGATATGAGTTTATCCTACGAAAATAACAGATCAAGCATTGACAAATACTCATATAAAGGTTATATATTATCTGTTATGTTAGCGAAGGCAATATCTCAAAACACAGTGTTTGAGTTATATTCGTTTCTCCGAACAAGAAGTAATATCCTGATAATTGAAAACAATGCCGCTATAGATACGGAAGATGAGGAGAAAGGCACTGTTACAGTTAAAATATCAAGAGATATTACAGATCAATTTGCATTAGAGGCACAATATGAGCTGAAAAGAAACAGACTTATAAATGAAGAAAATGTCTATACAAAGAACGTTATATCTGTCTCAGCTTTGTATAAATTCTGAGAATAAAGAAAATTTCAATGTAAAACGACATTTTCTAATTCCTGAATGGATGAATCATTTATAGATTTATGCGGAGGAAAACCAAATGCTTTATCATAGTTACTCTTTTGGAACAATTTTGCTATTATTCTCTATCTTTGTAGTATCAAGCTATGTCTTTTTAAGGGTCACTTTTGCGGATATGATGGCAGATTCTCCTGTAACTTTCCCGAAAGAAGGGGCATTGCCCGCAAAATATCCGCCCGATCAACCATCAAAGGAATGGCAAATCCCTGAAGAAGGCTACTATATTTTCAGTACACCTGAACGGTCTTTGGAGCAGATCGCAATTATCCAAGCAGAAATGCCAAAAGGCGAATTTTCTATACCTCCGACTGATTGGACTTATCTAAAACGCACTAAAAAAATCTTAACAGAAGGCGGAACACTTCGTCTATTCGCTATTGGCGATAGCATCGTGAATGACACAATGCGATCTGGTTGGGTAGCTAAACTAAAAGAAGCTTACCCAAAGGCTGATATTCAAGCGACCGTTTATGTTCGCGGTGGTGGAGGTTGCCAACACTATAAAGAGGAGAACCGGATAGAAAAATATGTCTTGCCCCGTAAACCTGATCTTGTTTTTATCGGAGGCATTAGTCAAAAGGATATAGAAAGCATAAGAGAGGTCATTCACCAACTACGTTCTGCTTTGCCAGAAGTTGAGATTCTTTTAGCTACTGGGACTTTTGGGACAGCAGACCCAAGGTCACCAGAGGAACTTGCGAAAGCTCCCCATTCAGGAACTGGTGCTTATGGTCAATCCCTGAAAAAACTCGCAAGCGAAGAAAAATGTGCCTACCTAGATATGACCACGCCTTGGGCTGAATATATACGATCTACAAATCTACACCCCCATATATTCTATCGTGATGTCGTCCATGCCAACGAGTATGGCGAACAAATACTATCAAAAATTTTGATGGCTTTTTGGACAAATCCTTGATCTGATGACATATTTAATGTATAATCATAGAAATTTTTGATAACTATCTATAAAAGGAAGGTATAGACTTGGAATACTCTAAAATATCAATAGTAATGCCAGTTTATAACGAAAAAGATACAATAAATGAAATATTCAATAAAGTTTATAATGTCAATGTGGGAATGGAAAAAGAGATAATAATGGTTGACGATTGTTCAAAGGACGGAACTCGTGAAATCTTAAAAGAGATAAGCGAAAAAGGGTTAAAAAATGTTAAAGTCATATTTCACGAAAAAAACTGCGGTAAAGGTTCTGCGTTACGCACTGGTTTTAAACATGTGACAGGCGATATAACCATAATTCAAGATGCAGATTTAGAATATGATCCGTCTGAATATCCAAATCTGATTAGACCGATTATTGAGGGAAAATCAGATGTAGTATATGGCTCACGCTTTCTTGGACGCAAGCGACCAGAAGGTATGGCTCTCAGCAATTTTTTAGCTAATAAGTTTTTGACCTTTGTCTCTAATATTCTAACGGGATTTCGTATAACTGATATGGAGACATGTTACAAAGTTATGAAATCCTCTATACTCAAAGAATTGAAACTTGAATCTGAAAGATTTGACATAGAGCCAGAAATAACCGCAAAATTAGCCAAGAAAAAAGTTAGATTAGTTGAAGTGCCAATATCCTATTTCGGCAGAGCGCATGAAGAAGGCAAAAAAATAAATTGGAAAGACGGTTTTTCTGCCATATACAAAATATTCAAATTTAGGTTTCAAAGATAACTGCTTTTCTCAAAAATGCTGAAAAATATATTTAAGATAATGTTATCCATAGCCCTTGTTTTTGCTTGGACAACTCTATCTAATGCGAGATCATGGCATTTTATAGAATGGACAACAGATATTACTGTAAATGATGATAAGTCTATAAATGTAATTGAAAGTTTTACTGTTGACTTTGTCCCAGAAGTAGGCTTTATAAGAAGAAATATAGACATTAAAAATGCCAGAAGAATAAAGAATGTTAAAGTATATGATGAATCTCTTGCGGAATTAGGAGAAGATAATGTAGAAATCCAATATAATAATGACAAGATCAGAATAAAGATAATTGCAAAACCTCAGAATGAAAAAAAGAAATGGTTAATTGAATATAAGGTTTGTAATGCAATTGAACTTGTAGAGTCTCAAGATAAAGCCTATGCAAAACTCAAATGGAACGCCATATCATCAGAAAGACAGACCACGATTGACAAAATAGATGTCATCGTAAACTTACCTCAGCCGGTCCAGAAAGAAGAGATAAAACCAAAATTATTTATTGGTATGAAGGGCTATGAATCCCCATCAGAAGATTATGAACTGCTAAATCCTCAAACATTAAAGTTTTGGGGAACAGATATTGACGCTTATCAGAATTTTATAGTCCAAGTTGATATGCCACAAAGTTGGTTTGTTAAAGAGGGAATAATCAAATTTTATACTCCCCTGTTATTGCCGATCTTAACCTTTATCGGATTTTTTTGGAAATGGTGGTCAGGATGGCGTAAGCCTGATATTAAAAAGCGAGTCCTTCCAAATTATCAAGCACCAGAGGGAATCTCTCCAATTTGCCTCTATACCCTAATATACGGTAAGCAATCAGTCAACTCATTTATAGCGGTATTGATAGAATTAGCTAATAGAAATTACATAAACATCATAAATGAAGGCAAAAAAGACGCAAGATCAGTATTTAACGATTACAGTATCAGCATACAAGAAGATTATGAAAATAGACACGGATTGAGAGACTACGAACTCAAATTGTTGAAGCAGATGTTTAACTCTGAAAGAACAATTGATTTAGATAAATTGAGAAAAGGGCTTTATCGCAACGTTTCAAGGATAAACAGCAATATTTGGAGTGAACTAATAAGAGGAAGATATATCAAATCTAACCCAAGAGAATTAAAAAGAAAATGCACTATCATAGGGATAGTGATCTTTATTTTTGGTGTGATAAGCATGTTATTTCACAAACCTATTGGTTTTTCATTGATCTTAACAGGTTTTATCGTTATGATCTTTGGGAGGAGGATTTTTCCAATAACTTCTAATGGCAGAAAAACGAGGCTTCTCGGTCTTGCATTTAGGAAATATTTAATTGAGGAATCAAAATCAAATGATCCGATAGACCCCAGATTGTTTCTAACATATTTGCCTTATGTGATATTGTTTGACTTAGAAAAGGGCTGGATCAAACGATTCTCTGACATACAGAAAAAACTCCCACATTGGTATATAACAGATGGAGAAGAATCGTTATATTCAATATTGGATTTTATTAACGCCCTGAAATCCATGATTGCTAATCTATCATCAAAACAAAAGACATGAAATTTGATCATTAACATTAGTTATGAATTATATAAAAAATATTAAAGATATATTAAAACCATATCGTATAGTCATTATAGCTTTTATACTTTTTGCATTTTTCTTGAGAATTCCATTACTGCAAATTAGATATTTTGATCCTGATGAATTTCAACATCTTCACGGAGCAAGACAGATTTATCATGGGGAGATGCCTTACCGAGATTATTTTGACCATCATACGCCTTTCATTCACTTTATCCTAACAATTCTTTATTACATAGTTGGTGAAGATGTTCAGATATTATTTATTGCCCGCGGATTGATGCTTATATTCACAGGCGTTATTTTATATTTAACTTTCATTTTAGGCAAAAAATTATATGACACGGATACTGGCTTATTCGCTATGCTTTTCATCAGTTATACATTGATGTTCCTTGAAAAGACGCTTGAAATAAGACCTGACCTTGGTTCCGCGATATTCTGGTTAGCTTCTATGATACTTATGATAAAGAGCATTCAAGAGAGATCTCACTGGCGATGGCATCTGCTTTCGGGTGTAGCGATGGGAACTGCAATTATGTTTACTCAAAAGAGCATCTTTGGATTGCCGGGGATATTCATTGCGGTATTATATCCGTTCATTGATCGCCGTATAAATATATCTTGGACAGGGATGTTTAATTTTTGCTGTCATTCCTGCGGAAGCAGGAATCCAGTTTTAGAAAATCATAATAAAATTATGGATTCCCGCTTTCGCGAGAATGACAAATCTGTGTCAAATGGAAAACTAAGCAGTTCTGTGTCTTGGAAGGAAAACTTGAAGTTGTCATTGATATTCTTCGCAGGATTGACAATTCCAATAGCATTAACTTGTCTCTATTTTCTGATCAATCAAGGATTATGGCAGTTCATTTATTGCAACTTTATATTGAACTCACAGTGGAAGGTGAGATTCTCCCCAAAGGGCTATATACACCAATTATTGAGACAAAATCCGTTTTTGGCAGTTTTAGGGCTTTCTGGACTATTAGTGAATATTGTTTGGATGTATAAACGAGAGTTTATAACAAAAGGTATTTATATTCCTATCTTTTGCACAATTTCAGTTATCATCGGTCTTTACATAATGCCTGTGCCTTATCGGCAATATTATCAGTTATTTTTGCCGTTATTAGCTATATATTCCGCATTTATGCTCAAACAATGCTTTGAATTTAGCGTCTCTAAACTCATTTCTGATATAAAGTCTCGCAGAATATTTGCTATCGCTTTTGGGACATTTATATCGTTAGCTATTATTATCAGTTTAGTCTTTGTTATGCGTTTTGCAAAGCCTTCTATGCCGAATTTGTCCTCTATCCTAAAATTCTCACATCTGAAAGCAAATATGATCTATATTATTTTGTGGATTCCGTTTGTAATTTCCGCCATTGTTTTGATCATTCTTAAAAAGCGGAAATACGCGTTTATGCTCATAGCTATCGGCATGACTGCTCATCCGATTGATCAAATGATAACCCAGTTTTCTCAGAGGAATGACGGACAAATAGCAAATATACTGTATATTATGGAAAACACAGCGCCTGATGATGCTGTCCTTGATGGATGGCAGGGATTTGGATTTCTTAGACCGCATGCCTATTATTATTTCTTCTTGCATGGGGAGATGCGGGCAATGCTTAGCGAAAAGGAAAAAACCGATGATCTCATAAAGAGTGCAGAGGAACGGAATACGAAAATAGTAATTTACGATGGTGATATGAGGGCTTTACCGCAAAAAACCCAGGATTACATTAAAGAGAATTATGTTCATACTGGTTTCGGTGATTTATATGTTCGTAAAAAATAAGATGTCAAATTTTGGATAAAGATTTAAGTTTGATATCTAAAAAGGAGATTTGTTATGTATAAAGTCGGTGTTATTGGGCTTGGCAATATAGCTTCTCGTTATTCAAAACCAGAAGACCCATATCCTTATTGTCATGTTGGCGGAATTCGTCTTTGCGAGTCAACAGAATTGACCGCAGTTTCGGATTTATCAGATGAACGTATAGAGGAATTTAAACAAGTATGGGGACCTGCGTTTCCCAAAGATTCTATCCGTTATTACAAAACCAGTTCGGAAATGTTAGAAAAGGAATCCTTTGACATTGTGGCAATATGTGTTCGTGGTCCTTATCATTATGAAGTGACAATGGAAGTCATAAAGTCTGGCAAAACGAAGTTCATCTTCTTAGAAAAGCCGATGGGATGCTCATTAAGGGAAGTTGACGAGATGACTCAATCTGCGGAAGCAAAAGGCATTCCAATTATAGTTGACTATTCTCGCCATTGGGCTCCGCATTTGCTTAGGCTTCAAGAACTTGTGAAAAATGGCTTGGTCGGTCAAGTCCAGTCTGTTATAGGTTATTGTGGAGGTGGAGTGCTTTCGTTTGCGATACATACAACTGATTTGATATGTCAGTTTGCAGGCTATGATCCGATTTCTGTTTGTGGATATGTTCAAGGACATGGTGGCATAGTAGCAGAAAAATATGAGAACGAGCCGTCAATCATCGGGGCAATTATCAAGTATTCAAGCGGAGTGACGGGCTATCATGTCGGTCAACATGGCACTATGACTGGTTTTTCAGTAGATGTGCTTGGCAGTGAAGGTAGCCTTCGCGCTGGTATGTATATCGGAACAGTAGTGAAAAATAAGCAAGGTCAGGTTATAGATAATAGCACTCTTGGTCTGCCAGAAAACGCAAGCGTATTCAAAGTCGCATATCAGCAGATAGCAGATTATCTTGATGGCGGTCCATTGCCTCATTGTGCAAAGAATGACTATATGGCGGTCAACGAGATCGGCTTTGCGGTAATAGAAAGCTCTATCACTGGAAAGACTATTGACATTCCGACACAAAATCGTAATAGATTGATATTTGCTAATGGATAATTAGGTTTAGAGGGCATATACATAATTATATGAGGGGTGATCATAATTAAAGAAACACAGTCAACAAATGTGAAATGTTATGAAAAGGTAAACCATAGATATTGTTCATCAACAGTGCTAACTGTGTTAATAACACCCCAA
>Ga0315298_1010869_pt1 | contig 10845 bp, 14 predicted proteins | sample WHS_1_MG_FD_203077 | JGI IMG/M metagenome (GOLD analysis project Ga0315298, IMG submission 203077) | Extremophilic microbial mat communities from Washburn Hot Springs, YNP, Wyoming, USA - WHS_1_MG | ecosystem: Environmental > Aquatic > Thermal springs > Hot (42-90C) | place: USA: Wyoming...
GGAACCCTTGGGATATATCCCTCCGGCAGAAGCTGAGGCACAATATTACCAGAAACTCGCCCGTCAGGCCGGTAAAGCGGCATGACTTACATTAATCAGCCTCTACAATACCCGGGGCGGTTCAAACAGCGCGCTCGCGGACTTCAGACGAAAACTGCTTGGACTTATTCATGGCTCCATTCTCTCAAAGGTTGGAGCCTCCACCAAACCCGGGGCGGTTCACTCGGAAAGCGTCATCAACGAAGTCGGTGAGCATCTCATCGCGCAGACTTCAGCGCTTGCATTGGAGGACAAACTCTCTAGTCCAGACATCGACCGCGAGGAGGCGAATGGATCGGCTTCAGAAGCCAAACTCTCCTGTCAGCAGTTAGAGCACGCGAAGATGGACAAGCTTGTGGGATGTGCGTCGCTCCGAGAGGCTAAACTCACGACTCCGGGTGAGAAGACCGCAGCGCCGACTGAAAAGGAGACTGCAATCGCGAGGGAGGGTGATGAGAATGAAGATTAATTCATCTATAGTGAGGGACTGAAATGGCCGTTCGAGCATTTACGGACGAGCCCGGAGAACTCTTTTCGGCGCTCAAAAAAGCTATCGTTGAAGGTGTGATTGAAACTTGGCGGATTGACTCCGACGGTGATCTCACCCACACGTCAACGCAATGGGGAGGGCGGGCATGGATGCGACCGAGCGTGCTGGAAGATCGCCTCCTCTTCAATATCGTCGCATCGAAGAAGGAGAAGATGTCGAAGACCATCTACGGAGTTTATCATGGTCGCCTCATCCAAACCCTGCTGATCCACTTCGACGACAAAATGAAGACCGTCTGCGCGACGGCCCTGGGCACGAAGAGCGACGAAATCTAACCCAGCGCGAAGTCGATGGTACCCAACCAACGAAACACGCAGTCGTCGGAACCGACTGCCGCGTGCTTCTCTAACAAGCCCGTCTTTAATGCTGCTCTCAGCCATAATCGTTCGTATTTGAGAATAAAGCTACTTAGATCGATCGGATCGAATAGATCGAAACGCCAGCTCCACATTGGCCGAACGCCGGGCGCTGACGATGCCACCTTGAATGACCGCTTTGGGTCATTGCCTTTCGCCGTTGAATGACCGCAATCAGTCTGTTGCTGTCCAACAGGCTTTGACTGCGGCAGGGCGTCAAATGGGGACAAGGAGTGCTTCATGCATAGAGCAACCGCCCGCGTGGCTCTGGTATGGAGCGCCCCAGATCCGTTGCCGTCTCGACCCATTCACCAATCACTCGTTCCGCATTGGCTACCGCCTCTTGATAAGTGGCGCCATCGGCCATGCAGCCAGGGAGCTCAGGAACTTCCACGATAAAAGCGTTGTCTTCGTTACTCCAATAAATGACCAGTTCATACTTACTCATCGTTATTAATCCCCAGGTGATACTTGGTGAGTATGCCGCGCACTTGCTTCACTTGGTAGGGCTTCGCCATGCGTCCTATGGGTTGGAGATTGATGATCTCGGCCACCCCTTCTTTGGTAAGGATATGATGGTCTCCCTTCACGCGAAGCATAAATCCAAGCCCATCTAACAAGGACAAAAGGTCAGCAAAAGCTATGTTGGCATCGCTCCGACCGCTGAGAACGGCGGTCTGGATCTTTTCGTGTTTACCCAAGAATTACACCAAGCTTGAACGCTTCATTCGTTTGATTCATGGCTTGGTCTCCTTCTGGAGTAAACGATTCTCGCTTTGTAAGCCTAACCCAATCAAACGACTGCTTCCAGTCTTTTAAGAGTCATCTTAGTGCGAAAAAACTTCTGTGGCGCTCCCTTTAGATTATGCCGCGCGAATACTTTGGTTTGGAGCGTAGTGCAGCGGTATGAGGTGATTCTCCGCCACCGCTAGGGTGATATAGTCGTCGCCCACAAGAAACTCAACTTCCACGTAACCAGGGTCCAACTCTTCCACGACGGTTCCGACCTGGCCACGCAGAAGGTGTTGCTCTGGTATGGGTTCCAAAAGCGCTACAACGTCGAGTAGTTTCATGATGTCCTCACATAGCAACTTGTCAGCCTGGGAACGTCTTCTCCAGTCCTGATGATCCAACCCGTGCGAACGATCACGGACTTTCCCTGGTGCTGCATGACAAAATCCACCTGGTAACGCTTGCCATGACTGTCGGCCACCTTCTCGGTGGCCTCATTTGCTCAGTATGGCACGGAGGCATACTGAGCGCAGCAACTCGACATCTTGTTGGTCTATCCCCAGGCACGAGGCGAACACCCTGGCCTTGTTGCCTCCGGCAAGGTGACCGGGATTCAGGGTGTATTCTCGTAGCTTGCGAATGAAGTTTCCCGGATTGGTCCCGACGCCGACCATAGAGTTCCGGAGCACCGAGTGGCGCGATCTGGGCGCTGTGGAATGGTCAGTGATGCAGCGGGAGCTGTCGTTCAAATCATCGACAGAATAAGCATGAAGTTGCATCTCGGGCGCAGTTTCCCGCAGCAAACATCCAGCATCCGAGCCATCATTCGTTGACTGATAGGGGTTCGGAAACCGGCGTTAGCCAAACATGAAAGCGCTCTCAACCGCTCCCAGAACCGCATCCTCGAAAACCTTTTTGCACAGTTCCCCTGCTGCCGAACCGGCAACCAGAAACAAGGGTGCAAGATGTTCTTCTCTAGGATGAGAGTGCCGAGCTCCAGGAGCTTCAGACCACTGAAACAATAATCGTCTACGTTCTTCCAGATTTTGATTTGTTAGGGATTTTGTTAACCAGTCATCAAAGTCGTATCCGGCTATATTATCCGTCTTGTTTTTGATCCCACGCATCAATACAGGAATATTGTGAAAAGTGTTACCAGAGCCAATTATTAAGACATTCTCATCCCGCAAGGACGTGAGGGATTCTCCGGCTAGATAGTGTGTTTCTGGATCTAAACCGGCTTGCAGAGATAGCTGTACGCAGGGAATATCCGCCGATGGAAAAGCTATTTTCAACGGCACGAAGACGCCGTGATCATATCCCCTATTCTCATCTATATGGGTATAATTTCCTGCTTTCTCGAGCAAGTTTCTGACTTGCAATGCTAGGTGGAGATCACCCCTGGCCGGCCACTGCAATTGGTAGGTTTCTTCTGGGAATCCAGAGTAGTCGAATAACAATCCAGGGTTACTGTTTTTTTGTATAGTAAATATCTGTTCTTCCCAGTGAGCGGATACGATGAGGATAGCATCTGGACGATTTGGTAGTAATGCTGGGAGATTCTCCAGGAATTTCCTGTGCCTGTTCCAGGTATTGGCCGGATCCCAGTTCATAAAGAAGCAAGGACCTGCCCCATGCGGTATAAATAGAGTCGGTTGGCGCATAATATAGTTTGTGTTCCATTGTTACAAGCGGGCTATTAAAATCGCTTAATATCCTGCTCTCTATGTTGATGATTACTTTTTGACACCTTCCACTTCGACCTTAATGCTAACAGCGTTTGATAAACCTTCTGGCAAGTAAGCACCTATACCGAAATCCGATCGATGGATAGTAGTTGTGGCCACAAATCCCGAGAGATAGCCACCCCAAGGTTTGGGAAGGTAGGAAACATTCCCTGCACCCAGCTCCCGGACCTGGAAAACCACGGGCTTGGTTATCCCATGCAAGGTGAGATTGCCGTAAAGATCCCCCATATCTTTACCGTTTGGGACGTATTTGCTGCTGACAAAAGTGATGTCGGGATATTTCTTGACATCAAAAAATTCCTTGCTACGCAGATGCACATCCCTTAAGGCATAGCCCGTATTGATACGGGTAGCGGGGATGGTGATCTGGACCCGGTCTTTACCCGGATTCTGGGCGTTGAAGGTATAGCTTCCTGCGATTTTGTCGAAGCGTCCGGTGAACTGGGTGATGCCCACGTGACCAATGGTAAACAGTACGTTGGTGTGCTGTGGGTCAATACGATAAGTTCCGTCGGGATTCCCAGAAAGCAGAGTGTAGTGCTTTATGGGTGTGGCCATGGCACTTCCAGCCATTACCAAAGACAACGCAGTAACTGCTAATGTGGATGAAGGGTATCGTTTTAACATTGTTAGTTCCTTATTCAGGGAAAAATCTTCTTTGCGATTTCTGCCACATGCCGTCCCTGGAAGCGGGCAATGGTCAACTCGTTGGCCGAAGGCATGCGGCTACCGTCGCCCTTGGCCAAGGTGCTGGCACCATAGGGCGTACCACCGCTGATTTCGTCCATGTTCAGCAATTCCGGGCAGCTATAGGGCACGCCCACGACAATCATGCCTTGGTGGAGCAAGAAGGTGTGAAAAGAGGTGATGGTGGTTTCCTGACCGCCGTGCTGAGAGGCGGTGCTGACGAATACGCTGCCCACCTTGCCCACCAGTGCTCCCTGTTGCCATAAGTTGCCGGTGCGATCCAGGAAGTTGCGCATCTGCCCGCTCATATTCCCGAAGCGGGTGGGGGTGCCGAAAATGATCGCATCGTAGTTGGCCAAATCATCGGGGCTGGCCTCCACCGCACGCTGCTCCGTCTTGGCATGCATACTGGCCAGCACGTCTGCGGACACAGTCTCGGGTACGCGTTTGATGTCTACCTGAGTGCCCACTACCGAGCGGGCACCTTCCGCTTCGGCCTCGGCCATAGCTTCCACATGCCCCCAAAGGCTGTGATACAAAACCAAAATCTTGCTCATAAACCATTCCTCTCTATGGACTCCCATATGGAGTCTGGGTTTCAATAGACCATGCAGGATTCTTTTTGTAAAGTAGGTACTTTAAGGTAACCAATATGCGTCAATCCCGACAGAAACAGGCTTGTCCTATGGACCAGCTCCTGCGGCTCCTCATGGGGCCGTGGACCACCTATATCCTCTGGGTACTGGAAAACCAGGGCACCTTGCGCTTTGGTGAACTCAAGAGGACCATCCCAGGCATTTCATCTCGCATGCTGACAGAGCGGCTGCGGGGTTTGGAGACAGCCCAGATTGTTTTTCGGGATTACCGTCCCACCATACCGCCGGAGGTTCGCTACGGATTGACCGAGCGGGGTCAAGAATTGGGGACGGTGCTGGCCAGCCTGAACCTGCTGGCTCAGAGGTGGTTTCTGGAAAAAAAATGATCGAATCACTAATAACGCTTTGTTCTATTCCGCTGATTCCTGGGCAAGACTGAACCTATATCGTGCGGCCTTCATTTACAAACGTAAAATAACATTTGCTTCCGTCCTTGTAAATATGTTTATAATATGACGTAAAGTGGGATAATCTGCACTATTAACGCAGACATCTTTCATTACGAAAATGGATAGCGCAAATAAACCTCGCGAGTTGGTGGTCTGTTATTTGGTTTTCGTGTTAGAACAAGATGTAAATAAAATATTTTATGGGCTTCCTGGTTGATGAAAGTTATAATGAAGAAGAGGACAGGACCAAATGGCGTCAGGATCCAGGTCCAGTAATCGGCGAAATTCATATTGCCGATGGAAGCGACATCCATCGCATTCCAGGAACTCAGGTCACTTTTCAGTTCGGTGCCGCCCGTATATGGTACATTGCCGACCACCGCGAAGGCGTGGTAACCAGGTTTCAGGATAGGGAAAGCCGAGGGGTTGACCATAACGGGTACGGCGCCTCTGTGGACTGCCGGCTGCGCGAAAATCCATCCAGGCCCTGGATCGCCGTAGGCAGTCACGGAGGTCCGCGAAACACAATAAATGGCGTCTACGCGCATGCCTTCGGGTGTCTTTGCCGATCGGCCACCCTGATGGCAGGCACCCACATAATACCCGGTTACGGTGTCATTGAAGCGGGATTCACGGGTTATGGCAGGCACCGATATAATGACCGGACACCTGTTCATTAATGGGGAATTGATAGCCACCCGCAGTGCCGGTACCCGTGATCGTCGCATGAAAGGCACGCCCGCCGTCACCCATTTGCAGTTCCACGCGCATCTGCGTCGTGGCCTCGCCGTTTGGCGGGGTGCGCAACAGGCACTTTTCCGTGAACTGCACACGCCCGCCGGAGCGTATGACGGTTGGGTGGGAGATCGAGCAGGATGATCCGGCATCGTGATTGATCAATCCGGCCCACCCCTGCCCACGGTCACAATAGGTATAGGTTTCCTGAACCCCTTGGGCGGTGCGCTCCGTGGCCTTCCATTCCCCGCGGTGCAGGGTTGCAGCATGGACCAGCACCGGGCTGGCAAGGAGCATCATGATCAGCGCAGTTTGGATGAATCGCACGAAAAACCTCCCAGGCAAAATTTATTGATGTATTGTTATCACAATGGTGAAGTTTTGCCAGAGTCGGCATCTCGATTGCTTAAGAAACTGAAGGAGGGCGGCGCATGTCAACGGTGAAGGCCGGAGTCCTCAGCACCTTGGCTTTTGTGCTGGGAGTGATACTAACCGGCGTGGCCTGGACGCAGGAGGCAGCCGCCGGTACGTCGCAGGGTGCCTACGGATTCCGGCCAGGGGAATGGCGCATCCACAGCACGACCACAGACGTTTTTGGCACCCAGAAATCCATTTTCATGAAATGCTATCATTCCCCGCAGTTGGCGCAAACGCAAGCCTCGGGAATTTTGCCCGGTAGTACGCCAGGTCCTATGCACGGATCTGTGGTGCATGTCTCGAAACACGAAACCGTCGTGAACGAAACCGCAGAGCTCCATGGCTGGCACGAGACGACTACGGACGTGCTGCATGCTGTCTATACCGGCTCCGGGACGGACTATCACATGCAATGGAAGTATGTATCTACGCAGATATCCAACGGCCTGAAACAGATTACCACAAACGTCATGAGGGGCGTCTGGATCAGCCCTGTTTGTTCGGTGCATCCGCCCCTGGCAACGCAATCCTCCACCCCATCCCGGCAAATGCTGGCCATTCAAGCGGCCGCAGCAAAGGCAATGTCCGAAACGGCGCAGACGAAAAAGGCGATGCCGGCGGAAATAGCGCAAGCCAACGCGGCTTTGGCGGCCATGAAGGCCAGCATCGCCAAGGACGCCCGCGCCGGCGTCGTCATTCCGCCGCAGCATTGATTCGCTGGCCGGCTGCTTGATGCACCCCTGGGCGGCATGTCCGGGATGCAGCGGAAGCTGCCGTCCGACTCCGCCAGCTACGGCAAACGATGGGTACTAGGTCCATCAGGCGTGTGGCGCGGTTTGCCCCCCATGATGTTCGCCGCTATGGTTGACGACAAAAAAATGGAGCATAATACGAAGGCACAAAGAGGGGCAGTAGCCGGGTCCGCCTTTTCATACATAAATATAGAGACCGTCAGGAGTATCTTGTTAAATAATGACGATATGGTGTTATGGACGCCGTCTATATATCACGCAATGTTCTGACCCACCGGTAACTGTTGAGCGTCGTAATTTCTCCCTCCCGTTCCGCCCTGTGTGTAATGACCCGAGTCAGCTATTGGATTGGAGACAAAATGACAAGAAATGAATGCATAGCTGCAATCAACAGCATTTACGGCGCTAAGGCATGGGCTGTGGTTGGCTACTGGAATATTTATGTCGATACACATCCCCCACGGACCATCGTGTTATCACAGCGGTTTGTCGCAACAAACATCGATAGAAACGGCATATCTCAAGACTGTTTTGGAAAGCATGTGAAAGCTATTCCGGATAGTCAGTGGGCCACTGAATCCAGTGGAAGCTTACTACTGCACTTGCACTAAGCTCTTACGAGAATGCAGACGCCACATGACTTCGCTCGCAATAGGAACTCCAATATTGATCGCAGAAAGTATCGTTGACCTGTTTCAACACGTCAATGCTATTGGGAAATTCTGGGAGGAGCGCTGGTCGCCTTCTCCGATGCGCTTCTGGTTCAGGGGGGCGGATGATGCAAATTTCACGCTTGATCCTGGATTGCTCCGCCCACCTTATCTAAACCAGCATCTGGAAAATACTGAGTACAGCCTCAGCGTCGACTTCAGAGTTCGCGGTCGACCCTATCTGCCTTCAGCGCTGCATAATGACTGGGATCAGATGTTTTTGATGCAGCACTATGGGTTCCCAACGCGGCTGCTTGATTGGTCAGAGAGCTTGGCAACCGCCGCCTACTTTGCTGCCCGTGATATCAAGTCATCCTCTGACGGAGCTGTTTGGGTCCTCGCGCCACAGTGGTTATGTCATCGCGCGCACGGCGAGCATGCAACTCACGTGCCGACAAATCACCCTTGGCTTCGTCCGTATGCATTGCGTACTTCACAAACTGACGTCGAAGCGTTCAACAAGCTACCGCCACTACCGGTATTGCCTGACTTTCTGGACAAGCGAATAGTCGCTCAACGCGGCCGATTCACCATTCACACATTTCAGCCTAGCGCTTTGGAGAGGCTTGCTATGGAGGATAAGAAACAGAATTCCAATACCTGTTTTCTTCACAGGATTCTGATACCTGCATCTGCCAAAGGCACGATTCGCCAGCAAGCCCACATCTTTGGAGGCGCTTGTGAGGACACTATGTTTCCCGATCTCGAAGGTCTGTCTCGCAGCATGCGTTGGGAGGCACTTGAGCATGCGAAGAACGCGTCCTACTAGGGGACAGCAATTGGTTGAAGACTTTTCTAAAAGGTGGCCGGCTTAGTGGGGAGACAATGGGTAAGTGGTATTTAGACTGATTGAGTGTAAGCGTCTTGTATGAACCTGTACCCGTCCACCTGCCGCCGCCAATAAGCTGCCTTCTCGTCCTTCGCCATACCCATCCCTCCTCGCTGAATGCGGATCAGGATCGGTCATGTCAGAAAATTTGGGAAGCTGGGTTGCTTTAATGGGATGAACGTCCTCTTTCCCCAGCGCTGGTCCGATGCCAGCATGGGGGCCTTTTCAAACAGGGGGTTCACCCCATGAGTGACGCTTACGGATCAGTGCCATTTCATTCGACAGCGGCATCCTTTCGGTGTTAAACGGTAACTTTTCAGGTAGATTTGTTTGCTGCTTCACGCCCTTCGTTTGTCAATTGGTATGCAGCGGTATATCGTGTTCTCCCAGGGACTGGTTCAAGTAGGCCATTCGCAACCATTCCTTGTAATATTCGTTTCATTTTATTTTCAGACCTAATAAAACAAACATCTCTAGCATTCCTGTTGGCTATCTCTTCGTTATTAATCAAGTAAATTAATATTGCTTCTTCTGGCGTAGCAAGACTTTCATGCTTCAAGACTACACAAACATATCCACCCAACTGTTGAATTTCAGGAGGCTTTAGTTTTAAGTTTCTCATGGATTCAAATGCAGTATTCAAACCCTCACCAACATCTTTATTTGGGGGTTCTGGAAATTTGTTGATTAATCGTACTATGGTTGGATTTCTAGCAAACCGTTCAGACAGAATATTTTGAGCAGTAACATGACCAGGTAGTGTCCCAGGACTAAGCACTTCGACTCTATTGTCAAATATGCGAATGTGTATATCGTCTGTAATCGAGTAGTCCCTGTGTATCACTGCATTCGTAATAATCTCGTGAATCGCTTCTTTGGGATAACTTACAGAAACCAATCCATCGGCTGTATGCAGCCGAACTGATTCTATTACACTTGTTGTTTCCAATACAGCATGCTTGATCTGGTTGTAAAGATTTCCATCAACTGACAGCGGATCTGTATCCAACGTTTCTCTTGTGCCATCTTCAGCAGAGGTTTTGTATCGATATACCTTTAGGCCGCTACGTTTTGGTAAAATTGCCTGGGGTTCTTCAGCAAACAATAGAACAGCTGCCACCGTAGCCTTCCCATTGCTTAGTGCCATTTGCTTTTTTAGCCAAGCTTCTGGCTCACCTGTTGGAACAACTCCTAGAAGAAATTCTATGATATGTGTAGAATTTGTTACTTCCTCGCATGGGCAATTGACTAGTTCAGTTTCAAAAGAAGAAAGTCCTTTATCTCGTCTTAAGGAGTTCAATCTTTCTTCATCAATAACAGGAATACTTTGTGCTCCCCGTCTGATATAGACCTTGTCATCACTTGCTACCTTTAATTCCCTTGTTTTTGCAACCTGTACTTTTAAAACTAGACCATTATACTCTTTACATTCAAGAAACTCGTATTGATAATCCACGCCGAGAGGAAAAAATTTGTCCAGCGTCTGAAGATGGGCATTTGCCGCTTCAATATTTATAAATCCTCGCCAACGCCGTGGGGCATCATCTATGCCAATAAATAATTCACCACCCTCTGCGTTAGAAAATGCAGCCAAAGCTTTGGTTAGTTTTCCGGGAGATACCTCAATTGCCTTTAGATCACAAAAATGATTTTCGTCCATGCGGAGAAGTTTGTTGACTTCTTTAGCGGATATTGGGGTTATATCTATCACTTTATTATTCACTCCGTAAGAGAGATTCGGATGACGTCATCCCTAACCAGCCTAGAACGAGGCCACACGCCCACTGAGTAAATGAGCACCCTCATAGCAGGAGGATTCTTTAAAATTACTACTGTGATGAAGAACTAAACCCACCATGATTCTTGAAACTTAGGTTATGGTAGCACAAAAGTCAGAGCATGCAACCGACATAGTTTTCACGGAACCATGCATCGCCGCAATGTTAAACAGCAGCTAATTGGATCTGTTTGATTGACCGTATCTAAGCGCGAATGACGGCTCTCAGTCTTCTGCCGACGATCAGGGCTCATCGCTGGGCGGCCGCTTCCGCTTTGATACCCGTCCGGCAGCGCCCGGCCCGTCATGCACGTAATGAAAAAGGCGCCGACATTGCCGTCGTCGCCAGGAAATTACGATGCATTACAATGTATTTCTACATCGCAAGGCCATGATGCTTAAAAGCGCACCCTTACTGGGCCTTCCGGTCTCTCACTCATAAACTAGTCCCGTTAGGGTCGGGGTATA
>Ga0315298_1010873_pt1 | contig 10841 bp, 8 predicted proteins | sample WHS_1_MG_FD_203077 | JGI IMG/M metagenome (GOLD analysis project Ga0315298, IMG submission 203077) | Extremophilic microbial mat communities from Washburn Hot Springs, YNP, Wyoming, USA - WHS_1_MG | ecosystem: Environmental > Aquatic > Thermal springs > Hot (42-90C) | place: USA: Wyoming...
CCCTGCATCGTCCGCCGCCTTTCGCCAAGCTTCACTTGCTTTGCCGTGCGTGGCCCCGTCACTGGCCGGGCCGCTCGCCGCCCCGCGGGCGTCCTCCTCCGCCGTAATGGCGGCGGTGATTTCTCCGCCCGTGGCCCCCGCTCTGCGCCGGCCGGCCCCGTTCAGACGTCCCGCGGGGCGGGTCCGGATGACCGCCACCGGCCTGGGCACCATGGGCCTTCTCCCCCGGCTGGGCACCCCGCGCGAGCGTCCGGTTGCGTCTGCGGACCGCGGGGCGATGGCGCACATTGTCCGCCTGCTTCCCGCGGCCGTTCGCGGCCGGTCCCTCCGCTGCCGCGGCGGGGGCGTCCCCCGGTCGCGCGGCCTCAACCTCGACCGCGGCATCGGTCCTGGCCTCGGCGTCAGCCAGCGGGCAGCCGGCCGCGCATCCCTGGCACTGCGGGAGCGCCTCATCCGCCTCCGCCTCAGCGTGATCAGACCCGGCCGCTGCCGCGACGCTCTCCGCAGTCCCGGTGGCGTCATCAGCAGCCGCAGCGCCGTCCGACCTCGGCTCGCCCGGCCGCTCGGGCGCCTCAGCGCGCAGAGACAAGTCAGGCGCATCAAGGGGCCGCACCGCGCCGGCCGGATAGTCGTGCGTCGCCCCCGTCGGGAATTCGACCGAGATCGTCCCCCTGATCACGTTGACGGCTGCGACCTTGCCTTCGCCATCGGCAGTTGCCACCGGCGTGCCGACGGGCGGAAAGGCCGCCTTGGCCCGCTCGTAGTGCTCCGACTCGTACCTGAGGCAGCAGAGGAGGCGACCGCAGAGGCCGGATATCTTCGTCGGGTTGAGCGACAGGTTCTGCTCCTTCGCCATCTTGATCGAGACCGGCGCGAAGTCGCCAAGGAAAGTCGCGCAGCAGAGGGCGCGCCCGCACGGCCCGATGCCACCGAGCATCTTCGCTTCGTCGCGCACGCCGATTTGGCGCAGCTCAATCCGCGTCCGGAAGACTCCGGCCAAATCGCGCACCAGCTCGCGGAAGTCGACTCGTCCTTCGGCGGTGAAATAGAAGATGATCTTGCTCCCGTCGAAAGTGTACTCGACGTCGACCAAATCCATCTCCAGACCGTGCTCGGCGATCTTGCGCGCGGCGATGGCGAACGCCTCTTTCTCGCGCGCCTGGTTCTCTTGGAACTGCGCCTCGTCGGCGGCCGTGGCAAGACGAATGACTCTCTTCAAAGGGCTGGCGAGCTCTTCCTCAGCGACTTCCTTGACCGGGCCGACGACCTCGCCCAGCTCAATGCCGCGCGCTGTCTCGACGATCACTTTGCCGCCCTTGACCGGCTCGAGATCACCCGGGTCGAAATAGTATACCTTCCCTGCTCGCTTGAAGCGCACTCCGACCACTCTAACCATTGTCGACACCCCCTCCCCGGGCACGAATCCCCACGCGCATGCGCAGGAAGAGAACCTCCAGCGCCAAGCGGGCATTGATATTCCTCTTGAGAATATCCTTTGTCCTCTCGCACTCTTCAATCATTATCGCCAGTTCATCGACCGTAAACGACTCGGCCAAAGCGGTCAAATCGCCCAGCCGATCGCTGTTGTCGACGCAGTCTCCGCTGACCCCGACCTTGAGCACCAGCGCATCGCGGCAGACGCCGGCCAGCAAATCGAGGAACAAGCGGAGCTTGTCCCCATCACGGCGATAGGGCTCAACGCGCTCGGCGGCGAGCAGAAGCCAGTCCTCGGCGTGCCGGCGGGCGCCGAGAAGAAGAGCAAACGCCTGCTCGCGCAGGGCCGCCAGGTCATACGTCGTGAGCAGCGCGCTGACCCGCTCGCCGTCGCCGCCCGTCTCACGGGCAACAAAGCGCGCCAACCCGGCCGGCAGCGTCGCTCTGAGGGCTGCTGCGGCTGTAGCGAGGGGCGGCGGCGCAAAGCGCACCAGTTGGCAACGCGACAACACCGTCGCCGGAAGAGCATCAGCGTGCGCTGTGACAAGGATCAGGTGGCCGTGCGGCGGCGGCTCCTCAAGCGTCTTGAGCAGCGCGTTAAAGCCCTCCGCCCGCATGCGGTCGGCGCCGTCGAGGATGAACGCGCGGCGGGAGGCGAGCAGCGGCCGTTCTGCCAGCTGGCTTATCAACTGCCTGATCTGCGCGATGGAGTAAGCCTCGCCGTCCGGCACCAGGACGGTGAGATCGGGATGGCTGCCCTGCGCGGCCAGCTTACAGGACTGGCACGCACCGCAGGGCGCGCCGGGCCCTGCGCAGAGCAGCCCGGCAGCAAAGGCGCCCGCCGCGTCCAGCGCGCCGCTTCCGGACGGCCCGGCGAACAGATAGGCGTGGGCGACGCGGCCGCGCGCGAGAGCGTTGGCCAGCGCCCTCGGCAGCTCAGATCTTTTCGTAGCGCTCAACATCAATCACAAAGATGGTCGCGCCGCCGATGATCACTTCGACCGGGTACGGCACGTACGACTCGGCCGGTCCGCCGACCGGCGTCAGCGGAGTGACCAGTTGCTCGCGGGACTGGCAAATCTTCTCTATAATCTTCATGACCTCGTCGACCTTCTCCGCCTCCGTGCCGATGAGCAGAGTGGTGTTCCCCTCGCGCAGAAACCCGCCGGTGCTGGCCAGCTTGGTGGCACGAAAGCCCTTCTGGACGAGAGCTTCGAGCAGTCTGGCCGCGTCCTTGTCTTGGATGACGGCGACAATCAGCTTCATTGATCTGACCTCCCCTTCCTCACAGGATCCTTCACAACGGCGATCAGGCGTCCGGCTTCATTCATGCCCTGGACCCGCCCGCCGACCCGGAGAATCGTTTCTATCAGGGCACAGTCTGCGCGCGTGATGAGTTCCCCCGGCACGAGTAGCGGCACCCCCGGCGGATAGGGGCAGACGGCGTCTGCGGCAATGCGCCCCGCCGCCACGCGCAGGGGGACGTATTCGCTGGCGGCGAAAAAGGCCTCGCGGGGAGTGAGCGCGCGGGTGCGGGCACTGCTGTAGAGCTCTCGCCATTCGCCCGTCAGCGCTGTGCGCTTGCGGCGCCGACCGCGCTCCGCGCGGGCCAAGGCGCGCAAACCGGCTAACAGACGACGGTCCTGCGTCGGGCCGCCGAAGAAATCGAGCGCCAGCAGGATGCCGCCGAAATCCGCCAGTTCGCAATCGATGCCCTGCTCGGCGAGAAACGCGGCGGCGCGCCAGCCCGTGATCCCGAGCGCCGTGACGTCGACTAGCAAGCGCAGCGGATGAGCGCTCTCGACATCTGACCCGGCGGGCGTCCAGACCGACAGCCCTTCGATCTTGCCCACACGCTCCGCCAGTTCGTGCCTGCGAGCGCGGCTGCGCGCGATCAGTTCAGGACCGCGCAGCGCGAGTTCGCGACGGGCGAGGTCAAGTCCGGCCATCAACAGGTACGACGGGCTGGACGATTGGACGAGACGCAGCCCGGCGCGCAGCCGGATGCGGTCGATGGCCGGGCCGCGGAGGGCAACGAGGGCGCTCTGAGTGGGAGAAAGCCCGCTCTTATGGAAGCTCAGGGCCGCGCCGTCGGCGCCGGCAGCAAGGTCGCCGCGCCGGCCGGCCTCAAAGTAGCGGTGGACGCCGTGAGCTTCATCCACCAGGAGGGCCGGGCGCGTCGGCGAGCTGTGCGCGCGCACCGCGGCATAAACGGGGCGGTAATCGTGCTCGATGCCGTAGTAGTTCGGGTTCGCCAACTGGCAGGCGGCCGCGTCCGGGTTGGCCGCCAAGGTCGCCAGCACATCTTCCGGCGGCACTCCCAGCGAACGCCCGGCCGCGCCGTCGATCCGGGGGCACATGTAGACCGGCTCGGCCCCGGCAAGAATGAGACCGGCGATCACCGACCGGTGGGCGTCGCGTCCGATCAGCACTTTTGCCCCGGGCCCGGCGGCAGCAAGGAGAAGCGCTTCGATGCCGGCCGTCGTCCCGTTGACGAGGAAATGCGCTTCATCGGCGCCGACGGTCGCGGCGGCCAATCGCTCTGCCGCGGCAATCGGACCGGATGGAGCGTGCAGATCGCCGAGGTCATCAAGTTCCGTGAGATCCAGGCGAGCGCCGGCGCCCAGGAGTGAACGCAGGGCCGGGAAGCGTCCGCCGTGCGCGGGTACGTGAAAGCGGGCGCGTCGGCCGGTGACATGGGCCGCCAAGGCCTCCCAGAGGGGCGCCCGCTCTTGCGAGAGTTTCTCTTGCCGCATAGATGTCACCTGCGTGGGTGCAATCGCCCTGCCCTTTAAGTTCGACGCCGCCAGCAGCGATTCCTCTGCCGGAGTGAGAGGGCAGTCCGCGGCCCCGGCCGCTCCTGCATCACTCATCCGCCATTATCTCAGGCCAGATGCGCCGGAGCCGGCGCACGAACTGCGCATAGCGCGGCGTTCCCACTTGGGCGCTGACCAGTTCGGCCTCACAGCGACTGCAGATCGTCTCGCCGCGAATACGCAGCCCGTCGCCGGTCGCGCGGCCGCAGATCAGGCACCGGCCGCCGCGCGCGGTCATTCGCATCCCCGTGGCGACTGTCTTGCCCTGCATGATTGTTGCCTCCCCGGCCAAACTTTCCCTGCCGTCCCGCGGCAGGTTCACGGTATATTATGCCCGCGGCCGGATAGAGGTAACCCCTCCGATTGGCCCGGCCTCAGCGGCGCGTGCGGCGCTTGGCCGCGAGCAGACGGGCCGTGTAATCACCGGCCTCGCCGGGCGGGCGATCCTCCTTGACGATCGGTTTCACGGCATCGGGCCGCGCATCGTTCGCCGGCCCCGGGGCTCTGAGGTCGCCCTGCGGCAGGGGTGGGCTCAGGGGCAGGTCGGCGGAGCGAGCGTGCAGCCGCTGGCGCGCGCGGCGCCGCTGCGTCTGCAGTTCCGTCAGCGCGCTCAACGCGGTCGGCGCGGTTGCGGTCTCGCCGGGGGTCAACCGCCCGCGCAGGCGCCGCCAAAGAGCGCGCACGTCGGCCAACGAGAAGAAAAGGCGCCGGGCGGCGATGTCAAGCGGGAGAAGAGCAGCCGCCAGAGCCAAGAGCCCTGACGAGAGTGGAAGTCGCGCCCGCACCTGCGGCGCGTGGCCGGCGAACGCCTCCGTCGGCTCGCTCAGCACCTTCCCACCGGCCGCAGCGGCGATGGCAGACAGGAGATCCTCTTGCGACCGCGCCGGCAGGTACTCCGGCGAATAGGGGACAACGATCCCGGCCGCCGTCTGAACAAGCTGACCGCCCGCCACGGTCTGATTGATGGTGATCTGATAGACGCCGGGCACCGCGGCGGGGAAGGCCAGCTCGTAGCGCCCAGGCGCTACCGCCGTCAGCGGCGCGCTGACGCTGCGCAAATCCGGGCTGACGACCGTCGCCTGCACCTGCGTGCCTTCCTCCGGGAGAGCGGCCAGCTCATAGGTGACGCGCGCGGTGCCGCCGTCGACCGCCGTCGATACCGTCGCGCCCTCTGACACCGCCGTCGGAAGGGTCCATTCGACGGCGTTGACCAACAGACGCCCGAACCCGTCCCAACCGACCCAGCGCCGCGTCCAGCGGCCGGCGATGTCGGGAGTCCAGGCGACCGCGCGCCCGAGGCCATACTGCCACGCGGCAAAGATGGGATCACCGCTGTCGCTGACCAAAGCCAGTTCGGCCGCAGGCTTGGGCGATGTCGCCACGTAGCCGTCGAGAGCTGGCAGACCGCCGGCGATCACGCCGCGCAAAAGAGCGCTCTCAGTCCCGACGGCGGGGGTGAACGTGCGATTGACGAGGTAGCTGCGCGTCGCGAGAATGGTCTCTTTCGAGAAGATTTTGGGGATGGTGCTGTATTCGGCGGTGGCATAGTAACGCCCGCCGCCAGCCGTCGCGAGCTGCGACAGGAGCGCACGGTCGGCGTCGCTGCCGACTGCCACCGTCGAGAGAGTAATCCTGGCCTCCTTCATCCGCTCGACCAAGGCATCATAGTCGCCACCGCGCGCGGACATGCCGTCAGTCAGCAGGATGACGTGGCGCAGCTTGGTCGGGCTGTCCTTCAAGGCTTCGTAAGCCAGGGCAAGGGCCGGATAGATGTCGGTCCCGCCACCGGCCCGGATCGTCCCGATGGCGTCCTCAATGGTCTCCGGCTGATCAACCGTCTGCAGCTCGACCACCCATTTCGCCGCTTCATCAAATGCGATCACGCCGATGCGATCCTGGCCGGCGAGCACCTCGCTGGCCCGAATGGCCGCCTCTTTGGCCAGGTCGACTTTGGTTACGCCGTAGGCGCCTTCGCCCATGCTGCCAGATTTGTCGAGCACCAGCACGAGGCCGAGCGACGGCAGTTCGCCCTTGCCCCTAAGATCCATGTACACGGGCAAGGCCCGCTCGATCGGCGTTCGGAAGTAGCCGCCCGGGCCGAAACTGTCCTCGCCGCCGGTCATGACCAAGCCGATGCCGAGATCGCGGACTGCCACTTCAAGCTGTGCGAGCTTGCGCTCGCCGAGATCCGTGGCCGCGACGTTGCAGAGGACGATGCTGGCGTACTGCCTCAGCTCGCCCAAGCTCGCCGGGAGTTCTAAGGGCGAGCAGACGCGCGTTTCGATGGCGCGAGATGTCAGCGCTGCGACGAGATTGGCCCCCGCCCCCGGGCGGCCCTCGACGACCAGCACGGTCGGGGGGCCGAAGACGCGAACGAAAGCTGCGGCCTCATTGTTCTCGCTTCGGCTGTCGTTATCGGCACGAATGACCGCCCGATAAGTATGAAAGCCCGGCGTATCAACGCGCGCGTCAATGTGGAAACGGTTAACGCCGGGGCGCAGTGAGACTGGCTCTTCGCTGATCAGACGGCGGTCCCCGTACACGCTGAGCGTCGCGCCGGCAACGGCGGTGCTCTCAATGGTCGCCACCAATCCGAAGCTGTCGCCGGCGCGGAGCACTCCCGGGGCCTCGAGCGCCCGCACCAAGACATCCGGCCCCGTCTCAGCCGTGACCGGCAGGACGTCGACGCGCACTCCTTGCCCGGCGAGGGCCTTCGCTTCGTCGAGCGCGCTGCCGATGTTCTCCTGCCCGTCTGAAACGATGACGATGCGCCGCCGCGCATCGTCAGGAAAGAGGCCATAAGCGAGGCGCAATCCGGCGGCAAGATTGGTGTAGTTTGCGTCGACGGCCGCTTCCAGACCGCGGAAGGCCGGGGCCTCGGACGGCGTCAGCTCAATCATGGCTTCGCGACCGACGGCGACCATTCCGACCGCATAGCCGGACGGGCGCGCGGCGATGGCCTCCTGCAGCCAGCGCTCGATCTGCTGCCGGGCGCCACTAACGCTGGCTGAGCTGTCGACGACGAAGATGACCGCCTCGCGCCGGACATTCCACTCCAGCTCGCTGCCGGCGAGGGCCAGCACCAAGGCCAGCAAAAGGGTCACGCGGAGTGCGAAAATGAACCGCCGGCGCGCCACCGGCAGGCGCCATGGGTTGCCCCGCCAGAGCATGGCCGCAAAGAGGATCGTCGCCAGGCCGGCCAAGGCGATGGGGTTGGTCAGTCTAAAGCCCACGGTTATACACCCACCATTCCGCCGCCAGGATGAGCAGCGCCAGCCAGGCCAGGACAGACCACAGCTCGCGCTGGCCGGGCAAAGGATCGCCATCGCCCGCCGTCGTCGCCGTCACGGGGAGACTGTCGGCGCCCGCGAGCGCGGATTCGAGCGGCGGTGGATTGACCACGAAGAACGAGCTTGACTCCTTCCCACCAATTCGCTCGCGCACGACGTAAAGCCCGGGGTCATCGGTCGCGGTGAAGGGCTTGGGTGGGTAGGGCGGCACGACGCTGATACCGGCGCCGGAGGGCGTTGTGACGGTGACGCTCTCGGCCTGCGGCGCCGGGCGCACGACGAACGGCTCGCCGGGCGCAAGGGCGCGCGCACCGGCCGCCCGGCCGGGCAGCAGCCAACCGACGATGTTCTGCATCAGGATCGGGAATGCCGGCCTGAGCGGCAGGTTGGACTGGTGCAGGTCGAAGCCGATGACCACGACGCGCTGTCCGTTGCGCTCGCCGGCGTAGATGAGCGGCGTCGCAGTCGCCTCCAAGACGGCGTGCCCCCAGCGCGGAACCGTCAGGGCGCGCGCCTTGGCGATGGCTACATCGGCCAGGCTGACGAACTCGAGCAGCGATTCGCCGTCGCGCGGCGGCAGAAACTCCCCCGGCGTCAGTTCGCCGCCGGCGCCGAAGCTGCCGGCCGGCGGGTTCAGCACCAGTAGCGGCGCGTTCGGCAGGCTGCTCGGGAGCGCCCCGTCGTAGACGTAGAGGTCATAGCCGGAGGGCGCAACGCCAGCCGCGTCAGGGTTGAGGTTGGTCACGTTGACGCCCGGCGTCAACGCCAGGGCCCTGGCGATGAAAACGTTGCCCGGCGAAGCGAGGAGAACGTTGACCGGGCCACGTTCGCCGACGACGGCGTAACCGGCGTCATCGATCGCCAGGGCGTCCGACCCCTGCAGCCGCGCGCTGAGGACGCGGGCATCCGCGGGCAGCTCCCAGAGCAACTCGCAGCTCTGCCCGGTTGCCAGCCGGCCGCGCCGGACGTCGAGCGGGCGTCCGTCGACGGTGAGCTCGAGCGCGTAGTCGGCCTCAACCGGCGAGTGATTGCGGACGCGCGCCAGGCCAACCAAGCGCCCGCCGATCGCCCGCGCCGCCACCACCTCCACGGCTAGGTTGTTGGCCGGACCGCCGATCCGCTCAAAGCGGACCGGGCAGGGGACGGTGTACCCCGCCTCCGGCGGCATGACGCCGCCGTCGCTGATGATGACCAACGAGGCATCCCTCTTCCCGGCTGCGAGGGCCGTCGCGAGGTCGAGCGCCGGCTCGAGCGCCGCCGAGCCGCTGCCGGCGCGCAGACTTGCCAGGGCAGCGTCGATCTGCCCGCGGTTTCGGCACGCGCTGACGATCACACGCGGCCGCTGCCCAAGCTCGATCAGAGTCACCTCGTCGCGCGGCCCGAGGCCGCCGATGATTCGCCGCGCCGCGGCGACGGCTGCCGCCAGCCGGTTCGGGGCCACATCGGTCGCCTGCATGCTTGCAGAGGTATCGATCAGCATGAACACGCTGCCGCCGGTCGCTCCCCCGGCGAGATGGGGGCGCATGATGGCGAGAATCAGGGCAGCCGCGGCCAGCAGTTGCAGGAAAAGCAGCAAATTGCGCCGCAGCCGCTGCCACGGAACGTTGGCCGCCGCGTCGCGCAGGACCTGATCCCAAAGCAGGATGCTCGCCACCGGCCGGTCCTGGCGCCGGCGCTTCAAGAGATACATCAGGATGATGGCCGGGATGATGACCGCGAACCAGGCCCCGGCGAGGTTGTAGAAATTCATGGGCGGCACCGTCCTGCAACGCCGGCGCCTCGCAGGACATCGAGGATGACGTCCTCGGCCTTGCGCGCGCTGCTGACTGAAAGGTAAGTGATCCCGTGACTGTGGCAGAAGCGGCGGATGTCCTCCTGCCGCGCGGCGAGGCGCTGCGCGTAAGCTGCGAGAAGCCCTGGCGTAACCGAAATGTCCCGCGTCTCTCCCGTTTCGCTATCGATCAGCCTGAGGTCGCCAGCCAGATCGGGGTTCAGCTCGTCCGGTGAGAGAATCTCGATCACGGTGACTTCATGGCGGCGGTGGCAGAGGTACTGCAGGCCTTCTTCCCAGCCGCTCGGACTCAGCAGATCCGAGACGACGACCGCGATTCCGCTGCGGAGCCCGAGGCGTCCCGTCTCGCGGAGCGCCCGCGCCAGATCGGTCCGGCCGCCGAAGGGAAGCCCGGCGATGTAATGCCAGAGGTCCGGGGCGGAGCCGCGCCCGCGCGCCGGCGGTCGGAACTCGCGCAGGCGATCGTTCCCGGCCGCGATGACGACCCGGTCGAAGCCGACCAGGGTCAGATAGGCGAGGGCGCCGATCGTGCGTTTCGCCAACAGCCCCTTGCTCGGCACGCCCCAGGCCATCGAGGCACTCGTATCGAGGTAAAGCAGGACGGTCGTGTCCTGCTCTTCCATGAACAGCTTCGTGAACATCCGCTCGAGCCGGCCGTAGGCGTTCCAATCGACCTGGCGGAGGTCATCACCGGCCACGTAGTTTCGGAAATCGGCAAACTCGACCGATGATCCCTTCTTCTGCGACCGGCGTTCACCGGCGTGCGCCCCGGTCGCACGCCGCCGCATGACAAGGCGCAGTCGCTCGAGCCCCTGGAGGAACTCGCTGTCGAAAACGATTTCATCGGCCACGGGATCAGACCCCCTGCGCGCCGGTGGGGACGGCGGCGAGGACGTCGTCAATCAAGGCGTCAGTGGTGAGCCCGGCGGCTTCGCCCTCGAAGTTCAGGAAGAACCGGTGCCGAAGGGCAGGTTTGGCCACCGCGCGGATATCCTCGAAGGCCACGTTGAAGCGGCCTTCCAACAGCGCCCGCACCTTGCCAGCCAGGAGCAGCGCTTGCAGTCCGCGCGGGCTGGCGCCGTAGCGGACGTACCGCACGACGCGCTCCGGCGCGTGCGGTTGATCGGGATGAGTGGCGAGCAGGACCCGCACGGCGTACTGAACCACCGCCTCCGCCGCCGGCACGCGCCGCACCAAGGCGTTCAGGGCGAGGACGTCGTCGGCCCCGGCAACGCGGTCGACTTGGGCGAAGCGCTCGCCGGTCGTGCGCAGGGCGATCTGCGCGAGCTCGCCGGCCGTCGGAAAGGGCACCAACGTCTTGAACAAGAAGCGATCCAACTGGGCCTCGGGCAACGGATAAGTGCCCTCCATCTCGATTGGGTTCTGCGTCGCGAGGACAAAGAACGGCCGCGGCAGCGGGCGCGTCACGCCGGCCGTCGTGGCGGTGCGCTCCTGCATCGCTTCAAGCAAGGCGCTCTGCGTCTTTGGGGTCGCCCGGTTGATCTCGTC
>Ga0315298_1010874_pt1 | contig 10841 bp, 8 predicted proteins | sample WHS_1_MG_FD_203077 | JGI IMG/M metagenome (GOLD analysis project Ga0315298, IMG submission 203077) | Extremophilic microbial mat communities from Washburn Hot Springs, YNP, Wyoming, USA - WHS_1_MG | ecosystem: Environmental > Aquatic > Thermal springs > Hot (42-90C) | place: USA: Wyoming...
GCCCTGACATCCCCTGATATGTAGGTAAAACTATCCCCTTATTACCGGATAAAAATGCACTTATTAATTCATTTATTGTCTGAGTACTGACTAGGGGCAAATCTCCAAGCGCAATCATTATGCCTTGAGACTTTTTATCCATCTCCCTAATACCGGTTGCAATAGATGAAGCCATACCTGAAGGATAATCGGCATTGAAAACAATTTTTAAGGAATGTCCTTCAAGCAATTGCCTTACCCGTTGTTCTTGATAGCCCACGACCACGATAATTTCTCCAGCATGTGAGTCTAAATACTTCTTCACCGTCTGTTGAAGAATAGTGCTTTTACCCAAAGTCAATAATTGCTTCGGCTGCCCCATCCGCCTGGAATATCCAGCCGCTAATATGATTACTGATATCATCAGTTACTCTCCTCAAACTTAAAAGCTACCGTTCCACAAAATTAACATCTCTACCCTATTAAAATACCTTAATAGATATATTTTTTTGAAAGGGTAGGTTAAAAATACTGGCATATTTAACTGAATTATAGTATTATTTAATGATAGTTGTCTCTGATATCTACTGACATGGCAGAATAATTTTGAGAAACCATGTACAATGAAGTAGAGGACTTTATTTAATAAATTATAACATTACTGAGAGAGAAATGAAGCAAAGATCATCGGTTATGAACGGTATTCCTACACGTAAAGAAGAAGTCATAAGAGTTGCGGAAAGACTTTTTGCCGTAAAAGGTTATCATGCCACTACCCTTGATGAAATAGCTGAAGAAATTGGGGTAACCAAACCGGCACTGTACTATTATATCAACAGCAAAGAAGATATTCTACGCTCTATAATTAATAGAATTCTTGAACCCATGAATGAAGTAATCCAAGTCGGAGAATCATACGCATCCCCACGGGAAAAAATGGCCAGGATCATCCGGATACTAGTGAAATTCTCAGCGGAACGCAAAGAGACCACATTAATAGCCTTCGAACAGGCTAAACTCCTACCCAAGAGAAGCAGTGACGTGCTTAAGAGGCGCCAGGAAGAAGTCGAAAAGGTTGTTGAGAACATTTTAAAAGAAGGTATGGAGAAAAATATTTTTTATGTCACCAACACCCGAATGGCCTGTTTTGCCATTCTTTCCGTAGCCAATTGGGTATATCGTTGGTATCAACCCGGTAAAATGACCCCCGATGAGATAGCCGACCATTTCATTAACCTGCTGGAAAACGGTTATGTTAAACCGGAACACCGGACTTAATATTTAACTAAACCGGAAATATTTTAATGAAAAATACTTTGACAATTGGGTCTCTTTCTAATACAATGTTACTGACCAGTAAGTACATTATATATTTTTGTATTCAAACAAGGAGATAAAATAATAACCACAAAAAGACTGGAGGTAAGACGTGAGTATACGAGAAAAGCTGCTGGAAATAGCAGGCAAAAACAATTTCTCCGATGACCCCAAGGTACTGGAAGCCTATGCCACAGATTACAGTGTCGTTCCCCGGGGGATGGCGAATTACGTGGTAAAGGTAAACACCGCAGAGCAGGTAAAACAAATTATCGATCTAGCAAATCAAACCCTCACACCAGTTGTTCCGGTCAGTTCATCAGTGCACTTCAATGGATGTTCAATCCCTAAACAAGGTGGTATTATTCTTGACCTTACGGGAATGAACAAAATTCTTGAAATAGATGAGCTTAACCGGAGAGTAAGACTGGAACCCGGTGTTACCTGGAAACAGGTATGCGAAGAGCTTGATAAAAAAGGGTTCCGTATCATGATGCCGCTACTACCCCATCCAGATCGTTCTGTATTGACCGATCATCTGGAAAGGGAAGTCATCACCAATACAGTATATGATTACGGCGAGCCAACACAGAGTATGGAAATAGTCTGGCCAAACGGTGACATTTTCCGTATGGGTTCTGCCAGTGTTACCGGGTATCCTGATACACCTTCCAGAGGGGCCAACCCATCAGGTCCCGGTATCGATTTCTACCGGCTTGTCCAAGGGGCACAGGGCACCATGGGAGTTGTCACCTGGATGAATATTAAAATCCAGAGAAAACCAGTGTTGGACAAAATTTTGTTCTATCCCGTTTATGATCTCGAACTGGCTATTAACTACCTTTATCGGGTCCTACGCATGAGAATAGGCCAGGAAGTAGTAATACTGGACGCAAACAATCTGGCGGCTATTCTAGCTGAAGACATAGACAGAGATTACGATAAACTCAGTCTGACTCTACCACCTTATACACTGATAATGGTCTTGAGCGCTCCTTCAAAATACTATCCCGAAGAAAAAATCAAATATGAAGAAGACGTCCTTACCGATGTGACCCGCAACGAATTTCCTGATGTTGTTCTCAGAGAAGTCTTGCCCGGATTCCCCGGTATAGATAGAAAAATGCTGTCAATGCTCCGGCAACCATGGCCTGATGCAAAAAGCTACTGGAAAAACCGGGTAAAGGGAGCCTGCCAGAGCCTGTTCTTCATTACCCGTCCCAACATGGCTTCTGAACTCATCAACGTATTTAAGGCAGTCGCCGTGAATTTTGATTTCCTCGTTGAAGACATTGGAGTTTATATTCAGCCTATCGAGCACAATCGAGCCTGTCATCTTGAATTTAACATGTTCTACGATGCAACAGATGAATACGAAAAAGCAAGAGTAGCTGATCTTTACACAGAAGCAGCCCGGGTCCTGCTTGATGAAGGCGCCATATTTAGCCGCCCCTATGGCACTGTAGCTCCTATGGTATATGAAAGAGCCGCCAGTTACACCGAAACTTTAAAGAGGGTAAAGAAAATCTTTGACCCGAATAATATTATGAACCCCGGAAATCTCTGTTTCTAAGGAGAAGAAAATGCCGAAATATAAAGTAAGTTTAGACGTAACCAATATTAAGAATTTCGTTTATGACATGGAGCACTGCATTAAGTGCAAAGGTTGCACATGGGTAGACCATATCTACATGCCAGGTATCAATTTCAGTACCAAATGTCCAAGCGCAACAAAAGAAATTTACGATTCTTATGGTGCGTACGGGAAGATGCGCATCGGACTGGGCATGGTTAATGGTAAGCTCCAGTACAGCGATGAATTGCTAAAAATACTTTACGAATGTACGCTCTGCGGCGCCTGCGACGTAGGATGTAAACGCAATCTTGACCTTGAAATCGAGCTTACACTGGAAGCACTTCGCATTAAAGCAGTAAAAGATGGTGCCGGTCCAATGCCTCAGCACAAGAAAATTGCTGAAAATATAGCTAATACCCATAATCGGTATGGGGCGAAACACGAGCAACGTCATAACTGGCTACCGGCCGGTATAAAACCTGCCGCAAAAGCTGATATTCTGTACTTCCCGGGCTGTGCTGCTTCTTACCGCCACAAGGAAATAGCTCAATCAACCGCAAAAATTCTTCAGAAATCGCAAACTCCCTTTACCATGCTGACTGATGAATGGTGCTGTGGCAACCTGCTTTACTCTGTAGGCATGATCGATGAAGCAAGAGAGCTGGCAAAACGTAATATCGAGGCCATTAAAGCCACAGGAGCTAAAATTCTTATGACTTCCTGTGCGGAATGCTACCGCATGATCAAGGTTGATTACCCCAAGATACTAGGTATAGCAACGGCGGACCTCGGCTTTGAGGTAATTCATCTGGTAGAGCTGGTCGATAGACTTATTCGTGAAAACAAGATAAAATTCACCAACTCGATTGACCTCAGATTACATTACCACGATTCGTGTAGCTTAAGCAGACAGAGTGAACCATGGAAACCATGGGAAGGTGAAAGAGGGCTCTGGGGCGTAGTAACTCCATCCGTAGAAAGAAGACGGGGCACCAACGGTATTTATGATCTGCCAAGGGAAATTCTGACTTCTATTCCCGGTATCAAGCTCGCCGAAGGAATTCGTAAGAGAGAAAACGCCTGGTGCTGTGGTGCCGGACGTGGAGCTAAAGATGCCTTCCCCGAGTTTGCGCAATGGACCGCAGAACAGAAATTGATTGAAATAAAAGAAGTCGGTGCCGAAGCAGTGACCGCAACCTGCCCATACTGCAAAGAGAATATGGCCACCGTAGTCGGTCTAAGCAACGAAAATATTAAGGTAATGGACTTCTCAGAAATTATCGCTCAGGCGATTGCATAAGGAGGGCTAAAGATGACAACAAATCGCATTACAAATGAAGTCTATGAGATCCTCGCCGAAATAGTCGGCAAGCAATATGTATCCATGGACCCGGCAATATGTGAGGGTTACCGCTCAGGTCCGGGTGGTTATGAAAGCGGTCTGGGTTATGAAAGAGTCATGACCAAAATACCCGGATGCGTCATCCTGCCCGCCAATACCGAGGAAGTTGCCAGAATTGTTAAAGTTTGCAATAGGTATAAAATACCTTATGTGCCGTACAGCACCGGTTTCTACGGTCCCCGCTCTCATCCACATGTAGAAGGTGCTTTACTTATCGATTTGAAACGGCTGACCGATTTTGAAATTGACGAAAGACATATGTACGCAGTGGTCGGGTCTGGGGTTATTTATTCCCAACTCCAACAGGAAGCCTTTAACCGTAACTGTTACGTCGTGATTGGAGGCGGTGGTGCCCAGGCCAGCGTTATCGCCAATCTGATCGGTGATGGATGGTCACCCCTAAGCCATCGTATCGGACTTCCGCATCGTCGTATACTCGGGACTGAATTCGTAACTCCCGAAGGCGATATCGTAAGAATGGGATCCCTTGCACTGGGTGATGATCCCTTCTGGGGTGATGGCATAGGTCCAGACCTGCGCGGTATGCTCAGAGGCTATACCGGTCTCAGGGGTTGTCTGGGAATTGTCACCAAGATGGCATTAAAGATGCTTCCCTTCCAACCGGTCAAGCTCGAGCCTACCGGCATTTCTCCTAACACCACGCTGAAGCTGCCTCCCAACCGTGTAAAGTGGATCAATTTCACCGTGAAGAGCGTAGAGCAACTGCGCGCTTCAATGTATGAAATAGCCCAGGCAGAAATCGGCGGTGCTATTACCAAAGTCCCACTCTTCTGGCGTGCCATTGCTAAAGCCCGCACTAAAGAGGAATTCTGGGAACTCTGGTCTAAAGAAAATGAACAGACCGTAGGGAACTTCTTCGTTCTACGTGTGTTACTCATCGGATACGCTTCAGAAGCCCAGATGGCATACGAAGAAAAAGTCCTCATGGATATTATGAAGAAATACGGAGCAGAACCTCGCGCCACCAAGCCATCGGATGAGTCCTGGTTTAAGAATGCTGACTCACCCGGCATGTGGTTGATGTGCGGTAGCTACGTTTCCGTTGATTATGTTATCGAGACAATTGAACATGCAGTTAAACACGGTAAGAATTATGCCGAGCTTAAGAAAAAGTTCACCCCGCCTCTGATGCCCGACTATGGAGACCCGGGATGGTTCCAGAGCTTTGAACTCGGTCACCAGGGCTACTCCGAATTCCTGATTTACTGGGACCAGGATGAAGATACTACCGGAGTCGACCACTTCTATCTGGAGACTTCTAAGGAAAATATCCGGAAGGGATTCTATACCGCCCTGCTGGGTCCCCATCAACCGCTTTATTTAACCGGACCGGCCTATGGCCCCAACTATCATAAGTGGATGCTGGCATTTAAGAATGAATTCGATCCCAACTGGGTCTGCCATCCTCCTGTTCCATTTGCTCACGACGAATTCGTTGATCGCGCGGATTGGATGAGACCCATGAAAGACTGGGAAGTTCCGGCAAATCCGGAATATAAAAAATATGTATAAAAAATAATGGAGGATTAGAAAAAATCAATGAGAGTCGATGGAAGTTTTAAGCTAAAAGCACCCCTTCAAAAGACATGGGATGTATTATTACAGGGAGATACACTGGCTTCCTGCGTGCCCGGCGCTGAAAAAATTGAGACCAGCGACAACAAGTTGTATCACTGCTTGATGAAGCAATCTGTAGGACCGATCTCTGTTAAATTACAGTTCGATGTTGAACTTACAGAAATCAAACCACCTACCTACGTCAAGGCAGTTGGTAGAGGTAGTGCACTAGGAAATCTAGGTACCTTTACTCTGGATCTGGAGGTTGAATTAAAGGAACTCTCTCCAAATGAAGTCGAGGTTGTTTATAAAACCGACGCTAATATCGTAGGTAAACTGGCCACATTTGGCGAACGCATCATGAGAGCAAAAGCCAACTCCGTGGTCGAGCAATTCACCAAGAACCTGCAGAAGAAACTGGAATCTCTTACTGCTTGATCCATTATCTTTAAACTAAAAAGAAACCCCCTGCTGATTACCAGGGGGTTTCTTTTTTATAAATGGCCATGTCAGCCCTTAAAATTGCCACAACCAAGAACGAAATTGAGCAGAAAAGTTCACAGTCCACCTCTTTTATTTATGCAACACGGACTGATGAAATAAATTTAACTGCCAACTATAACCAACATGTCCCCTTCTGCCATTTTAAAGCATTTAATTAATCAGGAGGCATTTTTCAATCCAACTAAAAGTGTTCGATTAGAATATTGATGAACCGTAAGTTTAATATATTCACTGAGAAAATGAAATGGGGGAGAATGAATTCATATCTCCCCCATTGGAATTCTTTAACCGCTCTTACTACTTATTTTTCTTTTTAATAGTATCAAGGTTATCATCATACAGGTCTTTTATGTTAAAGATCGGGCGCTGTTTCATCTTCCATATGGGATTGTCCCAGCCAACTTTGTCCAGCGGTACAAGCCGGCGGAATTTTCCGGTCTTTTCTGCTTCTTCTAGATTTTTATTAAAACCATGCTCTGCGCTCATTCCCATACGGCCGTGTGTATTTTCCAGATTACTCATCTCAATAGCACCTTCAGGACAGATAACATAGCACAAATCATCCTTTTCACAGGTGTTTCGGAAAACGGGAGGATTTACCGAAAAATCTATAGCATTCATAGCACAATGATCGATGCAGATAGTACACTCAGGATATTTACACTTAGTCATATCGATCCGCTTGGTAGTAGGTAAAGCTCCCATCCCACCCTTTGTCTCGATAGCCTCGTAAACACAAAGCCTATCACAGATATTGCACTGCAAACAATTCTGTCTCACCGTAGGTGGCTTTGTTGAGAAATCAAAAGCGTTGACCAGACAGTTATCAATACATGCGGTGCATTCAGGATATCTACATTTTTCCACGATTACCCTGCGGACTGGAGGCTGCATCGGCATGGGCGGACCACCTCCCGGAGGACCGCCAGGCCCTTCTCCTTCACGTCTTTGAGGACGTGCTCCAGCCATGCCGCCGGGCTTCCACAACGGGTCTGAATTAGCCCCTTTGGGAATTTCGGGGATTAGACTCTTATCTCCAGCGGCAATTCTCTTTGCCCTAATAGCCATGTCACGGCCGAACTGCTCTGCTTCTCTCAGATCAACTTCATCAGGGTGACCATCCGTCAAATAAGGTTTGGGCATATGTAGAACGTGGAATACACTGCCATACCAGTCATTCCATCCGATCACCGTAAGCCCTTTTTTCAACAAGGTAGGTACCAGGGAATAAAAGAAACCTGAAGGAGAAGCCCCGTGAACACAGAATGGAATTACATATTTACCATCCATACGAGGTAGTTTGTAAGCAAACTCTCTCAGGTTAGCTGTTTCCCGGTAATACCATATGGGACCTCCAATGGCAACGACATCATACTTACCCACATCAACAGGATCGATATTCTTTACGGATGCAATATCACATATCTCCAATTCCTTTTTCATTCCCATATAGATTGCCCCGGCTACCTTCTGAGTACTGCCCGACCCCGAATAATAGATTACAATACCTTTCATTTTCACTCCTTTGTTTGTAGTTTCATGCCTTAAAACATTTTTTCAAATTCTCGTAAAATGATAAAACGACTTTATACCTTTTGTCAAGAAAGTCAGAGTGTTGTATTATGCTCAAGCATGTGATAAAGCATATTTTGCCGCGTTTTCACCGGCAATGCGTCCAGAGGTGAAAGCAAAACCCATTGTGTTGCCGGGCATCATCAAAATATAACTGTCTCCGTATATAGAATTGGCATCTGAGCCTGCAGCATATAGACCGGGAATTACCTCAAAGTCCTCCGTTATTACTTCCGTACGATGATTTATTTTAATGCCTCCCAGTGTACCAAAAGCCCCCGGCACATATTTCGCAGCATAAAAAGGCGGTCTTCTAAGTGGTCTTAAATATCTGTTCTGTTTATTGAAAATGTCATCATGCCCTTTATTACAAAAACCGTTGTATTCGTCCACCGTCTGCTTCAATCCAGTAATATTTATACCAGTTTTCTTTGCCATCTCCTCTAAAGAGTAAGCGCGGATAACCACACCCCTGTCCAATAAATTAGGAAGTTCCTCATCAAATGATGCTTTTTTATTATCACCAAAAAGAATGTTTGTCATATCCAGGCCGTTTGCCACGTAAAATGACTTTGTATCTTCATCAAACATCATATAACCACAGCCTTTTTTCTGTCTTACCAGAGCACTACCCATAAAAGTAGAGTGACTTACCAGCTCTTCATTTACAAAACGTTCTCCCAGGAGATTCACCATAAGGTTTGGCTGGCGAAAAGCCGCCCAAACAAATGGCGATTCTCTAAAAATTCCCTGTATCTGATCATTCAGGTGTACGGTCATCTGAGTACGTCCTGCCCCCACCTCCCAGGCAAGACGTATTCCTTCACCACCAGGCATTCTATAAGCCTGAATAAGATCCGGATCAATACCGGTGTATTCTTTTATCCATTCCGGATGACTTCCAAAACCACCGGTAGCCACAATAACTGCCGGAGCCATGGCAACTAATTCATTTTTATTTTCATCTTCTGCGATAACACCTTTAATCCTCCCATCCTCCTTGATGATTTTTTTTACCGGGGTTTTAAGAAAAAATCGGACACCCATCTCCTGTGCCCGTTGAGTCAACACTTTAACCACGGTAGCTGCACTTGGTAATGCCTCTTCTCCTCGTACAGCGTGCTGGGTGAAAAATGAGCCGGGATAATAAGCAGACGGATGCTCAAATTTAACACCCAGTTTTTCCAGCCATTCGATAATTTCGGCAGACCTGTCAATATGTGCTCGTACCAGCAAAGGATCCACCCTCCAGTGAGCAAACTCCATATGCAATCTAAAAGCTTCATCCCTGGTCAGAGCAATCATCTTTTCCCGCTGGATACGGCTTTCTACGGCGAAGATACCCCGCGCCATATTGGCCGTACCACCGGTATGACCGGTCTTTTCAAAAACAACCACTTTAGCCCCTTGCTCTGCAGCTGTAACCGCAGCTGCCATACCAGCGGTTCCGGCGGCTACTACTATCACATCCGACTGAATGTTTACTTTTAGATTGTATTCACTCATGTATTCAATACTCCCTTAACAAAAAAAATACCTATTGCCTGACCGGGGGTCTGTTAACTGGTGGCATTGATTCTTTTAAAGTCTCTCCCAAACCCAGCACGTTTACCAATTTTGATTGATCAGACACAACTATTTTGCTGTTATTCTCCAGAGATGCCTGAGTTACCTGCAGCTGCTTTAACACCTGAGCATTACCCACAAAATACCTGTCAGCGGCTTCATTAACTATCCTAATTGCCTCGGCTTCGCCTTCAGCTTTTAGAATCGCCGATTGCTTTTGCCCCTCGGCCAGCAGAATCAATCTCTGCTTTTCACCTTCGGCCGTAAGAATAGCATTCTGCTTGTCACCTTCAGCAGTAAGAATTTGTTTCTGACGATAGGCTTCGGCCTCAAGAATAGTAGCCCTCTTTTCCCTTTCAGCCTTCATTTGTTTGCTCATCGCATCTGTTATGTCAACTGGCGGGCTGATTTCCTTCACTTCAACACGGGTTACCTTCACTCCCCATTTGTCCGTGGCTTCATCCAGAGTCTGTCTTAATGAACTGTTGATCCTTTCACGTGAGGTCAACGTGGCATCAAGGCTCAACTCGCCTATTACGTTTCTTAAATTAGTTTGTGCCAGCTTACTTACGGCAACAAAAAAATTCGTAACCTCGTAAACAACCGCCTTAGGATCGGTCACATAATAGTATACCAGCGCATCCACAGTAACCTTTACGTTATCATTTGTAATAACCGTTTGAGGCTCAATGTCTATAACATTTTCTCGCATATCCACTCTAGCCCTGATCCTGTCTGCAAAAGGAACCAAAAACCGGAGACCGGGATCCAGAGTCTCCCTGTATCTGCCCCACCTTTCCACTATACCCTTTTCTGCTTGCCGGATGATTACGATCGATCTCATAATGAGAACCAAACCCAATATCAGGATAATAACCAGTGCAACAATAAGTCCTACCATAATTCATACCTCCTTAGCCTGCCATGCAGGATTTGCTAAATTAAATTTTAAAAACGAAAGATTGTTTTTATACATGCATTAAAAGAAAAATTGTTCCAGTAAAAATCAGTTTGAATTAATGTCTACTGAAGACTTTTTTACCGTTAAAGTTACCCCTTTGACACCGGTAACTATAACCTTTTCCCCCTGATTGATATCTTCATCAGCAGTGGCCCGCCACTCTTCGTATCCAACTTTGACCATTCCTATGTTGTTCCGTGAAATATTTTTTAATACAATGCCTTCCTGATTGACCACACGGTCAATGTTGGTTTTCTCTTCTCTGGAAAGCCTCAACCTGTGGACATACCTTCTTCCGAGAAAAATATAAACCAGACTTATGACGACGGTAACAATAATGGTCACTATCCATGAAGTAACAGGCCAGGTGATGAGTCCTCCGAGTA
>Ga0315298_1010875_pt1 | contig 10840 bp, 7 predicted proteins | sample WHS_1_MG_FD_203077 | JGI IMG/M metagenome (GOLD analysis project Ga0315298, IMG submission 203077) | Extremophilic microbial mat communities from Washburn Hot Springs, YNP, Wyoming, USA - WHS_1_MG | ecosystem: Environmental > Aquatic > Thermal springs > Hot (42-90C) | place: USA: Wyoming...
AGGGTTTTTCTTCAGAGGGTTTGGTCGCAAAAGAGATGCAAAGGCTAGGATACACCATACTGGGTCGTAACATAACGATAATGAAGGGGGAATTGGACATCGTTTGCAGAAACCAGAGGGAGATGGTGATTGTCGAGGTTCGCTCGCTTGAAGATGGCACTATCGAGGACTGCATAGAGGGAGTTACAAGAAGAAAGGTTCGCCTTGTGCGAAGGACTGCCGAGCTCTTTTTGATGGACAAGCCAGTGGACTACGAGGAAGTCCGTTTTTTTCTTGCGTGCGTTATATGGCGTGGAGCCGAGCCACAGATAACGATTATAGAGGATGCCTTTTAGGGGTTTTGCATAAAAGTTAGTACGGCATTCGTGGATTATGCTCGACTTTGCAGTTGTCGAGGCGCACAATAAAACTGTCCCAAACAATGGCCTTATCGTCAGGTCTTTTTTCAAGAATCCGCAGAACGAGGGAGGAAGGGATGTCGAACAGGCGTTCAGGATGTTTATCAACCTGCATCTCTTCGTTCCAGAGAACGACCTTTGGATGGGTTGCAGACAGGGATGCCAGAAGAATGCCGAAAGCCAGTGGCAAGATGAAAAGAAGTCTATTCAAACGAGACTTTGTCTTTTCAAGACCTCTTGCCACAAGGATGGTCAGGATTGGGGTGATCTCCACAATCTGTCTGTAAGAGACTGTCGCACCCCCCCACCAGTCGAACCAGAAACTTGCAACCAAAAGATATGCAAGAGACGCAACGATGAAGGTCAAAAGACCTTTTTCTTTCGACAACCCAGAAAACCCTTTCATTATGAATAGAAAGTGCGGGGAAAAGATAAAGATGCCTCGGGAAGGGGAAAGAAGAAGCCCAAGCAAGCCAAGCCATGGTTCTTTGTTTATAAGGCTATAACTATGGGTCTTGAAGACTGCAACATCATAAGAGGAAATAGTTTGTCCAAACAAAAAAGGGGAGCCAAAGTGCCATGTGTTGTAGGCGAGAATCAAGGCGCAGGGGAAAAATGCGGTAATACTGAAGTAAAAGGCGGAATTTCGCGACGATAACAAGATGACCAAGAATCCAGCAACAAGGAACAGGGCACACACAGGTCTTGAGGCAAAGGCAAGCGATAGGGCAAGACCAGCAAGGATGGCATAGGCTTCTTTATTTGCATGAGCAAGGCAGGCGAATATGCCAACGCACAAGAAAAACAAGGCGAAAGTGTGTTGCCAGAGTCCACGGCTTGCAACACTCATGCACGCAGAGGCAAAGGCAAAACCAATGGTTGCAAGGTATGAGGGGAGGCAACCTGCGAACAAAAGGCACGAGGCAAAGACAAACATCGTGGCAAATCCGCATAAAATGCCAGACAAAAGCCTTGTCGCCTTCAAGAGGTCGTGCGATGTCTCGATTCCAAAAAACTTGTCGTATAGCCAGACAAAGGGCGAAGCAAGGATAGGCACAGTTGGACCAAAGGTCGAGACAAGGTGAGATGTTTGTGAACGGACAGCATAATAAGGTGGCGGATCAGGTGTGTCCTTCCCTGGCTTTGTCCAGATTGGGTAAAGGTCATCGAGGGTTAAATCTAATGAACACAAAAAGCGGTAGGCAAGATAGCGATTTGGGACAGTGTCGCCTCCTTGCGGGGCGCTTGGACCAACCATGCAAAATATGGATGTGGAAACAAAGAAGACCAGAAGATATTCGAAAATGCGCCTATTTAGAGCCCTGAAGCAAAAGGTCAAGAACCTTACTCCTGATGGTCTCGTTTATCTTTAGAATTACTGGTTCCGACGGGTCATTTGAACCGCACAACTCGATGCAATCAATAGGGCTTCCAACAACTACCTTAATCTTGGCTGGCAAGGGCAAAAGCCCAAGAGGTCCAAGGAAAGGGAAAAATGGCGTAACAGGGAAAAATGGAAGACCAAAAGTCTTGCCCAGTCTATCAAGATGCAAGAACATTGGATATGCCTTTTCCACCCCAGCGATACCTATTGGCACAACCTTGACCCTTGAACCTATCGCAAGCCTCACTATGCCCCCACGCCCAAAACGCATAAGATTCTTGCCCTCCAAAAAGGTCTTTGCTGCGCCCTTTATGCCTTCTGGGAATGCGATTACAGAATAACCCATTTCCAAAAGGCGCAACGCATTTTCCCTTGAAGCCCTAACACACCCAATCCTTTGCAAGAAAAGCCCGATGTATGGAAGTGTAAACACATAGTCTTCAAGCAAGGGGCGTAAGGGGGGCTTGGAAACTATTTGTCCCAGCACATGCTGTGCTATTACTGCATCGAGGGGCAAGAAGCCAGCGCGGTTCGATACGAATATAAGAGGTTCATCCTTTGGCAAAGGCTCCAAGAACTTCACATCGCAAGCAAGGTACTTGTTGACAAGAAAATCTATCTTAGGCACTGCCTTTTCGAAGTAGAACTCTGAATCGAAGCCCCAAAGGTCAAGTTTTTTCACGACACCCCCAAAAACTCTCGAACCGTATCGAGTGTGCTTCTTGGCGAAATGCCAAACTCCTTTTGTGCCTTTCGCCCATCAACTACGAGCGAGAATCTTAGGAAATTCAAGAATGCTGGATGAACCTCGCCTATGCCAGATGCCCACAGGATGCGATAAAGCGATGAAAATGGCACATGAGGCAATGGAATCGCCATCTTTTTGCCGAGCTTTATAAAGTCCGACAGTGCAATCACATCCTCAGGTGCCACATTGAACACCCCGCCGTGGTCTTCAGAAAGTGCCTTCACATAGAAAAGGATCAGGTCATCAGGATGCACAAACTGAAAGATCGGGTCAAAGCCCATGAATACAGGGATGAAGCGCAGAGCCAAAGTTCTGGACAAGAAGCGGTCAATAGACCTATGTAATAATATCGCTGACCTTATGATCGTGACTGTTATACCCTTATTTTCCTCGGCAAAATTTTGAACCTTCATGTCTGCTTCGACCTTGTCACGCCAGGGGGGCAATGTCTTTGTGGCAACAAGGGGGGCGCTTTCGGCAAGGGGGGTTGCGTTCCTGTGGGTTATGCCATAGACAGTGGCAGACGATGTAAGAACAAACCTTTTCACCTTTGCCTCAATTACAGATGCAAGAACCCTGTCAGTGCCAACGGATTCTACCTCGTGCGCCCACTCTGAATCCATGGTTGTATTCCAGAAAAATGCTGCGTGAAGGAACGCCTCTACGCCTTCGTCCTTCAAAACGCTTGCCATCTCTTGCTCGACCCCTGGTTGTGCAAGGTCAATCTGGTAATAAAGAACCCTTTTGTCTTGAATCGCTGGTGGCTGGATGTCAAAAACCACCACGCGCTCTAATCCATCGAAAAGATGAAGATTTTCAAGACACTTCTTCCCTATTACTGCATTACACCCGGTAAGTGCGATTCTAAGACCGCCACTCATTCCAGAACTATCATAAGGGAACGGAGCGATTTTGGTCAAGTTGATTTGGCAACGAAAATGGGTTATAAGAAAAAGGTTTGATCTGGAGGCAACCATGGCGCTAAGAAGAACAGCAAAGATCGTTGCGTGTTTGTTTGTGCTTTCTTGTGGCACGAGGTCAACATCTGAATCGTCAAAGGACGCAGGCATAGAAACCATCCTAGTCCAAGACGGCGATGTAATGGCCACAAGCGATGAGGGCTTGAAAGAGGCTGATGCAACGCAACCTGGCAAAAGGACTGTTGCTCAGGTGCAGTCTTCAGACATAAGTAAAGTCTGTCAGAACCCGAACGGGTTCACAAACGGAGACAAGGGGATCGAGATGGCGGATGTGGTCGTGGCTTCAAAGAGGTTCGTTGCTTCGAAGAATCAGGATGGAACCCCAAAACTTTATGGCTATTATGTGGCTGACTTGGGGCTTTCAGAGTTTCAGCCATTTTCAGGTATCCTTATGGTGATCGATCCATCGCTCGACCAGAACTTTCAAGAAGGCGATGTCATAAGCATGAAGGCAGACCACACGGAGTTTTATTGCATGAGCGAGCTCAAGGCAACAAGTGTCACAAAGGTCAGGTCTCAGGAGCCTGTGCCTTTGCCTTTGTTAGTTTCTGACAAGACCATCTTCGAAAATGGGGGGACTGAGGCATTGACTGAGCCTTACGAGGGCGTACTTGTGACCATAAGCGATGTCACGATTACAGAGACAACTTCTTCTGATGGGAAGGGCTGGTTCAGGGTTGGAAATGGGATAGAAGTGATGCGGGACTTCGAGTATTCTTACACACCGAAAAAAGGCGTAGTTCTTGCAAAACTTACGGGGTTTGTAAAGTTTCATTATGGAAAATACAGGATCGTCCCTCGCTCTGACGAGGACATCGTGGAAAAGACAGAGGCTGAACCTTCGCCCGAGGTGGTCGAGCCATCGCCAGATGCCTTCGAGACAGAAGTTCAAGCGCAAGGCTCTAGCATCTATGAGATACAGAGCGGGAGCACAAGCACCTCGTGTCCACAGGAAGGGAACACGGTCATTCAGCAAGGGGTAACCTTGAAGCCTGTGGTTGTGGTATCTCCAAAGTTTTCCGCAAGTCAAACCCTGGACGGCTACTATGTGCAAGACCCTCAAAGCACATGGGCAAATCAAGGCGATCCAAGGTTCACAGGGATGTTGCTTGTGATAGGAAAGGACAAGAACACGATGTTTAGCCCTGGCGACCTTTTGTCTGTGGTTGGCGATTACAAAGAGTATTATTGCTTCACAGAAATTGTTGCGACCTCTGCCACAAAGATAGGGACAGAGACAGTGCCAGAACCTGTGGTCGTGTCTTCACAGGTGTTCGAAAACGGTGGCACTCCTGATTGCGAGCCTTACGAGGGCGTGAAGGTCACCCTCGAAAACCTTTTGGTTACCGATGTCATTGGAGGGACACAGCCAACATGGTGGTTCAAGCTGGGGAATGGTATTCTGGTCGCTAACGATTTTGGAATCCAGGGCTTCACGCCTGCTATCAACATGCAGATCCAGAGCATATCTGGCGCTGTAAAGCAGAGCTATGGAAAGTATTTGATCGTGCCATTCACAGCGCAAGATATCGTCCTTGCACCACTCCCTCCTGATATAAGCGAGGAGGTTCAAAAAGATGTGGTGACAGACCAGGGAAGCGCTGATGCAAGCACAGAAGATGTAGCGCCACAAAAGGTAACAGTTTTTTCGATACAGTCTGGCTCTCAGAGCACAGGGTGCACACCGCCAGGGAGCAACTTGACTATCCAAACTGGCGTCGCTTTGGAAGATGTCGTGGTTGTCACACCGAAGCACAGTGCCGCTTCTAGCCTTGATGGCTATTATGTAAGGGATTTGCCTCAAAACTTGCCTTTGGGCAATCAGGGACAATATGCGGGGATACTGGTTGTCGTCCCTAAGACGATGAATACAAACTTCGTCCCTGGGGATGTCGTGTCTATCGTTGGAGATTACAAAGAGTTCTATTGCATGAGCGAGATAAGTGCGACAAGCATCACCAAGGTGTCGGAGTTCACCCCAGTCCCAGATGACCTTGAGGTTCAGAAGACCATATTTGCTCAAGGAGGGACAAGCGATGCAGAGCCATACGAAGGGGTGAGGGTGATACTCAGGGATGTGACGATCACAGATACAAGCGGTGGGACAAATCCATTATGGTGGTTCAAGGTGGACGACGGGATATATGTAGCAAACGATTACCAGCTTCAATCTTCCTTTACACCTCAACAGGGCACACATCTAAGCGAACTTCGGGGCGCAGTTAAATATAGTTACAGCAAGTATCTAATCGTGCCAGTTTCGGCACAGGACATCGTTCTTGCCCCACAACGATGAAAAACTCTATTTTTCTTATCATTGCATTTTCCCTTACTCAGTGCAGGTCCTTAGCGCCTATCACGAGAAGCGATGTCATTATTGTTTCAGATTCAGGGTCCGATTCGGGACAGCATGAAGACACAGTGACTGACAAAGAGGATGTGCTTTATAGCGACTTTGGTTGGGAAGAAAGGCAAGACGCGTTCGTTGAACCAGAAGTCCTCGAGGAAAAGACCGTTATCGCGGAAGAACTTTTCGATGAAGGCTTTGAGCCTGGCACACCGATACCAAGGCAATGCGGTGTCACGCTTTCTTACAAGCCATCAAGACCTGCAACTAGCATCAATGTTCCTGCTGAATGGAACAACTGGAACCACGATGCGCATCCGATGCAGGGTCCAGACACCAATGGCTATTACAAGGTCACACTGACCAATAGCGATGTGCCACCTGGCGAGTGGGGATACAAGTTTTTGGTGGACAAGACAGAATGGGTGTTCGACCCATCAAATCCCTTAGTGAAGTATGTGGGGTCGGATAAGATCGAAAACTCAAGACTCATAATGCCAGACTGCGAACTTCCTTTGCTCGAACTCGTATCAGCCAAAGCGGACTATGGGACAAAGACTATTGATATCGTCGTTCAGGTCTTTACTGGCATCTCATCACAGCCATTGGTCGCCCAGAAGATGAAGGTGTTTTTGAAAGGGAACGAAGTTCCTTATTCGTTCGATAAAACAAAGCAGCAGATCATCGTGCATCTCGAGGGCTTGGAAAGAGGCAAATATTCATTTATTTTCAGGGTTGCGAATACTTATGGCGATGCAGAACCTTTGTTTGTGCCTTTGTGGCTCGAAGAGAAGCCTTTTTCGTTCAAAGATGCAATCCTTTATTTTGCCATGACAGATAGGTTTTTCGATGGTGACCCAACAAACAACAAGCCAGCAAATTGCATCGATCAAACAAGCAAGGCGAACTTTTTGGGCGGGGATTTCGAGGGCATAAGGAAGAAGATAGAGGAAGGCTATTTCGATAAACTTGGAGTAAACGCCATCTGGATAAGCCCTCCAAACGACAACCCTGATGGGTGTTACACAGGAAGCCTCGGGTATCTTTACACTGCCTATCACGGCTATTTTCCGCTGGAGTTGGAAAAGGTCGAGGAACACTTTGGCTCGATGGAGGACTTGAAGGCTTTGGTCGAGACTGCGCATCGTCATGGGATAAGGGTGCTGGTTGACCTTGTAGCAAACCATGTGCACGAGGAATCCCCTATTTGGGCTATGCACAAGGACTGGTTCAATCAAGACCCTATCATCTGCAGTGACGATGACAACTGGAATCAGCACCCCATTGACTGCTGGTTTCAGCCATATCTTCCTGACCTGGATTTTAGAAACCTCGATGCCCTAAATGCGTTCACAGACGCTGCCATATTCTGGGCGGTGGAGGCAGACATTGATGGGTTCAGGGTGGATGCAGTAAAGCACATGATCCACGACTTTTCCCGCACGCTAAGGTGGAAGACAAAGAAAAGACTTGAAACAACTGGGGTCGAGTTCATATTGCTTGGCGAGACATTCGATGGAAGGGAAAAGATAAAGGAATACATCGGGCAAAATGAACTACAAGGGCAGTTTGATTTCCCGCTCTATTTCACCATTGTCTCTGCATTCGCAAGGGACGAGACAGGTCTTGACACAGCGATTTCTGAATATGAGGCATCGAGAAGTTTCTTTGGAAACGATGCACTAATGTCTAACTTCCTTGGAAACCACGATGTCCCAAGGTTCATCTCTCATGCGGCTGGGCAGATTCCTTCCTCGAACCCAAACGATGAGCGTGTAAAGAGGATGGCATGGGAGAACCCGCCTTCATTGCCTGCTGACACAGTGCCATTTTCGAAACTGAAAATGGCCTTTACATTCCTTTTGACCTTGCCAGGTATCCCGCTTATCTATTATGGCGACGAGGTCGGTCTGCCAGGTGCAGGAGACCCAGATAACAGGCGGATGATGGAGTTTCAAGAACTGAGCGCGAATCAAGAAAGCCTGAGCCAAGCGATTGAAATCCTTGGCAAAACCAGACACGCCCACAGCGCAACAAGATATGGGCAACTCACAAAGTTTGTCGCTGAACCTTCTTTCCTTGCCTATGCAGTCATAACTGCAGATGATGTTGTAATCGTGATACTTAGCAAAGGCTCGAACGCCACGAGAAATGTGGATGTTTCTTCTGCTATTTCAGGTTCCCAGACATTGACCGATGTCTTCAGTGGACGAACATATCAGGTATCATCAGGGATCCTGAACATCTCTCTCGCGCCGTTTGAGGCACTAGTACTGGTCAAGCAAAGTGACTGAGTCTAGCGAAGATAGCGGGTGTTATCTTTTAGTCATAAGATTGGATAAGTCTTGCTCGATAAAGGTGGGGGCTCTTGGACTTTTGAACTTTGAAAAAGGCTATTACATATATGTGGGTAGGGCAAAAAGGCATCTCTTTGCCCGAATCTCGAGGCATTTTAGCAAGAAAAAGCGCCTTTTCTGGCACATAGACTATCTGCTTTCTCACCCATGCGCAAAACCTTGTCTTTTGCTCCCCTTTTTCGGTTCAGCACAATCGGAATGCGCCCTAAGCCACAGGGTTTCAAGGATGCAAAATGCAGTTCCAATAAAAGGTTTTGGCTCAAGCGATTGCCAGCACGCCTGTCAGTCACATCTTTATAGGGTCGAAGGACCATAGCACTTAGCACGATGCCTGAACAAAAGCCTTATCGTGGACTCCATTTGACTTTCAAAGAACTTGGAATGACCTTTTTTCAGGTGCTAACATAGATGCGGGAAGGTGTCTATGGCAAGGACAGAGACTCAGACCATCACGGTTTCTAAGACTTACGGCAAAGAACTTTTGTTTGAAGCATACGGTGCGATCCTCACCCTTTTTTCTTTAGCCCTTATCCTTTCGCTTGTCACTTTTAGCCCAAACGACATAGGCGCAAAGATTGCGTCTTCTCCTAGCACCCATAACCTTTTAGGACCTGTGGGTGCACACATGGCTTATCTTTTTCTTTATCTTGTTGGCATAATGTCATTCGCTGTTGCATCCCTTTTTGGAACAATCGGGGTCTTAGCGCTTTTCAGAAGACCACCAAAGATTACTATTTTGCGTGTCGTCTCCACTGTGCTTGCCTTGCTTTTCTGGACATCGTTCCTTCAGATTATAGCACCTAAGGCAAGACCTTTCGATGTCCGTGCTGGTGGACAGATAGGGATGTTCTGTGGCGAGGTGATGATTGCACTGTTTTCTAGAACTGGCGCAGGGCTTGTGGCAAGTGGTGGTGCGATCATTGCTACCTCTCAGGTCTTCGGGTTTTCGTTAGCCAGGGTGTTGAGGTTCTTGATAAGTCTATTGTTCAGGCTAATGAAAAGGCTTTTGTCGCCATTAGGTGCGAGGCTTGCCTCTTTTCTAAGAAGGAAGCAACAACAAACAGAAAGCACACCTGAAGTTGAACAACAAAGCGCTTTGGAAAAGACAAAGCCAGCAATAAAGGTTTCGAAACTGGAAAGACCGCATGTGGTTGGTCCTTCTTATGCGGAAGAGGTAGAGCCTTATTGGGTGCCGAAAGAGCAAGAAGAGCCTCTGATGACAGAGGACGCCCAAAGCAAGCCACAAATAAAAGATGAGGGGTCTGAGGGCGTTCCACAAAACGAAAAAAGGGTATCTTTGCTTGACCATGTCCCAGAAGAGTTGCAGGTGCCAAAAGTCGCCACAAGGGTCAAAGTGAAGGCAGCGGTTCAGGAACGGCTTCCGATGAAACTTCTGCAAAAGTCTTACGAGAAGCCACCTCTATCGCTTCTGGATATGGTCGAGCAAAAGACAAGCCAGATTAGCAATGATGTTCTGCGAAAAAACGCAGAAACTCTGGAGCGGAAACTTCTGGACTACAGGGTCGAGGGGAGGGTAGTCGAGATACACCCTGGTCCTGTGGTCACCATGTACGAGTTTTTGCCTGCTGCAGGCGTGAAGATAAGCCAGATCTCGGCGCTGGATGACGACCTCACAATGGCGCTCGAGGCGATGAGCATAAGGATAGTCGCACCAATCCCTGGGAAAGGGGTTGTGGGTATAGAAGTCCCAAATGAGGTCAGGGAAACAGTGTATCTGCGGGAAATCCTCGCATCCGAGGCATTCCAGAAAAGCAAATCCAAACTTACACTTGCGCTTGGAAAGGACATCTTCGGAAATCCAGTTGTTGCAGACCTTGCGAAGATGCCACATCTCTTAATCGCTGGCGCAACTGGCTCTGGCAAAAGTGTTGCAATAAACGCCTTCCTTTTGAGCTTGTGCTATAACGCAACGCCAGAAGAGGTCCGTATAATACTTGTGGACCCAAAGGTCGTGGAGTTGCAGATCTACGATGGCATCCCGCATCTGTTATTGCCAGTGGTCTATGACCCAAAACATGCTGCTTCTGCACTTAGATGGGCAGTGGAAGAGATGGAGAGAAGATATGAACTTCTTGCAAGGTTTGGCACCCGGAATATCCAGTCTTACAACCAAAGGGTCGAGCGGATTTTGAGAGGCGAAGAGGAGATGACTGAGGAGGATGACATACCTGAAGATTTTCTGGACGAAGATGGGTTGCCAAAGAAACTCCCGTATTGCGTAGTGGTGATGGACGAGTTTGCGGACTTGATGATGGTCGCTTCAAAAGAGGTAGAAACAGCGGTTGCAAGGCTTGCACAAAAGGCAAGGGCTGCAGGGATACACCTTATCATGGCTACTCAAAGACCTTCCAAAGAGGTCATCACAGGGCTTATAAAGGCGAACTTCACATGCAGGATATCGTTCAGGGTTTCATCGAAGATAGACTCACGGATAATCCTTGACCAGGCTGGCGCAGAGGCATTGTTAGGTTATGGAGATATGCTTTTTCTAAAGCCTGGCTCATCAGTGCTTCAAAGGGTGCACGGACCTTTCGTGTCAGAGGCAGAAGTGGAAAGGGTAGTGAAGTTTCTGAAGAGTCAGGGTGAACCTGATTACAGGCTCGAC
>Ga0315298_1010877_pt1 | contig 10838 bp, 9 predicted proteins | sample WHS_1_MG_FD_203077 | JGI IMG/M metagenome (GOLD analysis project Ga0315298, IMG submission 203077) | Extremophilic microbial mat communities from Washburn Hot Springs, YNP, Wyoming, USA - WHS_1_MG | ecosystem: Environmental > Aquatic > Thermal springs > Hot (42-90C) | place: USA: Wyoming...
CTGGCCAATGGCAAGCTGACTGTCGACGGACCGCTGCCCTACAAATACACTGACAACAACGGGATCATCGTCATCGATACCGCGAATGAGCTCGGGCCGGACATCATTGACGCTTACCCGCAGGGCATTTACATTGACGCTGACCGGATGATCCTGAAGCAGCCGGGCACGACCCGCCAGCTCCTCTGGACGGAGCTGGGCAACGTCACGCTTACCAAAGCCGATCTCATCAGCTTCCTGCAGTCGCTCGACTGGCTGCTGATTGTCATCGCGATCTTCTACTTTATCTGGCTGTTGGTCAGCAAGATGTTCGGCATCCTCGTCTTGTCGTTGGTCGCTCTGGTCGTTAACGCCGCCTTGAAAGTCGGTTACGATTATACCCGACTGCTGAACATTAGCCTCTACAGCATGGTGGTGCCGACGCTGATCTCGTTCGGCCGGGCGATGGTCGGCGTGGCCGTGCCGAACTGGTGGATCATTCACTGGGGCGTCGCGATCGCCTACGTTGTGCTGGCACTGAAATCGGCCAGCGATGAGTTGCCGGTGGCGCCGCCGCCGGCCGCCTGAAGCCTGCCCTCTTGGGAACTTGTCAGCAGGGTTTGCTTGTCTTACCGTCGAAGACAGGAGAGCCCTGCTTTCTGTTTGCGAGAGCAGGTCTTTTCTCTGGACATCCGACCGGGGTACCGAACCGGGAATTACTATACCAAGCACTATACCAGGGGAGCGAATGACTGTGACCAAACGCATTCTCAATGGCAACACCGCTCTCTACCCAGTCCCCGCCGCCCTCATCACCTGCGCCGATGGCAGCGGACAGAACAACATCATCACTCTGGCCTGGGTCGGCACCGTCTGCTCGGAGCCGCCGCTCGTCGCCATCGGCGTCCGGCCGACCCGCCACTCGCACAGGATGATCAAAGACTCCGGGGAGTTCGTCGTCAACCTCCCGCGCGCCGACCAGGTGCGCGCGGCCGACTACTGCGGCATGTACTCCGGGCGCGAGGTCGACAAGTTCGCCGCGACCGGCTTCACGCCCGCCCCGGCCAGCCAGGTCAAGGCGCCGTTGATCGCCGAGTGCCCGGTTGCCTTGGAGTGCAAGGTGCGCCAGATCCTCAGCCTCGGCAGCCACGACGTCTTCATCGGCGAAGTCGTCGCCGTGCAGGCGGACGAGGACGTCCTCCAGGGCCAGCGGCTCGACCCGGCCAAGCTGTCGCCGCTGGCGTACGTTGCCGGCAGCTACTGGTCGCTCGGTGAACAGGTCGGGGTCCACGGCGTCAGCCGCAGATCGACCGAGTGAGTACATAACAGACGGTTGCGATTCACACAGCCAAACTGTCAACGGAGGAGAGCGGATGGGGCACGTCATCATCAGGGGAGAGGGCCTGACAATTGAAGATGTGGTGCGGGTAGCCCGCCACGGCGAAGCCGTCGGGCTCGCTCCCGCGGCGCTTGAGCGCATAGCCGCCTCGCGGCGGCTGGTCGACCGTTTCGTCGCTGAAGAACGCGTCATTTACGGCATCACCACCGGCTTCGGCAAGTTCGCCGAGGTCGTCATCAGCCGCGCGGATGCCCGCAGACTGCAGAAGAACCTCATCATGAGCCATGCCGCCGGCGTCGGCGATCCCCTGCCGGAGGAGGCGGTGCGGGCGGCGATGCTGCTGCGCGTCAACGCCTTGGCCAAGGGTTTCTCCGGCGTCCGGCCCGAGACGCTGCAACTGCTCGTGGCAATGCTGAACGAAGGCGTCACGCCGGTCATCCCGGAGCAGGGCTCGCTCGGCGCGAGCGGCGATCTGGCGCCGCTCGCTCACATGGTCTTGGTGATGCTCGGCCTCGGCGAAGCGACTCACCGCGGGCGGCGGCTGCCCGGGGCGGAGGCCCTGGCCGTGGCCGGCTTGCAGCCGGTCGAGCTCGAGGCGAAGGAAGGCCTCGCCTTGATCAACGGCACCCAGATCATGACCGCCGTTGGCGCGCTGGCGCTGCACGACGCCGAAGTCCTCGCGCGCACCGCTGACGCCGTCGCGGCCCTGACCGTCGACGCCCTGCGTGGCATCGTCACCGCGTTCGACCCGCGCGTCCAGGCTGTGCGGCCCCACCCCGGACAGAAGCTGGTCGCCGAAAACCTGCGGCGCCTGCTCGCCAACAGCACTCTCGCTACGCAGCAGGGCGAACTGCGCGTCCAGGATGCGTATGCCCTGCGCTGCATACCCCAGGTCCACGGCGCCAGCCGCGACGCCATCGGCTATGTCCGCGGTGTCGTCGAGCGCGAGCTCAACTCGGCCACCGACAACCCGCTCATCTTCCCCGATGACGAGGCCGTAATCTCCGGCGGCAACTTCCACGGCCAGCCGGTGGCCCTGGCGATGGACTTCCTCGGCATCGCCGCGTCCGAGCTGGCGAACATCGCCGAGCGGCGCGTCGAGCGGCTGGTCAACCCGGCGCTCTCAGGACTGCCGGCCTTCCTCACCCGCAGCGGCGGCCTCAACTCGGGGCTCATGATTGCCCAGTACACCGCTGCCGCCCTCGTCTCCGAGAACAAAGTGCTCGCCCATCCGGCGAGCGTCGACTCGATCCCGTCTTCCGCCAATCAGGAGGACCACGTCAGCATGGGCACGATCGCGGCCCGCAAGGCGCTTCGGATCGTCGCCAACGCGCGCAACGTCCTCGCCATCGAGCTGCTCTGCGCGGCGCAGGCCCTCGACCTCAGGCCGGAGGCGGCCCAAGGCGCCCGGCTGCGCCCCGGCGACGGCAGCGGAGCTCTCTATCACCGCCTGCGCGAGGTCGTGCCGGCCCTGGACGAGGACCGCATCCTGCACGACGATATCGTCAAGGCCGCCGACCTGATCGCCTCCGGCGCCGCCCTGGCGGCGGTCGAGGCCGCCATCGGCCCGGTCGCGTGAGCTGTCTGCGGCCGGCGCGCCCACCGCATCAGCCAGCCGCAGGGTGAACCGAAGTAGCGTTTCGGATGAGTTCAGGCGCGATGCGGCGGCGGCCTCGACCGCACTCCGCGGCATGAAGGCCCGCCGCCGACCATAGAATTCTTAAGGAGGAACGAGCCATGGCCCGCACAGTGAGAGCGCCCCGCGGGACCGAGATCAGCTGCAAGGGCTGGCAGCAAGAAGCCGCCCTGCGCATGCTGATGAACAACCTCGATCCGGACGTGGCCGAGAAGCCCGACGAGCTGATCGTCTACGGCGGCAGCGGCCGCGCCGCCCGGAGCTGGGAGGCGTTCGATGCCATCGTCCGCGCGCTGCGCTCGCTCGAGAACGACGAGACCCTGCTGATCCAGTCCGGCAAGCCGGTCGGCATCTTCCGCACCCACGAGGAAGCCCCGCGCGTCCTGATCTCCAACTCGATGCTGGTCCCGCACTGGGCGACCTGGGAGCACTTCTGGGAGCTCGAGAAGAAGGGTCTGATCATGTTCGGCCAGATGACGGCCGGCAGTTGGATCTACATCGGCAGCCAGGGCATCGTCCAGGGGACCTACGAGACGCTGGCCGAGTGCGCGCGGCAGCACTTCGGCGGGAGCCTCAAGGGCAAGATCGTCCTCACCGGCGGCCTCGGCGGCATGGGCGGCGCCCAGCCGCTCGCGGTAACGATGAACGAGGGCGTCGTCATCGTCGTCGAAGTTGAGCGCGCCCGCATCGAGAAGCGCCTCAAGACCGGCTATTGCGAGCTGATGACCGAGAGCATCGACGAGGCCATCCGGCTCGCCCTCGAGGCCAAGGAGCAGGGCATCCCGCGGTCGATCGCCCTGCTCGGCAACTGCGCCGACACGCATCCAGAGTTCGTCCGTCGCGGTTTCATCCCCGACGTCGTCACCGACCAGACGTCGGCGCACGATCCGCTCAACGGCTACGTGCCGGGCGGCATGACGTTCGAGGAGGCGCTCGAGCTGCGCCGGCGCGATCCCGCGGAGTACGTCCGCCGTTCGATGGCCAGCATGGCGACGCACGTGCGCGCCATCCTCGAGATGAAGGCCAAGGGCGCCGTCGCCTTCGATTACGGCAACAACCTGCGCCAGCAGGCCTTCCAGGCCGGCGTCAAGGACGCCTTTGCCTACCCCGGCTTCGTCCCGGCGTACATTCGCCCGCTCTTCTGCGAGGGCAAGGGCCCGTTCCGCTGGGCCGCACTGTCCGGGGATCCCGAGGACATCTACCGCACCGACCAGGTCATCCTTGAGAATTTTCCCGAAAACGAGCGGCTCTGCCGCTGGATCCGCATGGCCCAGAAGCAGATCAAGTTCCAGGGCCTGCCGGCCCGGATTTGCTGGCTGGGCTACGGCGAGCGCGACAAGATCGGCCTGATCTTCAACGACCTGGTCAAGAAGGGCGAGATCAAGGCGCCGATCGTCATCGGCCGCGATCACCTCGACGCCGGCTCCGTGGCGTCGCCGTTCCGCGAGACGGAGGGCATGAAGGACGGCAGCGACGCGGTGGCCGACTGGCCGATCCTTAACGCTTTGCTGAACACGGCGGCTGGCGCGAGCTGGGTGTCCGTGCACCACGGGGGCGGCGTCGGCATTGGCTATTCGATCCACGCCGGCATGGTCGTGGTGGCCGACGGCAGCGAGCTCGCCGCCAGAAAGCTGAAGCGCGTCCTCACCACTGACCCTGGCACCGGTGTCATGCGGCACGTGGATGCCGGCTACGACCTCGCGATCAAGACGGCCAAGGAGAAGGGCATCAAGATCCCGATGCTTGAGTAGCCTGACCCGGCCGGGCCGAGCGCCTTCCAGCTGTCCCAAGCCGGCCTCCACTGCTGAACCTTAGGTGGAGGAGGAGGAACGGGGACATGCATGTCTGGAACCTGCGTCGGCCCGGCTTTCGCATTGCCGCGGCGGCGATCGCCCTGGTCGCGCTGCTCGCGGTCGTCCTGCGGATCGATGTCCGCGACATCTACACGGGCACCGTCCTTGTCGAGTTGACCTGGGGATCCGGGGACGGTCAGGTCGGGCTGACGCGGGCGCGCGGCACCGCGCCTACGGGTCCGGCTAGCTTGGCCGTGACCAAGGACCGCATCTACGTGCTGGATGGCGTGAATCAACGCGTTTTGTCTTTCGACAAGGCGGGCCTGCCGAAGGGCAGCTTACCGTTGCCGGCCAAGACGGTCGGCGAGGCGGTCGACATCGCCTGCGACGCCAGGGGGGCGCTCTACGTGCTCGGCAGCCAGGGCGTCTTCCGCGTCGGCCAGGACGGGCCGGTCAAGACTGAGCTCAAGCTGCCCCCCGCCGACGGCGAGGCGACGGCGACCAACCTCTGGCTCGACCGCGAGGGGGCGTTCTATCTGAGGCAGTTGATCATCGAGGATGAGCGCTACGTCCAGCGAGTCGTCCGCTGCCAGGCCGGCGGCGACGGCTCGCAGACGATCAGTCTGGCCGTCCTGGCCAGCGACGGCAACTACGCCGTCGACAGCGAGGCCTTTCTGCCGACCGAAGTCAATGATCTGGCCTTCGGGCCGGACGGCGAGTACTATGTCGAGGGGCGCGTGACCGATCCGTTCGCCCGCGTCTTTTCCGTCTATCGCCGCTCGGGTCGGCTCGTGCGCGAGGTGGTGCTGCGACAAGACAAATACGTCCGCGACTCTTGCCTGATGGGCGTCGACAGCCACGGTGGGTTCGCGGTCGGGATCAACCTGGGCACCAACGAGGGCATTGTCACGAAGGTGCGCCGCGACGGCGTCGTCGTTGCGACTTGGCAGCCCGCACCGGCCACCGTCCGGGCCAATGTTTACGGGCGGATGGACGCCAACGGCGACGTCTACCTGCTGCGCGGGACGGATGAGAAGTGCGCGATCGAGCAGTACCGCTGCCGGCTGGCGTGGGCGATCGCGCCGCGGTGGCGCAGGCGGTAGGCACTCACTCGCGGAACGACTTGCTGGTGACCCCCGTGGTAAGCCCCCTTGGGGTTTAAAGCCTGGCATGGCCAATGGTGGCGATGTCAGGCTTTTGCTCATGTCGACTGACAATTGTTGACGCGAGGAATGAATCATAATATGATTTCAAAAGGAGGTGCGTGATATGGCTCGTCGAGGTGGTGCTAACAATGGACTTCTTAAGCCCGTCACAATTCGGGTTAGCCCAGAAGACTACGCTCTTCTCAAGGAGTATGCAGATGCCAGACAGGTTTCGCTGAATACGGTGGTCTCTGAGGCCATCGCCCAGTACGGGGCGAAGATCCAGCGGAGGCGAGCGATCGAGCGGATGGCGGACCTGCAGCGCCGCATCCGTGAGACCAATGGCGTCGGCATTGACTCGGTGGAGCTGTTGCGCGAACTGAGGGAGGAGCGCGCGGAACACCTTGCTTCTGGGGATGCGGTGACAGCGGAAAAGTCTAGGGGGGAGCGCGGCCTTGAGCGTCTGCGTTGATGCCAGTTTAATCATCAAGTGTCTGGTCTGTGAGACTGATTCCGATGAGGCGCTTGCCTGGTTGAGTGCCCACGAACAAGACGAGCTGCTCGCTCCTGCACTCATCGCAGCCGAAGTGGCCTCAGTCCTTCGCAAGAAGGTGCAGAGAGGCGAGATCAGCGAGGACCAAGCTGAAGAGGCACTCGACATTTTCGCCGCGTTGGACATCAAGCTGGTCTGGGATTATCCGCTCATCCAGCGGGCATTCAGACTGTCTTGTCAACTCGATCGGCCGAACGTGTACGATGCCGTCTACCTTGCTCTCGCCGAACGAGAGCGCTGCGACCTCTGGACAGCGGACCCGCGCTTCATTCACGTTGCCGCCCAGAGCTACCCATTCATCCGCTCGCTGGGCTGACGCAGGAAAACCGCCGCCGACGGAGAACCCAAGACTGAGAGAAGCCGACCGCTTCGTTCGCAGCGAAGCGGTTTTCTAGCATGTTCAGGCAGGCATACTGTGACTAAGGGCCTGCGCGCGAAAGCGAGGTCAAGCTCCATGCCAGCATCGACAGTTCCAGCGAAAAAGGCCGCTGATCTGATCATCACCAACATCGGCGAACTGCTCACGCTCGCCGGCGGACCCGGGCCGCGCACCGGCGCGGCGATGGGCGACGTCGGGGCGATCGCCGACGCCGCGGTGGCGGTGGTCGGCGGCAAGGTCGCGGCCGTCGGGCCGCGGCGCGCCGTGACCGATGAGTGGGCGCTCGCGCCGGGCGGCGAAGAACTGGACGCGCGCGGCGGGCTGGTCCTGCCGGGGTTCGTTGATCCGCACACGCACCTCGTGTTCGCTGGCAGCCGCGAGGACGAGTTTGCCCTGCGGCTACAGGGCGCGACGTATCTGGAGATCCTCAAGGCCGGCGGGGGCATTCTGAACACCGTCAAGCGTACCCGCGCGGCGGGCCAAGAGGAGCTGCTCGCCGGCGCGCGGGAACACCTGATCACGATGGCCCGCCACGGCACGACGACGGTTGAGGCCAAAAGCGGGTACGGTCTGGACCTCGAGAACGAGTTCAAGCAACTGCGGGTCATTGCTGAGTTGAACCGGCGCGGGCCGCTCGACCTGGTGTCGACTTTCCTCGGCGCGCACGCCGTGCCGCCCGAGTTCGCAGGAAAGACCGACGAGTACGTGGAACTTATTATTTCTGTGATTCTGCCTGCGGTAGCGGCCGCGGGCCTGGCCGAATACTGCGATGTCTTCTGCGAAGAGGGAGTCTTCGATGTTGCGCAGAGCCGGCGGATCCTCTTGGCCGCCAAGGCGCTCGGGCTGAAGCTGAAGCTGCACGCCGACGAGATGGTGTCGCTCGGCGGCGCGGAGCTGGCGGCGGAACTCGGTGCCACCTCGGCCGACCACTTGCTCTACGCGTCGGACGAAGGCCTCGCGCGGATGGCGGCGCAGGGCACGGTGGCGGTGCTCCTGCCCGGGACGCCGTACTCGCTCGGCGCGCGCGACTACGCCCGCGCGCGGGAGATGATCGCCCGCGGCGTGCCGGTGGCTCTGGCCACCGACTTCAACCCCGGCACGTCGTACACCGAGTCGATGCCGGCGGTGATGGAGCTCGCTTGCCGGATGATGCGACTCACCCCGGCCGAGGCCATCGTTGCCGCCACCGTCAACGCGGCGCACGCCGTCGGACGCGCGGCGTCAGTCGGGACGCTGGAGAAGGGCAAACAGGCCGATCTGATCATTGCCGCCGCGCCGAACCATCGCTACCTGCCGTACCACTTCGGCGTCAACCCGGTGGTCACGGTGGTCAAGCGGGGGCGCGTCATCGTGCGCGACGGACAATACGAAGGTTGAGGTGGTTGTCTGTGCCCGACGAAGGAAAGAATAAGCAGACAAGACCGGAACCCGGTTCGCCCGAGGCGCGCCGCGAAGCGCTGCTCTGGTGGGTCTGGCTGGCCATCGGCCTGATCTTCGGGGCTGTCACCAAGTACTTCTTGACCCGCAGGTAGGATTGCAGACGGGCGCCGGCGCATGTCTACGGAGCGTGGACCGGCCCGGAGGGGTATGCCTTCGGCGGCCCGGCGACCATGATACTTTGCTGAAAAGGAGTGACACCGTCCGTGAAGTCCGACATCGAAATCGCTCAAGAAGCTAAAATGAAGCCCATCGCTGAGATCGCTGCGATGCTCGGCCTCTCCGAGGACGACATCGAGTTGTACGGGAAGTACAAGGCGAAGATCGCCCCGCACGTCTGGGACCGCATCAAGGACCGGCCCGACGGCAAGCTGATCCTCGTCACCGCCATCACGCCGACGCCGGCCGGCGAGGGTAAGACGACGACCACCGTCGGCCTCGGCCAAGCGATGGCCAAGATCGGCAAGAAGGCTGTCATCGCGCTCCGCGAGCCGTCGCTCGGCCCGAGCTTCGGCGTCAAGGGCGGCGCCGCGGGCGGCGGCTATGCCCAAGTGGTGCCGATGGAGGACATCAACCTCCACTTCACCGGCGACATCCACGCCATCACTACCGCTAACAACCTGCTGGCGGCGATGATCGACAACCACATCTACCAAGGCAACGAGCTCGGCATCGACCCGCAGAGCATCACCTGGAAGCGCTGCATGGACCTCAATGAGCGTGCCCTGCGCAACATCGTTATCGGTCTCCAGGGTCAGGGCGTGCCGCGTGAGGATTCGTTCCAGATCACCGTGGCGTCCGAGGTCATGGCCATCCTCTGCCTGGCCAGCGACCTGATGGATCTCAAGGAGCGCCTCGGCCGCATCATCGTCGGCTACACGTACGATAACAAGCCGGTCACGGCCAAGGACCTCAAGGCCGACGGCTCGATGACGCTGCTGCTCAAGGACGCGATCAAGCCGAACCTCGTCCAGACGCTCGAGAACACGCCGGCGTTCGTCCACGGCGGCCCGTTCGCCAACATTGCCCACGGCTGCAACTCGATCCAGGCCACCAAGTACGGCCTCAAGCTGGCCGACTACCTCATCACGGAGGCTGGTTTTGGCGCCGACCTCGGCGCGGAGAAGTTCTTCGACATCAAGTGCCGCTTCGGCGGGCTGATGCCGAGCGCCGTCGTCATCGTGGCCACCGTGCGCGCCTTGAAGATGCACGGCGGCGTCGCCAAGGACAACCTCAAGGAAGAGAACCTCGATGCGCTTGCCAAGGGCTTCACCAACCTCGAGAAGCACATCGAGAACGTCAGCAAGTATGGCTTGCCGATCGTCGTCGCGATCAATCGCTTCCCGACCGACACTGATGCCGAGTTGAAGCTCCTGGCCGACAAGTGCGCGGCGGCCGGCGCCGAGTTCGCCCTCTCCGAGGTCTGGGCGAAGGGCGGCGAGGGCGGCATCGAGCTGGCGAAGAAAGTTGTTGCCGCCACCGAGAAGTCGTCGAACTTCAAGTTCCTCTACGATGCCAGCCTCGGCATCAAGGAGAAGATCGAGACGATCGCCCGCGAGATCTACGGTGCCGACGGCGTCAACTACACCAAAGAAGCCGAGCGTCAGATCCGCCGCTACACCAAGCTCGGCCTCGACAAGACGCCGATCTGCATGGCCAAGACCCAGTATTCGCTGTCCGACGATCCGACGCTGCTCGGCCGCCCGAGCGGGTTCAAGATTACGGTGCGCGAAGTGCGCGCCTCGGCTGGCGCCGGTTTCCTCGTCGCCATCACCGGTGACATCATGACCATGCCGGGCCTGCCGAAGCATCCGGCGGCCGAAGTGATCGACATCGATGCCAACGGCGTCATCACCGGCCTGTTCTGATCGAGAGGAGACAGTGCATCGCTCCGGCGCGCCCGGATTTCGGGCGCGCCGGACGGGCACTGCGGCCAGCCGTGAGGAGTGGGAGGAACAGTGACGGAACTTACAGAACGCGACCGCGAGATGATGGAAGCAATTCGCCGGCTGAAGCGGGAGAAGGATGTCGTCTTCCTGGCTCATCTCTACCAGCGCCCTGAGATTCAGGAGCTGGCTGACTACGTCGGCGATTCGCTGGCGCTGGCCCAGCAGGCGGCCGCGACCGACGCCAAAGTCATCCTGTTCGCTGGCGTCCACTTTATGGGCGAGTCCGCGGCCATTCTGTCGCCCGACAAGATCGTCGTCCTGCCGGAGCCGAACGCCGGCTGCCCGATGGCCGACATGGTGACGGCGGAGGCGCTACGGGTCAAGAAAGCGGAGCATCCGGGCGTGCCGGTCGTCTGCTATGTGAACTCCTCGGCCGTGGTCAAGGCCGAGAGCGACGTCTGCTGCACCTCGGCCAATGCCGTCAAGGTCGTCGAAGCGCTGGACGCCGACGAGGTGCTGTTCGTGCCGGACAGGAACCTCGGCGCGTACGTGGCTCGCAAGACCAACAAGCGGGTCATCCTTTGGGAGGGCTACTGTCCGACGCACGACCGGATTGCGCCGGAGCAGGTGCGCGCCCTCAAGGACGCCCATCCCGAGGCGCTCGTCGTCGTGCACCCGGAGTGCGTGC
>Ga0315298_1010883_pt1 | contig 10831 bp, 8 predicted proteins | sample WHS_1_MG_FD_203077 | JGI IMG/M metagenome (GOLD analysis project Ga0315298, IMG submission 203077) | Extremophilic microbial mat communities from Washburn Hot Springs, YNP, Wyoming, USA - WHS_1_MG | ecosystem: Environmental > Aquatic > Thermal springs > Hot (42-90C) | place: USA: Wyoming...
GTAGATTGCTTCGTCATTTTATTCCTCGCAATGACAACCTTACAGAGGACTTAAATCTCGTTTATAACAAACCCCTCTCCGCCTTTTTGCTAAAAAGGGGCAGAAGGGATTACAGATGGATCGCACGACCCTTTCCTTTGAGTGGGTACCCCGAACGAACAAACGAACTTCCTTATTTCATTTTGGAGTTTATGCGACGGTGTTTTTGTTTGACGAATCAAACCGCTACAAACTTTTTCTATCCATATTTTCACAAGGATGGGTTTTTCAAATGCATTTTTCGGATTAACCTAATCTGGATTTAGTTGCACTATTGTAAACATAGCGCAGTGTAAATATAAAAAATATCCCCATACAAATAAAAACGAATATATCACCATGCAGTGAATAAAATGTCTTTGTGTTAAGCAAATCAACTTTATAATCTATGAAGGCTGGTACATATAATTTTGTTGAAGTAAGAATTTTACCTGTGGGTGCTATCACAGCTGAAACACCTGTATTGGCTGCCCTTACAACAAATCTATCATTTTCAACAGCCCGGAATACTGCCATTGACAAATGCTGATATGGAGCTGATGTATCTCCAAACCATGCGTCATCTGTAATAGTAACAATTATATTAGCACCATCTCTAACATCATCAGCAGACAATTGTGGAAATATAATCTCGTAACAGATCAAAGTTGCTATCTTAACATTATCAAAAGTGAGTAAATTATTTCTTTTGCCGGCTGTAAAATCACCTATGTTCTCAGTTAGTTTTCTTAAAAAAAAGAAGATATGTTTTAAAGGCAAATACTCTCCAAAAGGAACAAGGTGTCTTTTATCATAACGCCCTTTCACATTTCCATCGGGTGCAAGAAGGAAGGCACTGTTGAAATATCTAATACCATTCTTGGCGTAATCAAAAGCAGGGCTACCAAACAAAAGGTAAATATTATGTGATATAACAAAATTTTCTAATTGCTTTCTATAATTATAGTCTGTTTGAAAGAAAAATGGTGTAGCTGTTTCTGGCCATATTATAAGCTTGGGATGTGCATAATCGTAAGCCTGCTGAGAAAGTGAAAAATAAGAAGACATGGTTTGTTCCTGATAAACAGGATCCCATTTGTGGTTTTGATCTATGTTGCCCTGGATGAGCCCGACCATTATTGTATTAGAAGCATGCGCTATTTTTTCTTGCGTTCTATCAATGATTATATCGCCGTAGATAAGCGTGGATGTGAAAAGGATCAAAATTACAACGGTTTTTATTAATAGAAATGGGTATTTTGTAGTTCTAACACTTTGTTTGTCATACCACCAGATAATAAATTCATATACAAGTACATTAAATAACATGATCAAAAACGAGACACCATACACAGATGTCCACCTTGATATTTGAATTAGAGAAAGGTTTTTATACTGAGAATAACCCAATAATTCCCATGGGAACCCGGAAAAAAGAAATGTTTTTACATATTCAATGATAACCCATAAAACTGGTATAAAAAGCAATTCAGCAGTTGATGAATTATTCCAGAACAGCTTTACAAGCATAGTAAAAGTACCTGAGTACAATGCACTCAGTATAATAGAGAGAAGAATAAGTCCAAAAATACTAACACCTAAACTTATGTTACCGTATTGGTGCATTGCAACAACAACCCAGTACAGTAAGATAATATTTGTTACAAAGCCTGCTATAAATCCATAAAAATAACTTTTTAAAATAGCTCTTCTGCCATTCACTTTTTTTATAGCAAGTAAAAGAGGAACATAAGCAATCCATGCGAGCAAAGAAAATCCATACTTAGGAAAGCTAAACCCTGCCAGTAAACCAGATATCACGGAAAGTAACAGTTCCATGATCATGACCTTTTGTGAGAAGAAACGCTTTTTATCATTTGGAACTCTTTTATTAATGCCTTTTCCTTTCTTTTCATCCTTATAGCCTCTTTTTTATTTTTTGTATGGTCATAACCTAACAAGTGAACATAGCCATGAATGAATAGCTCTATCAACCTCTTTCTCAGTGTCATACCCGCTCTTGATGCCTCTTTTTTAGCCGTATCAACTGAAATAATAATTTCACCTATTACGGTTTTATAATCCTCGGGATCGATCTGTCCTAATTCAAATGAAAGTACATTGGTCGGTTTATCAAGATGTCTAAATCTTATATTAAGTTCTTTGATTGCGAGATCATCAACAAAGACAACCGAAATTTTACTATTATTAGAATCTAAATTGTTCCCAAACCTTTTTAGCTGTTTAGATACAGCTTTCAGAAAGCTACTGTTTTTTTTGTATTGGCAGGATATTTGAATATCCATTTTTTTGAGAATAAGGTATATTAAATGTGAAACCTGGATAATCCACCCTTTTATGAAATATGGCTGAAAGAACTCGCACAAAAGCCTTTTTGATTTCATTGAGATCGCTCAAAGACAGTGTACATTCATCAAGCTGGCCCTCCTCAAATCTTGCATTTACAATCCTTTCAACCATTGCTTTTATTTTAGCTGGTGTTGGATCTGTTAATGTCCTGGATGCAGCTTCAACAGCGTCGGCAAGCATTACAATACCAGCTTCTCTTGTTTGAGGCTTTGGACCTGGATAATGGTACTCCTCTTCATGAATATTATTACCATTTTTTTCTTTTGCTTTCTCATAAAAGTATTTAACCAAACTCGTACCATGGTGCTGCATAATAATATCTATAATTCTCTTTGGTATCTTATGTGCCTTTGCAAGCTCTTTGCCTTCTTTTACATGTGATATAATAATTAAACTACTCATGCTTGGTGACAGCTTATCATGTTTGTTTGCCATGTACTGTTGGTTTTCTATAAAATAATCTGGCATTTTGATCTTACCTATATCATGATAATAGGATGCTACCCTTGCAAGCAGTGGATTTGCATGAATAGACGATGCAGCTGCCTCTGCAAGGGTTGCTGTCATCATACTGTGATTGTAGCTACCAGGTGCTGTCATAAAAAGTTCTTTCAAAAGAGGGTTCTCAAGATTGGCAAGTTCAAGAAGTTTTATATCAGTTGTATAATCAAATATATACTCAAAGACCGGCGTCAATCCTATCACCAATATAGCTGATGTAATCCCATTAAAAAATGCCATGGATATATTTGCTATAAATAAACCTGTTGGCTGGTTTCCCTGAATAAGCATAAATATAGCAACGAGAAACACATCAACTATAGAAACAATTATTCCTCCTTTGATAATGGAGGTTCGTTGTTCACATTTTGCAAGTGTATGCGCACCCAGAACCCCACTTATTATATAGTACAAAACGATGAATACATTATTTGAAACAGTCATGGCTGCACCCAGACCAGCAACGATGCTAAATCCTATAGCTATCTCAGAATTGAGAATAAGTCTTACAAGCATGCCACCAAAGGCAATAGGTGCTGCATAGAAATAAGCCTCCTGAGGAATATTGAATGAAGCAATTTCGCTTATGCTTGTTAACATTGTTGATAGCTTTGCAATCAAAACAGTTAAAATCAAAACAATAGAAAGAAAGATACCGTCCTTGAATGTTATATTGAACTTTCTTATGTTCTTTTGTGAAAATTCCAGTACAGAAAAGATCGCTATAAAAAATATGAAGGCATATAGCAAAACAAATATGTACCAATGCCTTACAACACCACTCTCTGCTATTACCCTTAATTTAGCATAAGCATTCCTGTCTATCCTTTCTCCTTCCCTGACAATTATCTCACCCTTTTTTAGCTCCATCATGCTTGGTTTTATAGATGCCCTTACTTTGCGAAGATTATTCTGTGTTGCTTCTGCATCATACTTTACATCTGACACAACAAAGGTACTGATAAAGTTTGTAATCATTATATGATCTTCAATAGAAAGAAATGGAAAAGCCTCTGACACAAAATTAAAAATAATATTTTTTGCATCTTCTAAATCAATAAAACTGTTCATGTCCCTGATGTATAACTTACCAATACCAGGGGTTATTAAAAGTATACCCGTAGATTGTGCATCCTGAAGCAAAGAGGCTTCATCTACGATTTTATATTTGTCATAGAACTTTTGAATGATGCCAAGCAGTTTGTCTTCGTATGTCTTACTAAAACCCTGTTTATATAAAAAATTGATTGTACTCTGCGACAATGTTGTTCCTGATAGCTTCCTGATTTGTTTGTTTATCATAGAAGTTATTTCAGCTATTCCTTTATGTTCCTGGAGCATAGTTCTACCAATGTTAAATATCAGAATTATGGTGTTGTAGACCCGGGGTCTTATAAATGGGTTGTATCTAAAAATTGGCGGTTGTTGACTTAATATTCTTTCTGCATTCTTTTCTGTTCCTACAATATCCGTAGCTTCTATATCCTGAGGTGCATAAATGGTTTGCCTTGCAATATCACCAATACGATAATTAACAACACCACTTATATTTGTTGTTGGTGAGACTATGAAGCCAAGAATAATACTTACAATGAGCACCACTCCGATCCTTACAGGGTATGTTGACCTTTTTAAACGAGCAAATACTTGCTTAAGTATAGTATATTCTTCTTTTGCTGCTGTTTTCACAGTGGTTAACAAATTCATTTTACGGGTTGGAGTGGTTTCTTTCTGAATGCTTTTTACTTTCTTTCAATTCGTAAGCCTTTATTATATCCTGAATAAGCTTGTGTCTTACAATATCTACCTCTGAAAACCTTATAAATTTTATACCTTCTATACCGGAGAGGATATCTATACTTTCAACAAGCCCTGATTCTTTATCTCTTGGCAAATCAATCTGGGTTATATCCCCTGTAACAACTGCGCGTGAACTGAAACCTATCCTCGTAAGAAACATCTTCATTTGTTCTGAAGTTGTGTTTTGAGCCTCATCAAGTATGATGAATGAATCGTTGAGTGTTCTACCGCGCATAAATGCAAGTGGTGCCACCTCTATCACACCTTTATAAATCAGATCATTGGCTCTATCCTGATCAAGCATATCATACAGAGCATCATACAAAGGTCTGAGATAAGGTGATACCTTTTCATAAATATCACCAGGCAAAAATCCTAACCTTTCACCCGCTTCTATCGCAGGCCTTGTGAGTATGATTCTGTCTACTTCTTTTCGTATAAGCATTATAAGAGCCATTGCCATTGCAAGATATGTTTTACCTGTACCAGCAGGTCCAATGGCTATAACGATATCATATTTTTTTATTGCCTCAAGATAGAGTTTTTGATTTAGACTCTTTGGTATGATCTTTCTTTTCTTTAAATTTATAAAGGAATCATCAAGGAATATAGTCGTAAGATCAACCGTTTGATCTTCTTTAAGGATATCAATGGCGTTCAAAACATCCCTTGGACCAACTGCATAACCTCTATCAACAACGGTATAGAGTTCTGTGAGAAGCTTGTTTACAAACTCTATTGATTCTGTGTCACCGTTGAAATTCAACACATTGCCTCTAACATTCAGTTTCAGACCAAGATTGTTCTCTATAACCTTAAGATTTTCGTTGTTTACACCGAACAATATCCTGGCAAGCTCATTTGATTCAAATACCTTGGTTGCCTCTTTTATCTCCATATTTTACTTATTAACCTATTTTGCTACATATTTAGGTGCAATTAATATATAAGTATCATCCTGCACACTATAATAGTATTCATTGCCATATGGAAATGTCAAATCTTTACCATCCAATATATGTTTGTCAACTAAACTTTTAAGCTTTGCAGGATAATTACCATTTTCAAGTTTATAAATCTCTAAAGCATTAGCCAGTTTTATTTGTTGATAATGACCTATATATTTCAATAAGTTACTATATGTTATTTCGCCTTTTGCAGTATAATAATTATTAAATGGATTTATTCTGGAGTAATAAAAAATCATTATAATTATAGCCATATTGATTAAAAATATCATTAATGCCCTTATACCAGAAACAAGCCTCTCTATCACTGTTGATCTTTTAGAGATGAACTGCCTTTGTACAGGCGATAATGGAACTACCTTTCCAATGTTTATGAGTTTTCCAAGCTCAAGGATTACCTCATTTTTGTTTAACAAACTTGCATAATAAATGTCTTTAAATGTTCTTCTGCCATCAACAAGCTCTAATACAGTATCCTCAGACGAGCTGTATGTGCCTTCTGGTGGTTTCTTTTCTTCTTCCTGATCTGGTACTATAGGTGTTGTAGTCCTTTCTATAACAAAATCTTCTTCTGGATTTACCCTTTTTTTATCATAGCCTGTTTCTGCAGGGCTATTTTCTTCATGTTTTGAAACTACTACCTTTTTAAATATTTGCTCATCGTCATACTTCCAGACACCATGGCTCACTTCATCTAAGATCCTTGAAGATTCCATTAAAACAAATTCTGTGTTCATAGGTGTAAAAAGTTCTTTATTATAGTTCAAAGGCTTTTGTTCAAATTCATAGGTTCCTGCCTTCATACCGTACATAATGTGCAATGACTCATAAGTTATTGCTACTGCTAATCTTTTAATTGCGGATGCTGATACTGAAAACCTTTTGGGTATATCTGCCTCTGTTATATTTCCTTTTTTAATCTCGTTGATCAGTATTTTGTACTGACCTGTATCAAGCAAACCTGCTTTTTGGAGCCTTTCTGCCATGTAGAGCGCAGGCATTCTCATCATTGGAATAGCCCTTATTATCATTCCGTTCTCTATAAAAATTTCAAACGCATCCTTTTTATTTTGTCCTTTTATATGCAATACGCCTGTGACTTGTTGAGAAGTAACCATCTGGATGATGGATATAACATCAAATGTACCTATAGATCCCTTTAGTACCATTTTGGTTCCACCTTAAAAGCTAATATAACATTGAGCACATATATCATGATAATTGTAAGCACTATACCAATCTTTATCATATTAAGATACGGATTAAATGTCGGAAAGATAGAAGGTATCAACCCGAACGATGTTACATACTCAATTATTAAATAAAATATAATTGATAATATAATTATACCCCGTATGGTCTGCCCCCTTATAATATAACCGCTTCCTGGTACCAATAAAGACAGAGCTATATTTAGAATGCGTAATTTCTTCTTCCATTTCCAAACCCGGCGTGTTATCTCTGCTTTTCTTTCATTCTCTTTTATATCATTTTTTACATAAAACTTATAACAATCGCCACAAAGTTGTTCTCTGTATTCATCTTCTCTATTCAAGGGTTTATACAATTTACCACATGTCTTACACCTAAAAGATGTTTTTACAAACCTTGATAATAATCCTATCACCATAAACGAAAGTAAAAGCCACAATCCCAAATAAGGTAATTGCCCGGCAGGAGGCCACTTTATCAGCGTGTTTACTATTGTATCTGATAATGCAAGAGCAGTAGGACTATGGATGGTTGTTAAAAACATATTATACGCAAGAGCTGCAGGTTCTGGAAGTGCATCTACAAATATTCTGTTTATATTAGATTTTTGATATATAGATGCATAATATCCAAACATGGTTGGATTTATATTTTTTGCAATATCAAGTTCCTCTGTTCCATCTATGTTCCCCTGTATTATGTACAATTGCCCAAGGTTATATCTTGCCGGGAAAAAATCAGGGGCTGCTGAGATAGCTTTTTTATAATTGTTTTCTGCACCATTAACATTTCCTGTTGCATATTCAAGATTTCCCATATCACATATAACCTCTGGTAGATTACCATAGCCATTGTCTGTAAGTCTCCTATAATAAAATGATGCCTTCTGATAATCTCCTATTCTTTTATAATAAACACCAAGATAAAGATTGCTGTACAGATCCGCCGGGTATTTATCTGCGTATACCTTAAGGTCGTTTATATCATTAGAGGAAACATTTCCATAATAAATATTCATCATACCTGTAAATGGTTGTTCTGCTGGTTTCAGGATAGTAGCAACAATTAAAAGGGATATGAAGGTAAGCATTCCAACAAATATTATAAAACCAATACTAACAAGACGCTCTGTTAATTTCTGATATGCAAATGTAATTCCAAACCATAAGATCAATAACCATAAAAACCCGATTCCAGAAAGCACTGGCAATAGCATAACGACAATTAAAAACAGAATAACAGCATATCCAGGGATATATTCAGGAAGATATGTTCTTAAGGATGCATAAATTTGAGGATAATACCTTGCTATCATAAGTATAGAAAAGATAAAAAGTACAATCACTATTGATATGGCAATATTGATAAGTCTATTTGATGCAAACCTGAGGATATTGTACGGGTCACGAAAGAATGAGTTAATACCCATAGACAGCTCCACCAATGGCTTTTCATTAACAGCCTTTTTATTTGTAAGTGCATAATAAGAAAGTTCAAAATATGGTTCTGATAAAGAAGGTGATAACATTCTTGCATAATAAAGAAGCTGGGGCTCGTGGTTGCTCTGGTATTCGTTAAGTAATGTATAACTGTAAGGATACAGATTCATAAAGCCATTGTCCAGTTTTAATTCATTTATCCTTTTAACTGCTATTCCTGTACCATCTATTGTATTAACCTTCTCAGACCAGATGTGATACAGGGTCTGCGAGAAGGTAGATAATGTAATGGTTATACTACTTGAAGAAGGATTAATATCTGTTGTAGCAGTAATTGCAGGATATTTTTTTAATTCAATAGATACCGGTGCCTTCATAGAGCAAAATGCCTCACGCATGTAAAGGATGTTACTAATAATGGCAAGAATGGTTAGGGTAAAAATTGTGTATTTATTAAACATATTTTAAAACTGTATAACATTTATACTGTTTTTAAGTCAATATCACTTACAAAGTATGCATATCAATAAAAAGGATGATGCTATTTGTTTTTAAAAAACAGAAGCCCTGTCCATCTTCATTATCACAAAAATGCAACAGGGAGGTTTGTTCATTTTCAAAAGGCGCTATTATCATCCCTACCCCCCTGTTTTTAAATATATTCTGGTCAAATATTAATAACATCATGGGTAATTGTAATAATTTAAAAATGCAGGATGAACATGTTAAGCTGTTTTTAGCACATACGCTTGACAAACACCCTGCACTGACATATCAAGCTGTGTAAATACACTTACAAAGGAGGTAAACATATATGAAAAAGTTAGTGCTATTAGCGTTAGTACTTGCTTTTACCGCCGGTATGACAGGCTGTCACAAAGAAGAAGCAACTGAGCAAGCAGCCCCTGCACAAGCAACAACAGCAGCTCCAGCATCTCCGACAACAGCAGCCCCAGCGTCACCGACAACAGCAGCCCCAGCATCACCAACAACAGAAGCCCCTGCTAAATAAGCTAAGCACTGGGTTCCACAAAGAGGGAGCTTTACTCCCTCTTTTTTTTATCCTAAAATCTTCGGAAGCAGGTCTTTATCGTTCAGCATACGATTTAGTATTGTGTAAAGGCTGATAGATGGATCAGAGAGTTCCTTTTTGTACTTCATACCCTTCTCATTGAGGACACCTTCTAATCTAATGCTTATATGTTCAAGTATAAGCTGTTTTAAGCCATGCAACCTTTTTCTCAAATAAAATGCATCTTCTTTGTGGGTATTAATGAATTCAATATGTTTTAATATAGTCTGGAATAATTCTAATGTACCTGTACCATCCAGTCCGTTGGTTAATAAGACTGGCACCTGCCATGCATCCTCTGTGGTTTGAGATGTTTCTATAAGAAGCTTGATTGCATTTACCATCTGAGTTGAACCCTGCCTGTCAGACTTATTAACAACAAATATATTTGCTATCTCCATAAGCCCTGCCTTCATAGCCTGCACAAAATCCCCTGATTCAGGCACAAGCACAACAAGAACTGTATCTGCTATATTCATTATATCAAGTTCAGTCTGTCCCACTCCAACTGTTTCAAGGATAACAAATTTGTAACCAGCTACTTGCATAAGGTGGGATGCATCCCTTGTGATCCTTGATATGCCTCCATGTGCTCCGCGCGAACCTAAACTTCTTATGAAAACCTGATCGTCAAGAAAGTGGTGCTGCATCCTTATTCTATCACCAAGTATTGCACCACCTGTAAAAGGACTTGATGGATCTGTAGCGAGCACACCAACCTTTTCTCCGGTATTTCTAATATGCCTTATAAGCCAATCAATAAGAGAACTCTTACCAGCACCAGGTGGACCGGTAACACCGATTTTAATAGATCTGTCTTTGTGCTCAAGAAGGCTATCAATGGAGAGCATATCAATTTCGCCTTCCTCAAGCAAAGTAATTGCTCTTGCCAGGGCAGGTGTATCACCCTGTTTTATTTTGTTTATTAAATCAATTATTCTCTTTTCTATTGCCATATACCCTTACCCTGTCACCAACCTTAACATCAAGTTTTTCACAGGCACTATCCTTGTTTAAGGCAATTTCAAGTACATTAAAGCTATTAATTATAGCACAAGGCAGATTATCCTTGCATTGCTCATATGTCTCACTTATACCCTTTATCTTTACTCCCTTAACAGATATGGTTATAGACCTATCTTCTATATCGTATTGTTTCAATAATATTTCAACAGGGATATTTGTTATAAGATTGCCAAAGTGATCTATATATACAACCTCACCTGTTATAACATTTGCCTTAATGATCGGCTTTGGTATTTCAATCTTTTCTGGATTATCTATCCTTTTACCTATTATAGATCTATCCCATTTTAAAGATAACTTTGCTGATGCTGGAGCAAAAACATCCCTTCCATGAAAGGTTTTAGAGATACCGTGTATCATCTTTATCTCATAACATTCAAAAGCCTGATCAGCAAGGATATAGCTGAAAACACCATTGTCAGGTC
>Ga0315298_1010884_pt1 | contig 10830 bp, 8 predicted proteins | sample WHS_1_MG_FD_203077 | JGI IMG/M metagenome (GOLD analysis project Ga0315298, IMG submission 203077) | Extremophilic microbial mat communities from Washburn Hot Springs, YNP, Wyoming, USA - WHS_1_MG | ecosystem: Environmental > Aquatic > Thermal springs > Hot (42-90C) | place: USA: Wyoming...
GCAATTGGCATGAGGATACCACCGAAGATAATCCAGGGAGCATAAATGTAGTGGCACAAACTTTTTTTACGAATGTAATATATTCTCTAGTAAGCACTTACAAAAATCAACTGTCAAACTCGGGACTTAAAGCAATCCGATTCTAAAAAATTTCGCAGCTTTGATAAATTTTTTTATTAGTGTTTTGCTTCTCATTATTCGAAACTCAATATATGTGGTTTTGGGTTCCCAAACTAAACCCTTAGTTTAGAAATTTTTCTGCTACCCTATCTGAACACTATGACTCAAAAATTCCGCAACCCTCAAAAATTACACTATATAAAAATCACCTCCATTAACCTTTTATTTATAATGTTTTAAAAATTTGTCATGTATGTATATAATGTCAGTTCGTCAATTATATAACTTCACAAAACATTTGACAGATATGTGAAAAAAGTAGAACTTAATCGTGTCGACAAGCGCCACTTTAATAAAACGAGCCATTCATATAATACAAAATTGCCATGGAAAAAAGTCTGAACAACTCTATAGAAGAATTAGAGAAACTAACAGCTCGCGGTGATCTCTTCATAAATGAAAACGGCAAAGTCCGCTGTTATGCATGTGCACACAGATGCTTATTAGCCGAAGGAAAACATGGAGTCTGTAAAGTTCGTTTTAACTTTTCAGGCGAATTACGGGTCCCATTTGGCTATGTAGTCGGTTGCTATTGTGATCCTATCGAAAAAAAACCGTTTTACCACTTTTTGCCAGGGACTTCTGCTTTAACATTCGGAATGGCAGGATGCAACTTCCATTGTCCATTCTGCCAAAATTGGATCACCAGCCAGGCACTTAAGGACAAAAACTCGGAAGTCATTTTTGAAAAAGTCACTCCAGAACAGCTTATACGCTTTGCAAAAAAAACAGGATGTAAGAGTATAGTTTCCAGTTATAATGAACCATTAATCACGGCTGAATGGGCCAAGACTATCTTCCAGTTGGCAACAACTGAGGGCTTAAAATGCGCGATTGTATCAAACGGCTATGGAACACCCGAAGTAATTTCTTATCTTAAACCTTACTTAAATGCTGTCAAAATAGATCTAAAAACCTTTGACGATAAGAAATACAGAAAACTAGGCGGCGTTTTAAATCACGTTACCTCAACAATAAGCACTGTATTTAAAGAAAATATTTGGCTGGAAATCGTGACTTTAATAATCCCAGGATTTAATGATGATCAAACTGAACTACGCGAGATGGCAAGATTCATAGCCTCACTATCCAAAAAAATCCCCTGGCACCTTACTGCTTTCCATCCAGATTACCTCATGCTGGATAATCGCAGAACACGACCCAGTGATCTAATCCGTGCAGTTCATATAGCTATGGATGAGGGCCTGGAATTTGTATATACAGGCAATCTACCGGGCCAAACCCAGGACTTCGAAAACACACAATGCCCGCGATGTAAAACTACCTTAATAAAAAGACTGGGATTCCATGCTATCAAAATGAATCTCTCCGAAGAAGGAACCTGCCAGGTCTGTAATGAGAAAATACCAGGAGTTTGGAAATAATATTTTTCACCAGCATTGTTATGATAACAGAATTTAAAAAAATACGTAGACCAGCCGTTTCAGGCATGTTTTACCCAAACTCTCCTGATGAATTAAGAAATTTAATCAGAGAGTTCATCGCCGGAGTCAAAATTAAAATTGACAGGAGCCCTAAAGCTCTCATCGCTCCACACGCAGGATATCAGTATTCTGGACCTGTTGCGGCATCGGCTTTTGCTTCTCTAAAAGCTCAAGCCGATTCAATTAAAAATATCATCATTATCGGGCCATCCCATCGAATGCCATTTGACGGAATCGCTGCCCCTGAGTGCGATGGATTCGAAACTCCACTTGGCGTCGTTCCGGTAAATCAATCATTGATTCAAAAAGCATTGAGACTGCCTTGCGTAAAAGCTTCAGATTTAGCACACTCAGATGAACATTGTTTGGAGGTCGAACTCCCATTTTTACAGGAAATATTGCCACAATTTACTATCGCACCGTTCACAGTTGGAGATGCATCAGATCAAGACGTAGCTGACTTGCTTGAATTACTCTGGGATGGCGATGATACTAGAATCGTTGTAAGCTCAGACTTAAGTCACTACCTGAATTATTCTTCAGCCAAACAGATCGATGAAATTACGGCTAACTCTATCTTAAACCTGGATCACGAAAGTATTGATTATGACCAAGCCTGTGGTTGTATTCCCGTTAGAGGGCTCATTATAGCAGCAAAAAAACATAACCTTAAAGCTGAATTAATCGACCTGCGCAACTCCGGTGATACTTCCGCCAATAAAGGCAAAGTCGTCGGTTACGGTGCTTTCTTGTTTAAATAGCTTTAAAATCACTAAAAATATTAGCGTTACTTCAATGCTTTTGACACGGTAATCGGTTGAATAACTTGCCGGACACACACGCTCACATGCTCTCCCCGCGCCCGGTTCCCACATCATCTAGATAATGTTCGCATGAAATCATTTAGGTTTGAACACTCTATTCACCACTCGGACATTCCGACTGCTAAACCTAACCAGTCCTTCAAAAGTAAACCACCTGCAAAAATCAAACGGCCGAAACATAGGGATTTGTGTCCTGGAACATCCCAACCAGTCTCATAGTATAATCTGTCCACTACACAATTGCGCCATCGACCACATTCACTAACAGCCGTATTCGGCTTAACTAATCAATAATTTCCTGGTCGAATTTTATCGATCCAGCAATGACAATTAAAGAACTTAGAAGTTAATAGCCTGCCAATACTACGATGTGTTTTATTATATCCGTAACTTACCATCTAATTATCAGGTTCTCTTCATAATAAACAATCGCCCATACAACGTCCATTCCGGTTAATAGCTGTAACTTTGTAAACAATAGACTCAAATAAAGATTTTAAAAAAGGTGTTTGACACTTTTGCCTGGAAGGTTATTAAATTAAGTATGTTAATAAATTGTTTAGCCGCGTTAATAGTTTTATCTTTTTGGATTGCTTCGGATATTACAGCTCAAAACCTAACTTCGGGGCAAGCGAATCTTGCACTTATAGCAAGACCTTCAACGTCGTTTGTCAGCGGACACGAGACTGTAAGCGCAATTAATGACGGTTTTACACCTGCGCATTCGGATGATAAAAGTCACGGTGCTTACGGTAACTGGCCCAGAACCGGTACTCAATGGGTTCAATATGAATGGGATAAACCAATCTCAACTGATAAAATTGAGGTTTATTGGTTTGACGATTCCCGTGGGGTCAGGTTGCCGAAAAGTTATCGCATACTATATTGGGATGGCAATCAATTTGTGCTTGTGCCAAACGCAAAAGGACTTGGAACAGAAAAAAATAAATTTAATGTAACCACATTCAGTGAAATAACCACGACAAAAATCCGTCTTGAGTTAGACAGTCAGGAGACTTTCTCAACAGGGATTCTTGAATGGAGGGTAATCGATTCCGGTAAATCTCCAAACTTTCCTCCCCGCGTTATTGCAGGACCGGAGCGAGCCGTTATTGTCAACGGTAGGACATTTCTTGATGCTTTTGTGCTAGATGATTGCAAGCCAAATGGTAATGTTTCAGTTCGCTGGTCAAAGCTTGGGGGTAAAGGAAAAGTTATTTTTGAAAATTCAAGTACCACCTCTACAACGGCTCGTTTCAGCAAACCCGGAGAGTACCTGTTAGAACTTGAAGCTGATGATGGAGACATTAAAAATTCTGACACACTTACAGTTCATGTGTTAAACAAACCGCCAAAAGAATCTTTATCGTGGGTTGAACCGACAACATATAAGATTACAAATCCGTTCTGGGCAAACAGAATTAAAAAAGTAATCATCAATTGGATACCCCATTGCATAGCAAAAATTGATGATCCAATGCTTCCTGAAGGCGGGATTGAAAATTTTGTAGAGGCAGCCAAAAAACTTGCGGGTGATTCAAAAGCTAAACATAACGGACCAGTCTTTGCCAATGCCTGGGTATACAATACCTTAGAATCTATGTGCCTGGCATTGATGGTTGACCCACAGGGCGACCAGGAAGTCATCAATGCACAAAAAATGATAAAAGCTAAAATCGAAGAATGGATTCCAAAAATCCTCGGGGCTCAGGAAAAAGATGGCTACATTCATACTCAGATTACTATCTCGGGCAGACAACGACTTTCTAATAAACACGACCACGAAGGGTATCAGGCAGGCTATTTTATTGAAGCCGCACTTGCACATTATTGGATGAGCGGAGGAAAGGATTTAAGACTTTTAAACGCAGCCAAAAGATTAGCTGATTGGTGGTATCAAACTGTTGGCCCATCACCGAAACTGCAGTGGTATGACGGACACGAGGAGATAGAACAAGCTCTCGTTAGATTAGGACGAGTGATTAATCAAATAGAAGGTCAAGGCAAGGGAAATAAATACATAGAACTAGCAAAATTTATGTTGGATTGCCGTGGAAATGGTGACGAATATGACCAGTCACACTTGCCTGTCATCAAGCAATACGAAGCGGTCGGTCACGCAGTTCGAGCCGCATATTGTTATTCGGGAATGACGGACATTGCAATTGAATCAAGAGATGTTGATTATCTAAGCGCTGTAAGTTCACTCTGGTTTAATCTCGTCAACAGAAAATATTACATAACCGGTGGAATCGGTAGCGGAGAAACTTCGGAAGGTTTCGGCAAAAACTTCTCACTTCCAAATAACTCTTACTGCGAATCATGCGCAAATTGTGGTGAATTGTTCTTTCAGCATAAAATGAATCTACTCTGGAAAGATGCAAAATATGCTGACTTGTATGAAGAGACTCTTTACAACGCCGTCTTAGGCGGACTTGACATCGAAGCGCAAAACTTTACATACACAAATCCACTCGATTCTGCCGATAAAAGATACAAGTGGCACGGTTGTCCCTGCTGTGTCGGCAATATTCCAAGAACATTGTTAATGTTACCAGGTTGGACCTATGCTGTTGGAAATGATTCAATATATATCAACCTATTCACGGGTATTGATGCGGAAATTAAAAGACCAAATGGGAATATTATTGGTTTATCTCAGACCACGGACTATCCCTGGAGTGGTAAAGTTTCTATTCATGTCAAACCGGAAAAACAAGAAAGGTTTACAATTTATATACGCAATCCAGACAGACAAACCAGCCTTCTCTACACGAATATTCCGGAATGTTGTGGATTACTCTGGCTAACAGTTAATGGTGAAAAAATTAAAACAAAAAGTATTAATGGCTATATTCCATTGAATCGCTTGTGGAATGCTAACGATAGGATTGAATTTGAAATACCTTTGCCAATACAACGAGTTAAGTGCGACTCTCGCGTCAAAGCTAACATAGGCAGGGTAGCTATAAAACGTGGACCAATAATTTATAACTTTGAAAGCGTGGACCAAAATCTTGAAAAGATATTGAAACCAGACACAAACCTTACACAAGAGTTTCGAAAAGATCTTCTGGATGGCATTGTCGTTGTCAAAGGTGTCTGGGATGACGGCACGGCATTGTTAGGCATTCCAAACTATGCACGTCTGAATAGAGGAGGCAGATCTATTGTCTGGATAAAAGATGGCTCTCGATAAATATCTATTTCATAAACGTTAAAATTAATTCCATGCCTGTGCTTATTTAATTTTTAATCGGCGCTACTTTATGTTTTTATGAAGAGAGTATCTGAGTTTTCAGTGACACTAATGGACCGTAAAGATCTCTGTCAGTTTTTAGACACACACTTAAAAATCCCTCCAGTTTTATTGTTCAATACTCAATTCAAACTGTTCCAATTGATTTTCCTCGGTAGTCCAGTTTATAAAGCCGTGTTTTAAGCTGAGCAAAACGAACTAACAAGATTTAAATTGAGCTGCTAGCTTTTTGTAGAAAGGAAGACTGATGATGTATTATTTTCTCGCAGGGCTTTTGAACTTACAATAATTCAAATATATTGCAGAATTGATTTGATTGATAATTCATCCACTTATACTTTCATGGTTGGGAATGCAAATTGCATTTGATAAGAACCTAAACGAACAACAACTGGCAGCTGTTACCGCACCAGCAGGTCCTGCGCTAGTGATTGCTGGTGCTGGCTCTGGCAAAACACGCACACTGACATACAGAGCTGCATATTTAATTTCTCAAGGAATACCACCTGATAGGATCTTATTACTGACATTTACAAATAAAGCTGCAAAAGAAATGTTGCAGAGAACCGGCGCTCTAACCAATCTGTCGCTAAGCGAGCTATGGGGAGGAACTTTTCATTCGATTGGAAACAGATTCCTGAGAAAACATTCTGGACTGGTCGGCTATCCTAATAATTTTACCATAATAGATCGTGAAGACTCAAAAGCTCTTATTGAAAAATGTATTAGCGAGGTCTTCGGCTCCGATAAAGTAAAAATTAAAAAATTTCCTAAACCAGAGGTATTAATAGAGATTTTTTCTTTAGCATCAGGGAAGGTTATTAGTATAAAACAACTCTTAGATGAAACATACGATTGGTTGCGTGAATTTACAGAAGAAATTGAGTCTGTCCAAAATGTGTACTCCACAAAAAAACGAGAATCAAGTTTGGTCGACTTTGAAGATTTATTGGTTCTCTGGAAAAAAGCGTTAGTCGAAAATCCGGATTTGTTGCAATACTATCAATCAAAATTTAATGCCATACTGGTTGACGAATACCAGGATACTAATAAGCTCCAGGCGGAACTGGTTGATTTACTTGCACGCGTTCATCAAAATTTAATGGTGGTTGGCGACGACGCCCAAAGCATATACTCATGGCGCGGAGCATCCGTAACAAACATAATTGAGTTTCCCCGCCGTTATCCCAACGCACGAATCTATAAAATAGAGACCAATTACAGAAGCACACAGGAGATACTCAGGATAGCAAATGCTACTGTTCATAAAGCATCCTACTACCCAAAAATTCTTTCAGCAGTACGTGAAGAAAAAAACAAACCCTACATTATTGCATGTAAAAACGCACAAATTCAAGCAGTCGTCGTGGCAAAACAAATACTAACCCTTATCGATCAAGGAGTCGACCCATCAAAGATCGCTGTCCTCTATAGAGCACATTTTCATACTCTCGAACTTCAAATGGAGCTCATTTCCCAAAAAATACCATTTCAAATCACAAGTGGAATTAGATTCTTTGAGCAAGCCCACATAAAAGATGTCGTTGCATATCTAAAACTGGCTGTTAACCCTAGAGATGAAACTGCCTTTAGGCGTTTGCTTCTCGCCCTGCCGGGTATAGGTAATAAAACAGTTAACAAATTGTGGAAAGACTACCTTGTCGAAATCAGTAAAAACCCTACTCCAAACGCTGCTAATGCTCTCAGAGCTATAACAACAAATGTCCCTGGTAAAACTGCCCTTTCCTGGCCTGACTTCATTACTAGAATAGAATCAGTCGATGCCCAAAAACACAGTCTATCACCAGCATCTGCAATCGAAAACATCCTCCAGCTTGGTTATAAAGAATATCTCCTATTGACTTATAATAATCCATATTCACGTATAGACGACCTTAAACACCTTCAGAGCTATGCCGAAAGTTTCGCAGACATCTTTTCTTTTCTGGATCAAATGTCCTTGTTGTCAAATATAGAAAGTGAAACGAACGATTTAGAAGATAAGCCCGGACATGTCAAACTTTCAACAATCCACCAGGCTAAAGGACTTGAGTTCGATGCTGTTTTCATCATTATGCTGAATGAAGGGCTTTTCCCTTCTGTGCGAGCAATTGAATCCGGATGTATAGATGAAGAGTATAGACTTTTTTATGTAGCCATAACAAGAGCACGAGATTATCTTTTTATGTTATATCCGATGAGCAGATATATAGGTTCGGATGGAAACTTTTCAAGGTTAGAACCTTCCAGGCTGTTATTTGAAATACCTAAGGAATTATGTAACACAATGTATATTTCAAATGTTGATTAATCCCAGGCTTCGCAAAAATTTGCTCGATATAATTCCCGAGTTTGACAGTTTTTGTGCATTCGCTTGAACTACGTTCAACCCACGTGACCGTATGTACCCCTTGCCTACAGACTTCTTTTCAAGTCGCTCGGTTCTTTCTCTCAGGAGCTTCGTCAAATGAGCCTCACATAAGTATGCCAGAAAACACAGTACCAGATGCCCTATAATCCTTTTATCATTCCAATGAAAAATAGGTCGCACTTTAAGCGTCCCTTTTCAGTTCACCAAATTCAAGGTGCTTGCTTATTGCTTCGTATAGTTTCTCAAGTTTGTTTTCTTCCACTCTCCCCCAACTACATTGATGTCCGTTGTTTTACCTTACCATTTTCCCTGTAGGCCTCGACCAGGTGGTAATATGAATGGAATGACAATCACGATTTCATGTGGGTTTCAGAGACATCGATCCCATTTAACTGTCAAATTCGGGACACTTCGATTGTTAACACCCTAAACGTCCCACTGTGTGAGCCATCCGTAACAAAGACTGACACGCGACTTTGCCTTGCTTGTCCATAGCGGGAAATTCCGAGCTATAAACACGAAGTAAGCTGTGACGTAAACCACAGCGAACGCAGCGAAGATCTTGACGGTCATTTTCTAAACGCTCTCACGGCCATTAGCAGGTTCGTATATCATTCCAGTCCTTCACGGCATAGTTCCACAGCTTGCCCGGATCATAATCAGGAAGCAGCGCCTTGTACTCGTAGTCAACAGCCAGGGTCGAGCGGCAGGCGCGGGTCTGTTTAGCTCCAGCGCGGCTTTAGCGGCGCAAAAGTCTTCATCACCATTTGGCGGGACAACAGTTGGATTGGTCACTCTTGCGAGTCCACGTAGTGCAGCCATGCCTCACGCAAGTATTGCTCGAAGGATTCTGCCAGCACTTCAGGTTGTTCGGGTGTGGCGTCCTCGATGTCCGCCAAATAAACGCGCGCGTCCGAGGCATCTCGGCGCACGAGCACTTCCGAACCGTTGCCCCAAACGCCGATTTGGGTAAAGGCCTCGTTCTCCTTGAATGGCTGGGCCGCGAGACTGCGGTCCAGAACCTTCAAGAACTTGTCGGGAGCTATCATCTCATAGCGCCGAAGATAAGCTGCAATCGAAGGGTGAATCGGACCGGCGATTTGCACACTTGGATTCTCTGCAACATGCCCCCAGGCTTTCAGAACTTCTTGCGGACTCACGGACGCAAGTTTCTTTGGATCTGTGGCCATCGTTTCTGGCACGGCTGGTTCGCGGTCAATTCGTGCAACGACCTTGCGAATGATGAAATTGCCGAGCACCGCGACGAAAATCAGCAGCAGCAGATACTCCATGCGCTACTCCATTCCTGAGCCGTAGATGTATCCAATACCAGATTCCTGCCCCTGAACGAGCGCCTCAATAAGCATGACAGGGTCGGACGGTATCGGGCCGTCCTGCCAACCGCTTCCTTTCACGCTCGCGGAGACGTCAACCGACCAGTCGTAGCAGGGACGTTTTCCTTCGATGTAGAGCGCCAGTTCGTTTGCTGCCTGGCGCACCAGCAACGTGGACTCTCGGTATCGGTCGAGGGCTTCGAGACGGAGCATCCTAGCGTGTTCTGCTTCGTGGGCTGCGCGCGTAGGCACCCACTTCATGTTCCAATGGCCACGAGCAGCCCATCTGAATGGCAGTGGATACCGAGCAATCTGACCGCCGGGGTGTCCCTTAATTGGGTTGATGTGATGGACGAATCCGCCTTCGAGATTGTTGACGCGCCGGAATGCCCGCGTTGCTCCACCTTCAAGCGCTCTACGAGAAGAGTGCTTTGCAACGTGCCTCAGACTTGCCCTGCCCGCTGTCACCGTGATTTCGACAACCCTCTCCGTCCATTCCCCTGCAATGTCTGCGCCGCTTTCTGGGTCAACACCGAAATCGAACTCGCCGAACAGCATCCAATTGATTCCATTCCGTTCTTGGTATGTCAGACCAAACGCCAAACTGTCGCTAACACCTGCTGCGAAGTTGGCATTGTCCTGCAATCAGTCCAGCCCAAGCGGATCAACACCGTAGATTGGGTGGTTGAGTCCAATGACGTAGAGTTCCTTTCCCCCAAGCTCCCCGATGGTGTCTCTACTGAGCCACCGGCCCGTGGTCGGGCTGTAGACCCGGTATTCATACAGCACCAGGTCGGTGGTGGGATCGGTGCGCTTGGTGCTGAAGCGGAAGGGATTCAGGTTAGCAGCAGGACCGGTCAAGCGGATGGGTTCACCAAACGGACCATACTCATACCGGGCGGTTTCGGTGCCAGTGGTGGCGCTGACAAGAGCAACTACGTTCCCGTTTCCGTCGTATGCCGCAAAATGCGTGCCGGCAGCAGCACCAGAGGCAGCGTGCAACGTGACCCAAAGCAAGCTACCTACACCACCGGCGCACTCCATCGTGCCGCTCAGGTCCAGGCCCCAAACGTAGCCGCGTACCGGGGTATTGTTCGTTGCGTTTAGCTCTACAATGTGCCGACCAAATAACATTGGGTCACTCACAAATTTCAAGTTCTCTACCACAAACCAAGCATTATTCGTCCAAATCGATGTTATTTGCTGTATCATACGCCCAAGAGCATCATATGTCCATTCAAATTATCGATATAATCTCGATATCGTGACAGACTAATTCTCAAAGATTACTAGCCTTTTTTAAGCATCGCTGACTGTATTGGTTCAGCAATTTGTCTGAGTAATGGCTCTCACGCAGATTCCAGTTTTTACCATCTCCGCCACGACGTGACACCTTACGATTACCAATGTCATCAAA
>Ga0315298_1010887_pt1 | contig 10827 bp, 9 predicted proteins | sample WHS_1_MG_FD_203077 | JGI IMG/M metagenome (GOLD analysis project Ga0315298, IMG submission 203077) | Extremophilic microbial mat communities from Washburn Hot Springs, YNP, Wyoming, USA - WHS_1_MG | ecosystem: Environmental > Aquatic > Thermal springs > Hot (42-90C) | place: USA: Wyoming...
AAATCATGCTTTATGCTTGGACAAGCTACAGGTTCTTTATCATCAGAAAGGGCTTTTATAAGGATTGATACATTATCTTGTATGACAAAATCAGGTAAATCTATTGTTAAAAGTATGCAAGGATATGCTACGGGATCAGATGGCAAGGTTGGGCTTGCAGGCACAGTTGTTTCAAAACAAGGTTCAATGCTTGCAAGGGCATTAGTTTCCGGTTTTTTACAAGGTATAGGACAAGCATTTCAGCAGTCTCAGCAAAATATTTCTATATCGCCACTTGGTCAAACAAGCTCTATAGCTCCTGATACGAACACAATATTGAGATATGGTATTGGTGGTGGAGTAGGGCAGGCAACAACAAAGCTTGCGGAGTTTTATATGAAAATGGCTAACCAGATGTTCCCTGTAATTGTTATTAACGCAGGAAGAACAGCAAATATTGTATTTTTAAAAGAGGTCGAATTTTAGCCAACATGCACAAAAAGTATTTTATAGGAGGTATTCTGTGAGAAATTTTTTACATAAGTTACTTTTATTAGTTTTATTGTTATCAAGTACAATTAGTTTAAGTTCATGTGCTAGTAGTTGGCTTATGCCGTATTCATCTGATTTGGGATGCAGGAAAAATCCTGATGGTGGCTATTGTGGGTCGGTTGATCAAGTTTATAAGCAGTCTTTTATTGATCAAGCAAAAATGCAAAATCAGTAATTTATTTTTTAGGAGGTTTTGTTGTGGGTATTTTTGATAATCTAAGAAAAAGGCCATTTGAAGATGAATTAGAAAGCAAGCATCCGCTTGGTAATTCATCTGAGACAGTAGAGAATTTTATTTCAACAGAAAGTGATATTGAAAATCAAACCGATAGTATTAGTGTTAGTGCTAATACTGAGCATATTGATAATTCTCAAGAGATAGACAATGCATATCAATCTCAAGCTAAAAAAACTAACGTTAAATTCATTGAAATGCCTAAATGGATTGACATGTCCAATTTAAAAGCTATAGAACTAAATTTATCATTTCCAAACGGCTCTAACCGCTCTTTTTTAAAAGGAATTAGCATCTATGTAAAAGACGAAACAAAATGCAGAAATAAGGTTTTTTTGTCAAGCGTTGAAGTTCAAACTGTTATTAATTTTTTGCAGTCTTTTTTGGCAAATCAACTGCCTATTAAAAAAGAAGGAGATAACAACAATTCTGCTATATATGTAAAGTTAACTCCATCACCAAAGTTAATAATTCATTTGGATTTTTTGGATAAAGGCGTGCCGTTTCATCTTGAGTTTTCAAGAGTTGAAGCAAGGTTCTTGGTGGATATTTTGAATGGAATAAGGTTAAAATACCCGTTCTATTTGGACTACAATTATAACCACTTAAAAAAAATCGACTTAAAGGGAGGGAACAATGGTAAAAATTAGCAAAATTAAAATATCTGCTGTATTATGCTCAGTTTTGCTTTTGGCATCTTGTTCATCAACAAGCAGTAATATAAAAAATTCAGATGCCTTAATAAAAATGCCTGAGGGAACAGTTGTAACCGATTTAAATCAATCAACAGTACCTCAAACCGAATTTGATAAAGCTCAAACAAAACTTGAAATGTCTATTATTCAACAAACGCCTACACCGATTTGGGTTCCACCTGTTGTCGCAAAGGTATTAATTATGCCTTATGTAGATCAAAATAACGTACTGCACAGCTACCAGTATGCATTTCAACAGCTAACGCCCGGTAAATGGCTTATGGGTCGTTATTTAGCTAATCAAAGACAAGAACAAGATGTTATACAAAGACCGCTTCAAACTAGCGGCTATGAATCACCAAGAACAGAATATCCTTTACAGCAAAATGTACAAGGAATACAACCTACTCCTGATGTAATGTCAGCTAATCAACCATCAGAACAACCGCAGGGCGATTACTCTGTGCCAGCAACAAAAGAAAATATTACAAAAGCTTATAACGGTGAAAATCCAAACAATAATAACGCAGGTTTTTTTGAGGGTGGAAGTCCAAAAAGCACAATTGATACAAGTATTCCAACAGGTAGTTCTGGTTCTGCTAACCAACAATACTTTGATAACACTGTAAGAGCAATGAAATCAGGCGGCTGAGATGTTTGTGTTTTTTAAAAAAAACGTAGCTAAAAAAATTATTTCAATAATACTTTCCATTGCTTTGTTTTTTAGCTATGTACCAAGATCTGAAGCAGCCATAGGTTGTTCAGCAAGTCCTGCATCTATGCTACAAATATTTACAGAGTCTATAGCTACTCTGTACAATATTTTTCCTATAACGATAGCAGGCGTTCCAATAAGTATTAATAATTTGCCTACAGCTGATGAACTTGGCGGATTGCCTATATGTATTTGTATGAAAGGTGTGCCTCCTTTGCCACGAATAGGGCTTACATTTGGATGGTGGAACCCCGAAGCAACAATTGAAACAGTAAAATCTCCATTTTGTTTCCCTACGTTGGGTTTCGGTTTTGGCAGCTTAGGTGGGAAGTTTTTTGGACAAGGAGATTCAGGAGAAAAACAAGGTGTAGGTTCACAGCCTTCTGCTGCTGGTTCATCAAGAGATGTATATGCCAATGTTCATTGGATAAAGTATCCTGTTTTTGCGTTGTTAGATTTGTTTACTGATGTAGCTTGCTTTAATTTGACAGAATCTGGGATTGATTTTCTCTATATATCTGAGATAGACCCAACATGGCGAAACGATATGCTGACATCTATTATCAATCCAGAATCTATATTATTTGCAAATCCCGTAGCACAAATTGCTTGTATTCCTGATTCAATTGCATCTACAGCAGGTTTTCCGATAAATCCGCTGTTTTGGTGTATGGGTTCTTGGGGCAGCGCTTATCCATTAGCAGGTAATGCTGGTGGTGAACAAATTATGGCTAACGCAGCTCTTGCTGCAAGAACTATTTATAGAATGAGCCGTATGTTATTGTTGTGGCAAACTATAGGTAAGGCTAGTTTATGTCAACCGATACCTATGCCAATATGGATAAAATCCCAATTTTCTATTTATGAAGGGTATCCTATGCTTTGGCCGCTTAGAATGCCTATTGGGCGAACAGAAATGATTTGGGGTGCTGGTATGAACCCACCTGTTCCTACAAGAAATGATAACTTTGTGTGGTTTGTATACCAACATCATCAATGCTGTTTGTTCTAATTTCTGTTTTTAATTTTCCACACTGCGTCAACGGATAGCTTTTGCGTAAAATAAAATTTGTTGCTGTTTTACGCAACAATTTTTGTGTAAAATTTACTTTACGGCTTTGATGTATTTTTAGTCAAAGCCGTTTTCTTTTTATCTTTTTTCTCCCAACCTGCACTTTTTTGCATTTATTGAGAAACAAAAAAATGGAGGTACCTTACATGCGAATTAGCATATTCAAAACCATAGTAGCATTGGCAATTATAATGGCATTCGGTTTTTCTTCTGCGTTTGCGGACATGAGCGATTATATGACTAATACATTAAGCCAGATAAAAAGTTTAACCCCACATGCTTATCAAGGACAGCAGCGTGGTTATTTTGTCGGTGGCACTATGCATGTACCTCCGCTTGGGCAAACTATTCAACCGTTTTCAATCAGCTTGCCTAGTATACAAAATAACTCCTGTGGTGGAATTAACGTAATGATGGGTGGTTTTTCTTATTTGAACTTTCAGTATTTAGTTCAAAAACTACAAGCTATTATTCAGGCTGCTCCTGCTTTAGCTTTTGAGATTGCAATTAAGGTTTTAAGTGAAAAACTTGGCGGCGTTATGAACGGGCTTGAACAAATAACAAATGCTATAAACGGACTTAACTTTAACTCTTGTACCGCTATGAACGGAATAGTTAATGCAGCATCTAATGCGATATCAAATGCGATATCTGGGTCTGCCTCTGCAACAACACAACAGCAATCAAGCGGTGGTAGCGACTGGTTTGGTAGTGGAATAACCAATTTTGTCAACAACATAAAACAAGGTTGGAATACTTTTGTTCAAGGTTTAAAAGGTCAAGGTGTAAATACAGATACTCCTAAGGGACAAAACAGTGCTGGGTTTGTACCGCCTGCAGGTGTTCTGAATTATGCAAATTCGTTATCAGGAAATTTGCCTAGCAGTTTTATAGATACACTAAGATATTATGTAGGGGATGTTGTTCCATCTACAGTTTCAGGTTCTAATAATACTTTATCTACAGTAGGGCAATATGTAGCGGGATGTGATAATAACGCTCAATCACTTAACAAAAACTTAGCTTATGGATACGATTATAAGATAAGCTATTCAGATTTTACAAATGGTCAGTGTGGTTCGGTTCAAGCATCACAAAATTCAAACAATTTAATTACTCAAGTTCAAAAATACTTGCATGATATTTATAATGCTTTAGCTAATAACCAAAATTTAAATAACCCTACAATAGTAAACTTTATCAATTCATCTAGAATACCTGTCTATAGTTTTATGCGTCAAGCGGCAATGCTTCAAAGCCCAGCTATCTCGGAACAACTTATAGATGAGCTATCTGAACCTATTGCTTACGAATTTGCTGCTAATGTTGCTGCTAAATTAACATCGGTTGTTAATAACACAATAGGTGAGATAGCGGTTCAAGCGGCAACCGACGTATCAGGTATGAATAACGAAAGTTACCTTAGGGCATTAGAGCAACTCCGAGATGCTCTAAAGAACTTCCAAAAAGAAATGATGCAGGCAAGTAACGATGCTCTTATTAAAGCACAGGCGATTTATGGTAACTTTATGACTCAGTATTCGGCTTTAACAGCACAAGTTCAACAGCAAATGCAACAGCAGGGAAATAATTTAAGTAAGGCTTTAGTGTTTCAGAAAAGCTTGAATAGATAGGAGTTTAACATGAGTAAAAAAATTAAAACAGAGGAAGAAAGAGATTTGGATGTCCGCAAAGACATTTTCTGGCGGACTTTTTATTTAATGTTTTTCGTAGGCGCTTGTGCCTACGGCTTTTTATCTAAACATCATCTAGATACTCCAGCTGTAACAATAGCTCTTGTTATTTTATGGTTTGCAGGGGTCTTATTTTTACCGGGCTATTTCTACAATTTGAGTTGGGTGAAAGAGCAATATGACATATTCCAAAACAAAAAATGGAAAACCGCTACAGACAAAAAAGAAAAAGCAAAAGCAAAAACTTATTACAATTTATTAATGTTTTTTATGTTAAGTTTTTTTGGTTGGATTGTCAGCGGAATAATAGCAGAGTTTGCATTTAATAAAAACGATACAATAAAACTAATTTTACAAATTGTTTTTGTTTTATTGGCATTAGGTTTTTCAATTTGGTTAACAGAAAAGAAATCTAAACAATCTAAAAGCGAACAGAGCGAATAGGAGCAAGAAAGATGGAAACAATTTTCTACGGCAACGGGCCAATCGTGGCTAACATTCTCACAAGTATAGTCTATATCTTAAACAGTTCTGATTATCACACATTACTTGTTTTAATGATGACTCTTGCCGGTGCCTTGATGATTGGTCAGTGGCACATGGTAAATTCAGGCGGCGGCAGCGGGACTCACGGGCTTTTTGTTGCTATCGGTACTGTTGTGGTACTTTACTATGGCGGCTGGCAACCAAAAGAAACTCTTGTTATTTATGACCCGCTTAACAATTTTCAAACTGCCGTTACCGATGTTCCTGAAGCTTTCGCTCAAGTAGTTCATATTAGCAACAAAATCACAAATGGCTTTGCTGATTTATTTGATCAAGGTTTTCATTTATCTGGGTTTCCAACTTCGATGAATTACAGCAACGGTATGGGAAACGGTTTGATGGCTATAGAAGCTCTTGGTCAATTGCAGCCATCAGACCAATTTTTAACTATGAATATAAGTAACTATTTTAAAGATTGTGTTTTTCCTGCGATGTTGATGAATAACGGCTCAGGTCCAAGCGTGAACGACATTGCTCAAAGTACAAATTTACTCCAAACTATCCAAACGAATTTATCAAACGCATGGGTAACAAATTACTATAGTCAATCTAATCCGGGTGGTGCAACGGTTACATGCACGCAAATGTATACAAATCTTAGTACTGATATTACTAACGCAATTAATAATCCAAATGGTTCTATAGTTAAAGCATATACGAATCAAATGATAATGGGCATGGCTGGAGCTGCCACTTATGCAAACCCATCTACAAATATTGATTTACTACAAACTTCGCTTAATTATATAATTTCTGGTTCTGTGGCTTCTCAAGACATATTAGCACACGCTGTTTTAATTAACTCTTTTAACCCTGCACTGCAAAGCTTTGCGGCCCAAAACGGTTTAAATCCAAATGCTTTAAACAATGCTTTAACACAAAACATACTTGAAACAACTACGACTATGAATACTAGCTATGCTTTAGCTCAACAGATATTGCCGTTAGCTTTTGCTATAATGAGTGCATTAATTTATGCAATCTTGCCTATAGTGTTTGCTATGATGTTCATACCTCAGCTTACAAAAAAATTCGGGTTAATGGCATTTAGTTTACTAATGTGGATTGCGTTCTGGGCGCCACTTGCGTCTGTTGTTAACGCTTTAGTGCAAGCATCAGCTGCACAAACATATAACGTTATGGGTGTGAGTTCTATCACTCCACAAAATTGGGGTTACTTAATGGGACATACCTATACTCTTATGGCTATAGCAGGCGATATAATGTTCTCTGTACCTGTCTTAGCCTTTGCGCTCGCCTCTGGCTCATCTTATGCTATGACAGCTGTTGCGGGTTCGGTGGCTGGTTTGAGCAAGGCTGCAGCGGCAAGGGCTGCAAGCAGTATGGCAGATATGGGTGGAGCACAAAGAGAACAAGCGGAGGCATCACAGTTTAAACAATTAGACCTTGCTGCTAAGGCTAATAATATGCCGACGGATTTGGCGGCGCAAAGACTTGTGGAGGCACAGGCATCAAATCCGGCGGCGTCGTTGGCAACGTTTAATGCGATTGGATTTAATAAGATGATGCAAGGAAACATAGGAAATCAGGCTTTTCAATTTGGCGTTGGCGAATCGCTTGCTGGTGCAGCAGGAGCAGCTGGGGCGACAAATGCAAATACGCTTGGAGGAAAACAAGGAGAAAGAACGAAAGGCGGTATTCAGGGCGCTTGGGATGCATATGTTAACTCAGGTGCGGCACAGAGTGGCATGAGCTTTAGCCAATGGGCCGCCACACAATCTGAGTATAATGAGACAGGAGTGGTTTCAAAAGCGCAGCAAATGGAGCAGCTAGCACACCAGTACTTTGGAGACGGAAACGATGCCCTTTATAAAATGATGAACTTTGAAAACGCTATAGCAAGCAGACAACAACTAGGCGGTTATATGGGGTTAAATGAAGCGTATAAAGAAGCAAAAAAGAATGGTTTTAAGGGTGATTTAACTCAATTTCAGGAATTCCAAGAAAAAATACATCAAGAATCGTTGTTTGGACAAAATTTAGCTACTGTTAATGCAGCAAATCTCACTAGCAATGGAAATGTGATAGCTATGACAGAAGAACAAAGAACATGGAGCAATGTAGAATCAACCGCAAAAAGCAGAGCTATTCGTGCTGCTGTTAAACAGTTAGGATTACCAACGTTTATGCAGGATTATTTAATCGGACAATTTGCTCAAATGGGTGGTTGGCATGGTTACGGAAGCTCAGATGGGGCATATAGAACAAGAGCATGGGGATCTGGAGTAGAATCTGCAACTGCAGGAATATTAAGTAACCTCTTTGGTTCACCACAAAATTACGCAAATTTTCAACAAGCGGCAAATGTAATGAGTACGTATAGCCAACAGATGGATACAGCAGTTGCAAGCAACGATAAGAATCTTACTAATTCGATGAATGATAAAATGGCTCAATACTTACAGCAATTTGGTCCAACAGGTGCAATATATGAAACATCAAATTTCGTCAATGCGTCAGATAAAATCCTGAAAATGACCGCAAAAAATGCACTTAGTACGGAAGAAGGTAGAAAACAAATGGCTAAATTAGTTGCTAATGCTCAAATTAGTACTCCTGAACTTTTAAAAAAGTTTGGGATAAATATTTCAGCGGGGGCTGGTATGGAACATCAAATTGACGCAGTATTAAAATCTTCAAAAGGTATAGACTTTGCTGCAGATGTTCTAAGAATGGGCGTGACAAATGTAGCTTATAAAATGGCTACGCATGATCCTTCTCATGCTTTTGCTGATCAAAAAGCATTCATTGGAGAAGTTATGAGAGCAGGGCAAACAGGAAACTGGAAAGAATTGGGATCATTATTAAACAATAATTTTAATACACAAGAACAAATTAGACAAACATTTTATAATAATTCTACACCAGGACACCAAGCAAAGGAAATGGCAAAAGATACTATAAAAACTGTTGAAGCGCAAACGGATCAAGTAAAGAAAGTTCTTAACCCAGGAGGAGCGGATAAAATACCGAACATAATTAGTGGTGGTAATGACAATTCACCATTAGCAAAAACCATTAGAAATGCTGTCAATTCAAGCTCAAATTCGCCAAATATATTTGCGGGAGATTCAAAATCTTTTTATCAACCAAAGCACCAAGCACCACAGCCAATATCACCACACTCGAATAAAACAAACGATATTCATTTTTAGTAAAAACTTAGTACCAAAACCAAGTTAGTAGTTTATCTCCACTGACGCAAAAGACGTACAGTGGAGAGTTTTGTTTTTAAACTAGTCGTTATTTCTATCAAACTATTTATATGTAGAATGTCATAAAATAAAGAATCAAGAGTCATCAGAATTAAACAAAGACAAAGAATTCAAATAATTAGGTAAGTAATAGTAATAATAAAAGACAACAAAATCATCAGAAAGGTCGTTAGAATTATTTTTTTCATTTTTCATTTTCTGCTCTTTTTTATCTTCTGCTACTTTTTCAGTCAATATATTTTCTTGTACTTTAACTTGATTATTATTACCAACTGGCTTAGGTTTGGATTTTGCGTTAGAAATTCCTATGACTACCATTAACGATACTATTAATAATGTTATAAAGATATATCCAATGTTCATTATTAATTGATTGTCCATTTATACCTCCTTTGTGTTATGTCTTTCCAGACATCAACACCTCCTTAAAAGTTTTAGTCGCCGTGAACTGTTACCAGTTCTCCGCCGCCAATATAAATTAAAAACTCTTTTTTTAAAAAGTCAAGAGGTGTATCATTTTACGAAATTTAGTTTATATCAAAAATTGTTGTTTTTATAAGCTTTTTTTAAGTTTAAAAAAAATACTCAAAAAAATTAATTTCTTCCCAACCTGCACTTTTTGCATTAGGTGAGAGCTAATTTTTTAGGAGGTGTTTGTGGACGAAAACGATCAAAAAACTATTGATGCAAAAGATGATAAACAAAAATATAAAGAGTTAGAAAATTCTATGATGGATAGTTTTTTTAATAATTTTACTGATTCTTTAGCAAAAAGTATTGAATTACTAAAAGCTAACGACAAAGATGTTAGTATTAACGCCTTGCGATACTACAGTATGTCTTTGTATAATGTTTTTTCATTAGATAATATTATTAGTAATTTACTTTATGTTGTTAATAATTCAACACCTGTTTACAGAGATTATTTTTATCTTGGTTTATGCTATTTCAATAAAGGAGATTATGCTAATGCTATTGAGAACTTTTTAAAAGGGTTAGAATTAAATGAGAGAGATTATGGTTTGAATTATAATCTAGCACTTAGTTATTATTACAATTCAGAACTTGATAAAGCAGAAGAATATTCCCATAAGGCAATTTCTATTGATGGTAGTATTTTAAGTGCCTATCAATTATTATATTATATATATAATAATAATTTTATAGAACCTAAACGAAGTTTAAAAATAGAAGAATTATTGAATACTATTGACGAAAATATTAATAAGACAGGCGATAAAGATTTATTGTTTTTAGCCGCAAATTACAATTTTGAAACTGGTAATTTTTCAAAAGCATTAGAATATTTAAACAGATTAGTTGCTTTAGATAATACAAATATTGATTATTTTTTACTGCGTGCTAAAACTCATTTTCAATTACAAGACTACGCTAGTTCGCAGCAAGATATTAATTTTATTCTAGACAAAAACATAAATAATTTAGACGCTCACTGTTTAAATGTACGAATTGCTTATTTGAATAACAACATTACAGAACAAACACTAAAAAGCGTTGATGTTGTAATAGAAAATAGCGATAAAATAGCCGATGATTGCAATCTTCTTGTATTTAAAATCAAAGCCAATGATTTAGCTGATAACAATGAGATACAAGAATCAATAGAATATTACACAAAAGCGCTTTTGTTTGCTGAAGAACAAAATGACATAATTGAGTTGTATTCAAACCGTGCTGATGCTTATTTAAAACTTGATAATTTAGATTTAGCTGAATTGGATATAAATCGCATTTTAATGTTAAAAGAAGAAATCGGGCAAAATTTAGACGAAAGCGATGTTGATTTACTACAGAAATTGTTAGTAATCTACGCTAAACAAAACAGAGTTGATGATATAACTCAAACGGCTGAAAAAATTAAAGCAATCAGAGAAAAAAATAGTGCCTGAAAACTAAAGACTGTCTAACGAGGAAAAACTATGGATTTTGATTCAGTGTTTCTAAAAAAGAAAGAATTGTTAAAAAAAAGAGTTAAAGAAAACTAGACAACAATAACTCAAATGACGATAATAACAATTAGGAGGCCGTAATTTGAAACTTTTTATTGCTGAAAAACCTTCTCTAGCACGTGCCATAGCTGAT
>Ga0315298_1010890_pt1 | contig 10826 bp, 10 predicted proteins | sample WHS_1_MG_FD_203077 | JGI IMG/M metagenome (GOLD analysis project Ga0315298, IMG submission 203077) | Extremophilic microbial mat communities from Washburn Hot Springs, YNP, Wyoming, USA - WHS_1_MG | ecosystem: Environmental > Aquatic > Thermal springs > Hot (42-90C) | place: USA: Wyoming...
GCGCCGGATTGAAGACCTCCGGCCTTTCGGTATGGGGGAAGTGGCCTACTCCCTCCAGTTCGACGAACTCCGTCCAGGTTCTCAGCATGTCCCGAGTCTCCCGACCCATGGCGGGCGTTATGGACCAATCGTCCCCTCCATGAATGAAGAAGACCGGACAGGTCACCTCTGCCAGCCGGTCTCGAAGATCCAAGTTGGCGTAGGCGATGATGTCGTTCCAGGCCACCGCGGGTGCGCAGCGCAGGACGTCGAAGCCGATCTCGTCCACCCGGGCCTGGGGAGTGCGCTTCGAGCAGATGGTCCGGAAGTTCACCTCGAACCAGTCGGTGGGGTTGATACTGACCAGATCGAAGAAATCCTCGTTGTAGGTGCGGTTGGTGAAGCCGGCCCCGTCCACCAGGATGGCGGCCCGCACCGCCGTGGGCCGGTGCAGTGCCATATACAGGATGATGCCGCCCGACATGGAGTGCCCGGCCACCGTGGCCCGCTCAATGCCCGCCGCGTCCATGAAGTCCAGCACGTGCAGCGCGTAGCTTTCCAGGCTGGAGATGGGCCCCGAGGGCGCTAGGGCCGACTTCCCGTGGCCGGGGAGATCCAGGGCATAAGCCCGATACCCCGCCTCCGCCAGGGCAGGAATGTTAAACCGCCACGAGACGGTGTCCTGAGCCGCCCCGTGGATCAGGATCACCGGCTCGCCGGCTCCCTCCACCTCGTAGTAGATTCGCAACCCGTCAAGGTAAACGTAAGGCATATCTCACTCCCCCCAGCCGGCATCGACCATCAGGTCGCCCAGGCGCCAGATCATCTTCCAGTAGCCGTAGACCGCCTGCGGATCGCCGTCGAAGTGGATCATTCGATGCCGCCAGGCCCGGTGCAATCCGCCGGGCATACCTCGCCAGAGGGTCTGCCAGTTGGTCTCTTCGCCGGCCAGCCGGATGGGTGCCTCGGGGCTCCAGTTCAACGACACGCCGGTGATTCGGCCCCCGTCGATCCGAAGGGTGCCCTGCTCGCTGCCGCAACGGATGGCCAGGTCGCCCCGGAAGCGGCGACCGTATTCGAGGAATTGGGGGTCGTTGTTGGCGATTTCGCCCAGCCGCGCCAGCCGTTCCAGTGAGAGGTTTGCCATACCCACTTCCTCCTCTGCCCTACTCTACAGACTCGCCCAGGTACAGTGCCTGGACCCTCCGATCCGCGATGAGGTCCTTGGTGGGACCGCTCATGGTGACGCGGCCCGTGGTGAGCACGTAGGCCCGATGGGCGATCTCCAGGGCCACGCGGGCGTTCTGCTCCACCACCAGGATGGATAGGCCGCCTCGGTTGAGGTTCTGGAGCACCTCGTACAGCTTCTCCACGACCATCGGCCCCAGGCCGGCCGAGGGCTCATCCAGCAACAGCAACCGCGGTTTTGCCATCAGGGCCCGCCCCACCGCCAGCATCTGCTGCTCGCCGCCCGAGAGAGTCCCCGCCGCCTGCTGCCTCCGCTCGTACAGCCGCGGAAACAGATCGTACACGAACTGGTACTGGTCCTTCCCATCAGCCTCTTTGGAATCCCGGCGACGGGCCACGGAAGCACCCAGCCTCAGATTCTCCTCCACGGTCAAGGGAGCGAAGAGCCCGCGCCCCTCCATCACGTGGGCGATCCCCTTGGACACGATGGCGTGCGGAGGCAGCCGGTGGATCTCCTCCCCCTGGAAGTCGACCCGACCCCGGCTGACCCGAATCAATCCGGTGAGGGTCCGCATCAGGGTGGACTTCCCCGCTCCGTTGGGCCCGATCACCGCCACGATCTCCCCCTCTTCCACCCCCAGGGAGACCTCTCGCAACACCGTCACCGGCCCATAGCCGGCATAAACTCCCTGCACTTCCAGCATCATGGAGTGACCCCCTTCTGCTGCCGGTGCGTTCCCAGGTAGGCGGCTATCACCTTCTCATCCCGCTGAACCTCGATCGGTGTGCCGTCGGCGATCTTCTGCCCGTAGTCCAGCACCGCCACCCGATCGCAGAGGTTCATCACGAAGTGCATATTGTGTTCGATCACGATGATGGCTCGATCCGCTCGCCGGGATTTCCGGATGATCTCCGCCAGGACGCCCGCTTCCGTGTGGTTCAGCCCCGCGGCCGGCTCGTCCAGCAGCAGCAGCTTCGGATCGCCGGCCAACGCCCTGGCCACCTCCACCAGACGCTGCTGTCCGAAGCTCAGCACGGTGGAGGGAGCTTCGGCCAGACTGCCCAGCCCCACGAAGGCCAGCGCCTCCAGGGCCTGCCGGCGGGTCCACTCATCCTCCTGACGGACCCAGGGGAACCTCAGCATGCTGCTGAGGAACCCGGCTCGAGTTCGGGTGTGCAGGCCCAGCATCACGTTGTCCAACACCGTCATCTCCCGAAGCAGCCGAACCAACTGAAAAGTGCGGCTGATCCCCAGTCGAGCGCGAGTGTGCATCGGCAGCCGGGTGATGGCCCGGCCATCGAAAAGAATCTCGCCCTCGTCGGCGGGATAGAAACCGGCGATCAGGTTGAAGAAGGTGCTCTTGCCGGCCCCGTTAGGTCCGATCAGCCCCACGATGCCACCAACCTCGGCCTCCAGACTTACCTTCTGCACGGCCTTCAATCCGCCGAAATGTTTGCTGATCCCCTCAACCCTGAGCAGCACGGGCAACCTCCCTCTCCGCTCCCTCGGGCACCTCTTTCGGGCGCCGGAAGCCCCTGGAAGCCAGACCGGCCAGCCCTCGTGGTGCGAAGATCAGCACCAGCGTCACCAGAACCGCGTAGATCAGCGTGGCGTAGTCGGAGAAGTTCTGTAGGAAGGCCGGTAGTAGCACCAGCAGCGCGGCGCCCGCCACCGCTCCCCAGTTGCTGCCGGCCCCTCCCAGCACCACCATCAGCAGGATCAGGATCGATTCGCTGAGGCCGAAGACGTCGGGGGTAATCATGCGGGTTATGTGGGCGTACCACACACCGGCCAGGGCGGCGAACATGGCGCTGATGGTGAATACCACCGCCTTGTAGCGAGCCACATCCACTCCGGCCGCGGCGGCGACGGCCTCGTCCTCCCGAATGGCCTGCAAAGCCCGGCCCGGGCGGGAGTGCACCAGGTTCTGGAACAGGACGAACGTGACGATGGCCGTGCCGGCCAGTAGGTACTCCTGAGCCTCGTACAGGGCTTGCCCCATGATCTTGGGGGTGGGAACGAATATGCCCACGTAACCCAGGGTGATATCCTGCATCTCCACCAGCACCGTGTTCACTATGAGGCCCAGGGCCAGGGTCGCCATGGCTAGGTAGTGGCCGCGCAGCCGAAGGATGGGCACACCGACGACAAGGGCCAGGCCTCCCCCCGCCAGGACGGCGGCGGCCCAGGCCGCTGGAAAGGGCCAGTTAAACCGGGTCTCCAGGATCGCGGACACATAGGCTCCAAGGGCGTAGAAAGCCGCGTGCCCCAGGCTTATCTGGCCGGTGTAGCCATACAGCAGGTTCAGGCTCAAGGCCAGGATACTGTAGAGGCTCACCTGCTGGATGATGTGGACCAGGTAGGGATCCCGGACGAAGACCAGGAGGGCCACCACGACGGCCAACTGGAGCAGCGGTAGGAGGGACCGCGGGAGGGATAAGCTCTTCATGCCTTCTCCTCCGCGAAGAGCCCTGTCGGCCGCACCATCAGGGTGATCAGCAGCGCCAGGTAGGTCAGCGCCTCACCGTAGGCCGTGGAGAGGTAGTAGGACCCGAGGGACTCGATGGTACCCACCAGGATGCCCCCAAGAACCGCCGCGAAGGGATTGCCGATGCCTCCCACGATGGCCGCGGCGAAACCCTTAACCCCGTAGCCAAGCCCCATGTAGGCCGAGGCGCCGGTGATGGGAGCGATCATGGCGCCGGCCACGGCGCTCACGGCCGCGCTGAGAACAAAGGTCACGGCGATCAGCCGCGAAACGTTCAGTCCCAAACCGCGAGCTGCATCGAAGTTGTAGCCCACGGCCCGAATGGCCAACCCGGTCGTCGTGCGGCTGAAGAAGTACCAAAGGCCCAACGTCACGGCGATGGTGACGACGATGATGGTGAGCCCCTGCGAGTTCAGCCTGAGGGAGCCCTCCGCCAGCGTGGGGCCGTCGATCAGGCTCGGCACGGCGTACCGGTTCTTGCCAATGACAGCACCGCTGCCCTGGCTCATAACCAGACCGTAGGCGAGGGTGGCGATGATGATGTTGATTATCGGTGCCCGGCGCGCCATCAGCGGGTCCACGATCCCGATCTTCAGGAACCAGCCCAGCAGAATAGCTCCGACCAGCGCCAGCACCAAAGAGAGAAAGATCGGCAGCCCGGCCGCGGTTGCCAGAGCGTACATCAGCATGGCGCCCAGCATCAGGAACTCCCCCTGGGCGAAGTTGACCACCTGGGTGGAGTTGTAGATGAGGGTGAATCCGGAGGCCAGGATGCCGTACATGCTGCCCCGCACCACCCCGGCGACCACCAGTGGAATCAAAGTATCCACGGGATACTCCTCAGGAGTCATGACTGACCAGTGATGAGTGATGAGTGATGAGTGATGAGTGATGAGCGATGAGAGGTCTCACTCATCACCCATCACTGGTCACAGGTCTACTTTATGTCGACCTTTGGCGGATTCTCGTCAAAGAGGGTGTATTCGCCGTTCTTGATGGTTAGCAGGACGGCGTAGCCATCGTTGAAGGACTCGTGCTTGTCCTTGCTGAACGAAGCATAGGCGCCCTTTTGCCCCAAAGTGAGGGGGAACTTGTCGAGGCCCTCGAAAGCCTTGACCAGGTCGTCCCCGCCCTTGCCACCGGAGCGTTTCAGGACCTCTCCCACCATCCTGCCGGTATCGTAGCCCAGCAAGCCGAACATGTAGGATTTCTCCTGGCCGTACTTCTTTATGTACTTCTCCTGGAAATCCTTGAACTCCGGCTTGTTGAAGTTGGCCACGCTCGGGATGATGATCCCATCGGCATCGGTCTTGGCTATGTTGACGAAGGCCGACATGTTGAGACCCCGGGCCCCGACGATCGGAATATCCCAGCCGGATTCCTTCTTTGTCTTCATGAAGAGGGCCCCATCGGGACCCAGGCTGTAGAGGTATATGGCGTCGATCCCGGCGTTCTTGAGGGTGAGCAGTTGCGGGGTCATGTCGTTGGTGCCCACCGGGTGGGAGGCCACCGCCGCCAACTGCAGACCGTTGGACTCGAAAGCAGCCTTCAAGGTGTTGGCTCCGCCCTGGCCGTAGGCCGTGTTGTCCGCCACCACACCAATTTTCTTGTAGCCCTTGGACTTCAGGTAGGCTGTCAGGAAGGCTACGTCGAACCGGTCAGGCTCGGTAAGGCGAAAGGTGGTCTTGAAGGAAGGATCCTTGGGATCGATCAAGGTGTCCAGGGAAGAAACCGAGATCAGCTCCACCACACCCGCCTCGGAGAACACCTGGCGGTTGGCCTGAACGGTGGTGGAGTTGGGGCCGCCGATGCCTAGGACCACCTTGTCCTGCTGAACCAGCTTCTGCGCTGCCGTTACCGACTTGGTCGGGTTGGCCTCGTCATCGACGGAGATGAGCTGAATGGGCCGGCCGTTAACGCCGCCCGCGGCATTGAACTCCTCTAGGGCCATCTCCATGCCCTTTTGGATCGGCACGCCCATGTCGGCGGAGCCGCCAGTCAACGCTCCAATGTAGCCCACCTTGATGGGCTCGCCCGTGGCGGGTCCCGAAGACTGGCCTTTGGAGGCGGCCGATTGGGCCGCGGTGGGGGCCGCCGCAGGCTTGGTTTCCGGCGCCGCGGTGCTGCATCCCAGGGTAAGCAGCATCAGAAAGACGGAGAGCACGCCCAGGGACCGAAGTATCCGAAACATCGATGTGACCTCCCATGCAGATTGGCAAGAGTGTGATGATCTGGGAGACTCCCAGATCCGCCAGAAGGGGTCGCGCCCCTCCCGAGCTCTCCTACACCCTTCTGCAGGAACGCCCCGTTGCGCCCGACTTCAGAGTGCGGGATAGACCGAATGCTTCAAGACCTCCAGATCGTGAGAAGGCAGGATTACGTCGGCAACGGCTTTCATCCTTTCAAAGCTCCGCAGGCAGGCCGCCACGTCGATGTGGATACCAGGCGGAATGGGATCACCTCCTTCGGGGGGCAGATTCTCGTACAGCGGGACGCCATCGCTGGGGAGCAGGTAGCGACCGACAGCGGTGTCCACCACCACCCCCTGCAACCCCGGGGTGTGGCCTGGCAACAGCGCCACACGGAGCCCCGGCGCCACCTCCTGGTCCCCTCTCACCACCTGCAGCCGGTCGAAGAAGGCCATCCAGGGGGGCCTCAGGCCCGGGATGCCGATCTCGTACTGCATCCGCTGGGTGAGGATGGGATCGACAGCATGTCTCAGCTCTTCCGCCTGCACCAGGAATCGGGCCCCCGGGAACAGCTCCATGTTGTAGCAGTGGTCCCAGTGGAGGTGGCTGAGGATCACCAGCTTGATCCGCTCGGGCTCAACCCCCACCGCTCGCAAGGCGGCCTCGGGCGCCTGCTCTGGAGAGCGGTGGCTGTGGGGATGCCAGCGGTTCGCCACCTCGGGGGCCGAGGGCCCCGTGTCCACCAGAACGGTCTGATCTCCAGACTGCAGCAGCCACACCAGGAAGGGGCTAACCATCTTCTCGCCAGCGTTGCGTCCGTAGGTGAAGCCCGACCTATCGATGGCGGTGAACTCGCCCAGTTGCAGCGGGCGAATGATCCAGGGAGCCATCACACCCCTTCCCTTCCAGCATCTCGGGCGTCGGCCTCGACTCCGGCCCACGCCTCGAACAACCGAAGCACCGCCACGGCGTCCTCCTCGCCGTGCCCCTGGGCGGCGGCGGCGGAGAAGAGCTGCTGGATCACCGAGGCCGCGGGCATGGGCGAACCCACCTCCTGTCCCAGGACCAGCCCGAGCCGCAGATCCTTGATGGCATTGTTCATGGAGAAGCGGGGGGCGAAGTCCCGCTGGAGGGCCCAGGGGAACCGCTTGTTGAGATGATTGGAGCGTGCCCCACTGTTGGAGAGGACATCGAAGAGCGTCTTGGGATCCACCCCCGCCTTCACTCCCAGGGTGAAGCCCTCGGCGGCGATCAGCACGTTGCCCATGGCTATGACGTTGTTGACCAGCTTCACCACCCGGGCGTCGCCCACTTTGCCGATCCTATGGAGCCCACCACCCGCCAGGGCGGTCAGCACCGGCTCCGCCCGGCGAAAGGCCTCGTCGCTGCAGCCCACCAGGACGACCAGTTTCCCCGCCGGGATCTCCGCCGGGCCGCCGCTGACCGGCGCGTCCACCACCTCGATCCCCCGCTGGATGGCCGCGGCGTGCAGCTCTCGGATCGCCTCGGGCTCCGTGGTGCTGAAGTCCACCAGCACCGACCCGGGCGCCAACTGAGCCAGAGCGTCGCCCGAACCCAGGCAGACATCCTTGAGGATGGCCCCGTTGGGGAGGCTGGTGCAGAGGATATCCACCGAGGAGGCCACCTCCGCCGGGGAGTCGGCGCCCTTCCCACCCAGCTCCACGACGGCCGCCACCTTCTTCGGATCCAGATCGTACCCCCGCACCGGGAAACCCTTGGACAGCAGAACCCTGGACATGGAGCCTCCCATGAGGCCCAGGCCGATGAACCCTACTCTCGGTCCTTCCATTGGTTACTCCTTGCTGAATACTGTTGGGGAGGAGCGAAACCGTTCAATGAAACGTTTCAACAATAAGCAAGGCCGCCGGGAAAGTCAACCCCCTAGCATCCAGTGCTATGAAAAGCAAGTAGCGGCCGCGTGACGCTGCGCTCGCTCGCGTCATGCCCCTGACCGGCTGCGTCTCTGTGCGACCCCGCGCTACTGGATATTGTCTTGAAATTGGAGCCTAGCCATTGCTGGGCTATGGGCCCCTGGTGCCGGCCCTTTGCCCGGGCGGCGCGGTAGATTCCCGCACCACCAGCTCCACCGGGAGCACGTGCCGCCTGGGGGGAAGATCCTGGCTGGCCAGCCGTTCAGCGATGAGGGAAACAGCCAGCCTCCCCATCTCGGTCACGGGAGGCCGCACCGTGGTCAGGCGCGGAACCGACAGGTCAGCCAGGCTGATGTCGTCAAACCCCACCAGCGCCAGGCTCTCCGGTATCCTGCGCCCCAGATCATAGGCGGCCCGTATGACGCCCAGGGCGATGATGTCGTTGAAAGCGAAGATGGCGGTGATGTCCGGCGCTCGCCCTAGCAGCGCCAGCGTGGCGTGGTAGCCATCCTCGGGCCGGGAGTACGCGGAAACGACGGACTCCTCGGTGAGAGGGACGCCGGCAGCCATCAGGGTTCGCTGGAACCCTTCCAGCCGCGCGGAGCTGGGCGACAGGGTGGACTCTCGGCCGATGTATCCCAGACGGCGATGGCCCAGGCCGAGAAGATGGCTCGCCACCAGACCACCACCGCGATGGTTGTCCACCACCAGGACGTCGGCCTCCACCCCGGGCACCTCGCGAGCCAGCAGCACCAGGGGGATCCGGGCGCAGACTGCGTTCTCCAGCGGCTTCGCGCTGCCGGTGCCCGACACCAGGATGATACCGTCGACCCGCTTCTCCAGCAGCAGCTCGATCTGGGCGCTCTCCAGGCTGGGCAGGTTGCCGGTGTTGCACAGCATCAGCCCGAAGCCGGCACCGGCGGCCGCCCGCGCGATGTGCCATGCTACTTCGGCGAAGAAGGGGTTGGCGCTGTCGGGCACGATGAGCCCAATGGTACTGCTGCGCTTGCTTCGGAGACCCCGAGCCAGGGCATTGGGCCGGTAGTCCAGCTCCTGCATGGCCTTCTGGATCCTGGCGGCGGTCTCGGGGCGAACAAAACGGCAGCCGCTGAGCAGATTGGATACCGTCCCCGCCGACACCCCGGCCCTACGGGCTACATCCTTGATGGTCGTCAAGAGAAGCCACCTCGCGCGCTGCTGGGCATTGAAACGTTTCAACAGTATAGGAGGTGAGACGGGCGGAGTCAACGGGATTTCGAGATCGGCGGTCGGGCATCCGATTCGGAGCGACCGCAACCAAGGTCGCCACCGGTCACGGCTCTTCGAGACCGGAGCCAGGAGTGTTGCAGAAGAAAGGCCGTCCACGGATAGGGCGGCGTGATACAATCGCCCCGCGCCATGGTGAGGATTCTTCTCCACGGAAGGAGGCGCCGGTAGGACCGAATCTGGCACCTCGGGTCCAGGCTCGTCTGGACCGCGGACTGCCGAGCCACATCGAGGTCCGGACCCTTGTGGGCTAAGGATTGGCGGAGCAACCTGGTGGCGCTGGCCTTCGGCCAGATGCTCTCCATCGCCGGGTTCAACTTCTTCATACCGCTACTGCCCCTCTTCTTCCAGAAGCTGGGCGCCTCGGGAACCACCGAGGCCGTCCAATGGGCCGGGGCCACCAACGCCATGGGCTCCCTGGCCATGGTCGTGGCCCAGCCCTACTGGGGGGCCATGGCCGACCGATGGGGCCGAAAGCCGATGGTGATCAGGTCCATGTTGGGCAGCGGCCTCACCACGCTTCTGCTGGCGGTGGCCAGTTCGCCAGAGCAGTTGCTGGCGCTGTACGTCCTGCAAGGTCTGGTGACGGGAACTGTGGCCGCCTCCACCGCCCTGGTGGCGGGGTCCATGCCCAGACAGCACCTGGGGTTTGCCCTGGGGATGCTGCAGGTCGCCATCTTCGTGGGTGCCTCCTGCGGCCCATTGGGTGGGGGGTTGGTGGCCGATGCCCTGGGCTTCCGGGCCGCCTTTCTGGTGGCCGGCTCGCTCCTGGTCCTGGGGGCCTTGGTGGTGAGCGCCCTGGTCCGCGAGAACTTCGTTCCTCCGCCCCTCTCCGAGCGCCGCCGGAGCTTCTGGTCCGAAGGCCGCACGCTGCTGGCCATCGCGCTCTTCCCGCTGCTGGCGGTGGTGATCTTCCTGATCCAGTTTGGCAACGCCATCATGGGTCCGGTGGTGAGCCTCTACATCTCCAGTCTCGAGGGGGCCGACAACGTGGCCACAGCCGTGGGCATGGTGATGGGGGCCACCGGGGCGATGAGTGCCGTCTCCGCCTTCGTGATCGGGCGGCTCGGCGACCGGGTCGGGCATCGCCCCATCCTGCTGATCTGTCTGGCGGGCGCCGCCCTCTCCTACTTCCCTCAGGCGATGGTGGGGCAGGTGTGGCAACTGCTGATGCTGCGCATGCTGCTGGGCTGTTTCCTGGGCGGGCTGATGCCCAGCGCCAACGCCCTGGTGGCAGGGGTGGTCCCTCGAGAGAAACGGGGGGCCGCCTTCGGGATCACCTCCTCCTCCGCGGCCTTGTCCCAGACCGTGGCCCCCGTCTTCTCGGCGGGCGTCGCCTCCTTCCTCGGGCTCAGAGCGGTGTTTCTGGCAGCGGGGGCCATCTACACCCTCGCCCTCCTCTGGGCAGCCTCCACCTTCCGAAGGCACTCAGCGCCAGCCCGCCTTCAAGGACAATCGCCGCAGCGCGGCCGACCTGGATAGTGTCGAGACAGGCATGATCCTGGATTGACACCATCGCAGGTGTAGACTGCCTGGAGTTGGCCCCGCGGGAGGGGCCGCCGCCGGCAACCCGAGACGCCGAGCTTGCCGCAACCGCCTCCCTGCCTCCTCTGCTTCCCACCGATCGCGAGATCGAAATCACCATGTCGAAGAACTACTGTTCCCCAATGTGATTTCGATGGGCTAAGTGGTGCGTCCGGCAAGTCTATGCGACCTTTGCCAAGAGAGCGATGCCTGGACGCCGACGAGGCCGATGCCGTCGACGGCGACCCCATATGAAAGGATGTCGATGGCCATTCCAGTAGGCAGTGGCGTCCCGAACC
>Ga0315298_1010891_pt1 | contig 10825 bp, 6 predicted proteins | sample WHS_1_MG_FD_203077 | JGI IMG/M metagenome (GOLD analysis project Ga0315298, IMG submission 203077) | Extremophilic microbial mat communities from Washburn Hot Springs, YNP, Wyoming, USA - WHS_1_MG | ecosystem: Environmental > Aquatic > Thermal springs > Hot (42-90C) | place: USA: Wyoming...
AAATGGCCGGCAAATCGAGCGGCGAAGGGAGGTAAGCCACGATCGCATCCAGCAGGGGCTGGATGCCGATGTTGCGCAGGGCCGCCCCACACAGGACGGGCACGCCCCGCGAGGTGCAGGTAGCCTGACGCAGGGCTTGGGTGAGCGCCTGGGGAGAGATCTCTTCGCCCTCCAGGTAGGCCAGGGCGATGTCGTCATCCACGTCGGCCAAGGCCTCGACCATCTGTTCGCGGCGGCGCTCCGCCTCTTGGCGCAAGGCCTGGGGAATCGGCTCGGTGCGCATGGCCCCTTCGGCATCGAAATAGAGGGCGCGCATGGCGATGAGGTCGATCACCCCTTCGAACGCTTCTTCGCGGCCAATGGGGCACTGCACCAAGATGGGGTGCGCACCCAGGCGCTTGCGCATCATCTCAAGGGTTTGGTCGAGGTCGGCGCCGGGGCGATCCATCTTGTTCACAAAGGCGATGCGCGGCACGCCATAGCGGTCGGCCTGGTGCCAAACCGTCTCCGATTGCGGTTCCACGCCGGCCACACCGTCAAAAGCGACCACCCCGCCATCGAGCACGCGCAGGGCGCGCTGCACCTCGGAGGTAAAGTCGATGTGGCCTGGGGTATCAATGAGGTTGATCTGATGCCCTTTCCACTCGCAGGTGATGGCCGCCGATTGGATGGTGATGCCACGCTCGCGCTCTTGGGGCATAAAATCGGTTACGGTGTTCCCCTCGTCCACGTTCCCCACGCGGTGAATGAGGCCGGTATGCCACAAAATGCGCTCCGTGGTGGTCGTTTTGCCCGCATCAATATGCGCGATGATCCCGATATTCCTCAGGCTCTGTAAGCGATGATTATTTTTGTTGGTCATTCTCTACCTCTTGGCCAATGCCCACTGGGGCATTGCCGATTCATCTTTGGCATAAGAAGGGGCGGCTGCATCCCAAACGGGCTATCTCTAGCCCGCAGAGGCGCCACCCCGCTCCTAATGCGAGTTCCTTGCCGCGTTTGGCAAGCCAAAAACACAGTATATATCGAAAACGGCGAAAGGCAAAATGGGCGGAATCTGGCTTTTTGAGAGTTTGTGGGCACAGGCCAGCGTGTATGCCCAAAGGATGTTCACTTGCGAGGGGCCGATGGATGGCTACAATACGCCCAAGCCTCTCCAGAGGGGGTGCACCGTGCGGCAGGCCGAAGTCCAGGCGCTCTTTCTTCAGCGGTTCGGCGAGATCTATCCCCAACTCCAATTCCGGGGGATGCGGCGCTTCCCCGATCGCACCTATGCGCCGTATGCCTTGGCGTTACGCGTCGCCTTCGGCAAGAGCCGCCACGAACTCGATCTTTTGTGCGTCATCTTGACGGAAGGCCACGCCGAGGAGGTGCGCCATTTTCTGCGCCAAGTGTCGGAGGTACGCCCCAACTCGGCCTATGGTGAGGTGCTCGTCGTGCTCATCGCCCCATACTTTTCAGAGGAGGCGCAGGCCCTCTGCCGCGAGGCGGGCGTGGGCTATCTCGATTTGGCGGGCAACGCCTATTTGGAGACGGAGCGCGTCTATCTCCTTCTGACGGGGAAGCCGAACGCGCTCCCGCGCAAACGCGAGGTGCAAAGTCCCCTGAGAGGGCGCGCCGAGCGCGTCGTGCGCCGCTTACTTTTGGAGCCAGGGCGGATATGGGCGCTCCGCGCCTTGGCCGAGGCCGCCCAAGTGAGCCTGGGCCTGGTCAGCATGGCGACGACGGCCCTCGCCAAGAACGGCTGGGTGGCCAAGACGCGCCAAGGCGTCTCGTTGCTCGATGCTAAGGGCCTTCTCGATGCTTGGGCAGGCGTGTATGACCTGCGTAACAGCCCTTTTATTGCCTATCGCGCTTGGGACGATGTGGCCATCTTGGAGCGCTACCTCACTCGGAACAAGGATTTTGCCAGCCGCTATGCGCTGACCCTCTGGTCAGGGGCGCATCACCTCTTGGGCGATGCGGAAACCCCTGGCCATATGGCGCTCTTTTGGCGCGGTGCGCCGGAAGATTTGGCCCAAGCCCTGCGCCTAAGCCGAGACGTGGGCAAGGGGTATGTGTTTGTCTTTCAACCGTATGATGAGAGCCTTTTGTGGGGGGCGGTGCAAACGGCCGAGGGCCTCATGGTGGCCCATCCTTTGCAGGTGTACCTTGACCTCGGCTCAGGGGATGAACGCGAACTCGCCTTGGCTCAGCGTGTGCGAGAGGCCCTGCTCCCTTGGTAGGGCGGTGAAACGGCTGCCGGACGCCGTTGGCACATCTCCAGAATCAAGAGGTCGAGCGCCAAACGCCCTTCGATGCGCCCCGTTTTGATGGCTTGGTCTACCTCTAGCACGCGCCTCAAGAGACGCTCCAGTTCCTCCGCACGGAATTGCTGAGCCTGGCGCAGAAGGCGCGTTACCATAAAAGGGCGCAAGCCGAGAGATTTGGCGATTTCTCCGCTCGGTGTGTGCTTTTCTTCAGCCAACTCTTTGACCAAGAGGATAAGCCGCACCTGCCGGGCGATCATCGTGAGGAGATAGAGTTCGTTGGCCCCCTCGGCGAAAAGGCGCGCCGTGAGCGCCAAGGCCTCTTTGCGTTGGCGCAGGCCTAGGGCGTCCATCAGGTCAAAGATGTTCGCCTCTTGCGCGGCGCTCGTTAGGGCGCGTACATCCTCCAGGGTGATGGCTCGCTCATAGGCGGCGTGGGCAGCCAATTTCTCCAACTCTTGGTCGAGGGCGCGCAGGTCTCCCCCGATCAGTTCGATGAGCGCTGCCACGGCAGGCGCCGTGATCTCGACCCCCTTTTCTTTGGCGCGGCGGCGGATCCAGGCTGCCAGGCCGCGCCGCCCCTCCTCTTGGCGCGGGTTCAGGAGCGGGAAGGCGCGCACATGGCCCTGGGGGTTGCCCTGAGCATATTTGAGCATAGGGTGGCTTGGGGGGAGCGAGGCGCTCTCGACAAAGACCAGCCGCGTGGTGGGCGGGAGATGCGGCAAATAGGCCAAAAGCGCCGTGGTTTCCTCATTGGGGGAGCCGGGGGAATCGCCTTGGGCCTCTTCTTCCTCAGCGGATGTCGAGCGCCTTCGGCCGCTCAGGCGCTGGAGAAAATCGTGCACGATCACCAAGCGCCGGCCGGCTAAGAAGGGCAGGGCATTGCAGGCGTTCATCAATTCCGCGAGGGAAAGCCGCCGCCCATCGAGCACGGTCAGGTTGAGATCCCCTGCGGCCTCTTTGGCGATGAGCGCTTTGAGCCGCGCGACCTCTTCCGTGCGGCTCAATTCGTCCTCACCGTGAAAGATGTAAAACATCCCCTTTCACGCCCTTTCGCCCGTTGTGTAGAGAGTATAGCACACCTCGCGCGGAGAGCGATAGCGCCGTGGCCAGGTTCTCGTCGGTGTTACACTGGACGTGCCTTAGGCGATTGAAAGCCTCTGCAAGGGGCATTATAATGCCGGCCAGACCACCTAGGAGGCGCCGGTGGCGGGAAAGGTCAAGATCATCGTGAGCGATCTGCATCTTGGCGCTGGCCAGGCCGAGGCCGGCAACGCGTTGGAGGATTTCACGAGCGATGCGGCCTTTGCCGGGCTGATGCAGGCGCTCTTTGAAGAAAGCGAGACCGCCCAACGCGAGGTGGAGTTGATCTTTGCGGGGGATACGTTCGAGTTCCTCCAGGTGCCGGCCCTGACGGAGGGGGAAACGTTCGACCCCACCGCCCAATACCGGCTGGAGCAATATGCCGCCTCGGACGAGGCCGCTTCAGCCGCCAAAATGGGCCTGATCACGGCAGGGCATGTGCTCTTTTTTGCGGCGCTCAGGGCTTTTTTGAACGCTGCGCCGCCTCGACGCACGGTAACGTTTATCAAAGGGAACCATGATGTGAACCTGCATTGGGCTGCCGTGCAGGGGGTGATCCGCCGCGCTTTGGATGCCACAGGCCCTCGCGCCGATTGCCTCACCTTTATTGAGCGGCGCGTGGCCCGCGAGGGGATCTATGTCGAGCACGGCCACCAATACACGGAGCGCATCAACCGCTTCCCCGATTTCGAAGAGCCGCATGACCCCAAAGCGCCCGACCAACTCTATCTCCCACCCGGCTCGAGGTTTGTATTGGGGTTTCTTAACCGCCTGGAGCGCGAGCGCTACTGGCTCGACGGCGTCAAGCCGATCACGGCGCTGATTTGGTACGTCTTGGCGCTCGATTTTCGGTTCGGCCTCCGCGCTCTTGGCGCCCTTCTTGGCCAACTCCCCACCCTGATGTGGGGGAGCCTGCCCGTTACATGGGCCGTTACGGCCTATCTGGAGGCCCATGAGCGGCTGGAACAAGAGGTGGCCGATGCCGACCGCTTGGAGCCGCTTTCTCACAACCCAGAAACGCTAGGGGATCTCTTCCGCCGGGCCGACCTTGCCTTGGCCCTTCATGGCGTGCCCTCGCGGGAGGGAGAACCGCAGGCCGCAGCCTGGCCCGATTATGCCGCCCTCCCGCGAGGGGTGGCCGAAGAAACCGCCCAGCGCGAGGCTTTGAGCCGCATCGCGGCGCACAAGCGTTTACAAGAAAAGGCGCGCGTCATCGTATTCGGGCACACGCACGAGGCCGTGCTCGAGGACTTGGGTGAGGGCGTGGTTTATTGCAACGCCGGCACCTGGACCTGGGTGCGTTCCTTCGCCGGGCAGGATTTCGCCGCTTGGCGGCTTCTCTTCAAAAACCCCGAGCAGTTCACCCAAGAGCGCCGCCTGACCTATGTGCGCATTGATTACGACGAGGCCGGCGAACCTCACGCCCAACTCCTCACCTATCAACCGCCCAAACCCCAAGCAAAGGGCCTTTGGCTGGGCTTTTTAGGGCGCCTGTTTGGGCGCAAGCGCTGATTTTACTGCCGGTTTTGGGCTTCCTTCCAGGCTGCCAAATCTTGCAAGACGCGATCCCACACCGCTTGGGGGGCGCGCTCATCGGGCCATGGGCGAAAGCCCAGCCTGAGATACGTGGCGATGGCGGGCAGGCGCCAGGCTTGCGTCATGAGCATCGCCCGTTCCATACCCCGCGCGCGGATGCCGTGCAATGCGGCGAGGACGATCGCCTTCCCTAGCCCCTTGCCGCGTTCCGTCTCGACCACGCCCACCCACTCGACGGCGCCCCAGCGCTCCCCCGCGATTTCGGCGTGCCAGGCGCCGGCGGCGGCCACGGGTTCCTCGCCCTTCCAGATGATCTGCAAAAAGTGAGGATCGTACTCTGGGTTTCGCCTGTAGATGCGCTCGAACCAGGCCTCATCCGCCTCCCCGGCATAGTTAGAGGCATTCATCACGCGCAGGTAGGCCCACGCCTCGTCAGCCTCCATAGGGCGCAAGGTGTACCCTTCCGGCAGGGTGATGGGGGGCAGGTCATCGAGGCGCTCTCGTCGCATCCGCAGGTGGATATCGCGAAAGTACTCCGCCGCCCAGATTTCGTAGGAACACGCCGCGCCCACGACCTGCGTTCTTACCCCAAAATGGGCCTGGAGATCCTCCGCCAAGGCGCGCAGGCCCGGCAAAGCGGCGACTTGGCCGGGGACGATGATCGTCGGTAGGCCCTCTTCGGTGAGCCGCGAGGGGTCGCGGGCGTAATCCAAGCCGGTGTCGGGCATGATCAGGGCCTCCGCGCCGATCTCGGCAAGGCGATCGAAGGCGATGCCCCTCCCCAACGTGAGGGCGACGCGGCGCACGATTTTGGAACGCGAGCCGATAAACTGCACGGCTTGCCCTCCCAGGTCCGCGATGCGCCGCCCCACGCGGAAGGTAACCTCCCAAGCCGTTATGCTAGGCACGGCATAGAGGGTATAGAGGGCCTCCTGCGTGAGGGATTCGCCGAGGCGCAGGAAGGCGCCAAAGGCATCGCGCAGGCCGAGGCGTGGGAAGGCCTCCCACGCCTCGCCGCAGCGCAGGATGCTTATCCCCGTTTTTTCGAGCCAGGCCTTTTTGCGCGCATTCAGGGCGCGTGCAGCCCCATCTTGGGCGGGGTAAAAGGTCGGCTCCAGCGCGATCAAGAGGGTACAGCCTAGGGCATGTGCTTCGGTTAGGGCATCTTGGGTCGCCTGCCAACCCACCGCGATGCCCATCACCGGGGCATTGGCCGCGCCATATTCTAGAGTATCTTCCGGATACGCCCCATTTGCCCACAGGCATCGGGCGGCCAAATAGGTAGAGACGTCTCGTACGGTAAGGGACATCATCGCCTCCTCACAGGGCGCGATTATCGCGCGAGGCGATGAGGGCTGTGGCGCGCTGGAGGAAGGCTTCCACGCTCATCGTGCCCAGGTCTTCGTTCGTGCGCAGGCGCACGGAGACTTGGCCGCTAGAGGCCTCGCGATCTCCCACCACGAGCATGTAGGGAATCTTTTCCAGTTGTGCCGCGCGAATCTTGGCGTTCATGCGGTCGCCGCTTTTATCCACTTCGGCGCGCAGGCCAGCGGCCGTCAGGCGCTGGCACACCTCTCGGGCATAGGGTAAGTGCCGGTCGGCGATGGGGATGAGCCGCGCCTGCACCGGTGCAAGCCACAATGGGAAGGCCCCCGCATAGTGTTCGATGAGGACGCCGAGGAAGCGCTCCAAAGAGCCGAGCAGGGCGCGGTGCACCATATAGGGGCGGTGTTCCAGGCCATCTTCGCCGATGTACACCATATCGAACCGTTCGGGCAGGTTGAAGTCGAATTGGATGGTCGTCATCTGCCATTCGCGGCCCAAGGCATCGTTGATCTTGAGGTCAATCTTGGGGCCGTAAAAGGCGCCCCCGCCCTCATCGACCTCATAGGGAATCTGTTCGGCCTCAAGCGCACGGCGTAACGACTGGAGCGCCTGCTCCCAACGCGCCGGCTCACCGATGGCCTTTTCGGGGCGCGTGGCCAGGTAGGCCTTGACCTCCTCAAAACCAAAGGCGCGCCAAAGGGATAGAGAGAACCGCAGCACTTCGAGGATCTCGTCCTCGATCTGCTGGGGGGTGCAGATGATGTGGGCATCATCCTGCGTGAAGCCGCGCACCCGCAATAGGCCGTGCAGGACGCCGCTCTTTTCATAGCGGTAGACGGTGCCCAATTCTGCCCAGCGCAGGGGCAAATCCCGGTAGGAGTGCCGCTGGGTATTGTAGATCATGATGTGGAAGGGGCAGTTCATCGGCTTGATGTAGTAATCTTGCCCGTCAATATCCATGGGCGAATACATGCTTTCGCGGTAAAACCCCAGATGGCCAGAGGTCTCCCACAGCCAGGCACGGCCAATGTGCGGCGTGTAGAGGATCTCGTAGCCGCCCTCGCGGTGGCGCTGGCGCCAAAAATCCTCTACCTGCTGGCGGATGCGCCCTCCTTTGGGGTGCCAATAGACGAGGCCGGCCCCGGCCTCCTCGTGCAGGCTAAAGAGATCGAGTTCCTTGCCCAAGCGGCGATGGTCGCGCCGCTCGACCTCCTCCAGGTGGGCTAGGTAGGCCAAGAGTTCCTCGCGGCTGGGCCAGAGGGTGCCGTAGATGCGCTGGAGCATGGGGCGCTTCTCATCGCCGCGCCAATAGGCCGCCGCCGTGTTGAGGAGTTTGAAGGCATCTGCCGGGAGTTGGCCGGTATGCTCGACGTGCGGCCCTCGGCAGAGGTCCACGAAATCCCCATGGCGATAGATGGTGATCACTTCGCCCTCGGGCATCTCGCGGATGAGTTCCACCTTGTAAGGCTGGTCGGCAAAGAGGGCCAGGGCCTCCTCGCGTGAGACCTCTTGGCGGATGAAAGGATGGCGCGCCTTGATGCTTTCCACCATCAAGGCCGTGATGCGCTCCAAATCCTCCGGGGTGAGGGCGCGAGGCAGGTCGAAATCGTAGTAGAAGCCATCCTCGATGGCCGGGCCGATGCCCAGTTTGGCCTCGGGGAAGAGTTTCAGCACGGCCTCGGCCATCACGTGCGAGGCAGAATGTCGCATCGTTTCCAAATCGGGTTGAGACATCACCGTACCTCCTTGAAGTAAGCCATCGAAATCAAACAGCCCCTCACCCATGGGGCGAGAGGCTGTACTCACGCGGTTCCACCCAATTTTCGCGGCCCAAGGCCGCGCTCTTGTGCCGATAACGGGGCTACCGGGGCTTCATACTGGGCACAAGGGCCGTTCCGAAGCCGGCTCACAGGGGGTTTTCGCCGCCCTTCTGTGAGGAGGGTCTCAGTCTCGGCGCCCTCCACTCCCTGTCACATCCGAAGCGGGTACTCGTCCTGCTCAACGCCTTTAGAATAGTATACCACACATCGCGGGGCGTGCAATTGTGAGTATCCTTTGGAGTGCTGAAGCCTTGCTTCAGCAGGCGCAAGCAAGCTTATGCACTCCATAGGGGCTTGACTTTTCATAATTCAGTATCTATAATGGTTTTAGAATCAAAAGTTTAACCGTTTCTAGGGAAAGGAGGTGAGGCGTTTCGGTTATTGCCGTTGTGTCGTCGGGTTTACGTTTCGAGAGGTGACAAGGAGGTCCGAAAATGATTCCACGGTTAAATCGTCGGCAATTTCTATTCACATCAGCAGTGGCGGCGGCAGGCGTCGTGCTGGCTTCCTGCGCGAAAAAGCCCGAAGTAGCCATCCAGCCGACGGCAGCGCCCTCTACGGCAGTACCTCCTACGGCAGCCCCTACACCTACATCGAAGCCTCAACCTACCAACACGCCCATTCCTACCAAGCCCCCTGCGACGCCCGTGCCTACGGCGGTACCCGCCAAAGAGGCGCCCATGCTGCAGGAACTGGTCAAGGCGGGGAAGCTGCCTCCCTTGCAAGATCGTTTACCCAAGAACCCGCTCACCCTCAAGCCGATTCACAAAATTGGCAAGTACGGTGGCACCCTACGCCTGTTCGATGACAACTTTGATCGGAGCGTGGAGCAGGCACAATACGGTCATTCACCGCTCCGCTGGATTGACGATGGCCTGAACATTGCCCCGGGTATGTGCGATACGTGGAGTGCGAATGCCGATAACTCGGAATGGACACTCCATATACGCGAGGGGCTTAAATGGTCGGACGGGCAACCCTGCACGGCGGACGATATCATGTTCGCCTATGAAGACCTCGTTATGAACCCCGACTTTCCCGACCGGCCGACTGAATTCTATACCCCCGGCCCGGTAAAAATGCTCAAGGTGGATGACTATACCATTAAAATGGTGTATCCCGTGCCCGCTCCACTCACTGCCAAGCGCTTGGCAATGCGTGTCAAGGCGGATTCCGTCTGCCGGTGGATCGCTCCCAAGCACTATTGCATGCAGTTCCATCCGCTCTATAACTCGGCCGTCAAGGAATATCAAACCTTGAACGTCAAGATCACGTGGCGGACGAACCCCGAGTGCCCGGTGCTGAATGCTTGGCGATGCGAGAGCTATGAAGCCGGCAAACGCCTTGTATGGGTGCGCAACCCCTACTACTACTGCGTGGATACGGAAGGGAACCAACTCCCATATATCGATCGCTGGGATCACGCCTGCATCGAAAATAAAGAAGTGCAGATGCTTACTATCATGCAGGGCGGCGTAGATTACCTCTCTTCGAACCATCATAAGGGCGGCCTAGAAGATATTGCTCCGCTCAAGGCCGGCGAGAAGGAGGGCAAATACCGCGTCGTCCTTTTGGATTCAGGAGGCGGTTCCGGCCACTACTACTTCTGGAACTGGGATGCGCCGGAAGAGAACTATCGTTGGCTCTACCGCAACCCCAAGTTCAAGATGGCCTTCAACCACCTGCGCGACCGCGAGCGCATCACCAAGACGCTCTACTACGGCCTGGGCGAATTGACCACGGGCACCATGAGCCCCAAGGCGATCGAGTTCAACTACAACGACGAGGCCCGCGCCTGGTACCGCAAGTGGCGCGACTGCTATATCGAGTATGATCCCGAGAAGGCCAAGCGCTTGTTGGACGAGATCGGCGTGGTGGATAAGAACGGCGATGGCTGGCGCGAGTTCCCGGATGGGACGAAACTCGAACTCCGCGTGGACTTTAACGCCACGGCCGGAAAGACCTGGTTGGATGGCCACGAGATCACCATCGCCGACTTTGCCAAGGTGGGCCTGAAGATGATCACGAACCAGATGCCGGATGCCGAGTTTGGCCAATTCTGGCCTAGCGGCAAGGGGCACATCCGTGGCAACTGGGGCGTGGGCGATGGGCCTGACTGCCTAGTGTATCCTTCTTGGGTGGTGCCGAATGAGCCGAACCGCTGGGCGCCGCTCTGCGGGAACTACTATCTGGCCCGCAATACAGATAAGGAGAACTCGGAGAAGGATAAAAGCCCTTGGGATCGCCAGCCGCCGCGCTGGATTGCCGATGAGAAAGAGCAGATCGGCGAGGTGGTGCTGAAACTCCAGGAGTTGCTGGATACGGCCCTGGCCGAGCCGGATGCCATGAAGCGCATGGAGTTGGTCTGGCAGATGATCCAGATCCACATTGACCAAGGCACCTTTGGCTCTGGCACCACGGCGAATACGCCGACCATCTTCATCTATGGCAATAACCTGATCAATGCACCGGCCCGTGAAGAATTGGCTACGGGTGGTTTCACCGGCCCGTGGATTGTGCCACATCCGGCGATCCACAACCCCGAGACATTCTCGTTCGCCTAATGGCATGAGAAAGCCCTCCCGCAGGTCCCGAACCTGCGGGAGGGCTTTTTGCTTCAGCAGGCGCGAGCAAACTTATGCACTCCATCCTTTGGAGTGCTAAAGCCTTGCTTCAGCAGTTGCGCAAGCAAGCTTGCGCACTCCATATCCTTTGGAGTGCTGAAGCCTTGCTTCAGCAGGCGCAAGCAAGCTTATGCACTCCATAGGGGCTTGACTTTTCATAATTCAGTATCTATAATGGTTTTAGAAT
>Ga0315298_1010894_pt1 | contig 10823 bp, 7 predicted proteins | sample WHS_1_MG_FD_203077 | JGI IMG/M metagenome (GOLD analysis project Ga0315298, IMG submission 203077) | Extremophilic microbial mat communities from Washburn Hot Springs, YNP, Wyoming, USA - WHS_1_MG | ecosystem: Environmental > Aquatic > Thermal springs > Hot (42-90C) | place: USA: Wyoming...
CCAAGACGGTTGATGCGCTGGCTATCGCTAACGCCGAGATAGTGATTGAAGGATACCTTGATTACAACCAGAAGGTGTGGGAGAGTCCGCTAGCGGAGGCGGAGCAGAAGCAAGGCGTGTATCCTTTCCACCCCGAGTGGTCGGGCTACCTTGGCCGAGCGTACCGAACCTACAAGTTCCAGTGCACTGCTATTACCTACCGCAAGGACCGGGCTATCTACTACCCGACAATCGTCCACAGCTTCGACAATCACTGGATCGACTGTTTGGCCCGAGAGGCCGGGTTGCTGGAGTTCGCCGAGCGGATATGCCCAGGGCTGGTAGTAGACGTGCATATACCGCACGGCATGACCGACTGGGGCGGAGCCATTTTCCAGGTGAAGAAGCGCCGCAAGCGTGACGAGGGCTTCCAAAAGAACATCCTGGCCGCGGCTCTCGCCGCATCACAAGGCATGCGAGTCGCAATTGCCGTGGACACGGATATCGACCTCTACTCGATGGAGGACATTCTGTGGGCCATCTCCACTCGTGTGGATGGCGAGAAGGACATCCAGATCGTGGCACCAGGAGGAATGGGACAGACCTTCCAGCCAGCGGAGAGAAGTGCGGCAGCGCCCGGAGCTCAGTGGATACGGTCAGAGTCAAAGTTCTCGGGCGGGCTCGCGCTGGACGCCACAGTGCCCTTCGAGTACCAGTGGGCCTACGAGAGAGCGCCGTACCCGATCGAGAAGGGTGATCTGAAGAAGTTCTTTACTCCCGAGCAGATAGCCAGGGCTCAGTCTATGATGTGTGAATACGCCAAGGCTCTGGCCAGAATGGGCACCTAGAGAACCTTGCGTTTGTGTACCGGATTCTCGATGCGCCGGAACCGCCGAATACTACATCCGGCGCGTCGAGGCCGGCAGGATAATTCTAGATAAAACCGCGGTCCAGGATTGCTTAGCATGCAGCAGAGAGTGACAAGTGCTCAGCCATCTGTGGGAGACGAGGCAGCACCTGTGCTGATGCACTAACGGCCGACAGCCAATTGCTGACAGCTACTTAACATCCAAGGAGGACGAGAGAATGCCCCTGATTGACTTGAGGACCTGGTTACAGCGAGTTGACGAAATGGGGGAGCTCCGTCGTGTCGATGGAGCGAGTGCCGACGAGGATATCGGTATGGCCACTGAGGTGCTGCACCACACCGATAACTCCCCAGCTGTAGTCTTTGATAACATTCCCGGCTATCCTTCTGGCTATCGGGTAGCAGTGAACAGTTTTGGCTCGCTGCGCCGTATAGCCCTTACCCTCGGGCTTCCTGTCGACGCAGACCCACAGGAACTCATTGACCTATGGAGAAAGAAGCTGGCCAATCTGAAGCCCATTCCCCCGGTGTTCGTCGACGACGGACCGGTAATGGAGAATATCCAGATGGGCGACGACGTCAACGTTCTTCAGTTTCCCACACCAAAGTGGCACGAGGCCGACGGTGGCCGCTACATCGGCACCGGTAGCGCCGACATTACTAAAGACCCAGACGAGGGATGGGTCAACCTAGGCACCTACCGCGTAATGGTGCACGATGCTAAGAAGGTCGGTTTCTACATCTCCCCAGGCAAGCACGGCAGAATACACCGCGAGAAATACTTCTCCAGGGGAGAGCCGTGCCCGGTAGCCGTCGCGACTGGTTTGCCCCCGGCGCTCTACCTAGGAGCTTGCACCGAGGTCCCCTACGGAGTCTGCGAATACGACTGGGCTGGCGGCGTAGCGGGAGAGCCAGTCCGGGTTTTCAAGGGCAGAGTCACCGGATTGCCGCTTCCTGCCGACGCCGAGCTAATTCTCGAGGGCTTCGCCTCTCCTCAAGAGCGAATTCTAGAAGGACCATTTGGCGAATGGACAGGCTACTACGCCAGCGCGAGCCGCCAGGAACCAGTCATCGACGTCAAAGCCATCTACTATCGTAACAATCCCATTATATTTGGCTCTCCTCCCAACCGGCCACCCGACGAACAGGCCCGCTATCGCTCATTTATGCGCTCAGCTGCGCTGCGGGAGGACGTGGAGAAAGCCGGAGTACCAGACGTAACCGGAGTGTGGTGCCACGCGGTTGGCGGTGCCCGAATGCTAGTGGCCATCAGCATCAAGCAGCGGTATCCCGGGCACGCCCGGCAGGCCGGACATGTCGCGGCTATGTGTCACGCGGGCGCTTACCTAGGCCGGTACGTCGTGGTGCTTGACGATGATATCGACGTCACCAACCTCGACGACGTTATATGGGCGATGTGCTCTCGAGCAGACCCGGCAAGCGCTATCGACATCATCAACCGCGCATGGAGTGGCCCACTCGATCCTGCCATACATCCCGATCTCAAGGGGTTCAACTCCCGAGCGATCATCGACGCGTGTCGGCCATACGAGTGGCGGGACAAGTTCCCGCCGGTTAACGAGCCGAGCCCTGAGGTACGGCGCAAGTCCAGGGAGAAATGGGGATACCTGATCAAGTAAGGACCATCACCTTGCGAAATCACAAAATTAAAACGAGGAGGTCGAATCGGCGTGGCTAGGAAGAACATCAGACTTGTCGCGGTGGCATTGATCGTGGCGCTTGTACTCGTGACGCTGTTTGGCTGCGCACAGCAGGCAGCCCCAACGCCAACAGCAGCTAAGCCAGCGGCTGAGGCGACGAAACCGGCAGCGGCCAAACCAACAGAGGCGAAGCCTACAGCAGCCGCGAAGCCGGCAGCGAAAGTGGACTTCCCGAACAAGGAAATCACCTACATTGTCCCGGTGACGCCAGGAGGCGGGTTCGACACGATGTCGCGAGTCCTCGCTCCCTTCTTGCAGAAGTACCTGCCAAACAATCCCAACATCGTCGTCAAGAACGTATCCGGTGGCGAATGGATGATCGGCATCAACGAGATTTACAACGCTAAACCGGATGGCTACACCATCGGAATCTTCAACCTGCCTGGGAACGTGGTGAACCAGTTGCTGGGCCTGGCCAAGTACGATCTCACCAAGGTCACCTGGATCGGCAGCATCACCGAGGTGCCATATGTGGCAGCGGCTTCTAAGCAGAGCGGATTCAAAACACTCGACGACCTGAAGAAGGCCCCTGAAGTGAAAGTTGCCTCGGTCAGTCTATCCTCAAGTGCTGGACTAGGGTCGCTCATCGCCGCCCAGACCATGGGCTTCAAGCCGAAGTTCATCAGCCATCCCGGCAGTTCGGAAGCCGTACTCTCGACTTTGCGCGGGGATGCTGACTATGCCCAGTACCCCTACGGTACAATGAAGAAGTACGTCGTCGACAGTAAAGACCTCACTCCACTCTGGATCTACGACAAGCAGCGGGCGTCAACCCTTCCCGATGTGCCCACGGTGGTTGAGCTAGGATATCCCGGTCTCCTGGACACGGTGTCCATCTACTACCTGGTTGGCACGACTCCTGGTGTGCCGCCGGAGATAGTCCAGATATTGCGAGACGCCTTCGACAAGGCGATGGCAGATCCGGAATGCGTCAAGAAACTGGAGGCGGCTGGGGAAGAAGTGAGGCCAGCCAAGGCGGCCGACGTCGAGAAGATAGTGAAGAACTCTCTTGATCAGTATGTGAAGTACAAGGATGTGATCGCCGGGTACATCAAGTAGCAACGGGTAATAACGGAATCAGGGCAGCCCCGTTCGGGAATTTGGCTGCAGCCAGATCGAACAGGGGGCTGCCCGATGGGGAAGTGAGGAGAGTCCATGCAAGAATTGGCTAGCGCGGCGACCTTTATTGTCACCTGGCCCGGTCCTCTTCTTCTCGTCGTCGGTATGTTTCTGGGCGCACTGTTCGGCATATTGCCCGGGCTTGGTGGACCTCAGGTCATTGCTCTTTTAACGCCCTTGACGTACGGAATGGACCCGCGCCTGGGCGTCACATTCCTTATTGGCGCGATGGGCTCGGTCGCTACGGGCGGCTCCATCAGCGCGATCCTGATCAACACTCCAGGGACCGGCCAAAATGCGGCAACCCTCCTAGACGGCTTCCCGCTTACATTGAAGGGGAAGGCCGGCCGGGCGCTGGGGGCCTCGGCGATGTCGGGCGCCTCGGGGGGCGTTTTCGGAGCCTTGATTCTGCTGGCGTTGATTCCGGTGGGGAAACAGGTGGTGCTGGCGTTTTCTTATCCAGAGATTTTCATGATGGCCCTTATGGGCATGAGCATCATCGTCGTGGTTTCTCAGGGAAGTATGTGGAAGGGATTGATCGCCGGAGCATTGGGATTGATGCTCGCCTCGTTCGGGTTCGACCCGGTCACCGGATCGATTCGCTACACCTTTGGTGTGGACTACCTCTGGGACGGGATCAAGATCGTCCCAGCAGTTATTGGGCTCTTCGCCATTCCCGAGTCCGTGGAGCTCCTCCTGAAGGGCGGCACCGTGTCTTCAGTTCCGGTCACCGCCTCCTATAAAGATGTGTGGCAAGGCATAGCGGATGTGCCACGAAACTGGTGGCTGTTTATTCGCTGCTCGATAATCGGGACCATAATCGGCATAATCCCTGGCGTAGGAGGCGCGGTTGCTACGTGGGTGGCTTATGGCCATGCTGTCCAGACAGAGAGGAAAAACCCGAGGTTCGGGGAAGGCGATATACGCGGCGTAATTGCTCCGGAATCGGCAGTCTGCGCTAAGGACGGCGGGGCGCTCGTCCCCACGGTTACCTTCGGCATTCCCGGGAGCGTCGAGACAGCGGTTTTGCTGGGCGCCCTGATGTTGCAAGGAGTGACGCCAGGGCCAAAACTGATCGTCGAGCACACGGATGTGGTGTACGCTATGGTCCTGGCCCTGGCAATCTCCAACATCATGATTGCCCTCCTGACCATATTTGGTGCCAAGTACCTGGCCCAGTTGACGAGGGTCCCGATCTCGATCCTGGCTCCAGTGGTCTTCACTCTGTGCCTTTTCGGTGCCTACGCGACCGACGGAGAATTCGGGGATGTTGTCGTGGCCCTGGTGATCGGCTTCGTTGCCTACGCTATGAAGGTTTACGGTTTCAGCCGCGTTCCAGTGGTCATCGCTCTGGTGCTCGGGAGCGTGATGCAAGAGACGTTTCATCAGACGCTCCAGGCGATGGGGCCCTCGGGCTTCTTCGTCCGGCCGATGTCGCTGATACTCTTCCTCGTGACCATCGCAATGATTGTCTACCCCTTCTGGTCCAAATCGAGGAGGGAAAGGAGGATGATGCCAGTTGCTACAGACATCGAAGGGTAACCTTGTTTTCCAGTTCTTGCTGGTGATCTTCTTCGCAATCCTGGTGGTGGTAGGTCTTGACTACAACGAGCGTGCTAGGTTGATTCCCGTGACCGTGGGTATCGTTGCCTTTCTAATGACAGCGACGTTGCTCCTGGCTGACGCCGTTCCTGCTATCGGATCGAAGTTGTCGTTAGTCAGAGCAAGTGGGATCGCGCTGGATAGCCCGGGCTCAAAGAGAACTGGAGAGGGGCCCGAAGCTACAGACGTCAAATCCCAGGCCAGAGATGAGCCACGGGGGTTTACCCTTCGCACGTGGCGCATCTTTCTTTGGCTCGCATTCCTGGCGCTGCTGCTGCGCTACGTGGAATACCTGATCAGCCTACCTCTGTTCATTTTCTTGATGATGGTAGTTGAAGGAAGACAGCGACTAGTGACCTCCTTGCTGACAGCAGCAGGTATGGGAGTATTCTACTTCGTCCTTTTTAGGCTTATGCTCCGCGCCACGTTTTAGGACGACAACCCGGGCGTGGAGAATTATCGAGTAACTAGAGGTGAACACGTGAACGATCGTAGCAACGAAGATGTTGGCACGATGCTCTCTCCGTATCGTGTGCTGGATCTCACCAACGAGCTGGGGTTTCTTTGCGGGAAGATCCTTGGCGACCTGGGGGCAGATGTGATCAAGATCGAGCCGCCTGGCGGCGACCCATCACGGAAAATCGGGCCGTTCTACCACGATGAGCCTGATCCCGAGAAAAGCCTCTACTGGTTTGCCTACAACAACAACAAGCGTGGCATTACCCTGAACCTAGAGACTCCAAAAGGGCGCGAGATGTTCAAGCAACTGGCTCAGAAGGCCGACATCGTCGTCGAGTCCTTCCGGCCTGGCTATCTGGACAGCCTCGGGGTCGGCTACTCCTCTCTTAGTGAGATCAATCCTCGCATCATCGTGACGTCCATTACTCCATACGGCCAAAAGGGTCCTTACAGCCAGTGGCTGGCTTCCGACCTGGAAATCATGGCTTCGGGCGGAGCGATGTACCTCTTCGGCGAACGGGACCGCGAGCCGCTGCGCGTATCGATTCCGCAGTCTTATATGTGGGGGGCAATGCACGGCGCCGCGGGAAGCCTTGTGGCGCTGTATCATCAGGTACTCACTGGGGAGGGGCAGCACGTGGATGTTGCGTCGCGAGAGGCCGTTATACTGGGTCTGGCCAACGCTCCGGCAATATGGGATATCACCAGGACAAACCCACAGCGCGACGGCATTTTCCTTGTGGGAAGAAGCGTTACCGGGGCAAAAATGAGAGTAATGTGGCCTACAAAGGATGGATACGTTAACTTCATCATCTATGGAGGCCCGGCAGGCCGCAGGACCAACCAGGCTCTGGCGGAATGGATGGCCAGCGTAGGCAAACCATCAAGAGTTTGGCTTGAAAAGGACTGGAGCAAGTTCGATATTGCCACAATCACACAGGAAGAGGTCGACGAGCTTGAAGCACCTTTGGAAGCGTTCTTTAAGGATATCACCTGCGAAGAATTCTTCAAAGGCGTGGTGGAGCGAGACATGCTGGGCTATCCGGTAGCCACTCCTCGCGAGAACCTCAACGATCCCCAACTGGCTGCTCGTGGCTTCTGGGTCAAGATAGAACATCCGGAGCTTGGAGAATCTATCACCTACCCGGCGTATTTTGCGAAGTTCTCAGAAACCACCTGTGGAATTCGCAGGCGAGCTCCACTCATCGGGGAGCACAACGAAGAGGTTTACGCAGAACTGGGCCTTGGCCGCGCCGAGTTGGCGGCATTGAAGGAGGCCAACGTCATTTAGGAGCATCTTAGCGCTGAGATGCTCACTTGGGAGGAACCGGAAGATATGTCTAAGAAGGTCTTTGAAGGAATAAATGTTGTCGAGTTCGCCGCATTTGCGGCTGGCCCTGGGGTTGGCAAGCACATGGCCGATTTTGGCGCGACAGTCGTTCGAGTGGAATCGCGTGCCGTTCCCGACGGCTTTCGCACTCACTACCCACCGTACACAGACAACAAGCCCGGGGTGAACCGCTCTGGCACCTTTGCTCTATTTAACAACAACAAGATGGACGTGACCCTCGATCTGAAATCTCCTCGCGCTGCGGATGTAGTGAAGAGGATTGCGGCATGGGCGGATGTCGTCATCGAGAATATGACCCCCGGAACGGTGAACAAGCTAGGTGTGGACTACGAGACGCTGCGCAAGTACCGGCCGGATATCATTATGCTCAGCACGTGTAACCAAGGGCAAACAGGCCCGCATGCCAAGCATCCTGGATTCGGTTCGCATCTAAGCTCGCTGAGCGGCTTCACCAACGCAACAGGTTACCCCGGTGGCCCGCCCAACGTGGTCTTCGGGCCGTACATTGACTTCATCGGAGTGGGATATGGGCTCATTGGGATCGTGTCCGCGCTAATCTACCGACTCCGCACGGGGAAGGGCCAGTACATCGACAACGCTCAGTACGAGAACGGACTTCAGTTTATCGCTGGAGCGCTGCTAGACTACGCGTGCAATGGTCACATCGCTCCTAGAATGGCCAATCGGTCCCCATATGCAGCTCCCCACGGCGCTTACCGCTGCCGTGGTGAGGATCGGTGGTGTGTGCTAAGCGTATCCACCGACGAGGACTGGCGGAAGCTCTGCACCGTTATGGGAAAACCCGAGCTGGCCGATGACGGACGGTTCGCTACGTTTTCTGCCAGGAAGCAGAATGAGGACGAGCTAGATCAGCTCATCGGATCGTGGACGGCGAATTACGATGACCGGGAAATCGTCGAGAAGCTACAGTTGGCGGGCATAAGGAGCGCATCGGTCAAAACTCAGGAAGACTTGTTTGCCGATCCTCAGCTGCAGGCTCGCGGTTTCTGGCACGCGATAGTGCATCCTGAGATGGGCAGGCATCACTACACGGACACCCCCTTCCAGCTGTCCAAGACGCCATCGCAAGTAGATAAGCCCGCACCGTGCCTGGGAGAGCACAACGAGTATTTCTACAAGACCGTGCTAGGCATACCGGAGCAGGAATACGAGGAACTGGTCACCCTCAAAGTGATCAACTGAGAGATTCGATATAAGGCTTCTCGAGTCCGTACCGGTGGAGACAATACGATGTAATGTCTGCACCGGTGCGTTCCGAGAAGCACCGTGAGGGGAAAGACACGCCAGCCTATTCGGCTAAGCTTCACCGCGTGGCAACGGATGTCGGCACAGGCGGAATTTAGCAATCAGCCATCTGATACTAGCGACACTCGAATGCCGTTGAATGCGAAGTGAGAGTGTGCTTGAGCGCACACGTTCATGGTTATCTGTGTCACAGAACGTTGCAGGTTAATACTGTATCATATCGTGCATCGATCTGCCGCAGGCCGTAGTTTGGACCGAAGGGCAGCAGTCGCATTCACCAGGCTGAACCCACTTTCGGTGAGCTCGTGTCGAAAGGCGCGAATTCCTTATCGTGTGAACGCTAGCCGCGTCAATAGGCAAATAACTCTTGCTCTGGTTACACAACACAGGGATCAATACGTTGGCAAGTGCGGGCAAGATTATGCCTACGAAATGGAGACCCCAAGGCGGACTAGCGGATCACCTAGCCTAATACAGGTCTTCGAAAGGCAAGGATACTAGCTCGAGTGAGGTGACAAGCGTTGAGCCCCGATGTGTTGCTGCAGATCACCATTTCTGGATTTACCACAGGCGCCATCTACGCAATTATCGGGCTGGGGTACGTTATCATTTTCAAGGTCAGTGGCGTGATCAACTTAGCCCAGGGCGAGTTCGTGGCTCTGGGGGGCCTAGCGATGGTTACATTCGGAATGAACCTGAACTGGCCCCTGCCGGTCGCCTTCCTGGCGTCGGTAGTGGCGGTCACAGCGGTGGGGGCGCTTATGGAGAGGCTAGCCATCAACCCTGCGCGCCGTACGCGGCGCGCCCCAATGGCCAGAATCCTCATCATCACCATAGGCGTTTCCACTTTCATAAAAGGCGCCGGCTCCGTTATTTGGGGAAAAGATTACTACTATTTGCCCCCGTTCTCGGGCAATAAGCCGATCGACATAGCAGGAGCCACCCTGCTACCTCAGCACATCTGGATTCTGGGCTCGATCGTCATTATCGTCGGCGCCCTTGGCTTGCTGTTTGGCCGCACCAATATCGGGAAGGCGATGCTCGCCACAGCAGAGAACCCCGATGCAGCCAGCCTGATGGGTATCAACGTGGGCGCGATGGTGCTGGCCGCGTTTGCTTTGGGCGCTGCGCTCGGCGCCGTGGCTGGCCTTCTAGTAGCACCCATAACATTTACCGCATACGACAAAGGGACAATGATCGGGCTTAAAGGCTTTGTAGCTGCTGCAATGGGTGGAATGGCAAGCAGCACGTGGGCAGTAGGAGGCGGGGTAGTGCTGGGATTAGCCGAGGCATTCAGCACGCTAGCCGGCTTATCTGAGCTTAAGGATGCCACCTCGTTTATGGTGCTTATAGTCATTCTGGTAATGATGTCACGCGGCATGTTGGGAAAAGCGAGGATTTGAAGGGAGAGAAGACATGCCCAGCAGGCGGGATAACCTACAGCGTCGAAGGTTCCTTCTGGTAGGCTTGCTGGCGCTCGGCCTAGCAGTATTACCGCTTGTGGTCAACATCTCTTTCATTATCAGTCTGATGGTGCTGGTAGCCCTTTACGCCATTATCGCTATGGGCTTCGATATCCTTGCAGGGTACGCGGGGCAGGTCAGCCTTGGGCAAGCAGCATTCGTTGGACTTAGTGGTTACACTACAGCCTATCTCACCACGAGATTGGGATGGGAGCCGTTGCTTGGAATAGCAGCAGGACTCGCGTTGACCTTGATGGTCGCATATTTCTTGGGGCTAGTAACCCTGGGCCTCCCCAAGTTCTACTTTCCTTTGGCAACGATGGGCCTAAGCGTGATTTTTCAGGTTTTCTTCATTTCACTCAGAGACATCACCGGCGGACCGTCTGGGTTCACGGGCGTCCCCGACCTAAGGCTTGGTGGGCTATCTCTGAACAAGGACATCGAGTACTACTATTTTTCCTGGTGTCTTGCAGGGGTATTTCTACTGGTTTCTCACCTGATCGTCAACTCAGCCATCGGTCGGGCTTTTCGCGCCATCGAGAGAGACGAACTGGCGGCCAGTATGATGGGGGTGGACGTGGCCAAATACAAGATGATGGCCTTCCTAATCAGCGTGGGATACGCATCCATAGGCGGGAGTGTGCTGACACACTACATGAGGTTTCTGTCGCCTGATGTCGTAGGGTTGTTTGCCTCGTTCAGCATCGTGAGCATTACTGTAGTAGGCGGAATGGGCAGTCTGGTTGGAGTGTTCCTCGGAGCTGCGCTGCTCAAGGGCCTACCGGAGGCTTTCACCGCCCTGAAGGACTATATGCTGCTTATCAACGGGTTTGCCATTGTGGCCATACTCATCTTTATGCCCCAGGGCCTCATGGGAGGACTCCGTAGTCTGTGGGCAAGGTGGGAGACGAGCAGGCATCCACACCTCGCTGTCTCTCAACAAGACGGCGAGGCCATCCCAAGCTCTGGTTCTTACATCTCCGAGAAAACGGCGA
>Ga0315298_1010895_pt1 | contig 10822 bp, 11 predicted proteins | sample WHS_1_MG_FD_203077 | JGI IMG/M metagenome (GOLD analysis project Ga0315298, IMG submission 203077) | Extremophilic microbial mat communities from Washburn Hot Springs, YNP, Wyoming, USA - WHS_1_MG | ecosystem: Environmental > Aquatic > Thermal springs > Hot (42-90C) | place: USA: Wyoming...
TGAGAGCCTAAGTCAGGCTCTCAGACCCCATCAACCTGTAACCTCATCGTCCTTCATGATGGCGTAGCCGGAGCTTCTGAATCTTTCAATGTCATGGATCAGATATGGAGTCAAAGCGCTCTCCTGACCAACCTCCTCGAAAGGTGCACCGCATAAGCTACATACTCTCTCAGACATCGTCGCCTGAACCTGAGATATTCTAGATCCGTTTGTTATTACAGCTATGCCTATCTCCGCATCTTCTGGATGGTTCTGGTAGTTAGTGCAGTTGAATAAAAGCCATACGCTCCATCTGGGCTCCTCATATGTCGCGAACATTTCAAAGCACCACTACAATCTAACTGTTTATGTGCGTATAACGTTTATGGATGTCTAGGATTTAGGTTTTAGAGCCTTTATCAAGTTTCGGAGGCAGATATTGAGATTATTGATGTTGAAATCGAGGCTGTTGAGTTTATTTGCTTCATCTATGAAGATTCTACGCACCGTCTCACCATGTGGATTCATCCTCTGGATTTTATATATGGTCTCCAGGTTTCTTTCAATGCTCTCGATGTTTATGAGGGTTCTCTCAAATGACTCCGTCAGGTATTCTGATAGGTTTCTTCCAGCAACCACCCTACCAATCGCTTTGGAGAGTGAGAGTAGAGCGAAATGGTGTAGGACCTGAATTGAAGCCATCGCTTCATCATGCTCTTCAACAGTAGAGACTTTGACGATGCATCCACACGACTCTAATAGGTCTATGAAATCTTCGGTCTTAGGTCCAGGTCTAGCCTTTATGGCTATTATTCTCCTTCCAGCCACGTTTTCCACATTGGGTCCAAATAATGGGTGGAGACTCAGATATTCTATATTCGCCGGCGTCGACGCTGATACAGCATCGACTATTCCTGTCTTCACTGATGTCAAGTCTACAAGCAAGGATCCTTGGCTCATTCTGCCAGCCATATTCCTACAAGCGTCGACTGTCTCATCCATTGGAACTGAGACGATGACAACATCGGCTTTATGTGCCTCCTCTATCGGAGCCCATTCTACATCGAGTTCTTTAGCTGCCTCCTTTCCCCTCTCTGGGCTCCTCGATATGATCCTCAAGGCTCCGACTCTGTTTCTCATAGATTTGGCCAGAAGCTTACCCATCCTGCCTGCTCCCCCAACTATGTTCACAGTCAATTTACTTTCAATCCCTGAGGTTGCCAAATCTACTCCCATCCTCGCCTCTCATGCTTCTCCTCAACTTCTATGCAAAGTTCAATTATTGCCTTGAATATGTCGCCGGCAATTTTCTGGTTCAACCCCTCCTCCCTAGCCCATGTCACGGCTCGTTCAATAACTCCCCTCTCCCTCACAACGTCTCTTATTGGAAGATTTTTCTCAGCCTTGACCTTAGAGATCTCTCTTGCAAGCTCCACACGTTCCCTCAGCATAGTTAAAATTCTGTTATCTATCTTGTCTATACGCTTCCTCAGATCTTCTATCGAAACCATCTCATTCAGCTCTTGATTATTCGCTTGATGGTTCCTGACCTCAACATATGGTCGACTAAGACTATCGATATAATTGACTCTACAACTGGAACTGCTTTTGGAGCTATGCATGGATCATGCCTACCACTGATGGTGATCTCAACGGTTTCAATCCTCTTCAAGTCTATGGTCTTCTGTTTTCTCGCAATTGATGGCGGCGGCTTGAAAGCAACCCTACCAGTGATGGGCATGCCATTACTCATTCCACCTAAGATGCCTCCTGAATTGTTGGTTGACGTTACGATTCTCCTATCCTCAATCGTATACTCATCATTATTCTCTGAACCATATACAGTTGAACTCTTGAATCCTAACCCGAACTCTACCCCTTTAACTCCTGGAATGGCGAATAGGCCTTTGGCCAAGTCTCCATCTAGGGTGTCGAAGAAAGGTTCACCGATCCCTACGGGTACATTTAGGGCTATAAAATCCACGACGCTGCCTACGCTGTCTCCTCGACTCTTCGCATCCAATATCTCCTCAACCATCTTCTCTACGATATTGAGGTCTGCCGTTCTGACGGGGTTTGTGTATGTGTTCGCACGAACCTCGTCGGTGCTGACCTTTGATGCTTCTACCTTCCCCACCTTTGAAGTGTATGCGAGAACTTCTACTTTATGCAGGTTGAGCAGCTTCTTTGCAACGGCGCCTGCCATGACTAGTGTCACAGTCATTCTGCCCGACCATCTTCCTCCCCCTCTAAGGTCGCTGAATCCCCCAAACTTTACATTTGCAGGGTAATCTGCATGTCCTGGCCTGGGCTTATCAGCCAGCTCCTCATAGTCTCCTGGCCTGAAATCTTTATTCCAGACGAGTGCTGCTATCGGGGCTCCAGTTGTGTATCCTCGATAGATGCCTGAGAGTATCTCCACCCTATCCTCCTCAATTCTTTCAGAGACTAAGGTCTCGTCTCTCGGAACCCTTCTGTCAACCTCCTTCTGAATATCTGATTCATCTATTCTCAAGCCGCTTGGACATCCGTCGATGACTACTCCTACACATCTGCCGTGGCTCTCCCCGAAACATGTGACTGTGAAGGCTTTACCTAGAGTGTTACTGCTCAACAACGTCAGCTCCTAATGATGCTATGTCTTCAAAGAATCTTGGGTATGACTTTTTAACACATTCCATGTTTGTGATAACGGTTTGGTCTTTGATTCCGAGTGCTACAACTGCGCATGCCATTGCTATTCTATGGTCGTTATGTGGGTTGATCTCTGCGCCCCGAAGTCTCTTTTGGCCTTGAACGGTTAAGCTATCTTCAGCCTCCATGATCTTCACTCCCATCTTTCCAAGCTCGATCCTTAGAGCTGCAAGCCTATCCGACTCTTTGAATCTGAGTCTTCTAGCATTTCGAATAGTTGTCTCACCCTCTGCGAAGGAGGCGAGTGCGGCGCATACCGGTACAAGGTCTGGGCAGTCTGTTGCGTCAAGGTCGAACGCTGACAATCTGCCTCTTGAAACTTCAACTTCTCCATTCAAAATTTTGAGTTCTGCTCCTGCGCGTCTCAGAATGTCAATTATAACTCTGTCGCTCTGGAGTGAGTTTAAATCAAGGTTTGATACTCTGACTTTTGATCCTGTCACTGCACCTGCCGCCAGTATGTATGCCGCCGATGAAAAGTCCCCTGGAATCCTGTGGTTGAAGGGTATGTATCTCTGGCCGGCCTTTATCCAGTAGCCTCTCGAGTTGACCTTAACTATTTTCACTCCGTGCTTTTCAAGTATATTTATGGTCAAATCTACGTAGCTGCTAGACTCGAGAGGGGTTGTTAGAATCAGTTCTGTATCTTTTTCGGCTTTTGGTGTTGCAAATAAGATTCCTGAGATGAATTGTGAGCTTATGTCCCCTCTGAGTTCAATCTTCCCACCTTTAATACCCCCTCCCCTAACCTTCACTCTCCCTTCCTCTTCGAGTATGGCGTCGACTCCTATCTGCGTCAAAGATTCGAGGTATGGTTGTAACGGTCTCTTCCTCAGGGTTCCTGAGAAATATATTCTGGTGTCTCCGGGGGCTAGGGCCGCTATGGGAATTGTGAAACGTAGGGTTGCTCCTGACTCTCCGCATTCTAAAGGATTTTTTGGTGTTTCGATCCTTCCGCTGCTAGATATTATTGTCGTGTATTCGCCTGTCCTTTCCACTTTTGCTCCGAATGCTTCGACGACTCTTATGGTTGCTTCAGTATCATCTGATTCTAGGGCTCCACTTATTTTCGATTCTCCTTCTGACAGGAGTGAGGCTATGAATGTCCTGTGAGTGTGGGCTTTAGACCCTGGTGCTTCGACTCTTCCTGTTAGGTTGTTTCCACCGCGAATTATAGCGTTCACCAATCTTTTACAACTCCTGCCTCCTTATGGTTTACGGATGTTTGGATCACCTTTCCTTGAATTCGTTCAAGTATCTCAGAGACTTCTTTTGCTCTTTCTTCCTTCACAATTACAGATAGGGCTGGACCTGTGCCTGAGATTCCTGCAGCCAAGGCTCCAGCCTTTAATGCTTCGACTATTACTGACGCATCTTCTCCTAAGGCTGCTGCGCATCCTAGGCCGTTTATCGTCATAGCAGTCCAAATGTTTCCTTTTGCCGCTTCTTCGAATGCCTTCTCCGAAATATGTGCTATGGCCTTCATTTTTTGTAGGTCTATGTTCTTCGTATATCTCTTATGTGGGGGGATGTGAAGTAGGACAGCGATTCTTTCTTTGACTTTCATTCTTTTGACTATTCTCCTCTTTAGATTATCTGTCAGAACTATGCCTCCATAGAATGAGGCTGAGGCGTCGTCGAGGGCTCCTGTGATAGTTACGCCTGCCTCAATAGCTGCTTCAACCCCTAACTCCACAATTTTCATTTTAGGAATTTTTCTTCCTGCTGCAGCTGCGGTTGCGGTGACTATTGCGTTTGCTGCTGCGCTGCTGCTCTTCAGCCCCCTCGCTATCGGTATGGTTGATTCTGTTGTGACTTTAGCACCGTATTTTCTATGTAATCGCAGGTGTTGTAGTGTCTTCTCCACAGCTTTCTCTGATAGTCTTGTGTCTTCCCATGGTTCAGACTTTATATTGACATCATATACGCCTGGCTTATCTGTCAATTCAACCTTGGCCTTAGTCCATAGGTTTATGCCCAGTGCAGCGCCTTTCCCAGCTGGGATCGCGTTTACTATCGTGACTGCTCCATATGCTATTGCCTCTGCTGTTGAAGGTGTTTGGTTCAAGGTTATGGTCTTCCGTTTTGAGGCTAATCTTCAAGTTTGAGACTGATCTTTTCATATATTGTCTTTAGGTCGTCTATTGGAATTTGGCCTGGTGCGGTTTCTCCTCCAGGTTTGAGGGAGGCTACTGTGAATAGTCCTCCGAACATTGGACTCAGTATTCTTGAGATTTTGCCTAGCTCGCCCATTGCGAAGCATACTATTTTTAATCTTCTAGATGCTTGACGCAGAAATTTCAGGGTTGAAAGATTATCCTCTAACCTTCTGGCTGTTGTAACTATTTTATATGCGTCTGCCCCTCTTCTTGACATGTTCTCAAGAATATTTTTTAACTCTTTGACTTTTGGGGTTCTCTCCCAGTCATGGTGTGAAAGTATGATCTTTACCCCGCATTCTCTCAGTGTCTCTATTTTCTCCTCAACCTGGTCTGTTGATTCTTCCAAGTCTACGTAATCGAAACCTTCTTTTGATGTTTTTATGAGGTTTCGAAATCTTTCTTCGCGGAATTCGGCTCTGTCTGTAGCTATCTTTATTATTTCTTGTTTCTCTGAGAGTTCTTTGAGTTTCACCGGCTCATTTAGATGGTCTAGCCTGACTTCTATGTAGTCCGGCTCACTCTTCAGGGCTTCGATCCATAGAGTCTCAAACTCAGCTATGGTCTTCGGCATTATTGAGACGCATATTCGAGGCCTCACCTCTCTATCACCGATTCCTCCTCAACCAAGGTTCCGAAGTGTCTTCCGCCAGATTCGCTTCTGACCAGAACCTTCATACCTGGCTTGACCTCAGATACTGAGACGGATCCTTCTGGTGTGAGTAGCCGTATAGTCTCTGCATTCTGCAAGATGACATTCATATTTCGGCCTTCACATTTTGCTGTGATCATTATCATTGGCCTCCACTCTATCTTCACCCTGCAAATGTTGACTATTCTAGTATTTCCCTTGAAATTCACCACCATAACTTCGTCTCCGCATCTGAGTTCAGAGAGGTATTTTGTTCTATCGGGGGATACTAGGGTGTATGAGGCGACTGAGCCGGCGTTGACTCTGAAAGGCCTCGGTTCAACGTGGGGGTTCTCGAATGTTTCTGACTCAACTAGAAATAGGCCTGAGGATTGGCTTCCAACAAGTAAGCCTTCTCTAGGGTTGAGGAGGTCGCATGTGTCTATGCAGGCTCTCGCCCCAACACCCAGCGGTTTCGTATTTACTATCTCGGCCTCTGAGAGTGTGATCTTAACAGGTGATCTTCTGACAACCTCAACTATCTGGGTTATCTCCTCTCTTGTTCTGGGTTTGTAGACTATTCCGTCGGCTCCTAGCTGCAATGTTTCAAGGGCAAGTCTAGCCTCCTCAATATTGTCTACCTCCATGATTATCTTCGACTTTCTCCTCAGTTTTGCTATCAGATTCTCTAGGGGTATGGTCTTCCAGTCTATGCACTTCAGGATGATGTATCTCACTCCTAACCTCGCTGCATATTCTGCCTTGGTCTCGTCCTCGCCTCCTGTTACGACGACTCTAGCGGCGAGATTGTCTCTTGGCGCTGTTGGAATGTCTTCGACCTTCTGTAGGTTTATTGTCCTTATATCCGCGTTTTCGAATGGTCCTGCTAAGGTTTTTCCATGAATCTTCAGAGGCTGGGGTTGACTGTCGGATATTAGAATGACATCTGCTGCTTCTGAGGCCGCTCTTATCAGGTCGGTCTTGACTGTTGGTGGTAGGTTCTCAATGATTTCAATCCATAGTTCTTTCAAGATTTTCCACTTGCTATCTCAACTGCTTTTTCTACGCTGGCGCCTTCATGGACTATTGCTACTAGAGCTTTCGCCATCGATTCAGGCCTCTCGTGTTGGAAGACGTTTCGGCCTATTGATATTCCTGAGGCTCCTGCCTTCATTGAGTCGTATACCATCCTCAGGAATTCTTTTACACTCTCTGTTTTAGGTCCTCCTGCGATTACGACCGGGACTGGGCAGCTTGATATGATTTCTCTGAAACTATCTAGGTCTCCAGTGTAGTTTGTCTTTACTATGTCGGCACCCAACTCGGCTCCCAACCTGACTGCGTGTCCTACTACTTCAGGTGCATGTTCACTCTTGATTGTCGGCCCCCTGGGATACATCATTGCAAGTAGGGGTACTCCTAAATCTTCGCACTCCTCAGAGACTTTTCCGAATTTCATTAACATTTCATGTTCTTTAGGTGCTCCTACGTTTATATGTACTGAGACGGCGTCTGCGCCTAGTTTCAATGCTTCGAGGACGGTGCATACTTGACATTTCCAGAGCGGGTCTGGCCCTATCGAGGTGCTTCCGGACATATGTATTATTAAGCCGACTCTTCCGACGTCGATGTTTTTTGCTATTCCTTTATGGATGAGGATGGCGTCGACTCCTCCTATGTTCAGTTTGTTTATTATGCTTCTCATGTCTTTGAGGCCTTGGACTGGTCCAACTGTTACTCCATGGTCCATTGGTACGATTACTGTCTTTTTGTCTTCTCTGAATATTCTACTCAACCTTCTGGATTTTCCCATGTTCAATATGCATCACCTAAATGTAACCTGCTGCCTTGAAGTATTCTGAGTTTAGAATTGAGCATCCTGCGGCGCCTCTGACGGTGTTGTGACCTAAGACTAGATATTTCACTCCTTCGAGGTCTGGATCCTCTCTGATTCGACCGACAACAACGGACATTCCTTTACCCTCCATTCTGTCAAGTCTCGGCTGTGGTCTATCCTCCTCGTGGCGGACAACTATTGGATTCTTGGGGGCGGTTGGTAGGCCTAGTCTCTGGGGCTCTGCTTGGAATTTAGCCATGACTTCGGTGAGTGTCTTTGGATCCGCTTTCCTCTTGGTCTCTATGAAAACTGCTTCTAGATGTCCGTCTAATGTGTTGACTCTGTGGCAGCTTGCTGAGATCTTGAAGTCTGCAGGTTTCCATGGGTCGCCTAGAATCTTGAGAGTCTCGATCTTCACCTTCTCCTCCTCATTTCTTATGAATGGTATTACGTTGTCTGTTATATCCATTGAGGGGACTCCTGGATATCCTGCTCCTGAGACTGCTTGCATGGTTGATACTATTACTCTCTTTATTCCAAATTCGTCTTTGATAGGTTTCAGAGATAGGGTTAATATTGCTGTTGTGCAGTTCGGATTCGTCACTATGCCTCCGCTCCAGCCTCTTCTCTTTCTCTGTTCCTTTATCATCTCTGAATGTTGAAAGTTAACCTCCGGATTGAGGATTGGTACATCTTCATCCATTCGATGTGATGATGCGTTACTGAAGACTATGTAGCCTTTTTTCGCAAACTCCTCCTCGATTCTTCCAGCCTCCTCTGAAGGTAGGGCTGAATAGATTATGTCGACGTTTTTGATTGATCCTGGATTCACTGGTAAGACTTCTAGGTCTTTAACTTCTTCAGGGATTTCTGTTTGCAGCTTCCACTTTACTGCTTTTGAGTATTGGAGTCCTACGCTTCTCTCTGAGGCTGCTATGGCTTCGATCTTGAACCATGGGTGGTGGTGGAGTAGTTCAATGAATCTCTGGCCTACTATTCCTGTGGCTCCTAGAATCGCTGCTTTCAACACTTTTAACTCACTCCTAAAGCTCTCTTGATGAGTGCGGTTGCTTTCTCCTTCTCCTCGTAGGAGATAAAGATGAGTATGCTTGACGTTATTGTTAATATTCCAAATATGTTTATCTCATTGATTCTGAGGGCTTCAGATATTTTTCCTATTAGTCCAGGTGTCTCCTCCAACCCGACTCCTTTGACTCTCAGATAGGCGAGATCTGTCTTCATGTTCATCGATATGGCTTGCCTATGTTTGAGCATGGTTTCATGAAGTTTCCTGCAGAGATGTTCTTGGTCTCCTTTCTCTTTGATGTAGAGGATTATTGAGTCTGAGTTCGCTGAGATTCCAAGTAGCTCACTATGTTCTTCAACCTCTTCGGCGAGGTCTGAGATTATCTTTGGGTTTCTCGACATTCCTCTTCCGACGAATGTTAGCATCGACGCCTTTTCTTCGATGACTTGCTCAACTTCAAGTTCTGAAGATATTGAACCTGTTATTCTTGTTCCTTCAGCCTCTAAATCTCCCTTCATCAGGTTGATTACTCTCACATCTATTTTTGGGTCTTTATATCTTAAGGCTTTTCTATGTATGAATTTCTTACCTGAATCTGCGAGTTGCACTAACACGTTTACGTCTATATTTTCAAGTCTCTTCGCGTCTTTTACAATTTTTGGGTCGGCTGTCATTATGCCTTCTGAATCTGTGACAAGTACAACCTCTTCTGCCCCTAAGGCTTGGGCTAGAATGAATGCTGTTGTGTCGCTTCCCCCTCTTCCTATAGTGCTTATCTTTCCCGTCTTGGTTCTGCCTACGAATCCTGCTATTATTGGTATAACTCCGTTCATTAGGAGTGGTTGTACATGTTCTCTTATTCTCTGTTTGCATTCTTCAAGGATTGGGTTTGCGTTTGAGAAGTTGTCGTCGGTTATTATGGGCCATTCGTCGTCGTGGGGGTCGAAATATTTTACTTTCAACCCTTCAGATTTTAGGGCGGCAGCGAAGACTCTTACGCTCGTCCTCTCGCCCATAGAGAGAATGTCGTCCACGTCATGTTTCTCGACGCCTCGGCCTGAGTTTTGTAGAATCTCCATAAGTACGTCTGTTGTCTTGCCCATTGCTGAGACTACTACGGCAACCTTTACTCCTCTACTTACTTCCTTTGCTACAGACTTAGCTGCCTTGCTTATTCTTTCACCATCTGCCAGGCTTGAACCGCCGAACTTTGCAACTATTATTCTGTCAGGCCTTGCACTTGGTTCTTGGCTGACTATATTGTTAGAAAGATTTTTTATGTGTGGGCCCACAGAATGATTGGACGGTCTTTCTGCAACTTCTTCCTCACTATGTTGGGCAGGTGTACTTGGGAATATTGTTTGTGTAAATGCCATCACCGAAAAGGTTGCCACCCACTTATCTTCACCTGCCTCGATGAGCTTCTGGAGGATTGTAGCGTCTTATATATTAACCTATCGCATCTATAGTGGATACTGTCAAGCATCCCCTATATTTTGATTTTCAATGGAGGCTTAAACTCTCAGATGCTCGAACCCTCATACCGAAGGTCTTGAAATCCTCTTGGAGCGGCCAAAGATGGGGGTTGGTGGATCTTTATTTGGGAGGGCTCCATTAAGTTAATTTTAGAAAGTTTTGATGGGCGATTTGACCCTTTACATGGTAGTGTTCCATGTATGGGTTACATAACATTCCGAAGGTAGGTAAAGGGTGGTGAGAGGTGTCTACTATATTTACGCACCATCCCGCCAGAATCGTAGGGTAACTAACCTCCAAATATCAACGTTCCAAACCTTTCTTGGTATACTTCAATCCTGCTCACCATTCTGTTTGACAGTCTCAGAATAGCATTTTTAGATAAGATTGTCTTAGAAGGTTTAGGAGATTGGAGATTTAATATCAAACTCAAAGAGATGGGTGGAGGCGGGATGTCTTGTGCGGCATCTTCGGTGTAGTCTTGAGGGAAGGTAAGGCTGCACCTCTGATAAGGAAGTCGTTGGGGCTCCTAGAATATAGGGGATACGACTCCGTAGGTCTAGCCACCCTTTCAGACGGAAAGTTGGAGGTGAGAAAGGATAAAGGGCTACTCAAGGATGTTGATTCGAGACTCAATTTCGAATCTATGGATGGGAATGTAGGTATAGGCCATACGAGGTGGGCTACGCACGGTGCACCTTCCATGGAGAACGCTCACCCACATATAGGTTGCAAATGTGAGGTTGCTGTGGTACATAATGGTATAATTGAAAACTTTTTGGAGTTAAGGAAGGAGCTTGAAGGTAGGGGGCACATATTCAGATCGAGGACAGACACAGAGGTCATCCCCCACCTCATAGAGGATCATCTCTCTGAAGGTGAAGATTTCATTGAGGCTGTTAGGTTGACCGCCAAGAGACTCTTGGGCTCATATGCTATCGCAGCCATCTCGACGCATTCCCCAAACATGATTGTCTGCGTCAAGAAGGAGAGTCCACTAGTTATAGGTTTGGGCGACT
>Ga0315298_1010896_pt1 | contig 10822 bp, 2 predicted proteins | sample WHS_1_MG_FD_203077 | JGI IMG/M metagenome (GOLD analysis project Ga0315298, IMG submission 203077) | Extremophilic microbial mat communities from Washburn Hot Springs, YNP, Wyoming, USA - WHS_1_MG | ecosystem: Environmental > Aquatic > Thermal springs > Hot (42-90C) | place: USA: Wyoming...
GGGAAACGCTTCTGCCTTACCCAGTCACACCGCCTACCAACTGGCTCTTCCCTTGGCTTACCCTGATACGACTTTGTGAGACTTTGTTAAAGTTCTGTATATACGATTTTATGAGACTCCACAGTTCCTTGAGCCTAAAAGTAAAGTAATAATCCATTCCCGCCAAACGAGCATGCCGCAGTTCTATACGCCGCGGCACATCGCGATACCTTTCCGGAACACCGGTAACAATGAGCACAACTTCCCCCGCCATCCTGATGGTCTCATTTTCACACTCGTCTATTCCCCAGTCATCCTGAGTCAGACCCCCGCTCTCCATCAAACAGAGCGAAGTGATATCATCGCAGCGCCTCATTCCCTCAAGATGCAAGCGCAAAAAGCCGCTTGGTCTATGCTCTATCCACCACTCTTGCCAATCGCTTTCGTACTGAAGACCAGAATCAGGATCATTGTATATCTGCTTGTATGTGCCATTTGCCCTTATTATCAGGGTATCCTTGTCATGAAGGAAATAACTTGCCACCCAGGTGCCAATCAGGTCTGCTTCTGTAAATGTTTCTGGCAGAGGTGGGCAATCGTAGGGAGCATAGGAAGAGGTAGGAGTCGGGATGAATCCGAACGAGTAACAGCTCAGGGTAAGCGAACCCAGAATGGGCAGCAGGACGAACAAACGCAATCTTTTCATGGGAAACTCCGTCAATGAATCCTCAAATATTTCGTGACAGCCGGCCATGGAATATTAGCCAGGTTGCAGTCATACTCCTCTGTCCAGGTGAAGGTTTGCTGCATCCTTCCTCCTCCTTGATAGCCTTCAGTTTGCTCACGCCGCTTCGGATTTAGTATGGCAACAATGGGATTGCCATTGGCGTCACGGTAATGGTAGAGCAGATCCCAGTCGCTGTGGTTGGCAAGTTCGGGGTGCTCATCAATCAATCTCTCCAGGGACAACGGATTTTGTTCCTCACCCGCCGGCGGAAAACGCCCCGGCCAATGGGTGCCAGAGGCCAGATCGGTACGGTTGCGCACGACAAAGCGCACCCCACCCAATCCACCTTGACGGGCTAACGATACCTCATACTCAAAGGTTCCAATGAAATGCATGATGGGCAGCGCGTTTCCGGAGGTGCCCCAATCCCAAATCGCCTCCATAAATTGAGGCACATCAAACTTATACTCCTTGTCATCGCCGGGTTTCGGAATATCACCCTCGCGGTAGAACCGTCTGCGCAAGTTGTCAATCGCTTTGGAGCGTGCCAGTTCCTGGGTAAGGGGGTCATTGCCATAGAACGACACAAGTTCTGGGCCGCGTTCGCAGATGTAATCGGCCAACAAATCGGTGGCATCATCGGGCTTGGACCAGGCACGATTATTGCAGTCAAATCTGGCCAGCCCCAAGGATTTGCCTGTTAGAATGATAGGACCATTCTGGCTATACAGCCATGAGGCATTGTCCACGCACTCGCGCGCCGTTCCTGCAAAAGGCCAACATTTTGGAGGAAGGAAAGGACTATGGCCGCTGGGATCAGTGAAGTTGACAGGATTGGCATAAGCATACACCCAGCGAGCATGTGATAATGGTCTATAGACGTCTCCTTCCCACCCATCCCGCGACAGGAACCGCCCATCCCAGGGCGCGTAGTACCTCGCTCGCAGGTACACCAGGCCAGTGACGTCGGTCCATTCGCCGGTGAAGCCGAAGGCGCTTGCGTCGCTTCCCACACTGCTGACCACGCTCCCATACGGCTCATACGACTTGACCAGGGTAATCTGCCCGGCCCCATCCACCAGCTGGCGCACACTGCCCAGCGCGTCGCCCAGGAAGTATTCGGTCGCAGCGCCGTTCTGCTGGGAGATGCGCCCGATGCCATAGGTGTAGGTGTTCTCGCTATCAGATAGCACCTGGGTGAGACCGGCATTCAAGTCCAACGTGTAGTTGACTCTGTTCTGGCTGAGTCTGTCACCGAGTCCATTATACCGATAACTGGTCACTGTTGACTGATTCCTGACTTCCACCAGCCGATTGGCGGTGTCGTAGGTATAGGTGTTCTTGCCATCGCTCAGTAGATTGCCGTTATTGTCCCAGGTGTAGGGAACACCGTCCCCCTCCACCAGGCGGTTGGCGTCATCGTACCGGTAACTGGTCACGGATGACTGGTCACTGGCGGTGAGACGATTCCCAACCGCATCGTAGGTGTAGTGGTAGTACTTGCCATCGCTGTAGTCCGCGGCTGTCAGGCGGTAGAGGGGATCGTAAGTGTAGGTGATGGTGACGTTATGGACAGCGGACGAGGCGCGCGGCAGCGCAACAGGGGCCAGCAGGGGACGCGCGGCGCCCAGGCCGCCTTGCGCCAGCGGCGTGGGGGTCGGGGGCAGGGATAGCAGGGCCAGGATGTCCTGCGCCTGCGTCTCCAGGTCGTCGGCGGCTTCTTCGGCAATCTTCTGGCCGCGCTGTTTTTCCACCTGACGGAGAAAGGCATTCAGCGCCTTGACGGCCGCGGCGATCTTACCTTTCTGCAAACTGCGCCGGGCCTCCTCCAGTTTATCTTGCAAGGCATCCGCCAGTTTCTTTTCCACCTGCCCTTCCGCCGCGTAGGAAGCCAGGCTGTCCTGAAGCACCGCCAGGGCTTCGTACGCCTCGGGCGTCACAGGCGCCAGCTGCTCCAGAATGGCCTGCGCTTGAGCCTGCAGGTCATCGGCGGCTTCGGCGCTAATCTTGCGCCCGCGCTGGTTTTCCACCTGGCGGAGAAAGGCCAGCAGTTGATGCACGGCGGCCCTGGGCCGGCCTTCCGCCAGGGCTGCGGCGGCGCGCTCCAGTTTGTGCTGCAGGCCGCTGGCCAGGCGCGGCGCAATTTGCCCGGCGGCCGTATAGGCCGTCACATCAGCCTGCAAGGCGGCAATGGCTTCCGCCGGGGACAGTGTCGGCGTGGGCAGCGGGGTCTCGTCGCCGGCCGCCGGCGTCGCGCTCGGCGTCGGCGTGAGGCCGGGTGTGGGAGAGAAGGTCGGGGAAGGCGGCGGCAGCGTCGGGGTGGCCGTCGGCGTCAGCGTCGCCGGGAGGGTAGGGGTACAGGTCGCGCCTGGTATGGGGGTGTCGGTCAACGTTGAGGTTGGAGTGAAGGTGGAGGTAGCGGTCAATGTTGAGGTGGGGGTAAGGGTGGGGGTGTCGGTCGAGGTGGGCGTCGGCGTGAGGGTCGCGGTAGGCGTTGCGGTCGGCGTGAGGGTAGGAGTGTCAGTCGGGGTGGGCGTGGGCGGCAGTTCGGGCCAGACGATTTGTTCCACCGCGCGCAGGCGGTTGCCTACTCCATCATAGGTATATTCATACACTGCCAGCGGCTCGTCCATGCCGACGAAGTGCGTCAGGCTGCGCAGCCGCCCGGCTGCATCGTAGGTGTACGCAGTATTCACGCCGTTGGCGCGGCGTTCGGCGGTCAAGCGTCCGGCCGCGTCATAGACGTATTGGATGCCCGCCGCCGGGCTTTCCATGGCAATCAGGCGGCCAGCTTCATCATAGGTATAGCGCGCTGTCAGCCCATCCGGATAGATCAACGCCGTGCGTCGCCCCAGCGGGTCATACTCATAACGGACGATCTGGCCGAAGGGATCGGTTACGGCACGTACGCGACCGAGAGCGTCGTATTCCCAGGTGGTGAGACCGAGACTGTCGCTCATGGCAACGCGCCAGCCAGCCGCATTGTAGGTATAACGGACGGTGGAATCGGGAGCATAGACGGCAATCAGGTGGCCCGCAGCATCATATTCATAGCGCGTCGTCTGACCGTTGGCGTCCACCAAAACGGTGCGATTGCCCACGTTATCGTATTGATATTGCCAGGTGTTACCGAGCGGGTCGCGTTCCACCACCAGGCGGTTCAACTCATCGTACGTGAAGGTCGTTTCGTGACCGTTAGCATCGCGTATCCGGACGCGGTTGCCGTTGGCGTCATAGGCATATTCGGTGCGGACGTTGGTCTGGGCGTCAGCGGCCTGGCCGGGGCGGTAGTTCTCGACCACCGCGATCAGGCGGTTGAGCGCATCGTATTCGTAACGCGTGACGATGCCGTTGGCGTCGGTCATGGCGATCCGGTTGCCGCTGGCGTCATAGGCATAGCGCGTGAGGTTGCCCAGCGGGTCAGCGACGGCGATCTGGTGGTTGGCGGCGTCATAGGTGTAACGCGTGGTGCTACCGAGGGGATCAGTTTGGGCAATGAGGTTGCCAACCGCATCGTAGGAGGACACGACAGTCTGGTTGAGCGGGTCGGTAACCGTGATCGGGCGGTTGAGGGCATCGTAGGCGGTGCGCGTCGTGTGGCCGAGGGTATCGGTGACGGCCAGGGTGTTGCCCAGTGGATCGTACTGGTAGGTCGTGACGATGTTCCACTGGTTTTCCGCGTTTTGGGGGCGGGCCGGATCATAATTCTGGATCACGCGTTGCTGACGGTAGAGGGAATCGTACTCATAATGGGTCACGCGCGACGGATAGTCGGGCAACGGGGCTTCGATGCGTTCGAGAACGTTGCCCAGGGCGTCGTAGACGGTACGGGTGAGGCTACCGTCGGCCTGGCGCACGGCCACGACGCGGTCGAGGGCGTCGTAGGTGTACTCCGTGCGTTGACCGTTGGCGTCGATGACGGCGGTGCGGCGACCCAGGGCGTCGTATTCATAGCGCGTGACGTTGCCGCGCGCGTCGGTCACGGCAATCAGGTGGCCGGCGGCGTCGTAGGTGTTGGTTGTGGCATAGCCGCGGGCGTCTATGGTTTGAATCAGGCGGCCGGCGGCGTCGTAGTAGTTCTCGGTCACGTTGCCAAGAGGATCAATAGTGCGAATCTGGTGCCCCAGGGCATCGTATTCGTAGCGGGTGACGTTGCCGCGCGCGTCGGTGACGGCGATGAGGTTGCCAGTGGCATCATAGGTATTGCGGGTGACGTTGCCCAGCGGGTCCATAGTCTTCACCAGGCGGCCTGCCGCGTCGTACTCATAGCGCGTGGTGCGGCCCAGGGCATCGGTGGTGGAAGCCACGCTGCCGTCGGCGTAGTAATCGGTGCGGGTGACGTTGCCCAAGGGGTCAATCGTCTTGACCAGACGGCCGGCAGCGTTGTACTCGTAGCGCGTGGTGCGCCCAAGGGTATCGGTAACGGCGATTTGTCGCCCGGCGGCATCGTACTGGTATTCGGTCGTAATGTTCCACTCGTTCTGGTAATTCTTGGGATAGGCAGGGTTGTAGTTGCGAATGGTGCGCGTCAGCCGCCCGGCGTCATCGTACTCGCTGCGCGTGACCCGGCCGTAGGTATCAATGACGGCAATCTGGTTGCCACGCCGGTCGTAGCGGTATTCCGTGACGATGTTCCACCGGTTTTCCGCGTTTTGCGGGCGGGTCGGATCGTAGTTGCGCACCGTGCGCACCAGGCGGCCGGCGGCGTCGTATTCGTTGTGGGTGACGCGGCCCAGCGGGTCAACGGTATCCACCAGGCGGCCCAGATCATCATAGGTGTAGTACCAGGTATTGCCGGCCGGGTCGGTCATCGAGGTGCGCTGGCCATGCTCATCGTAGGTGTAGGAGGTTGTTTGACCGACGGGGTCGGTGACCGAGGCCAGGTAGCCTTCGGGAGTGTAGGTGTAACGCGTTTCGCCGCCCAAGGCGTCGATGGCGCGCACCAGACGCTTGCCCTCGTAGAAATATTGGGTCAGGTAGCCGCGCGCGTCAATGATAGAGGTGGGATTGTGGAGGGCGTCGTAAGTAATGTCGATCTGGTTGCCGGCCGGGTCGATGACGCGCGTCAGGTCAGCGCCGTTAGCACTCCAGGTCAGGCGTGTGGTGGCGCCGCGCGGGTCGGTGATGGTCGTCGGGCGGAAGTCGGCATCGTAGGTTTTGGTGGTACGCTGCCCAAGCGGATTGACTTCTGCGGTCAGGGTACGGCGGTCATCGTAAGTATGGAGGCTCTGCTGGTTCAGGGCGTTATAAACGGTGCTTGTGCCATCGGCGTTGTAGATGACACGCACCATCAACTTGCCGCTGCCGTCGAATTGACGGTAGGCTCTGCCAGCCATGTCGTATTCCGTGGCGACGACGTTCTTGCCGGCCGGGTCCACGTAGCGTCTCATGCGGTGAGCCGAATCATAGGCGAACTGCCACGTCTGGCCCAGAACATCGGTGTAGGAAACCAGATCGCCGTGTGCGTCGTAGGTAAAGGAGACCTGACGGCCGCTGTGGTCAGTGACGGCAGTGATGCGCCCCTGATCGTCATAGGTCAGGTCGAGGAAACGCGTTCCCTCATCGGCGCTGATGCGCGTCAGGAGGCCGGTTTCATCGTAGGCATAGGTTATCTCATGTCCTTCCGCGTCACGGCGCGCCAGCAGACGGCCCTGAGAATCGAAGAGGAAGGTTTGTTGTGTGGAGGAAATGAGCGTATAGCCGCCATCCTCGTTGCGCGTCAGCGAGGCGGTCACACCTGGCCCCGGGGCGAAAGCATCCTGGCCAGTAATCCGGAAGAGGTATTCATTGCCGACCACGCCGCGGAAGAGCACGAAACCGGCCATGCCGTCCGGGTCATCGGGGAACACCAGGCGGGCGGCGTAGTTGTGTGTCCAGCCGAACCCCAGGGGTTTGGTGTAATGCCCAACCGTGGCCGAGGAGTAGGAGCGCTGGAAGACCAGATCGCCGGCGGTGGTTGGGATGGAGAGGTCAACGATGGTGTAGGAGAATGCGCCGGTGCGGGTGTTGATGGGATCGCCGCCCTGGCCCTGACTCTGACAGCCGGCCAGCGTGGAAACTCCGCAATCGCCATCCCTGGCGCCATTCCCGGCGTTGAAGACCGAATTATCGGGCACATCGCGGCTGGGATCGAACGGACGCAAATCGTGGCAGGCATACATCTGACGGGCAACCTGTTCGGCTTCGCTCTGCGAAGCGGCGCAGATGTATGTTGTCGCGTCCTGAATGCCAACGTTCAGGTTGAAGTCGGTCGTCACCATGTAGTGAGCGGCGTTGCTGTGCTGGCTGGTTAACTGCACCGTCTGGGTTGTCAGGCCATCCAGGCCATCCTGCCAGGCGTCCAGTGGCACATCCAGCGTCCATACGCCGGAGGGCACGGCTTCTGTAAAGGCGCCGATCTGGTGACCGTTGAACGAAATCTGTGTGCTGTGAGGCAAGACGTTTTCCTGCGGCGCGAAGGTTAAGGCAAGGCGGACGAAGGACAAAGCTGCGCGTTGGAGCCAGGCCGGCAGTTGGAAGGTAGTGTCGATTTCAGGGCGGTTGGTGCAGTACCAGCCTTCTTTCGGGAAGTTGGTGCTGCAATCGCGCAGGTGCGCTACGTACACCTGTCTGCCTCCATCGCAGACCATAGCGCCTTGCGCTTTGACCACCTGGCCGGCGCCCTGGCCCTGTAACTCATACGCGATAGAACCCGCGCCCTGCACAAGGGCGGCGTTGTGAAACGCGCTGGCCTGACCGGCAGATCCGCTCAGATCCTCGGGCCCAAAGACCGGTGAGACTTTCACACGGATAGACTGGCCACTGTAGAAGCGCATGTGCTCGACAGAGGGGCGGATCAGCACGCGCGCCGCCTGGCCGGTCGTCGGGTCAATGGCCTGCAAGGTGAAATCGGTGATCGTCGCGCCATGGTTGGTAATGACATAGGTGCGCGTTAGCGTTTGGGGGTCGAAGGCAGATTCGTCCTCCTCAATCGTGAAGTTGCCCTCCAGCAATACAGTCACGCGCAACGTTGCGTAGTCATAGAGAGGAGCCGACGCCTCATCGGCAATCAGGCTGGCTGTCAGTTCATAGCTGGCCTGCTGCGCGTCCTGGGCGTGGATGGCCAGAGTCAAGGGACGGGTTTCGCCAGGCTGCAGGGTAATGGTCTCGTCTGTGCTGCCGCTCCCGACAAAATTCGCAATCAGGTCCGGATAAGGGTTGAGCACTCTGGCCGTCAGAGTATGCGGTTTTGTATCCGTGTTGCGAATACTCAGCGTCGCACGCTGGTCGTAATCGCGCGCGATGGTCACAGCGTAATCATGCGAGGCAAACTCGATGGCGTTGCCAACGCGGAAACGACGTTTAGCGCTTTCGCCCACGCCGCAGGCCGAGACAGCGCGCACAAACCACTCGTACTCTTGATTGCGTACCAGATTGTCCACCTGCGCCGCGTGGAAGAGGCCCGCCTCGGTACTCCAGGTGGTGGCCTGTTCCGGATGCCCGACGGGATACACCGTCAGCAGGCCGGTGGTTGCCGGGTTGGTGCGCCAGCGAAACAGAAGCGAGGTCGAACCGCTGACGATGCCCGCCTCTGGCGATTCCAGAGTGATTTGCGGCGCGCTCTGGAGCACAAGTTTGGCTGCCAGGATGCCGCTCTTGCCGGAACGTGTCGAGGTAATCCGGACCGTAAACGGCAACGTTTGTTCGACGCCGCAGTCGCTTCTCTCTACCCGCAGACGAACAGTGGCCGCATCGCCGGGCAGGAGGGAGACCTCCTCCGGCGTCATGGTAACCCAGGAGGCATCCAGGCCATTTACCGAGAAGGTGTACCTGTCTTCCAGCAGCCCGCTGTTGGTCAAGGGGATCGTGTATTCTACGAAGGCGCCCATGCCCAGCGTGGCGTTGAGGGGGGTGATATCGGCATTCCACTGGTAGGGGTCCACAGCGCGCGTCGCGGCTGTGGCGGTGTTGTCAGAATAGTTGTCTTCCGTCGAGGTAGTGGTCGCCGTCAACGTGGCCGCGAACAAGGTGCCTGTCGCCGTCCAGGAAGCCACGCGCACGGAAACATCGAAGGCAAGTGATTGTTCAGAGACGAGCGTTCCCAGAGCCCAGGTTAGCGTCCGTTCACTCTGGTCAGGGTTCACCGGCGCCGTGTGTCCCAGATAAGAAACCTCAGGCGGCAAGGTTAAGGCTACCTCTGTGTCCTGAGCGGGGAGTTTGCCGGTGTTCTTGACCACGATGTGGTAGGAAAAGGTCGCCGTTGGGCCGCTGACGGCCGGCGCGGAGAGCATGGCCACCACATCGCTGCCGCGGAAGGTGATGGTCACCGTCTTGTCCAGCGACGCGCCATTAATTTCCGCGCCAACGGTCACTTTTTCTGCCACAGCATCCACCACCACGCCCTGCGCTTCGCCGAAGTTGTTCGTAGGGCCGGCGGGCTGTGTGAGGCTGGCATGACCATCGGCCAGCAACTGCACCTCCACCCCGGGAATCGGGTTGCCATAGGCATCCACTACCTTTACAACGACGTAGGCGGGATCGTTCCCATCCGCGGCGGCCTCTCGCGTCGCGGAGATGGAAGACATGGCCAGGCTAACCGGGCCAGGGATGAAATTCAGCGTGACCGGTTCAAGGAGGGCGGTCCGCCCGCTCGAGATCTGGAAGGCGCGCAGGCCGATCTTGGTTGCTTTCACCTGCGCCGTTACCATGCCGTCGCTGTTGGTCTCGCCAATGAGCAGGGACTGCTCAGGATTCACCAAATTGTCATTGATGAAGACCGCCGCGCCGGAAAGCAACGTCAGGGTCACCGGTTTATAAGGAACAGGCTGACCATCCGCATTTTTCAGCGCTACGGTCAACGTCGCCGTGCTTTCGTTATCGGCCACGACGGTTGCCGGCGCGAACGAGGCGGTTGAGCGCGTGATGTCGATCTCGCCGAGGAAGTGAATGCCTGTACCACCATACTGGTATCCCCAACCGCCACTTAGCGACCATCGAATCGAGGGTGCCAGATCCTCCGTATAGATAGCGATCCTACCGCCACCTCCCCCGCCTGTATTCCAGGCCCCGCCACGACCTCCTTTAGCCTGAATTTCGCCGTTGCCGCGCATGCTCCCGGCGGTAATCCAGATGCTGCCGCCCGAACCACCACCGCTAGCGTAAGAGTGACAATAAATGCCATCCAAACCATTGGCGCGCATCACGCCATTCAGCATCAGGGTTTCGTGAACGATCAGGCGTATGGCGCCGCCACCGGCCCCACCTGGACAGTCACCCTTGTTTCCTCCGCCGCTGCCCAGCGTAAGTGGCGCGTTCACAACGCCATAGGTCGCGCCACCGTTGGCCAGATCGTAGCCGTTGCCTCCTCGTCCGCCATGACCGGCACTGCCGTCGCATTCACCATCTATGGCGCCACGACAGCCTGGCCCGCGACCGGGCCCATAGCCCAGACCATCCGCCGAAATCGCCCCGCCGCTTTCCACCGTCACCTTGTTGACCCGCAGCGTGACCCCATAGTCATCCGTGTATTCCTCATCGCCGTCATCCCAGGAAGCCAGGCGCAGCGTAGCGCCCGAACCAACTGTAATCGAGTTGAAGGTGTACTCCCCGCCCGGATGGGCCAACGCCTCAGCGTGCAACTCCAGCCCGCCGCTGCCGCGCAATACCAGATCCTCCACCCCCACCAGATCGTTCAACACCACTACCATCACCTCGGAAAAGACATAATCGGCCGGCACACGCAACACCCCCTCCACTTCCAGACGCCCACTGCCATCGCTTTCATACCCTCGGACCCGACCTATTGTCAAATTTTCGGTCAGGACAAACTCGCTATCGGCGCCTGTCAGCCTTAACACCGCATTCCCACCAATCTCGATGCGGCGGAATGGGTGCATCCCCGCGATGGACAGAGGGGTGACGGCGCCGTCGTCCCAGCCATTTTGGACTACGAGGCGCTCCTCAGCGCTCCAGTAGACGGTTCCTGCACCGCCAGTCTCTCCATGAATACGACTAGTGCTTTGTTAGGTAAGATTTTGCATTTTTGGTCTGGGATGTTATACTATGCAACATGGGTAAACACACACATATTGAACTGACAAGTGAAGAACGCACTGAGCTGGAAAAACTGATTCGCAC
>Ga0315298_1010898_pt1 | contig 10821 bp, 9 predicted proteins | sample WHS_1_MG_FD_203077 | JGI IMG/M metagenome (GOLD analysis project Ga0315298, IMG submission 203077) | Extremophilic microbial mat communities from Washburn Hot Springs, YNP, Wyoming, USA - WHS_1_MG | ecosystem: Environmental > Aquatic > Thermal springs > Hot (42-90C) | place: USA: Wyoming...
AAGAAAGAGGACAAAATCCAAAAAAACTTGTATTTGGCTCAAGGAAATTATTTGAACAATTAAAGAAAAACCATCTAACAGGAAAAAGAAGAAAACAGCTAAAGACAAAATGGAAAGAAAGCAGGCAAGGGAATTTATATTCAAGAGGAGATAAATCAAAGCAAGGAAATCTAAATTTAAGATTTCAGTGGATAGATAATCAGCTTTATTTGAGAATAAACACAGGAGATAGACAGTATATCTACGCAAAAGTAATTAGAGACGTTAAAAGAGAGAAAGATAAATGGATAGACTTTACGTTCATGCTTGAAAATGCATATAGATACAAACAGTGGTTTCCATACTCAGTTAGGCTAAGAGTAAAAAACAGTAATGTACATGCTTTTATATCTGTTGAAGAAAAACTACCACCTATTACAATCACAAAAGATAATGGGATAATAGGCATAGATGTAAACGCATATCCATTTCATTTAGCATTGGCTTTTACAAGTAAAGACGGAAATTTAGAGAAGTATCAAAGTGTTAGTTTAAATGAACTGTTAGAAGTAAACTCAGAAAAAAGACAATACTTAGAGTGGCAAATAGCACATGAGATAATAAAGATAGCAAAAGAAGAGAATAAAGCTATTGCCATTGAGAATTTACAAAAAATACCAAAAGGCAAAAGAGGAGACGGTTTTGCTAAGCTAAGAATTAGATTACAGAAATGGAGTTATAAAAGGTTATTAGAAAAAATAGAGGTTCTTGCAAGAAGAAACGGCATAGAAATAAAAAAAATCAATCCTGCATACACATCAGTGATAGGTAAACTAAAATATGCACCACAATACAACATAGATAAAGATACTGCAGGAGCTTACGTAATAGCAAGAAGAGGATTAGGATATAAAGAAAAACTGCCTAAAAACTATAAAGAACTGTTAAACGATATTGATTTCTTATTATACACTATAGCAAGGATTGAAGATAAAATCAGTGAAATAAAACAAAAGTTAAAAGAAGAAAGCAATAAATACAAAAGAAATGGACTAAAGACTAAATTACATAAACTTAGAAAGAATCTAAAAACACTACAAAAACACTTAGAAAGTGGAAAGAGTAAGACAGCTTCCCAACAACCTGTAAACCAACGGAAGGAGCAGGTGAGGGGTCTGCCTATGGGTAGACATAAAAGCTGGCAAGTTCTTTCCATAGCCTTAGCCTTCTGCTGTCTTGAAAGATCTTACAGAGATTTTTCTCCTTTGAAACGTGTTATAATTTCAAAGGATTGGATAGCAGTGGCTAACAGGTTAGTTCCTGTGCTTGGTACAGGGGCTATGGCATCTCCCAAATACCGCCTGTCGGGATCGGAGATGTCTGAAATGGCGGACTATAAATATCCCGACCCAAGCTGTGCAAACTGATTTTTTACTTTTTTACAGTTTTTTACAGTTTTGTACAGTTTGGTTAACCAGGTTAGACAAGGTTGAGAGATATTCAAGAGTTAAAAGAAATAGCAAGGGAGCTTAGAATTGATATTATCACAATGGTGTACAACGCCCAGTCTGGACATCCGGGCGGGTCTTTATCTGCCATTGATATATTAACTGTTTTATATTTTGGTGGATTTTTAAGATATGACCCAAAAAATCCTTGGTGGGAAGACAGGGATAGATTTATCCTTTCTAAAGGACATGCATCACCTGCTTTATACTCAGTGTTGGCAAAAGCTGGTTATATACCAAAAGAAGAATTATCTACATACAGAAAAATAAAGGGATTTGCTCCGGACGGATATAGTAGATTGCAAGGTCATCCTGCATGGCAAGGAAATAAACACGGCGTCCCTGGAGCAGAAGCTTCAACAGGTTCCTTAGGTCAAGGTTTGTCGGTGGCAATCGGTCAAGCTCTTTCTGGAAGGCTTGCAAATAAGGATTATAAAGTTTATGTAATGCTTGGAGATGGAGAAGTCCAGGAAGGTATGACATGGGAAGCTGCAATGTTTGCAGGACATCATAAGTTAGATAATCTAATAGCAATTCTTGATAACAATAATCTTCAAATTGACGGAGATATTAGACAGATTGTAAACATTCATCCACTAAAAGAAAAGTATGAAGCTTTTGGCTGGCATGTGATAGAGATTGACGGACATGATTATCAGCAGATAATAGATGCCTTTACTCAAGCAAATCAAATAAAAGGAAAGCCAATCATGATTGTAGCTCATACAGTTAAAGGTAAAGGCGTGTCGTTTATGGAGAATAACTTTAAATGGCACGGCGTTGCACCAAGTAAAGAAGAGTATGAGAGAGCAATCCAAGAATTAACATTCGGAGGTGTGGTAGTTTGATGGCTGAAGAAATTGATATTAATAAATTACCCAAAAAAGCATTAAGGGATACATACGGAGAAGTCTTGGTTGAGCTTGGAAAGATAGACCCGGAAATGGTTGTTTTAGATGCAGATTTATCAGAATCTACAAGAACCCATAAATTTCAAGTTGCTTACCCGGATAGATTTTTCAACGCCGGAATTGCAGAACAGAACTTGATTGGGATAGCTGCAGGACTTGCTTATACCGGCAGGACTGTTTATGTATCTTCATTTGCCATATTTTTAGCCGGAAGACCTTGGGAGATAATCAGACAGCAAATAGCTTACAATAGATTAAACGTTAAGCTTGTAGCTTCTCATGGTGGTGTTTCTGTAGGTCAAGATGGAGCTTCTCATCAAATGAATGAAGATGTATCATTAATGAGAACGCTGCCAAATATGAATGTAATCGTTCCTGCAGATAGTATTGAGATGGAAAAAGTTCTTAAAAAAGTTCATTGGATTAAAGAGCCGTTTTATATAAGAATGGGAAGGGAAAAATTCCCGGTAATATTGCCTGAAAACTACGAGTTTGAACTTGGTAAAGGTTATGTATTAAAAGAGGGTAAAGATGTATCTGTTATAGCCTGCGGTGTGATGGTTTCTATGGCATTACAAGCCGCTTACGAGCTTGAAGACGAAGGCATAGACGTAGAAGTTATAAACATGTCTTCTATAAAACCTATCGATAAAGATTTAATCATACAAACTGCAAAAAAAACAGGTGCAGTGGTTACATCAGAAGAGCATTCTATAATCGGCGGTCTTGGAAGTGCAGTGGCAGAAGTTTTAGCAGAAAATTATCCAACTATCCTTGTAAGACATGGTGTTGAAGATAGATTTGGCATATCCGGTCCGGCTTGGGAAGTAATGGAAGAGCTTGATTTATCTGTACCTGGTTTGAAGAAAAAGATAAAAGAAGCTTTAACTAAAAAAGTGAGATGATTGTTAAAATCTGTGGTATAACTCTACCAAGTCAAGCAAGAGAAATATCAGAGTATGGAGCAGATTATATAGGTGTTATAACCTATCCAAAAAGTCCAAGATATGTTAACGTTGAAAGAGTTAAAGAAATAAAAGAAAATCTAAAAAATAGTAAGCTTGTGGCGGTTGTTGTAAACCCAAGCGTAGAGCAGGCTTTAGAGCTTTTAAACATAGCTGATTTTATTCAGTTTCATGGAGATGAAGATTTAGATTTTGTTAAAAAATTTCCAAAAAATAGAGTTATAAAGGCAATCAGAGTTAAAGATGAATCAGATTTAGAAAAAATAAAAACGTTTAAAAATGAAGATATTACAGTTTTGGTTGATGCGTTTAAAGAAGGTGTTTATGGTGGGACGGGGGAGATGATAGATTTAAATCTCTTGAAAAAAATTACAGACGTGTATGACAAAGTAATCATATCCGGCGGTCTGTCTGAAAACAATCTTAAAGAGATTTTAAACCATGTAAAACCTTATGGAGTTGATGCATCATCAAAGTTAGAAGTGTCTCCGGGTGTTAAAGACTTAGATAAAGTTAAAAAATTTATAGACATTGCGAAAAACAGATGAGTCAGTTTATAAAAAATATAAAACCTATTTGGGAAGAGAAAACAGCTCCGGTTGTAGATTTTCTGTATAGATTAAACATAACTCCAAACTTTCTAACCATTTGTGGTTTGATTTTAATTTTAATTGGAAGTTATTTTATCTATCTAAATTACCTGTTTATTGCAGGGATTTTTATTATTTTTGGAAACATTTTTGATGCCCTTGATGGCTACCTTGCAAGAAAGTATAATCAAACTTCAACTTTTGGAGCTTTTTTAGATTCTGTAATAGATAGATACTCTGATGTGGTTCCAATTTTTGTTTTGATTTATCTGTATAAGGATGATGATTTGTTTTTTTTGATTGGTGCAGCGGCTATAATCGGCTCATTTATGACAAGCTACACAAGGGCAAGATGTGAAGGTCTTGGATATGAATGTAAGATAGGTGCTTTTGAAAGACCGGAAAGGTCAATATTTTTGATCATTGGACTTTTGTCCGGATTGGTCTTCTATAGCATCCTTTTAATAGCCATCGGCTCAAACTTTACAGCATTCCAAAGAATTTTTTATTTTTATAAAGAAAGTTCTAAACTTTAACCATTTTGCATGACCTTTGTCATCCCTGAGGATGTAAGTCCGAAGGATCTCTTTTTTAAAGAAGGTGAGAAAGTGAGTAGAGGCAATTCATGAATTGCCCATAGAATGAATAAGTGAAAGGTAAAAGAAAAGAGATTCTTCGCTGGTTGTAGAATGAAAAATAAAGCTCTCTTATCAAAAGCTTCTATATTTGCTAAATTACTTACGCATTAACTTAAAACATGCGTCAGAAGTCCTTGCTAATTACGGGGAAATGCATAGTTTTGTCTTACGAACCCTCATTACGTACGAGCAATTTATGAATTGTTCCAATGCTATTTTCTCAATGACTTACTTTTTTATCTAATTATAATATGTAACTTCCATTCCTTAATGATTTTTCTCATATTTTGATTAAATCAAATATATTGACATATGAAATTATAAAAATTATATTTAGATTAAAACTAACAATTGGAGGTTGGTGCCATGAAAAAAGTTTTATTGGTTTTAGTTTTGCCTTTACTGATGTTAAAGCTCTCTTTTGGTGGGGAGGTTAATTTTGAAAAAGGTTATTATTACGTTGTGATTAAGAACGGTAATTTTGACAAAGTGAACGCAGTACTTCAGCAAGAAATACAAAATCATAAATGGGGTATCCTTCATACAATGAATGTAGATAAAACAATCAAATCTAATACTCCACATAAAACTTATCTACTATGTCGTGCTGATTATCTAACTGAAGGTATAAAGTTTAACAAAGATGTAGTAAGTGTATTAATTCCATGTAGAATATCTATCTATCAAGACAAAAATGATGTAAAAATTTTAGTTGAGGATGTAGAAGCTGCGTCAACAAACTTTGGTATTGAGGATAAAAGGTTTAAGGCATTTTTAAGACAAGTTACTGATGAAATGAAGAGCATTCTTCAAAAAACTTCTGACCACTTTGAAAAGAAATCTTTAACTCCGCAAATGTAAATGTAAAGAATCATTGGGTAGCCTCACATTCCCACTTATAGCCTACTCCCCTTATTGTTTTAATGCAGTGTCCATATTCTTTTAATAGCTCTCTTAACTTTTTTATATGAACGTCAATCGTTCTATCATAAACATCTTTATCCCAAGCCCAAACGTGTTCTATTATGTAATCTCTTGATAATACTTTACCTTGAGAGTTTACAAGTGCTAAAAGAAGCTTAAACTGAGTAGTTGTCAAATGAACTGGCTGACCTTTTATCGTTACTTCAAATTTTTCTGGATTTATTTTTAAATCTCCAAATTTATACTCCGGTTTTGCGGTAGGAAAATGAAGAGATTTAGAACGTCTTAAAAGTGCCTTTACTCTTGCAAGAAGCTCTCTAAATGAAAACGGTTTTGTCACATAATCATCTGCCCCAAGCTCAAGACCAACAATTTTATCTATCTCAGTGCTTTTTGCCGTTAGCATTATTAGCGGAATATGCTCTAATTCTTTATCAGACCTAACAAGCTTACAAAACTCAAGGCCATCAACTTCCGGCATCATTAAATCTAAAACAACGATATCTGGTTTTTCTTGCTTGATATGTTCAAAAGCAACTTTACCGTTTGGAAACGACCTTACATCAAAACCTTCTTTTTTAAAGTTGTAAGTCAAAAGCTCATTAATATCTTCATCATCTTCAATAACATAAATCAACGCCATCTTTACACTCCTATTCTGTTGTAGTTATTTGGAGAAAATTTTATTGTTATCGCTCTTGCAATTATCATTATAAAAATTATTCCTGTTATCATGATAGCAAAGCTTTCGGAAATTGTATGTTGGTATAAGCCAAGCACAAGCTCTCTTAAAAGAATTATGATTGATACGTCTAAAACAACAGAAATTCTTATTCTTTTGTAGTAAATATAGTCATTGATGCTTTTTATAATCTCAATCAGAATAAACATAGATAATGCATTGTTTATTAGATGTCTTATGATTTCATTGATGTTAGGGTAGGATCCGTAAATATCGTAAAAGATTTTTATAAGGTTTAGAAATAATCCTGCTGAAAGTATAAGCTCTAATACGAATAAGCTAAAAAGTATACTATTATCTAAAAGCCTGAACTTTAATATGTTTTCCATAGATTATATTTTATGAAATTTTTGTTTAGAGTTTATTAAGATTTGGTTAAGATTTGTTAATAATGTGATTTGAGTATTAGAGATCGGATGTTTTTCGCTTACTCACCTACTTACTTTCTCACTTATTTTTATATAAACCGGGATACCGCTCCGGCATAGAAGGGTCGGCTTATCCTTGCTTCCTTCCGGACCTGGGGAGGTTCACCGTCTTCTATCTGGAGGGTCCCGGATTGTAATCTGTTTCAGGCTCTAACGGATGGGGCGGGATTCGAACCCGCGGTACGGGGATTACCCATACACAGCATTTCCAGTGCTGCTCCTTCGACCACTCGGACACCCATCCAGTAGTCTAAATATTATACCATAATATCGCCAAAGGGGTGTATATGAAAAGATTAAAATATATTCCTTTTTATAAAAATTTCAAAGCAAAATTATAAAGTAACTTCTTCAAAGTACAGTTTTGGCGATGGGTAAAATGTGCTAAGTTTAAAAAATAACCTTTAAATATTCCTCATCACTTATTCACTTTCTCATCCATCTTTATTCACCTTCGATAAATGGTTTTAAATATTTTGCTCTATGTGGGTGTCTGAGTTTTCTTAATGCTTTAGCTTCTATCTGTCTAATTCTTTCTCTTGTTACACCAAATCTTTTTCCAACTTGCTCTAATGTATGCTCCGTATCATCTTCTAAACCAAATCTATACCTTAAAACTTGCTCTTCTCTTTCTGATAAAGTTGATAAAACCTCATCCAACTGTAATCTTAGAGCTTGTTTTAGCATGTGCTGTTCCGGAGAGAGAACGCTTTTATCTTCTATAAAGTCTCCAAGATGAGATTCTTCATCTGAACCGATTGGAGTTTCAAGAGATACCGGGTCTTGGGACGTTCTAAGTATTTTTCTTACCTTATCAGCTGGCATTCCGGCTTTTTTGGCAATCTCTTCCGGAGTTGGCTCTCTACCAAGCTCTTGTACAAGCGTTCTGGATATTCTTAATAGTTTATTGATAGTTTCTATCATGTGAACAGGAATTCTTATTGTTCTTGCTTGGTCTGCTATAGCTCTTGTTATTGCTTGCCTAATCCACCATGTAGCATAAGTTGAAAATTTAAATCCTTTCTTGTAATCATATTTATCAACAGCTTTCATAAGTCCTATATTTCCTTCTTGGATTAAGTCTAAGAATTGTAATCCTCTGTTTGTGTATTTTTTAGCTATTGAAACAACAAGTCTAAGGTTCGCTTTAACCAATATTTGTTTTACATGATTGATTTCATTCCTACCTGACTGGATTAAGTCTAAAACATGGTCAAATTCTGACGGGATTGTCCCGATTTTTTGTTTTATCTCTTCTATTTCGTCTTTCAATTTTAATGTTTCTGTTCTTAGAATTTCATATCTTCCATAAGAAAAGCCATGTTCTTCAAGCTTTTTAAGTATTTCTGGATTTTTTTCATAATCTGATGAAAGCATTAAATCTATGTCAGGATGAATTTTAGAGATGATTTTTATTCTTTTTTCATAATCTTTTTCATTCTTCCTTAGTTTTGTATAAAGCTCTTTTAATTCGTCTGCTATTTTATCTAATTTTGTGAATTTAATATTTAAACTTTTGATAAATCTATTTAATTTTGCATGCTGCCATACAAACTCTTTTTTATCCTCTAAGCTTCCTGTTTCTAAATATTTTTTTTCTTTTTCTATAAGATCTCTGTATAGTTTTGCAAGTTCAAGACCTTTTTTGATAAAATCTGCTGTAATTTTATCGTAATTACCATTATTTTCCAAACTAAACTCTTCAGATTCTGAAGTTTCCTCTTCATCCTTAACTTCTGGCTCATCTAAATTTAGGATATCATGAACTCTTGCTTTTCCATCTATTACTTTTGCCCATTCATCTAAAAGTCTTTCTGTTAAGAAAGATGTTCTTAAAAGTCCTCTAAATACCTTTTTTCTGCCTCTTTCTATTTCCATTGAGTATTTGATTTCTTCATCTCTCTTTAAAAGTGGAATTTTACCCATTTCTCTAAGATAAAGCTTAACAGGGTCGTCAGCTTTATTCCAAACGTCGTCATCGCTTAAGTCAATTCCTAAGTGTTCTGAAATATCTTCATCTTCTGATTTGATTTTTTCATCGTCTCTAACATCAATGTTTAGCTCGTTTAAGTATTCAATAAGGCTTTCTATATTCTCGTCAGATGAGAAAAACTCTTCTTCAACATACGTGCTTATTTCTGCATAGGTTACGTATCCTTTCTCTCTGGCAAGGTTAATAAGAGTTCTTACATCATCCCTGTCGTGTAAGTTAATCATTTCTATATCGACCTCCTAAAATTTATTCATTAACATTGCTTCACGCATAAGTCTTTGACTTTCTTTTTCGTGTTTTTTTACAAACTCGTTTAGAATATTTTGGAAAGACTTATAAGATGGCTGTATTTTAGTGTCTTGAATTATGTCTGATATTAATAGCTCGTATTCAGTATTATTTTTAATTAAATCTATAATATATTCTATTTTTTCTGGAAAGGATATTTTATCAAAAATTTCATCTTTTAATACTTCTGGATTTTGATAGATATACTTAATAAAAACTTTTTCCTTATAACTTAATTTTAAATTTAATTTATCAATTTCTTCTTCCATTTCAAACCGATGCTCTTTTTCAGGTTGCTTCTTTGTATCATCAATTTCTAATTCTATTTTTGATGGCGTTTTATTAAGTATCTGAGATAGATAACTCATATAGCTTGCCCTTAATCCAGGGTCTTTTATATTTGCTAAAATTGTTAAAATATAGTTATAAATTGTTTTATATTTCATTAACTGCTGTTTATCTTCTATGTTATTTATTTCTTTAAGTTTTCGTGTCAAAAAGAATATAATATCTTCGGCATTGTTTATAATTTCTTTTACTACATTCAAACCTTTTTTTGATAGTTCGTCTGGGTCTTTTGCTTCAGTATAATAAGCATATCTAACAGTAATTCCTTCAGATAATAAAATTTCTGCTGCTCTTATAGCTGCTTTTTTTCCCGCTTCATCAGAGTCAAACATAACAATAACTTCTTTTACATATTTTTTAAGAAGATTGACATGTTCTTTTGTAAGAGCTGTTCCAAGTGTCGCAACAACATTCTTGATGCCAATTTGATATAAAGATATTAAATCCATATAACCTTCGACAATGACAACTTGACTTTTTTCTTTTATAATTTGACTATTTTCAAAAAGTCCATATAAAACTTTACTTTTTTTATAAACTTCCGTTTCTGGTGAGTTTAGATACTTTGGATGCCTGTTTTCATCTATAGCCCTTCCACCAAATCCTACAATATTACCTTTATGGTCTTTGATAGGAAAAATTATTCTTCCGCTAAACTTATCATAGATTTTGTCATCATGGATAGATATCAAGCCTATTTTATTTAAATCTTCAATAGATATATTATTTTCTTGGACAAATTTATTAAACCTTTCTGGACTTTCTGGAGAGTATCCTATCTCAAAGTCTATGATCGTTTGAGGTAGTATCCCTCTTTTTCTTATGTATTCTCTGGCGACCTGACTTTCTTTAAGTTGGTTTTTATAAAAATCTGTAATCTGCCTTGTAAGAGAGTATAAACCTTTTAAATGTTTATCTTTGTCATTGCCTATATATTTAACCGTTATTCCGTACTTTTGTGCTATTTTTATGACTGCTTCAGAAAAGGATATTTTTTCGTATTCCATTAAGAATTTAATAGCATTTCCGCTGATTCCACAACCAAAACATTTGAAAATATTTTTTGTCGGAGATACTACAAAAGAAGGAGTCCTTTCGTTATGAAAAGGGCATAAAGCTACATAAACAGAACCGGTTTTTTTTAAAGATAAATAATCCGATATTATATCGTAGACATTAGCAACTCTTTGGACTTCATCAATTGTTTCGGGAGATATAGCCAATAAAACTCACCTTTTAAAAAATATTTTTTCGCAAAGTATTAATATATTGTTTAAAAAAATTTTTTCAATATGTTTAAAAACCCAAAAAAACATGAGATTCTTCGCTTCGCTCAGAATGTTCTATGTTAAAAGTCAAGTGCAAAAATTTTCATCAAATGGTCTTCTGCTTTTTAATACACCATATGCCTGCCTTAATAACTTATGTGCTACAGCCACTAATGCTAACTTCTTAGCCTTACCTTTACTTACTAACCTCTCGTATAATTCCTTACAGTATTTGTTAA
>Ga0315298_1010900_pt1 | contig 10821 bp, 9 predicted proteins | sample WHS_1_MG_FD_203077 | JGI IMG/M metagenome (GOLD analysis project Ga0315298, IMG submission 203077) | Extremophilic microbial mat communities from Washburn Hot Springs, YNP, Wyoming, USA - WHS_1_MG | ecosystem: Environmental > Aquatic > Thermal springs > Hot (42-90C) | place: USA: Wyoming...
AACGCAGCGGCACGGCTTGCCTTGCGGCAAGCCGTGGCACACTCGGCAAGCCGGGGGAACTGGCACCCTGGGCGGCATGACACAGCCAGCCGCCCACGGGGGCCGCCCTTGCGGCGGGCTTGCACCAAAGCCAGAATAACGCCATTGGTTCGTCCTGGCCTGTGGTCCCAGCTTACGGAACCGCCCCATGCCCGACCGACCCCGCGTCATCCTCTCCGGATTCGCCGACGAAGCGGCCAACCAGAAGACCGCGGTGCAGCAATTCGCCGCTTTCGCCGCCTTGGGCCTCCAATACTACACCATCCGCTTTATCGACGTGCGGGGAGATGGCCAGGTCAAAAACGTCTTGAAACTCACCCGCAGCGAAATCCAGGCCGTCCGCCACCTGCAGAACGAGTACGGCCTGAATGTGGCTTCCATCGGCTCGCCGCTGGGCAAGGTCAAGCTCCGCAACGTGGACGATGGCACGAAAAACGCGTACATCCCCTTCAAGCGCTACTTGGCCAGCGAGGTGAAAAAGGCCTGCGAGTTGGCCCACGCTTTGGAAACCAAGCTCATCCGCGGGTTCTCGTTTTACCATCCGCGGGGCTCGGACCCCCAAGCCCACCTGGCGCAAGCGGTGGACCAACTAGGCCAGATCGCCGAAACCTGCCACCGCTCCGACCTTACCTTCGGGCTGGAGGTGGAGGCCAACCTGGTCGGCTGCAACGGTTATCTGCTGGCCGAAATCCATCGCCAAGTGAACCACCCCGCCTTGGTGCTGGTGTTCGACGCGGCCAATCTGATCGTGCAGGGCTACTCGGCCAGCGAGGTGCTGGATCAGTTTCGCGCCATGCTGCCCGGCCTGGGCTGGATGCACGTGAAGGACTACCACAACCCCCGGCCGGTAACCAAAGGGGGCCACGTGGATGAAGACGTACTGCACAACTTTGTGCCGGCCGACCAGGGCGACGCAGCCCACGAGACCCTGTTCCGCGAGTTCCGCAGCGCCCTGCCGGAACTGAGCGCCCGGCTGCACCGCCGGGGTATCCCCGGCGTGTTCTTGGATCTCGAGCCGCATTTGAAAGGGGGTGGCCAGTTCGGCGGCTTCAGCGGGCCGGATGGCATGGGCGTGGCCCTGCGGGCGCTGTGCCGCGTGCTGGACTACGTGAAGATCGAATACCATCTGCGCGACTTCGACGACATCAAGGCCGCTCGCGGCTTCTGAAAACATTCCCGCGACACCGCCTCTTGCAGCGTCTGCCCAAGGACTATCGCACGGCCTTGCGGCCGGGCTATCGCTTTTGGCATCGCACCTCACGCCGCCATGGGTGGGGCACTTTGGGTAGCACGTCCGGCAGGGAGGAAACCCGCGGCCTGCACCAAGGCCCTCTGGGCCCCCCGCGGCTTGCGCGTTATCCTTTCTCGCCGATGACGGTACTAGCGTTCTCGCTTGTCGTGGGGAGTATTTCGCTGTTGGCTGGGCTGGTTGGCTCCCTGACCGGTCTGGGTGGGGGAGTGGTGATTGTGCCCACCCTGGTTCTCGGTCTGGGCGTGGACATCCGGTATGCCATTGGGGCATCGCTGGTGTCGGTAATCGCCACCTCGTCGGGGGCTGCAGCGGCTTATGTCGAGGAAGGCTACACCAACCTTCGCCTGGGCATGTTTCTGGAGCTGGCCACCACCGCCGGGGCGCTAGGGGGCGCTTATCTGGCTGCCCGGGTCCCGCCTGCGGCTATTGCGACGATTTTCGGGCTCATGTTGTTGGGGGTGGTGTTCTTTGCGCCGCGCGGCGGCCAAGTCCGGCAAAGCCCCCGTTCCACGGACCCCTTGGCCACCTGGCTCCGCCTGGAAGGCGTGCTTCCTCCAAACGAAGGCGCCTTGCCCTACCGGGCAGCGCGGGTGGGGCTGGGCTTTGGCTTGATGGTGCTGGCCGGCGTGCTTTCCGGCCTGTTGGGCATCGGCTCCGGGGCCATGAAGGTGCTGGCCATGGACTGGGCCATGCGCATCCCCTTCAAGGTCTCCACGGCCACCAGCAATTTCATGATCGGGGTTACCGCGGCCGCCAGCGCCGGGTATTACCTCTCCGCCGGATACCTCGACCCCGGCCTGACCATGCCGGTCATGCTGGGCGTGCTTGCCGGCGCTTTGATAGGAGCCCGCCTGCTCCATCGCCTGCGCACGCGAGTCCTTCGGCTCCTGTTCCAGGCGGTGATTCTCGTACTCGGAGTGGAAATGATTTACAACGGCCTGGCCGGCCGTTTTCTGCCATGATGCCCGCTAACCCATTCATGCCCGGCGCGCCTCCGTCGCAGGAACGAACTGGCCGCCTCGAAAAGCAGGTGGCCCGCGTGCTTCGCGCCGGAGTAACCACGGCGGCGGCCGTGGTGCTGGTATCCGGCCTTTTCTATTTAGCCCGCTACGGTGCCGAGCCTGTACAACTGGGAGTATTCCGCGGCGAGCCGGAACCACTCCGTAGGGTGCCCGGCATTTTGAATGAGGCCGCCCGCCTGGGCCGCCGCGCTTGCATCCAGTTCGGCCTGTTGCTGCTGATCGCCACTCCGGTGCTGCGGGTGGCCCTGGCCTGCGCAGCCTTCATCAATCAACGAGACTGGCAATATGCCGTGATCTCGGGCGGCGTGCTAGCGGTCCTCTTGGCAAGCCTGCTCAGCGGGCTGCGGTGATTTGCAGGGGTGCAGGTTTTCCGCTTTCTGGGTGCGGCGTTTCGGCAACGTCTCGTGAGGTAGAACGCGCTCCGGTCCTGGAGAGCCCGCTCTCCTCAGCGCCAGACCCGCAATCCCACGCCCTCAGTTCCACGCGGGATCCTTAGGCACGGGGAACTGCCGGAGCACATCTTCCCAGAACGCCCTGGCAATCTGGCGGGCCATGCGTTTCCACAGGGCAAACGGATCGCCGAACACCAGTTCCACCGTGGCCGGCGTGGTGAGCCACGCCCCCTGCTCCAATTCTTTCTCCAGTTGGCCTGCCGCCCAACCGGCGTGCCCCACGAACAGGCGAAAAGGATGGGCGTTCTGTGAGACCAGTCTTTCGAGGTTTTCGCGCTGTGCAGCGAAATACAGGCCAGGAGCGATTTCCAACTCGGCGGCGCCGGAGTCAGCGTGCACCGCCATCAGCGGTCCGGGCACGGGCCCGCCCACGTGTATCCGTTCTTCGCTTTCGCAATGGCCCACCCCCACTTTTTCCCACAGCTCGCGCACGGTATTCTCTGCCGGACGATTCAGCACCACGCCGAACGCCCCATCTTCGGTGTGGTGAATCATCAGTACTACCGTGCGAATAAAGTTCGGATCCAAGAGATGCGGCGACGCCACTAGAAATTGGCCTTTAAGCGATTCCATGTATCGCCCCCCAGAAAGTGGCAACCATCACCCCGATCCACTCTGACCCTCCAAGTGGCATTTTACTCGCGCCGGGCTGGCCCGACGACCCGTAATACTGCCCGAACTTTGCCGTTTTCCCAAAAGAACCCAGTCCGCCAGGCCGACGCCTCCATCCCGCGCTGTGGGAAAAAAAGGTCATCGTAAAGTCTTATGCGGCAATGCTTTATAAAACCATATCCCGAAAATGGCGCCCCTAGGCATACCGCGAAAGCGGAGCAAGATGGAGGGGGGCGCGGATCACTGACCATCCAGACCGCTGACCACCACCATATTGTCCCTATGGACCACCTCGTCGTGAGGGCAATATCCAAGGGCTTCTGCGATCTCGCTGGTTTTAAGCCCGCGGATGCGCCGGATGTCGTCGGAGTCGTAGTTGGTCAGGCCCCGCGCGAATTCCACGCCAGCGGTGTCGCACAGGGCCACCACGTCGCCCTTCCGAAACCGGCCGACCACCTTGACGATGCCTGCGGGCAAAAGGCTCTTGCCGTGCCGCTCCACCGCTTCCCGAGCCCCGGCATCCAGGACCAGATGGCCCCGGGGTTGCACGGTCAGACCGATCCATCGTTTCCACGCGGGGACCGAGCCGCCTTGGGCAATGACCAGGGTGCCCACCGGTTCGCCCGCGATGATGCGGGCAAGCGCCCCGGGCCGTTTGCCGCTGGCGATAATCACGTTTCCGCCCGCCACTGTAACCAACTGGGCCGCCCGCAGCTTGCTGGCCATTCCTCCTTTGCTAAGCCCGGTCTTCCGGTCGCGGACCAGATCGAACACCGAGGCGTCCAGCCGCGCGACCGTCGGAATGACTCGCGCCCCGGGAGCTTGGGGGTCGCCGTCGTACAGTCCCTCGACATCCGAAAGCAGAACCAGCAGGGGGGCCTGCAGTAAGTTGGTGACGATGGCCGCCAGCCGGTCGTTGTCGCCGAACGTGGTCTGAAGCTCTTCGACGCTGACCGTATCGTTCTCGTTGATAATGGGGACGGCGTTATACTCCATCAGGAGGGTCAGGATGGTGTTCCGGGCATTGAGATAGCTCTTTCGGCGATCGAGGTCTTCAGCCGTCAAAAGGATTTGGGCTGCATGGCGGTTGTACTGCCGCAGGGACCGTTCGTAGGCTTCGACCAAAAGGCTTTGGCCGACGGCCGCTACGGCTTGCAGCCGAGCCAGATCAGTAGGGCGCTGGCTCAAGCCCAGCCGTCCCATCCCAGCGCCCACCGCCCCGGAGCTGACCAACACCACCTTGCGGCCTGTGTTGAGCACGAGGTTTATTTCCTCGGCCAGTTCGGCGATCCGCTGTTGATTGAGCTGGCCGCGGTCGTCGGTCAGGACCCGCGTTCCTACTTTCACGACGACTGTGGTAGCGGTTGCGGCGATTTCCTGCCGCACAAGATCGCTCATAAGTTCTAAACCGTCGTTGGCGCTAATTCGTTTCCACAGGCAACTGGATTGGCGTTACCGCGTTCGGCCTCCATTGGCCGAAATGCTGACCCTGGTGTCAGTGGCGTGGAACGAGTTGCAACCGCCGGGGGCATCGATCCAACCCTCTGTGCAGAGGATGGCTCCCGCAAGAGATGGCTCATCGCAAGGGCAAGGCGGCGGCAGGCCAGTGCCAAGTTCGGTCGTCGGCGGCATGGCCCCGCATTTCCCGCCGCGGGAATGGGCCGCCCAAAGCGCCCGCACGATGCTGGAGGATAGCGATTTGCCCGCCGGTTGGGTAGGGCGAATGATTGGATCCTCGCCGCCGGGCCGCCGGGCCGCCGGGTCGCCGCGTCCGGGGAGTCAACGCAACAACCGCTCGGCGACCGTCCCCTCTCCCGCGTCCCTTCTCATCTGTCCCCCGTGACCCGCACTTTTGGTCACCGATGTCTTATCCTGCCGAGGGGCTCGTTGCGGCCGGCTAACCAAGGCCTTACAATATCCAGGGTGGCACGTTCGGGGCGGGTCCTGCCGGAGTTCCAGTCGCTTCGATGAGCCAGTTGCACGAAGAGTGTGGGGTGGCCGCCATCTATCACTTGCCCGGTCGGGGGGTGAGCCCCATTGCCCCGGATGGGGACCCGGAGCAGGTTTCCCGCCTGTTGCCTCGGATGCTTTTGGACATCCAGAATCGGGGGCAGCTTGCGGCGGGCATGACAACGTATTTGCCCGGCCGCAACCAGCTTATCGACACTTACAAAGACGTAGGCACCGTAGCCGAGGTGTTCCGGCTGAACCATCGGGGCAAGTACGAGAGCCTCATGCGGGAGTATGCGGGCGTGGCGGGCATTGGGCATGTGCGCTATGCCACCTGCGGGGCCGACGATCGCAGCTATGCTCAGCCCTTCGAGCGCCATCATATCAAGAAGCACAAGTGGTTCAGTTTTGCGTTCAACGGGCAACTGGCCAACTATCCGGAGTTGCGGGCGGAGCTATTGAAGAACCCCGATAATCACCTGGCCCGCGAGACGGATACCGAAATCATCATGCACACCATCAGCACAGCGTTGGCCGGTGAGGTCCGGCCGTCGCTGGAGGCGGTGTGCCGCCAGCTTGCCGCCCGATTTGACGGGGCGTATAGCCTGGTGTACCTCGATGCTTTGGGCGACATGATGGTGCTGCGCGATCCGCTGGGGATCAAGCCGTTGAGCTATGCGATCGAAGGGCCGCTATTCGCAGCGGCCAGCGAGAGCGTGGCGCTGGTGAATCTGGGGTTCGCCCCGGAGAACGTGCGCAGCGTGCCGCCGGGGCATGCGGTCATTATCAGCGGCGGGAGGTTGGAAATTCGGCGGTTCGCGGCCAGTCCGCGGCGCGCGCACTGCTTTTTCGAGTGGATCTACTTCTCCAATGTGGCCAGCACGCTGGACGGCCGCAGCGTCTATATGGCCCGCAAGGCCCTGGGCGAAGAGTTGGCCCGGTTGGAAACCGTGGCCATCGACGAGCAAACGATCGTGGTTCCGGTACCGGACACCAGCAAGGCCGCGGCGGCGGCCATGGCGTACAAGCTCAACGTGCCGTGCCTGGAGGGCCTGATTCGCAACCGTTACAGCGGCCGGACCTTTATCGAAGGGGCCGAAAACCGCAGCAAGAAAGCCCGCACCAAGTACACGCCGCTCCGCGAGGTGCTGGAGGGCAAGCGGGTGCTTCTGGTCGAAGACTCGATCGTTCGCTCGACGACCATGAAGGCCTTGCTGGAGCGAATTTTCCAGTTGGGCAAGCCCCGCGAGGTCCACGTGCGCGTGGCATGTCCGCCCATCATCTCGCCTTGCTTTTATGGCATCGATATGTCCACGGTGGGCGAGTTGTTCGCCCCGAAGTTCCTGCAAGGCGGTCCGCTGACGCCGGAGGTGGAGGCCCGCATGGCGGCCCAATTAGGGGCTACCTCGCTGCGGTACTTGCCGGTAGAGTCGGTAGCCCGGGCCATCGGGCTGGAACCCGGGCAACTCTGCCAGGCGTGCATCACCGGCCAGTATCCGACGCCTCACGGGGCGCGACTGGCAGAACAAGCCCACGACGATTATCGCCGCGGCATTTGCCGCAGCCGCACATACGAGATCATCGAGCCGGCCGCCGTCCAAGCGGGGGGCGACGGCGGCCCGGAGGGCCAAAGAAAAGAACAACCGGTCGGCGCTGGGGCAGGTCCGGCCCCGCCGCACCTCTTGCCGGCGCCATAAGCGATTGCCCCCAACCAGCGCCGCTTTTTCGTTCCCCAAGCTACGGGAGGCTCTGCGGTGGCTGACTGGACGATCGAGCAGCGACGCGAATTCCTTCGAGATACCGTCCGCCTTTCCGCCGATTTCTCGCAGGTCGACCAGCACCGGGGCGTGCCCCCGCCCCCGCTGGAAAAGCCTTTTCCAGCCAATGCGCGGCGGATCGATCTGGTTCCGCCCGGCCGATGGACTATCGGAAAGATCGACCTGGAAACAGCGATTGCCCAACGCCGCAGCCGGCGGGAATACACCCGCCAGCCGCTGTCGTTCGATGAACTCTCGTTTTTGCTGTGGGCCACGCAGGGGGTAAGGGAACGGGCCGGTCCGCACCATGTCCTGCGCACCGTGCCTTCCGCTGGGAACCGCCACGCTTTTGAAACGTACGTGGCCGCCCTGCGCGTAGCCGGACTGGCCCCGGCGTTCTACCGCTATCTGCCGCTGGAGCATCAACTGCTGTTCGAGTTCGCAGAAGACCAGGCCGAGCGCAAACTCGTCCGCGCCTGCCTGGACCAGCAGTTCGTAGGCACGGCGGCTGCGGTATTTCTTTGGACGTGCATCCCCTACCGCATGGAATGGCGCTACGGGCCGGTGGCCCACAAGTCGCTCGCCTTGGATGCCGGACATGTCTGCCAGAACCTGTATCTGGCCTGCGAAGCCATCGGCGCCGGCACCTGCGCAATCGGCGCCTACCACCCGCATCTGGTGGACAAGCTCCTGCGGATCGACGGGCGCGAAGAGTTCACCATCTACCTGGCCCCGGTGGGCAAGGTGGCCCGCTGACCCGGCAGCGCAGCTTGCCCCCACGTGTTTTGCTGGTTCCTATCAGGTGGGCGGTGCCCACGGTTGTTGCTTCTTTGGTCGAACCGTTCCGCGACCGCCGGGGATTGCAGCTACCCCATCCGGCCGCACGCCGCGAAGGCGCATCCCTCAACAGCCAGGGCGCGGCCCCCCTGGTAGGAAATCGCTCTACAAGGGGAGGCGGGCGACTCCGCGGCGCCAGGCAGCGCAAGCCCTTGGGCTCAGATCTCGCTCCAGTTGCCCGGGACAGGTACGGGGTATCGGCCTTCGGCGTCGGCGCGAACAGGCGCCGGGCTTTTGTAGTCCAAGGCCGCCACGTTGGCACAGAAACGGAAGTCCGAGGCCATGGCCTGGTCCCAGGTTACGATCTGGCCCGTGTGGACCGCGGCCCGACCCATGATCGCCGCCAGGTTCGACAGCGCCGCCCGGTGCGACTCGTTGTGCGGGCGGTCCTTCACGATGGCTTCCAAGAACACGTTCCATTCGGCCTGCCACGGGTTGACTTTTTCGGCCGGGGGCTTCCAGACAATGTGTTCCGGGGCGATCCGCTGGTCCTTGTACATCTGCACGGTCGGGGCATGGATATTGCCCGAAAACTGGGCTGCGCACTTGGTCCCGTGCACGAACGTCGAGAAGTCATTGAAGCAATTGGGCACGTTCCGCCCATTGACCATGGCCTTGGTACCGTCGGCAAAGGTGAACTCGATGGCGTAGGTGTCGAGGTTCTGGCTGGCATCGCGGCTATCGGCGGCTCTGCCCCCCAAGCCGTGGGCCGACACCGGCCAGGCGTCTTTGATCCAGCAGCATTCGTCAACTTGGTGGATCATCAGCTCGATGAACAGGCCCGAGGACGCCCAATAGAAAAAGTAAGGCCGGCGAATCTGCCACAACAATTCGCTTTGCTCGCCTTTGTAGGGAGCCATGCGCGCCCCGGGGTCCATGCGGTAGGCACGGATGAGGTGGATCTGGCCCATGGCCCCCTCGCGAATCCGCTGAATGATCTCCTGCCGGGCGGTGGAGTGGCGGCACATCAGCCCGCAGGCCACTTTGAGGTTTTTCTTGGCCGCCTCCTGGCCGATGCGGATGATGTCCTTCACCCCGCCCGGATCCGGGGCAAACGTCTTCTCCATGAACACGTGCACGCCTTTCTCGACGGCATAGGCGAAATGCGTGGCCCGGAAGGCGGCGTGGGTAGTCAGCAGCACCACATCGCCCGGGCGAAGGGAATCGATGGCCTTCCGATACGCATCGAAACCCACGAACCGCCGCTCCGGCGGAACATCGACCTGGGCGGGGAACTCCTTGCTGAGGTTCTTATAGGAGTTGGCCAGCCGATCCTCGAACACATCGGCCATAGCCACCAATTTGGCGGGAATGCCGGGCACGGACATGGCATTGGCCGCCGCGCCGCTGCCGCGCCCTCCGCAGCCCACCAGCGCCAGACGGATGGTGTTGTCCTCCGCCGCATGCACATGAGGGATGGCAACGCCCGCCAGGGCCGACGCCGCCACCGCTCGCCCACTGCGCCGAAGAAAGTCGCGACGCGAACACCACTCCGACCGGCACGCACGCTTGGTCCGTTTCATCGCATCTTGCTCCAGAGAAAAAACAGCGGAACACCCAGGCGAGGCCCTATTCTGCTGCCGGCAAGGGAACCGCGTCAAGTTTCGGCGAGCCACCCGCAGGCATTGGTCCCACTAGGGCACCGGCTCGCGACCTGCCAGAAGGTACCCGTTGATGGCCGCCTGGCGCCAGCCCGCAGGCTTGCCGGCTGCCGTCGGCGAAATCAGCCCAAGGGCACGACTTGGCCACTGCGGGTGTTGTGGGATGTGAAGTCGATTTCTTCCAGAGGGACGGCCTGAAACGCGGGGTCCACCATGGGCCGGAAATACTCGGCATCTTCGGGCAGGATGGGCTGAGGCTGGAGCTTCTCCTCGGGAATCCACTGGCCGAAGAACGTGTCGAACGATTTGGGGCGCTGGCGGTCCACACGGTCGAAGTTCAGCGCCAAGGCCAAGGCAGGCCGGTTGCGTACCGTGGGATACGCCCTCAGCCCGCCAAAAGGCTCGAAGGCCATGAACCGCCGGTAAAAGCGGGCGTGGCGGGGATGCACCGCCACCAGCAGTTCATCCAGCCCCCGGCACCAGGCATATTGGGCCATCAGCCGGCTCAACCCTAGAAAAGCCGGCAGGAAGCCGCGAAAGCGGTTCCGCCGGTCGGCCAGGCACGACACTTCTCCGAACCGCAAGCCGGCTTGGCGCTTGCGGGCCACCTCGGCCGCATAGATGCATTCCATGGGGATGCCCAACTCGCCGTCCATTACCAAGGTCATGGTGATGATCGGCGTCTGGCGAAAGACGGCTATGAACACTTCCGTGGTGGGCAACAAGTGATACGGAGTTACCCGCATGCGATACGGATTGGGCTGCCCCAGCCCCGATCGAAGGTAGGATTCGTACACCAGCCGAAAAGCCGCCGCACGCTCCCGGCGCGTGCGGGCGATCCGGTATTCGATGTCGGCTGTGGTGAGATGGATCAGGCCCAGGCAATTCTCCGACGACGACATACGGGTACCCGCGAGGCAAGCGGGCTCGCCTGGCAGCCGCCGCGCGCAGCATGGGCCACGGCCGGCGTGAGGCGCAGGGCGAGCAGAGTGGACGAGGCGAACAGGTCGATCTGGAAAAGGCGTCTCGGCCGCCGGAGTTCGGACAAGGGTTGACCGGCAGCTTTAGCAACCCACACGCAGGCCGTACGGGTCGCTATACAACACATAGGTCGTGCCACAGAATTGTCAAACGCCGGCCGGTTCTCCCAGCCAGGGACAGGTTACAGGGGACAGGCGTCATATTCCGTCACCTGTCACCTGACGCCCCGCCGAGTGTGCCACTGCTTGCCGGAAGGCAAGCAGTGCGACTGGGGTTAGGGCACTGCTTCTATCGAAGCAGTGGCACACGCACACGGCC
>Ga0315298_1010902_pt1 | contig 10820 bp, 8 predicted proteins | sample WHS_1_MG_FD_203077 | JGI IMG/M metagenome (GOLD analysis project Ga0315298, IMG submission 203077) | Extremophilic microbial mat communities from Washburn Hot Springs, YNP, Wyoming, USA - WHS_1_MG | ecosystem: Environmental > Aquatic > Thermal springs > Hot (42-90C) | place: USA: Wyoming...
CCTGAATTTGCTTCTTACACTGGCAGGCGTCACCGGGGCCCTCTTGGCCATTGACCTGTTTCTTTTCTATTTCTTCTGGGAGCTGATGCTCGTACCCGCTTTTCTGCTCTTCCTGTGGGGAGGTCCCCGGCGCCTCCAAGCCGGCGTCAAGTTCATTCTGTTCACGCAGGCCGGCGGGCTGCTCATGCTGCTGGCTTTGCTGGGGCTCTACCTCATCCACGGGCAGGCTGCCGGCACCTACACTTTCGAGTACATGGCGCTACTGGGCACGAACGTGAATCCCACGCTCGCCTTCTGGCTCATGCTTGGGTTGTTTGCCGGCTTTGCTGTCAAGCTGCCCGCTTTTCCGGTTCATAGCTGGCTCCCCGACGCCTATACCGAGTCGCCTACGGCTGGCGCCATCGTCTTGGCCGGCATCATGACCAAGACAGCCGGCTATGGCCTGCTGCGCTTCGTGGTACCGCTATTCCCCGCTGCCGCTCTCTCATTCGCGCCGGTGGCGATGGGGCTAGCCGTGATCGGGATTCTCTATGGCGCCTGGCTTGCCTTTGGGCAGACCGATATCAGGCGCCTGGTGGCCTGCAGCAGCATCAGCCATATGGGATTCGTTCTCCTGGGCGTCTTCGCATGGAATGAGGTGGCCCTAACCGGGGTAGTGGTGCAGATGCTCGCTCATGGCCTCGTCATCGCTGCCCTTTTTGCGCTGGTGGCTTTTTTGGAGAGGCGCACGGGCACCCGTGAAATAGCCAGGCTTGGCGGACTGTGGTCGACGGCGCCGGGATTGGGGGCAGTGGCCCTTTTCTTCGCCCTGGCCTTGCTAGGATTGCCAGGCCTGGCCAGCTTCCTGGGCGAGTTTCTGATCCTGGCGGGGGCCTTCTCAAAAAGCCCGCTGCTAGCGGCTCTGGCAGCGAGTGGCCTCGTCTTCTCCGTCATCTACGCCCTCTGGCTCGTTCAGCGCACCTTCCAAGGACCAAACCGAGCTGGATGGCGCCTGGCCGACCTCGCCGGCCACGAGGCAGCCCTGGCAGCCGCCTTGGTCGTCTTCACCTTGTGGTTAGGCCTTTTCCCTCAGCCAGTTATTGACACTGCGCGGCAGGCTCTGCGTAACCTCCAAGGCTACGCTGCCGGTGCGGCGATTGCGCCGCAGCCAACCGCTGGCACGCTGGCTAGATTCATCGCCACGGGCTTCGGTGATCAGAGTGGACGCCCTCGAAGCGAAGCATCTCCCGGCCCATCCCAGATAGGCGGCCACGCCACTGGATGCTGGCAGCCGAATCGAAGAAGCTCGCGCGCGCCGGCGTTGGCGCGAAGGCGTCAGGGAGAACTGCTTTGAACGCGGTAGACGCGGCAGCCCTGCTGCCCTACTTGTTGCTCGGCGGCTCGATCCTGATGGTAATGCTGGAGATCTCCCTCCATAGGCGCCACGCTGTGAGTTTCGGGCTGACTATACTTGGTCTGTCTGCCGCTTTTGTCTCGCTATGGATCGCGGCGACAGCGAAGCCGCAGCAGGAGGCAGCACTACTGCTGGTGGACGGGTATGCCGTCTTCTTCATAGGGTTAAGCCTGGCGGCAGCCATTGCTGTGGCGCTTTTTTCCTACGGCTATCTGGAGCGAGGAACTGGAGAACGTGAGGAGTTCTATCTCCTGCTTCTCCTGGCAACTCTGGGCGGCTGTGTTCTCGTGGCTGCTACTCACTTCGTTTCACTCTTCCTGGGCTTGGAGCTCTTGAGCGTCTCTCTATACGCGATGATCGCCTACGTCCGACGACGCGAGACCAGCGTCGAGGCCGGGGTGAAGTACCTTATTCTGGCCGGAGTCTCCGCGGCTTTTATGTTGTTCGGAATCGCCTTGGTTTATGCAGAGGTAGGGACAATGGACTTCGCCCGCCTAGCGGCGTTGCCTCTCGCCGGGGGGCCAGCAAACGTCGCTGTGCTTTTGGGCGGGCTGGCCCTGATCGTGGTTGGCTTTGGTTTCAAGCTAGCGGTGGTTCCGTTTCACCTTTGGACGCCAGACGTTTATCAAGGCGCGCCCGCACCGGTGAGCGCCTTCGTGTCCACCGTCTCCAAAGGTGCGGTCTTCGCCCTCCTCCTCCGCTACTTCAGGCTCGTGGATGTGCACCACTATGCGTCGATCTTCATTCTGTTCGCTGTCATAGCGGTTGCTTCTATGTTGGTTGGTAACGTGCTCGCCCTTTTCCAAACCAACGTCAAGCGTATCCTAGCCTACTCCTCGATCTCCCATCTCGGATATCTGCTCGTGGGGTTTCTGGCCAGCGGGCCTCTGGCGATGCTGGCTGTGGCATTCTACCTAGCTTCTTATTTTGTGGCCTCCCTAGGCAGTTTCGGAGCGGTGGGCGAGCTATCTCGGCCCGAGCGCGATGCTGAGGGGCTGGCAGACTACACCGGTCTTTTCTGGCGTCAGCCCTGGCTGGCGAGCATTCTGACACTGATGCTGCTCTCACTGGCCGGCATTCCCTTGACAACCGGCTTCGTGGGAAAGTTCCTGCTCGTCAGCGCTGGCCTGGAGTCTTCGTTGTGGTGGTTGCTGTTAGCCCTGGTGGCGGGGAGCGTGGTTGGACTGTTCTACTATCTGAGGGTCGTAGTGACGATGTACCTGCCGCTGGAGGGCGGACCTTCCTCTGCGATCGCCGACCAGGCCGGCCTCCCCTCCTTCAGCGGCGGACTGGTTCTCGCATTGTTGGGAGCCATCGCCATTTGGCTGGGTGTGTACCCAACCCCTTTCGTTCAATTGATCCAAGACCTGGTCGTCGCCGGGTCATAGGGCAGCCTGATCAGCAGACCCCGAGCGCTTTCTGAGCGGCCAGCTTACTGAGTGGTCGGCTTATTGAGCCGCTCACTTCACCCTGAGCGCCTCTGCCACATCTGGCAGCCCCAGCGCCCTCAGCTTCGCCTCGGTGGGCCATCCCGTTTCCGGGTCCCAGCCTCGCAAGCGATATAGCTCCGTCAGCTGCTGGCGAAATCGCTCGGCATCCAGAGACTGCTTTTCGCCGAGGAGCGGGTTGACCCAGTTCTCGGTGGTTGCAAAGTAGGGAATGACACGTTCGTCGTCTTTTCGGGTGCGGCCGTAATCGCGGACCTGGAGAGCGCGGTCGATGTTGATGATACGCTCGCAAGCTAGCATTAGCTCGGCCGGCTCCCAGTCGATGCCGGTCGCCTCCTTGATCAGGTGATACTCGAAGTCAGGCCCCTCCATGTCGTCCGCTCGGGCGAAGCCATCCTCGGTCTTGACGCTGAATATGCGGGGGAACATCTGGTCGTCAACTGGAGCGCTGTCCTTAAGTGCGCTGCGCAAGGTATGATAGTGAGCGGCTGCCGCTTTGCCCTCGTAACCTCCGAGCGGGTCCATAGCCTTCCCATTGCCCAGCAGCCGTTCTGAGATAGCCACGAATTTGTCCCAATCAAGCCCGTGCTCAGGCGAGGTGAGCTTCGAGAAGTGAGTGATGCCCTGGGCGTAGCCGTGCCCACTGGACATCGGATCGCGGGTATCCACCGCCCATTGCAGGGCCGCTACAACCCAGTAGGGGAAGACGACGAAGTTGCCCCAGTCGCCGTGGCCGTCCCAATGGCCAGCGTAGCCCCAGGCGGCGTACAGCGGGCGGGCCTGGTCCTGTCCCCAGCCCAGCTTCTCCTGTGCTCGCCAGCCGCCTTCAGCCAGCACGTCGCCGATGCCTTCGCGAAAAGCTATTCGTCGCATAGACTCGACCCAGAACGATGGGTCGTTCAGATCGATGGGCAGTCCGTCCAGGTTATCCAAGATGCCGGCCCGCCAGCAGTCGCGCAGCCACGGGTACAGGCCGAAGAGAAGCTCCCAGTGATTGAGCCCCCAATCGTTGGCTAGCTTGGCGATTTCAAAGCCAGCCTCGAAGCCGAGCTGCCAGTCGTAGAATTGGCCTGGACCCAGTCCCTCGAAAAGCGGGGCCGCGCAATGCAGCTGGCCAGCGTACACCTGCCCCTTGTTGACGACGGCTGGCACGTGTCGATAGTAGTAGGCACAGGGAGCGGAACACTGCTGGGAGCACGCCCAGGCGCGCTCACCGTACTTGCGCCGGCGCTGTTCTGCTCCTGGGTTCTCGTTCGGGAAGGCGGAGAAGATGGTGTGGCATTCCTCTCTGATGGCGAGGCTCTTCCTCCGAAACTCGTCTGGATGGGCGATCTTGATGGAGCCCGATCCGCGCACAACGATTGCCTTCAGCTTCTTGGAGCCCATTACAGCGCCGAAGCCACCCTGACCAGCGGCCGATTCGGTTTCCGAGCACACAGAGGCGATGCGGCACAGGTTCTCGCCTGCCTGGCCAATAGCAACGACACGGGCGTTGGAGCCGTGTTCCTCCATGAGGAGTCGTTGCGTCTCGTAGGTGCCTTTGCCCCAGAGGTGGAGGGCGTTCCGGACCTGCACGCGGCCGTCTTCGATGGAGATATAGACTGGCTGCTCCGAAACGCCCTTGATGACGATACCGTCATATCCAGCGTACTTCAGTTCTGGTCCCCAATGGCCGCCCATGCCGGAGCGGCTGAACCATTCGACCGGCCAGCCTTGTGGTGCGAGGCCACAGACTTCTACGCGACCGGAGAACGGTGCCATCGTGCCCGTAAGGGGGCCAGTGAATATCATCAAGAGATTGTCGGGAGAGAAAGCGCTAAGGCCGGGACGGAGCTCTTCCCAGGCTATCCGGGTGGCGATGCCACGCCCGCCGATGTAGTTGGGGACGTAGTCGGTTGTTGGCTGTTCCTCAACTCTGCCTCGGGTAAGGTCAACGCGCAGTATCTTCCCTACCCAGCCGTAGTTCTCCATTCGGTTCTCCTAAGCTGTCGTCGCTGGTTAGCCGGTTGGTGCTCATCATCTCCCCAGCGGTAAACCACATATTAGCGTTTGCCGGACGCAAAGTAAATCACGGTCACACTCTCCATAGTGCGCAAATAACCGATGAATGATCGTTGACCTTAGCCGTCGTTTGGTCTATTGTGTGCCTGAAAGGGCGTTGTCGCCCGAGTTTTCAGTGAAGAGCAGACCCACAGGCAGCAGTGCCACCGCCTATTGGAGGCTTGCTCGGAACTAGCCAGGAGGAGCACGTTGAAGATCGCCAGAATCGAGCAGTTCTTCCCCCGACCGCGCATGCGCTTGGTGAAGGTTACGACCGACGATGGCATTGTCGGCTGGGGAGAATCCACCCTTGAGAACAAACCCAAGAGCACTATGGCCGCAGTGGAGGAGTTGGCGGATTATCTCGTCGGCAAAGACCCTCTGCTCATCGAGCACCATTGGCAGCACATCTACCGTTCTGCCTTTTTCCGAGGAGGCGCCATCCTGATGAGCGCGCTCTCTGGCCTTGACCACGCTCTCTGGGACATCGCCGGCAAGTACTACGGTGTTCCTGTGTACAAGCTACTGGGGGGACCGGTCCGCAACCGCGTCCGCCTCTACGCTCACTGGGGTATCGTGGACAGCAGCGACGAGGGGCTTGCCAAAGCGCGCGAGCGGCTGGAGTACTTGCGGAAAGTTGGTGGGTACACCGCCTTCAAGAGCGGACCTTTCACTAGCGCCTGGCGTGCTCACGAACCTCCAGCCGTTATTGACAAGTTCGTGCGTAATGCCTTCCTGATGCGGGAGTGGCTAGGACCGGAAGCCGAGATTTGCTTCGACTTCCATGCCCGTTTCACCCCAGCCTTGGCCATCGAGATCTGCCACCAGATAAAAGACATGCGGCCCATGTTCGTGGAAGAGCCCGTTCCTCAGGAAAACGTGGATGCCCTCAAGCTGGTATCAGACCACGTGCCGTTCCCAATCGCCACGGGCGAGCGCCTCTTGAGCCGATGGGAGTTCCGCGAAGTGCTGGAGAAACAAGCCTGCGCCTATATCCAGCCCGACGGAGCGCATGCGGGAGGCATTAGCGAGTTGAAGCGCATCGCGAACATGGCCGAAGTGTACTACGTGCACATCATGCCCCACTGCGCTATCGGCCCTGTAGCGCTCACCGCTTGCATGCATGTCGACGCGGCCGTGCCCAATTTCCTGATCCAAGAGTACCCGGGTCCCGACTGGCTGATGGATGTCGCCCAACCGGCCTGGAAGATCAAAGATGGTTTCATCGAGCTGCCGACCGTGCCCGGGCTGGGCATCGAGGTGGACGAGAAAGAAGTGGCCAAGATGGCCAAATGGACTGAGGAGTTGGGAGGCGAGTTTCGTCACGAATCTGACGGGAGCGTAGCTGACTGGTAGGAACCATCTGCGGGGGTAGCGAAGCACAGAGGAGATAGTGGGCGCACACTCTGGTGCCTGCCTTGGGCTATGGGAAGGCACCAGAGTATGCGGGCTCTTGCTGAACACGCCCCTCCTCAGGCGGCGACATCAAGTGAGCATCTGTCGACGACCCGGGACCACCTCAGGACGAGAAAGCAAGCTTGGATGGTGTCAAGGTGGCAGCCATCTTGCTAATGCTTACTGCTGGAGCACGTCCGCTTAGGCTGGCTCCTCTGCCATAAGAGGAATGAACCGGGTGATAGACATGCATCAAAGCAGTGAGACAGCTTTTTCATGGCTTTGGCCTGGTCGCTGGCAGCGCCGGGCCTGGCTGCCGAGAGCGCTCCGCCGCCTGCCGGCTGCCTTTATCGCTGCCGTTTGCCTACTCATCGTCGGGAGTCTGCTGCCACCCGCCGCCCCTGCTCAGGCCTTGGAGACCAACCGCTGGGGGCCACCGTGGGTCGGTGTCGTCAAAGTCGACGGGGCTGTAACCTATCCCGAGCCTTCGCTGGACTCGGCGCCTATCGGGCCTTTAGGCAAGGGCGCCAAGATCCCGGTTCTGCAGAAGACCCAGGGCAGTCCGGGGCCTGACGGAGACACAACCTGGTATGTGACACCGGTTGGTAAGATCCCCAGTGCATATGTGGACGAGTACCGGCAACCTTGGGTCGCGGAAGTCACTCAGAAGGCGATCAGCGTTTATGCTTACCCAAATGCAAAGAGCGTCGTTCGCCGCGTTGCAAGGCGGGGTGACTTGTTGCGAGTAACTGGCGTTACTGCGGGCCTCGACGGCGATCCGAACTACTGGTATGCCACAACTGAGGGCTTCGTCGGGTTGAACACCGTTCGGGAGTCAATCAGCCCGGCTGCTCAGGTTTGGACTCTGCCCGATCCCAAGCTGGCGGCCAACGGCTGGTGGGGAGAGGTAAACACTGATTCGGCCAATGTGCGTACTTCCGCCTCCACCAGCGCGCCCATCGTGGGGCAGCTTTATGCCGGAGCCCGCGTTAAGGTTCTGGCCGAGCAGAAAGGCGAGAACGTTGGGGGAAGCTCGACCTGGTACACTATCGACGGCGGGCGCTATGCTGGCGGTTTGGTCCATAGTTCGCTCATTAGGCGTATCGCCCCGCCTCGGGCTAACACGACCCCGCTGCCGGCAATAGCTAGTGGGAACCTTTATATCAACGTGGACCGCAAGAATGCGAGTCTGACGGTCGTGCAGAATGGGCAGCCGATCTTCGTCACCTATGTCAGCCTTGGGAAGGCAGGCCGAGACACGCCGTCCGGTCTCTACTCCACCTTTGGGAAGTTCCTCTACGACGATATGCGCTCGGCCAACGTGGCCAACCCGACGCACTCGTACGACCTGCCGAACGTACCCTACACCCAGTACTACAAAGATGGTGGCTACGCTTTGCACGGCACCTATTGGCACGACGCTTTCGGCAGCCAGCAGAGCCAGGGTTGCATCAACGTGACCGTCACCGACGCGGCTTACCTCTTCAGCCTAACCTCGCCAGCACTGACGCCAGACCAGCCGAACGAGGTCTGGGCAGCGCCGGGCGAAGCGACGCCTGTGCAGATACTGGACTAGCCGACCAATGTGAGGCCCGCGGAGCTCGCGCCCAGCACGGCCGCAGAGGTAGCGCTCATCGTCAATGTGCGCTCGCGCTCCGGTGCCCGAGCCGCCGACTTGACCCGGCTGGAGTTGCAGCGGCTGGGCGTGCAGGTGAAGCTGTATGTCAAGCCAGCAAGCGGCCCTGACCTCATCGCGGCGGTGAGGCAGGCCATTGCCAGTGGCCTACACACCATAGTCATCGGCGGGGGGATGGGGCGCTGTCCGACGTGGTGGACCTCTTCGCCCACCAGCCGCAGCTCACTCTTGGCCTGCTCCCGGTAGGCACCGGCAACGAAGTCGCCCGTGTGCTCGGCATCCCCCTTGATCTAGCGTCCGCCTGCCGTGTCATCGCTACCGGTCGGGTAGTGGAGATCGACCTGGCCCAGGCCAACGGCAATTACTTCGTGCATACGGGCCTAGTAGGGTACGCGGCCTACGCTAACCGGCACGTGCCAGCCTGGCTAAAGGCCCTCCTTGGCAAAGCCGCCTACTTCTACGTGCTTGCGTCTTCACTTCTCCACCGGCGGGCTTTTCGAGCTAGGGTAGCAACGGCTGGGAAGTGCTGGGAGGGTGAGACGCCTCTGATACTGGTGGGCAACGGTCGCTTTCATCAACCCGCACGGGCTCTCCTGCCCCCGCGCGAATGGCGCGATGGCAGTCTGATCGTGTACGGCCCGCGCGACAGCCGTTGGACGACGCTCCTAAGCCTGGCCATCAGCCTTTGGATCACCCGTCGGCCACGGCCTGCCCTGCTGTTCTGCCTGTCCGGCCGAGAGGTGTCCGTCCACGCCCGGCCGCCTCAGCCCACCGACCTAGACGGTGAATACGGCCGTTCGACTCCCGTCATTTTCCGACTGGCGCCGCGAGCCCTGCGCATGCTCGTCCCTGCGAGTCAAGAAGGAGAATAGAAGAGCGATAGGCAACGGGCAGACCGCGCTCATCACCCATAAGTTCTTCGATTCGCCACTACTTCCATTACCTCCTCGCTACACGTACTTCCGCCCTTCGTCCAGCATTATGAGATAGTTCTCCAAGGGGATGTAGTTCGCGACAGTGTTGCCGGAACCAAGGCAGTAGCCTCCGCCGGGCAGGCAAGCATCGAGGATCTCGCGTGTTCGTTGACGGATCTGCTCCTCTGTGCCGCGGCATAGGATGTCCACGTCTACGCCGCCGATGAGAGCAATGCGATCCCCGTATCGACGTTTCGCCTCGGTGACCGGCTCGATCACATCCTCGAAGGAGTGCTTGCCGTCGATTCGCACGTCCTCGATCAGTCGCTCCATCACTTCCCTCAAGTTGCCGCAGGTGTGCAACAGGTAGATCCGGCCTTTTTCGTGCGCCAGGGCGGCGTTCTTCTTGTGCCATGGAAAGGACTTCTCGATCAGCACTTTGGGGCTGATCATGGTCTGCGTCTTGAAGCCCATGTCATCGCCGCCGAAGAGAATGTCCACGCGCGGAACTTGCACCAGCACCTTGCAGACCTCGTGGTAGATGCTGCCTATGCGTTCGAAGAGCGCGTCCACCAGGTCAGGCTGGTCGTAAAGGGCCACGCACAGCTTCTCGTAGCCCATTAGCCAGGTGACGTTCTCGAAGATGCTGTGGCAGCCTGCGTAGATACACATGTCATCGGGAAGGTTCTTGCTTAGCCATTCCAGAGTGTCGGTGCGGATCTGGTCAGGACGCGGCCAGGGATAGCGCTCGAAATCGTTCCAGTTCTGGATGGGCCCGTGATGCTCATCTTCCCATTCCCGAACGCCGCGCGATTGGCTGGCATACTGCGTCGAATCGGCGGTTCTCAGCATATCTCGCGGAAACTCTGGCCAGTCTGCCTGGCACACCACGGCATCGTATCCGAGGAAACGTTGTACAGCGATCTCCCGCCGCAGCCGATAATGCGGGTCAGCCGGGTCCAGGTCACTGCCGACCCCGAACACGCGGCACACCTCGTTCTTGATCTCTTCGTCCTCGAAGAGCTCCATAAAGAAGACGCGCTGAGGCGTGCCCTGACGACGCAGGTTTGCCTTCAGCCCCTCGTGATCGGGCCTGACCGGAATCTTCAGCAGCCGATGAAGGTCTCCCACGATCTTCTCCTCCCAAGCCGTTATTGGCGCGCCCGCTGACTGATGCCATTTTCGCACGCGCCTACGACAGCTGACAAGCAGCTCTCCACGACCGGGAATAGTGTTTCAGCGGCAAGCCGGCTTGCTGCTGAGATAGGCATGCTGATTGCCTAACCCTCAATTGTTGGCATCGTTCTTGCACGATGGCGTCTAAGAGTGCAATGGCAAGGCCGATCTGCCGATATACCCTATGGAACACGCTTTGGATCATTCTTGCCAGTCCCCGGTGTGTAAGTCTCCACAAGGGGCGGCAAGTAGCGAGTAGAAGGAGCAGGACCATGTCATCGGACACAGCCACCGTCAGCACCGTGTCTCGTCCCCTACCGGTACAAGCTGAGATGGACCGCCTGGTAGAGCAGGGTCTGCTGCTCAGGCGCTTGGGCGAAGCGGCCCTCGGCCGCGGCGAAAAGTCGCTTGGTCGCGCTCTCTGTTTCGCCGGCGATAAGATATATGCGCGCTGGAGGGCGCTGGCAGACAAGTATCCGTGCTAAATAGCGAGGCCAGCGTCCGCACTCGCGCGATTATCGTGACCCGCCAACCTCTTGACCAAGGGGCAGAGTTCTTTAGCCGAAGCACCGGCTCGGGCGTAAGAAAGAAGCCAGAGAAGCCGGAACTACCCTTCAACCACACTGCCACCTGCTGTGGTGTTTCCTGCCTCCATAGCAAGCAACCGCCCTAACACGTGCTTGACTTCGCATCAATTGTCCTCTACAATGCAGACTGTGCTTGTCAGCCAGAATAGTCTTGACGCGGTGACTCTCCCGGTATGCCCTAGGCTTTCCGTAGCGTCCTGTCTAGGTGTGGAGTCTTCTGGTACCTCACTG
>Ga0315298_1010903_pt1 | contig 10819 bp, 8 predicted proteins | sample WHS_1_MG_FD_203077 | JGI IMG/M metagenome (GOLD analysis project Ga0315298, IMG submission 203077) | Extremophilic microbial mat communities from Washburn Hot Springs, YNP, Wyoming, USA - WHS_1_MG | ecosystem: Environmental > Aquatic > Thermal springs > Hot (42-90C) | place: USA: Wyoming...
CAGGGCAAACACCCGAGCCCGATAGCGACCCTGTCGGCCTCAGCTGACGTTTTTGAGAAGATAATGAGCGGCCAGCTCGACGCCATGAAGGCCTTCCTGGCGGGCCAGCTCAAGATAACGGGTAACGTGCTGGACACCATGAACCTGAAGAGGCTCATAGACGCAGGGCTCGGTAAGAGCTGAGGTCAACGTAGCTGGGACCGTCAACCCTGGCGACCAACCACTCCCTTGTCCTTTTTACGATCGCTGACCTCGTGTCCAGGGCCGAGAGTATGCCGGAGTCGCGCCCGTTGACCAGGACGAGGTGGGCCCTCAGCCCCTCCTCAATAGGCCTTGGGCTCAGGTCCAGGGCCCTGTAGCCGCCCACCAGGAGGGCCTCAAGTACTTTCCCTGGGGCGTCCCGAAGGCCCTGCTGCCTCGCTATGAGGAGCGCTACCTCGGCCTCACCCCATGGGTCAGGCTCAGACCAGGCGGCGTTGTCCGTACCCAGCCCCAGCCTCACGCCAGCCGTGAGGGCCTCAGCGACAGGCGGCGGCCTGAGGGAGTGCCACATGTTGCTCCTGGGGCACATCACGAGCCCTATGCCGGCTTCAGCGAGGGCCTCGAGGTCCCCCCTTGAGAGGTAGGTCCCGTGGACGACGGCCGTGAACCTGGCAGCTATGGCTATATCTAGGTCCCCCATGGCCCTGTTAATGGGGTCCTCTGCCACGTGAGTCAGGGAAGGCCTGTGCCTCGCGGCGAGCTCGGAGACGAGGCTTGGCGGGTAGTCAAGGGGGCTTGAGAGCCCGAGGCCCGAGCATCCCTCAGGGAAGCCGGGGCCGGGCGTACCAAGCACCAGGACATCCATGTCCTTGGGCAGGGAGGCCCTGGCGAGCTGGGCCTCGGCGCAGCCAGCGCCTCCTCCCTCCCTGAAGTCCGCCAGGAGGCCCACGCCGCGCGCGTACGCGGCCCAGTAGGTCCTCGCTATTGAGGCGACTGTCTTTGTGTGGCCCAGGGAGCCCAGGAGCCTGTACTTGAGGCCCTCGGGAGGGGCGACGAGGTCATGGAGCCCAAGCTCAGGCCCGAACTCGGGGAAGGCGCCGTCAGCGCTGTGAACGTGGGCGTTCGCTGGCTGGGGCAGCGCCACAGCCCATGAGCCACCAAGGGAGTCAGCGGGGCACGAGCCCCAGCCCTCTATGGACTCCACCAGGCCGTTGGCCGAGATGCTTATGCAGGCGCCCTGCCTAGGCTCAAGCCCCTCACCGACGAGGGTCAGCGAGGCCCTGATGTACATGTTCCTCAGCGAGACCTTAAAGTCCCTGACCTTTAAATAGGGCTTAGGCCAAGAGAGGAGGGCCGCAGGGATGTCTTACATCGAGAAGATGAGCAGGCTTGTAGCCCTCAACCAGCTCTACATACTCATCTACAGCGTGTTGGCGGCCATAATTGGGGTTAACATCTACCTCTTCCTCCTGGTATTCGTCTTCATAACCATAAGCATGATAGTCCAGAGCGTCCTGACCAGCAGCAACCTGAACGAGAAGGGCAGCTACGTGCCCGAGATACTCTCAGGCAAGAGGCTCTTCCATGAGGACAACACGAGGGCCATACAGACGAGGGACCAGCTGATATACCTTGACCTGCAGGAACAGACAAAGTTCTCCCTCTACACAACCTTTGGCGTCCTGATAGGCCTGGCGTACTTCTTCGCGCTGTGGAAGTACATACCTGACCTCGCGTCCCTCATAGCGTTGAATCTCTACGGCTCTTCCGCCCTCAAGTCGCTGCCGCTCTGGGAGGCCAGGCTTGCCCTCTTCCTGGCCTTCCTGGCCTACTTCGAAGGCTACTTCGTAATAAACCAGGGCATAATGATGTGGGCCCTGAGCAGGGTCAAGAAGCTCCCAGCCCTCAACATACCCACCTCTTACATAGTCACAGACAAGGGGGTGGTCATAAAGGGCCTCATGACTACCAAGGGCGTGAGGTTCCCACTACCTCCTGATGTGAGGCTCAACTTGGACAAGAACAGGAGGTTCGTGGAGCTCGTGAGGGACGGGAGGAGGACCGTGACCAAGCTGAGGCTCTACACAAGGAACCCGGATAAGCTTTACGACATACTTAGGAGGGTCGCCCTGGCCTCCTCCCAGCAACAAGAGGGCTAAGCGTACTTACTTCTCCTTAAAAGCGTTTTCAGCCAGAGGGGACCATGACTCCTAAAAAGAGGTCCCCGCAACAGGTGCCAGAGGCTGATGAGCGCGTCACAGGACGAGCAGGTATATGCGCTGCTGAGACCGTACGTGGCGGCCTGGTTCAGGGAGAAGTACGGCTCCTTCACAGAGCCCCAGCTCGGGGCCATACCCCTGATAAAGGCAGGGAAGAGCGTGCTCATCTCGAGCCCCACGGGCACGGGCAAGACGCTGGCGGCCTTCCTGGCCATACTTGACGAGCTCCTCGCGATGGGCGAGAGGGGGACCCTCGAGGACAAGATATACGCTGTCTACGTGAGCCCCCTCAGGGCCCTTGACAACGACATGTACAGGAACCTCCTGGCCCCGCTGAGGGAGATAACGGAGAAGGCCAAGTCAATGGGCTACGACCTGCCGGAGATAAGGGTTGCCACGAGGACCAGCGACACCTCGCCTAATGAGAAGCAGAGGATGCTCAGGAGGCCGCCCCACATACTGATAACGACCCCTGAGAGCCTGGCCATAAGCCTCGTGGCCCCGAGGTTCAGGGAGAGACTGTCGACGGCCAGGTGGGTCATAGTTGACGAGATACACGAGCTGGCCTCAAGCAAGAGGGGCTCCCACCTCGCCCTGACGCTTGAGAGGCTTGAGGAGCTGGTCAGGGAGGCCGGCCAGCCTGGGCTGCAGAGGATAGGCCTCTCGGCGACCATAGCGCCGCTCGAGGACGTGGCCCTTTTCCTCGGGGGCTACGACGATGAGGGGAGGCCGAGGCCCGTCGAGATAGTTGACGCCAGGTTTGCCAAGCCCTTCGACGTAAGGGTGGTCACGCCCAAGGTGGACCTCATACATGGGGACCCCGACAAGATAAACGAGGAGATCTATAACACCATAGCCGACCTGTCGAAGACGGCCAGGACAACCCTTGTCTTCACGAACACTAGGAGCGCCACGGAGAGGGTTGTGTTCAAGCTGAAGAAGCTCATGAGCTCAAGGGGCTACATCGATATGGACGAGATAGAGGCCCACCACAGCAGCCTCTCGAGGGACGTGAGGCTTGACGTTGAGGAGAAGCTGAAGAGGGGCCTCCTGAGGCTCGTCGTCTCGAGCACAAGCCTTGAGCTCGGCATAGACATAGGGTACATAGACCTCGTGGTCCTCCTGAGCAGCCCCAAGAGCGTGAGCAGGCTCCTCCAGAGGGTGGGCAGGTCAGGGCACCACATAACCCAGGTGAGCAAGGGGGTCCTGGTCGTTGTGGACAGGGATGACCTTGTTGAGTGCACGGTGCTGGCCAGGGCGGCCATGGACAGGAAGATAGACAAGGTCCACATACCGAGGAGCCCGCTTGACGTGCTGGCCCAGCACATAGTCGGCATGTCAATCGAGAGGAGGTGGAGGATAGATGAGGCTTACAGGGTGATAAGGAGGGCCTACCCCTTCCACGGCCTCAGCTGGGACGACTACATGTCGGTGCTCAGGTTCCTCGGAGGGGACGAGGGGCTGGAGGGCGAGGGCGTCTACTCCAAGATAAGGCTTGACGAGGAGCTCGGCGAGTTCGGGAGAAAGAGGAGCGCCAGGATGATCTATCAGCTCAACGCCGGCACTATACCTGACGAGGCCAAGATCAAGGTGATATCGAGGGGCAAGAACATAGGGTCCCTTGAGGAGGAGTTCGTGGAGATACTGGAGCCCGGCGACATATTCGTCCTGGGCGGCAAGACCTACAGGTTCCTCAAGGCGGACGGCATGAAGGCGTTCGTTGAGCCCGCTGAGCACGAGAGGCCGACAGTGCCGAGCTGGTTCAGCGAGATGCTGCCCCTGGCCTTCGACAGCGCCCTCCTCGTGGGCGAGTTCAGGGAGACGATAGGGAGGCTCATAGAGGAGGGAAGGGTTGACGAGGCCCGGAGGCTTCTGATGGAGGTGTACAGGCTTGAGCCCCACGCCGCCGAGGAGGTGATTCAGTACGTCTGGGAGCAGCTCGCGTACGTGGGCGTCGTGCCGGGCAGAAGGACGGTGCTGATTGAGTACTTCCAGGACGATGAGGGGGAGTGGAACCTAGTCTTCCACACGCTCTTTGGGAGAAGGACAAACGATGCCCTCTCAAGGGCGTTCGCCAGCGTCCTGGCCGACACCCTTGGGGTCCCGGTCAAGGTCTCGGTCACGGACAACGCCTTCATGTTGACCTACGAGGGGAGGGCGCCCGACGAGAACCTCATAAGGGGCCTGCTCTTAACGGTTAACAGCAGGAGCCTGAGGGACATCCTCGAGAGGGCAATAGCCAGGACTGAGATGATGAGGAGGAGGTTCAGGCACGTGGCCCAGAGAAGCTTCATGATACTCAGGAGGTACAGGGGGCACGAGAGGAGCCCTGAGAGGATGCAGCTGAGCGCCCAGAGGCTCCTTGATGTCATGCTTGAGCTCATGCCGGAGAGCCCTGTCATCAAGGAGACCTTCAGGGAGATACTCGAGGACTACATGGACATAGAGAGCGCCAAGAAGGTGCTGGACTGGGTAGCCAGGGGCGAGGTCAAGGTCTTAGCCAGGGGCCCGCTCCCGTACCCGTCGCCGTTCGCCCACAACACCTTCGTAAGGGGCTACAGCGACGTGGTGCTGATGGAGGACAAGAGGAAGATACTGGCCTTCCTTCACGACAAGGTGATGGAGTACCTGAGGTCAAAGGGTAAGGCGCCTGAGGCCCTCAGCCCTGGGGCAGCCCTTCAGGGCGTTGATGGCGACGGAGGGGGCCAGCAGGCCGTCACACGTATCCCCTCTCAACAAGCTTCCTAGAGGCCGAGGCCCAGGGCCTGTCCAGGACCAGAAGGGGCGAGACGAGAGCTAATGACGCCAGAGATGAGTAGAGGCTGAAGCTGAACGAGTCCAGGGAGTAGGAGAGCATTACGACTGGCACCATGACTATAATGGCCAGCACGAGGCCCCTAGCGCCTGCCTGTCCAGGGGTGAAGGCCTCGTACCTGAGCTGGGGCATCATGACCAGGCTGGCCGAGGCGAAGTAGGCAAGCACTGACAGCGCGGGGGTCGTTATGAGGAGCTGGGGCAGCAGGCCTATGGCCGGCCAGACGCCTAGAAGCCATATGGCCAGGTACGCTATGGAGAACGGGGCAAGTGAGGCCAGGGTCACTAACGCCCAGCTCAGGGCGCTCAGCCTCAGGTACCTCCCTGGGCTTAGGGAGGTGAAGGCGAGCCAGGGCCTCTCGTTGATGACGTCAGAGGAGCTGAAGCCTATGAAGAGGACCTCAGCTATGACAGCCGGGATGTAGAGGAGCCAGAAGGCCGTGGCCCCTCCTGACCTAGCGTCCCTGACGGCCTGGTAGCCGGTGGGCAGGAGCCCCAGGGCGTAGAGGGCCAGGGCGGCGGCCAGCAGGGAGAGAGAGGCGGCCGCCATGTGGCCCATGAACTTCAGCAGGCTCACCCTCCTGCTGAAGTACCTTGAGCCCCCTGCGCTGAAGCCGCCGACCCTGCCGCTCAGGGTGATCGAGTTAAGCTTCATCCTCAGCAAGGCCGCTGGGCCCCTGGCGCCCTGGAAGGACAGGACAGGCCCCTCTGACGGGGAGGGCTGCGAGGCCTGGGAGCCCACTATGAGCGGGGCCCTGCCCAGCCTCCTCAGCGTGTATGACGTGAGCCCGACCGAGAGGGCCGCCAGCGTCAGGGTGCCAGCGAGGAAGTGGGCAGAGAAGAAGCTAGACGGGCTCACGGGGTTCCAGATGCCCGAGGCCGCCCAGAGCGCTATGGCTGAGGCCGCCAGCGCCCTCCTCTTGGCGGGCAGCTCGGCAACTGAGGCCGAGAGTGACGTCATGAGCAGGACGAAGAGGACCAGGTCGAAGGCCGCGTAGCCTGGGGGCACCTCAACGAAGGGCAGGTACCAGCCGAGCCACGCGACTGTCAGGAGGCCGCCAAGCATGAGCTGACCTACGTAGAGGGAGAACGCAAGCTCAGACCTGCTCACGGGCAGCGTGAAGAGGTAGTCCCTGTCCGACTTGAGGACAGCCATCCCGCCCTGCATTGAGGAGAGGAAGAGGAGGACGGCAGAGTACACTATGGCCATGACCCTGTAGGCCCTGACGTCAGCCGGGGGAAGGGTCGCGCGGCCCGTGTAGAGGTAGGCAGCGCTGACCAGGCCGTAGGCGACCATGACGAGGGTTAACGCCACCAGTCCCCTGCTCAGCCTGGTCCTTACGACGAACCACGCCAGCCTCAGCCTTCCTGCGGCGTCCAAGGGTCCCCTATGAGCGAAGCCCAGGAGGCTTATTTACGGGCGCCTAGGTGTAGCCGCCCTCCACCAGGTTGAGGGCAGCCCTCCTCCACGGGCCTCTCATAAGCATGAAGGGCAGGGCGGCCACTAGGAAGGCTATGGAGACGTATAGGCTCAGCATAGGCCCCTCGATGCCAAGCGCCGACCGGAGAGAAACGGTGAACATACCGGACACCACTGACGTGAACAGCAGGAACGCGAAGAGCTGCTTGCCGCTCGCGCGGGTCGTGGCGAGGCCCTCGAACTTGATCTGTGGCGTCAGGACGAAGTAGGCCGTGAGGAAGTGAGAGATGAGGGCCACGGAGGGCACCATTATGAGGAGCAGCGGCACGACCGCGAGGCACCCAGGCACCCCGACGAGCTCCAGGACAGCGTATGATAAGGCCAGGGGGACGTTGAGGATCAAGGACTGGGCGAACGTTATGAGCCCGCTCGACCTCATGTAGTTGCCCGGCTCAAGCGAGGTGAAGGCGAGCCAGGGCCTCTCGAGGCCCACAAAGGCCGTTGGCAGCTCCATGGCTGTGAAGATCGTTGAGTACATGGGCGGAAAGGCTACGACGAGGAAGAACACCATGAAGCCCTCGAACGACGACGTGGAGTTCTGCTCCGAGCTTAAGCCCCTGAGGGCCTCCAGCGTCAGTACGTCGAGCCTATGAAGTACGTATCCTGCGACGACGAGCGCGGCCGCTACTGCGCTCATTGTGACAAGGGCCCGTGGAAGGCGGGCCCTGCCTACTTCGACTCCAGCAGCCTCAGGTGTCCTGGCGCCGAAGCCCATTTGCACCAGGCTCATCCGGAGCTTAACGAGGGCCCTGAGCCCCCTGACGTCCTGGAATGACAGGAGCCCGCCGCCCTCAGCGCCCTTAGGCCTCAGGGGCTCGCTTATAGGGAAGCTGTAGAGGAGCGGGGCCCTGCTAAGCCTTGAGAGGGAGAGGTAGGTCAGGGCCGCGGTGACAGCCGCGAGGGTCAGGGTGCCAGGCACGTAGTAGCCGTAGAGGGCAGAGACGGGGGTCACGGGGTCCTTCACGAGGGCCGTCAAGGACCAGCCCACGAGGGCCAGGGACAGGAGGGGCCCGCGCCTTCGCCCGAGGTCCATCACCACGTGCCAGAGGGACGTAAGCATTACTATGAGGAGCGCCGTGTTGATTGCAGCGTAGAGCGGCGGGACGCCGAGGATCAGCTCGTAGATACCTATGAAGGCCAGCGTGTAGACGCCCGAGAGGAGCATGTAGGCTATGTAGAGGGCCAGGCCCAGGTCCCTGGGCCTCACGGGCAGCGTAAATAGGTAGTCCCTGTCTGACTTCAGCACTGACGTCGGGGCCCCCGCTGGGAGCGGGGCCAGCATAAGTATGACCAGCATGAACGTCATGTAATCCCTGAAGAACTCAGTGACACCTGGTGTAGGCGGTGAGCGGGCCTTAGAAAACATCATAGAGAGGCCAGTCGCCAACACGACTAGTGCTACGATCAGAAGGAGCGCTAGGACGCCCCCTGAGAGCCTCGTCTTGATCACGAACCTTATCAGCCTAAGGGCCGGCACTTCTCATCATCCTGGCCACAACGCTCTCTATGGGCTCCTCCTCGTGGGCCATCTTCCTCAGGTCCTCAAAGGTCCCCTGCCATATCAGCCTCCCGTTGGATATCATGACTATGTTGTCCGTTAGCCTCCCGGCCACGCTCATTATGTGGGTCGAGACCAGGAAGGTAGCGTTCATCTTCGAGAGCACAGAGACCACCTCCTCCTGGGTCGGTATGTCGAGGTAGTTGAGGGGCTCGTCTAGGAGGAGGACCTTGGGCTCATGTATGATGGCCAGTGCTATTGCCAACCTCTGCACGTTACCCCTTGAGAGAGCTGAGACCCTGTACCTCTCGTACTTCCTAAGCCCCAGGAGGTCCATGACCTTCTCGGCCCTGTCCCTCGGGTCATCAAGGCCCCTCAGGGCAGCTATGTACTCCAGGTTCTCCCTCACCGTCAGGGCCAGGTAGGGGGTCGCGTCCTCAGGCAGGTAGCCTATGTACCTCTTGACCTCATAGTCCTCCACGGGGTCCTTCCCAAGGACCCTCACGACGCCAGCGTCTGGCTTGAGCAGGCCGGCCAGGAGCCTCAGCGTCGTTGTCTTGCCGGCCCCGTTGGGGCCCAGGAGGGCGTACCTTCCCCCCTCGGGCACCTCGAAGGAGAGGCCCCTCAGGGCCGGGGTCGAGCCGTAGAACTTGACGACGTCCTTAACCAGTATCGCTGCCACGCTGGCCCCAGCGACTCCTTGGCGGCCTGACTTTAAACTCTTCAGGCAGGTTGGCAAGCGGCGCGCCTACCAGCTCAGGCCCCCTAATGTACCAGGCCAGCGAGGCCCCCACTCCCAAGGCCCACATGGCGGCCGCGAACGTCAGGTACTCGACTGGCGTCATGGAGGCAGTGGCCAGGTAGCTGGCGGCCAGCAGGACGTAGGCTGCTATCCTGACCAGCGAGACGCCGGTCCCCCTGAAGTTAGTTGGAAACGCTAGGGACTCCAGGACGTTCCTTGAGGCCCACACTGTCTCGGTGAAGACGCCGTTAACCAGCAGGAGCGCTAAGAACGGCACAGGCCCGAGCCTGAGGACTAAGACCGCGGCCACGGTGGTCACGAGCCCTCCTAGGTAGCTGGCCAGGGTGAAGCCCTTGCTGCCCACGTAGGTGACAAGGTAGGCAGCTAGGAAGCCGCCTAGGACCTCGCCTATGAAGTACACCAGGAGTATCTCGTTGGAGATGCTCGGGAACTCCTCAGGCCCTATGCTGAGGGCCAACAGGCCAAAGGTGAGCACTGAGGATATGGCCATGAGGGTGAGCGAGGCCAGGGCGAACCTGGCGCTCTCGTAGTTCAGGCTGACCCTCCCCCTCCTCTCCCTCGGCAGGGAGGCCCAGGGCCTGGACTCGGGCACGAGCGACCTGGTTATGACCAGGACTGATATGGCCAGCCCTATGAGGACCCCTAGGGCCAGCCTCTCAGCGTTGACCGACACGCCGCTCGTCATTAGGGCTAAGGCGGCGGCCACGACTGCACCTACGTTTCCAACGTTGGTTATCAGAACTACCACCCTCTCCTTTATGTCGACGGGGGCGCTCTCAACTACGTAGCTCAGCACTACAGGGATCTCGCCCCCTATGGCGGAGTACACTATGAGCAGCCCGGCCAGCAACTCGTATATGTTAGAGGAGAGGATCACAAGGGCTGAGCCAACGGCGTAGACGGCCAGCATGCTCAAGTACGTCAGCTTCCTCCCCCGCAGGTCCGTCAGCCTCCCAAAGGTGGAGTTGCCTATGATGGTGCCTATCGGCATCATGATGAAGAGCAGGGGGACAGCCCAGCCCGGCACAAAGGGCCACTGGACCGAGATTGGCGAGAGGGTGACGAACACCCCCTCTAGGAACATGTCAAGGGTTGTCGAGAGCATCACCAGCTTCTGCTCCCTTGTCAGCATGGTGGTTCTACCACGCCGCAGTAACGTGACCTTAAAAGCGTTAGGGGAGAACCCTTGACCTCAACGACTCCTCCAGGACCCTCATTATGGCGTCGGCCACGGTGGCCCCTATGAGCTCCCTCGTCAGCCCCTGTCCAGCCCTGGCGTTGAGCCTCTGGGGGCCTGGGGAGGGCCTTGAGAAGACCCTGGCCCCCCTGGGCGATGGTAACGCCCTCTCGCACTCCCCAAAGCTTACGCATGGGTACCCGAGGGCCCTGAGCACCTCCCTCTCGGCCTCGCTGGCGTGCCCCACGTCAATGTCCAGGGCCTCCCAGTAGTCAACGAGCACAAGCCTGACGCCCTCAGGCAGGGACGGCATGAGGTCCCTGAGAGCGGCCTGGATAGCCGGCGAGTTCCCGTAGTGGCCGTTCAGGAAGGCCACAGCCTTGGCCCCGCCCTCTACAAGGGACCTGGCTATCCCCTGCACGAGGCCAACTAGGTGCTGGAGGGGCACCGATATGGTCCCAGGGGCCCCCTGCCACTCAGCTGAGAGGCCATAGGGAATGGCCGGCATGAGGACGCATGGGGTCCCCGAGCGCTCTAGGTGCTCGCAGGCCGCCTCTGAGACGGCCTCAGCTATCATGAGGTCGGTGCCCAGGGGTCCTTCACAGTGCTGCTCAACGCTGCCCACGGGCACGATGAAGACAGCCCTGTCGGCCAGCTCCCTGAACTGCCCTGACGAGAGCTCGACGTACCTCCTCAAGGCGCCTCCCCTGGTTGAAGGATCCAGGGGCTTAACAGCGTTGTCAATAAGGCCGCCATAAGTAAAAAGTGAGAAAAATCCCACGGGCTCTCTGGCCTGGGGAGGCCCAGTGGGCAAGGTCAAGGTGAAGTTCCTGGGCTACATAGCTGACCTGGCAGGCGCCTCAGAGGCAGAGGTTGACGTTGAGGG
>Ga0315298_1010904_pt1 | contig 10816 bp, 7 predicted proteins | sample WHS_1_MG_FD_203077 | JGI IMG/M metagenome (GOLD analysis project Ga0315298, IMG submission 203077) | Extremophilic microbial mat communities from Washburn Hot Springs, YNP, Wyoming, USA - WHS_1_MG | ecosystem: Environmental > Aquatic > Thermal springs > Hot (42-90C) | place: USA: Wyoming...
CCCCGCCGCACGGGGTGGACCCAGCGGCGGGGCACAAGGCCCCGCCCTACATACCAAATTCATTTTGTCGCTGTACTAGCAATCCTTGCAGCGGCTGCTCTCCTCGCTCTGCGAGGCGCGGCGCGGGAAGCTGTTCTCCAGACCGAGCCTCACTCGGTGGCAGACTCGTGGGAGATGGTGCTGTCACTGGGCCTGGTCATACTGCTGCTCGCCGGCTCCGTGTCCTGGCACCTGCGTCGAAGGCGACGGCGCCTCGCGCCAAGCCATACAGCTTCCAGGATCCATGGTGAGAGGATGCTCGGCGGCTCGGCCAGTGCTGCGCCCGTCACCTTCGAAGATGTGGCTGGGGCTCAAGAGGCGAAGCAGGAGCTCAGGGAGGTTGTCGAGTTCCTCCGATCTCCGGAGCGGTTCGCGGCAATGGGAGCGAGGGTGCCCAGGGGTCTGCTTCTGGTTGGGCCTCCCGGGACGGGGAAGACGCTGCTGGCCAGGGCGACCGCAGGAGAGGCAGGGGTGCCTTTCTTCAGCTGCAGTGGTTCAGAGTTCGTGGAGATGTATGTGGGAGTAGGGGCTGCGCGGGTACGGGAGCTGTTCCAGAAGGCGAGGAAGAGTGCCCCGTGCATTGTCTTCATCGACGAGATCGATGCCATTGGTCGACGTCGAAGTTCCGGAGGAGGAAACGAGGAGAGGGAGCAAGCACTCAACCAGATCCTGGTGGAGATGGATGGTTTCCAGCCGAGCTCCAATGTGGTTGTCATGGCGGCCACCAACAGACCGGACGTCCTGGACCCAGCCTTGCTTCGCCCCGGCAGGTTCGATAGAAGGATCGTCGTGGACAGTCCGGATTGCGAGGAGCGGCTAGCAATACTGAGAGTCCACGCGCGCGGCAAGCCCCTTTCGCCAGCGGTCAGCCTCCAGCGGATCGCCAGAGACACCACCGGCCTGTCCGGAGCCGACCTGGAAAACGTGATGAACGAGGCGGCTCTCCTGGCCGTACGCAGGGAAAGCGAAGTCATCGAACCACAGGATGTCGAGGAGGCGCTCGACCGGGTTCTGGTCGGGCTGGCCCGTCGCAGCAGGTCGCTCGCCGGGCAGGAGAAGAGGGTGATCGCCATCCACGAGGCGGGCCATGCAGTCGTGGCCCACCACCTACCGCACGCGCAGCCCGTGCACCGGATCTCCATACTCCCAAGGGGCTCGGCTGGTGGACACACACGGCTGGTTGCGGACGAAGATCGCCACATATGGAGCAGATCCGAGCTGTGCGATGCCATCGCCTTCATCATGGGCGGGCTGGCGGCGGAGGAGCTCGTCTTCGGGGAATCGTCCACGGGTTCGGCCAGCGACCTGGCTGAGGCAACCGCGATCGCCAGAAGGATGGTGTGCCAGTTCGGGATGAGCCGAGAGCTTGGGCCGATGGCCTTGGAGGCAGGCGAGGATCGGGGATGGCACCAAACCCTCAGCGACCAGACTAGTGAGGCAGCGGATCACGAGACGAGGGGCCTTCTGGACGAGGGGAGACACAGAGCCACAGAGATCCTGGCACAGCATCGGGCCTGCCTGCTGCTTCTTGCAGAGCGGTTGCTGGAGCGCGAGACTCTGCAGGGCGAGGAGCTCCGGGATCTACTGGAGGGAACCCTAGAGCCGGAGATTCCCAAGCCCGATCTGTCACCGGAGGAGCGTCCCGCGTCGCAGCCGTCCAGCTGCCCTAGGTGATGGGCCAGCCCAGCAGCATCAAGCGGAAGGAAGAGGGGGTCGGCCCCGGCGCCGACCCCCGCGGATGATCTAGGCCTCGCGCTCCACGGGAGCGCCCGCTGCGGCAGGCGCGGGAACCCGCGCCTCTTTCGCCGCGACCCGACGGTTCCTCCAGGTAGCGTAGACGGGAACGGCGACAGCCACCAGGACGGGAACCACGGCCAGCTCAAGGCTGATCTCCATCTCCGAGAGGATGGTCATCACCTGGGGAGCCAGACCATGTACGAACTGATCCTTCATGATCATCTCGCCTGCCACGTAGGCGATGGCTACGGAGCCCACATAGTTGATCCATGGGTAGCGCTCCATCAGCATCGCCACAATGCTGCCCGCGAAGAGGACTATGGCCATGCTCAGTGCCAGACCTATGCCAAGCACCAGCATGTTGTCCTTGGAAAGGGCGGCGATGGCCAGGATGTTGTCCAGGCTCATCACCACGTCCGCCACGGTGATGATCCACAGGGCCTGCAGGAGCGAGTTTGCCGCCTTGTGCTCCTCCTCGCCGCCCACCTCCTCCATCAGCAGCTTGTAGGCGATCCACACCAGCAGCAGGCCGCCGACGAACTGGAGCGCCGGGATGCGAAGCAGGAAAGCGGCGGCTACGGTGAACAGTATCCTCAGCACAACCGCAGCCATCCCGCCGAAGAGGATCGCCAGGGTTCGCTGCCGACCGTGCAGCTTGTGGGCAGCCATACCGATGACCACGGCGTTGTCGCCACTCAGCACCAGGTTGACCACCACCACGCCCAGGAGGCTGGTAAGGGCGTCGGGACCAAGCAGTTCCATCTAAGCAGAGGATCCTCCCTCGTTAATTTCGGCGCCGTTGCCGCGACCATCGGCCCGTCCGGCGACCCTTCGGCGACCAGACCGATTATAAGGTTGGCTGGGGATGAAGACAATTGACCTCACGGCCCAAAACCGTGAGACTTAAGACCAAAAGGAGGGCGCCAGTCAAGAGCCGCCCTCGTGACCTATCTAGGAACACCTGGGGAGCTGGTTCCACCCAGCCCGTTGGCAAAGTACATGGAACGCTCGACGGCGATGGGGCTATCCGCGATGATCCTCGCCGAGACCTCCGAGTCCGGAACCAGCTCGTTTACGCGGAGGGTCAGCCGGGAGGTGGGGTTGATGGCGAAGCTCTGGGTGGTGGTTGTGCCGTCGGTCTTCATGAAGAGGGCCGCGAGCTTCGCCGGGCGATCCCCGGGGTTGAGGATGGCGATCTCCTCGGTGAAAGGCTGCTTGGTGGATCCCTCTGGGAGGAACCAATCCTGTGAAAGGGTGGCGCTCCCAACCGAGTTGGTACCCCCCCTCCCTCCCGCGAAGTAGCTGGACCGCTCCACCACGATGGGCTGGTCCGAGCCCACCCGTGCGCCCACCCTGCCCGGCGCCACGACGGCGTTCATGTAGACGCTCAGGCGACCCCACGGGCGGATGGAGAAGAAGGCGACCTGGGGCGGGCCATCCTCTCGCATGAAGGTCACCTTCAGGTTGGCGGCGACCGGATTGGGGTTCATCCCCAGGAGCCAGCTGTCGATCCCCTGTCCAACACGTCCCTCGGCCAGGTACCAGCTCGTCGCCGTTCGGTTGGCGGCGAGCCCCCCGTGTCCCCCGGTCTGCCGGAAGTACATGGTGCGCTCCACGACGACTGGCTGATCGGACGAAACCATGGCCGAGAGTTCGGAGTCCGGGAGCAGTGTGTTGACGAAGAGGCTCTTCCTGGATGTGGGGGGCAACGTCACCGCCACGTCCTTCCGCAGCCCGTCCATCGTGAGGAAGGTGACGGTCGCGTGAGCCTCGGTGTCCTGGGGGTTCTGGATCAGGAGCCAGGTCTCAAAGCCCTCCCTTGTGTTGCCCTCCGCCATGTACCAGCGGTTGGATGGAGCGGCGGCGCCCACGGAGTCGTGCCCATCGGAGCGAAAATACATGGAGCGCTCGGCCAGCAGGGTAGCATCCGACTCCACCTTTATGGAGAGCTCGGAGCTAGGAACCACCTGGTTGACGTAGATGGATTTGCGAGACGACGGCGCCAGCACGACCTCCTGAAGCTGCCGTGCGCCGTCGGTCTTCATGTATGTGATCCTCGCCGCGGCCGGGGTGGGATTGGGGTTCTGCAGCAGCAGCCACAGGTCAAAGGGCGGCTGAGTGCTTCCCTCGGCGAAGTACCAGGTGCTCCTCGCCTGTGGGATCGGCGGTGCCGGGGGGGTCGGGCTCGGCTGGGTGGTGGCTCCCGGTGCAGGGCTTATCTTCGGCGCCGCGCCGGGCCTGGCGGCCAGGACGGCCTTGAAGGCGTTGACCCTCCCCGCTCCATAATACTCGTCTCGGCCGGGCACACCCAGGTCGTCGGAGGTATCCTGCAGGATCCTCACCACGTCTCCATTGGTCAGGCCGGGGTTCATGGAGAGGACCAGGGCAGCCACCCCGGAGACGTGGGGGGCCGCCGCAGAGGTGCCGCTGGCGGAGGCGTAGTCACCGTAGCTGGCCCCTCGCCAGAAGGTGCTGATGATCCCCACCCCCGGGGCGCTGATGCCCACGTAGGGATGGTGTTGCGAGAACTCGGGGGTGTTGTCCTCCTCGTCCGTCGCCGCGACGGCCAGCACCTGATCATAGGCGGCGGGGTAGATCACGGCATTATCCAGGTTCGCCGTGTTGCCGGCGGCGGCCACCAGTATGGCCCCCCTGCTGTAGGCGTACCGGACCGCCTGGGCCAGGGTCTGGGAGGCCGTGGGGTTGCCGAAGCTCATGTTTACCACCCTGGCCCCGTGATCCACCGCGTAGACGAGTCCCCTGGCGATGACCGAATCCGGGCCGACACCGCTGGCGTTGAGCACCTTGACAGGCATGATCCTCGCGCCCCAGGCCACGCCGGCGATGCCCGAGCTGCTGTCGGAGGCTGCGGCGACGATCCCGGCGTTGTGGGTGCCGTGCCCGCTGTCGTCGGCGGGGTCGGGATCATCGTTCAGAAAGTCGTAGCCAGGGACAAGCTTCCCGGCCAGGTTGGGGTGGGAGCTGTCGATCCCTGTGTCCAGGACGGCCACCACCACATCGGGGCTTCCGGGGGTTAGATCCCACGCCTGCTCCGCCTGGATCTTCCTCAGGTTCCACTGATATCTCCTGGCGGGCGGATCCTCCGGCAGCCTCGTCAGATCGCGCAAACGGTCCGGCTCGGCCCACTCCACCCCGGGATCCTCACGGAGCCTTCGGACGGTTTCGGCCTCCCTGCCCACGGGCACCTCGACTGCCAGCACTCCCAAGGGATCGATGCTGGCCTTGACCGCCACCGGGTAGTCGAGCCCCAGCCTGCCTAGGTCCAGGTGGGATCCCTCCCGAGGCCTGACCAGCACCCTACCCGGTGCAAACCCTCCTGCAGGATCTACTTGCAAGCCGGAGCCTTCCACGGACTGGGATGGGGACCCGAGTCGGCTGGAGGGAGGGCGCCAATCGCCCAGCCAGGAGAGAACGATCAGGGCCGCCATGGCCGCCGCAATGGCGGACGCCGGACAGATCATCTGGTGCCCATTAGGGGGCCGCAAAGGACCCACGGGGCGACGCAGACCCTGCCACAGGGCGCACAAACCCTTCTGTACAACCGCGTGTACTGCCCGCGACCTGCTTGATTCCATCCGGCCCTCGGATGCAGAGGAAGCGGCTAGGCTGCTACTCCCGCGAGGACTGGCTCCCCGATCGCCGTTCCAGCATGTAACCGAACCCTCGGACGTTCAGGATGTAGCTGGGCTCGCTGGGGTCCTTGTCGATCTTTCCTCGCAGTCGACTTACGTGCACCTTGACTATCTCCTGGGCTTCCTGCTCCGTGCAGTCATAGCCGCTCATGGCGCGAAGCAGATCGGCGCTGGAGACAACCTTTCCCAGATTGGTTGCCAGTCGGGCCAGCAGGCGGAACTCTCCCGGAGTGACGGGGACGAGCTCGCCTCGAACCCGAACCTTCTTTCGGAGCAGGTCGATCTCTAGATCGCGGACGGTTATGGTGGCGGGCTGGCCGGCATCGTTGCGGCGGCGCAGCAGGGCCTCCATTTGTGCAGCCAGCAGCTCCTGGTCCACGGGCTTCACCAGGTAGCAGTCGGCGCCGGCTCTCAGGGCCGAGGCCATCCATGCCGGCTCTGCACGCCTTCCCAGGGCGAGTATAGGGAGATCCGAGGAGGCATGGGCCAGGCGGCAGCCATCGAGGCCCTTGGCCATCGGGGCATCCAGATCCAGCAGCAGCAGCCTGGCGCCCTCGGTCCGGGCGATCTGGTCGACCCAGCTGCCCTGGAGGTCGCGCAGTGACACCAGGGAGCAGCCCAGCCGATCCGCGGCGGCGGTCGCCCTATCCACTATGTAGCCCTCAGAGAGAACGGCGACGATGACCTGTCCCATTGTGTCACCAGGAGGGATGAATGGAGACGGCTGAAGTCACGCCTTCACTCCAGCGGGCCCAGCACTTCCTCAAAGCCCTGCAGCTCCTCCGGCTTGAGCTTGACGTACAGGCCGCTGCCCTCCACGGCAACGGTCCCATCCGCCAGCAGGATCTGCCCGCGCGCCTCGACCATGCGACCGCGGTCCCTGGTCACCTCCCCCACCACCGTGATCTGCTGGCCCAACGGGATGGGCTTGCGATACTTCACCTCGAACTTGGCGGTGAAGGTCCAGTACCCGTGGATGAACCCGGCCCTCCCGATAGTCTCGTCCAGGAGGGTCCCCGCGATACCGCCATGCATGCGGTCGGGGTAGCCCTGATGCTCGGGCCCGGGTGTGAAGTGGGTCACCACCTGATCTCCTCTCTGGAAGAAGCTCACCTTCAGCCCAATGGGGTTCTCCCTCCCGCATACGAAGCAGTGGCGAGACCCGGGCTGTCGTTTCCCCAGATCACTCATCGGCCGCCTCCCGGCCCAGAACTCTCTTCAGCTCTTCGACCTTTTCCGATGGCAGGGTGTCCTTGGCCCTTCTGAATATCTGGCGCAGCCCCTTGGTCTGGACGATCGGGATCGGCGGGTTGGGCGCGACCTCGAGCCGCGCGCTGGGGTTGGTGAAAACGAGGATGGGCTTGGCCTCCAGGCCCGCGATCAGCTCCTCCGACCCATGCTTTCTCAGGTAACCGGCCAGCTGCCCCAGCGCCCTGTTCGCGTCGGTGAAGGGGTTGCCCAGCCCTCCCTCGGCAAGCCCACGCAAGAGGCCGCCCGCCAGGCTACCTCTGGACCAACGGCCATTCTGGAAGCGGATGGTTCCCCCATTGGACCTAGGCACCAGCACGAACAGGCCACCGGGCCCCACCACAAGATGGTCGGGGAGTCCCGGGGCGGCGTAGTTGAACATGGTGTAGCGATTGTCCACGCCCCTCAGCCCGTCGACCAGCCACTGATCCTGCCGGAAGCGCGGACCCCACCTTCGGGTGAAGCTGCGCCCAAAGGATAGCAGAAGGAAGGCGCCTATCAGGGCGATGTAGGCGAAGAGTATCGCCCCCTGGCCAAAGGTGTCGGTCTTGAGCGATGCCACGAATCCCACCACCAGCAGCCCCATCGAGGCCAGGTTGGCGATGTTGCCGATCTTCAGTCTCCCCCTGACATACTTCTTGTTTTCAACGATCTGCATTAGTCCACCTATTGAGATGCTAAGACGTATTCCACCGGCTGAGGAGGGGGAAGATCCTGCCCTTCCTCAGCCCCACAGGCTACCCCTCGAACCTTCTGAAGACTAGGCAGGCGTTCTGCCCTCCAAAACCGAAGGAGTTCTTGAGCGCCACTCGTACGTCCGCGCGCCTGCCCACCAGTGGCACATAGTCCAGGTCGCACTCGGGGTCAGGCTCCTCCAGATTGATGGTGGGGTGCACGAAGCCTTCGAACAGGGTGAGCACCGTTGCCACCGACTCAAGGGCTCCCGAGGCCCCCAAGAGGTGGCCCACCATGGACTTGGTGGAGCTGATGGGAATGCGATATGCTCGCTCGCCAAACACCCGCTTGATCGCCCTGGTCTCGGTCACGTCGTTCAGCGGGGTGGACGTGCCGTGAGCGTTGATGTAGTCCACCTCCTCTGGCTCTACCCCGGCGTCCTCCAGCGCACCAAGCATCGCCCGAACCGCCCCCTCTCCCTCCGGCTCCGGCGCCACCACGTGGTAGGCGTCGGCGGTGACCGCGAAACCCGCCAGCTCCGCGTAGATGCGAGCGCCCCGCGCCACAGCGTGCCCCAGCTCCTCGATGACCAGTATCGCCGCGCCCTCTGCCGGGACGAAGCCGTCTCGATGCGCATCGAATGGCCGACTGGCGCGCTTGGGGTCGTCGTTGCGGGTAGACAGCGCGCGGATGGCGCAGAAGCCAGCCAACCCCAGTGGGCAGATGGAGGCGTCGCTCCCTCCCACCAGCATCACGTCCGCGGCACCTCGGCGGACCACCTCCAACCCCTCCCCGATCGCCTGAGTGGACGCCGCGCACGCGGTCACCGTTGTAGAATTATACCCCTTCAGCCCCAGGATTCGACTGACCTGAGCCGCTCCCATGTTGGGCAACATGGCGGGGATGAAGAAGGGGCTCACCCGGTCCGCGCCTTTCTGGAGCAAAACCTCGTGCTCGTCGGTGATGAGCCCCAGACTACCGATGCCAGTCCCCAGATACACCCCCATCCGGTGAGCGGTCTCTGGTTGCACCACCAATGAGGCGTCCTCGAGGGCCATCCTGGCGGCGGCCACGGCGAACTGGCTGAAGCGGGCCATGCGGCGCGCCTCCTTGGCGTCGATCCAGTCCGCGGCCCGGAAATCCCTCACCTCCCCGGCGATCTGGCAGGAGAAGGGCGAGGGATCGAAGGAGCTCATCCGATCGATGTTGGTCTCGCCGGCCTTCACGGCCTTCCAGAACCGCTCGGCTCCCAGCCCCAGGGAGCTGACCACACCCAGCCCCGTCACCACCACCCTTCTAGGATGGCGCCCGTCCGACGGCTGGACGCTCTCGCGCGAGGGTTCAGCCACATGCAGAGGGTCGGCTTCCACTTGGCCTCTCTCTTCCTTATGTTCTTGAAAAGCTTGGTTGCCTGTCACAGCACCCTCCCCTTTGAGTCGGATCACATGGAGATAGGAATGCCAGGGAGCGGCGGCCGTGGGCCGACCGGGTGTGGTTGTCTGCCTGGACCTGTGAGGGTTCGCTCAGTCGGGCTGGCCGGCCAGTCCTGTGGCGATGGCCCGCACCAGCCTCTGCTCCACCGCCTGCCTGGCCACTCGAATGGCATTCTTGATGGCCAGGGCGTTGGACCGGCCATGTGCGATGATGACCACGCCCTTCACCCCCAGTAAGGGCGCGCCGCCGTACTCTGCGTAGTCCAGCCGCCGCTTCACCCGGCGAAAGGCGGGCTTCAGAGCGAGGGCGGCCAGCTTCGACGGCAGGTCTGCCGTCAGCTCCTTCCTCAGGATGTCGAAGAGCGCGGAGGCCAGGCCCTCGCTCAGCTTGATGACGACGTTGCCCGCGAAACCATCGCAGACCACCACATCGGCAACCCCGAAAGGGATGTCCTTCCCCTCGACGTTGCCGACGAAGTTGACCCGGGAAGCCTTCAGGAGGGGGCGAGTGGCCTGGATGAGGCTGTTCCCCTTGGTGTCCTCCTCGCCGTTGCTGAGGAGCGCTACCCTGGGAGAAGAAACCCCCAGCACCTTCTCCACGTAGGCGGAGCCCATCACCGCGAACTGCGCCAGGTACTCGGGCTTGCAGTCCACGTTGGCGCCGGCATCGATGATGAAGCAACTACCAGAGATGGTCGGGTAGACGGTACCGATGGCGGGCCTGTCGATGCCCTCGATCCTGCCAAGACCGAAGAGAGCTGAGGCCATGACTGCACCGCTGTTGCCGGCGGAGACGAAACCATCGGCTCGGCCCTCCTTCACGAGGGTGATCCCGATGGCTATGGAAGATTCTCGCTTCTGGCGAATGGCGGCGAAGGCGTGCTCATCCATCCCCACGATCTCATCGGCGTGCACGATCGGCAGCTTCAGGCCGGAGGTGCTGTGGCGAGCTAGCTCCGCCTCGATCCGCTCCCGGGGCCCGACCAGCGTGATCTCCAGACCGTACTCCCTGGCGGCGGCGACGGCGCCATCCACCACCACGGTGGGAGCGTGGTCCCCGCCCATGGCATCCAGGGCGATCCTCGGGGCAACCTCTGTCAACGGAAGATCTCCACCCACCTGAGCAGGCTTCCCAGGATCAGGTTCGGTCTCCCAGCGCCGAATTCCGCGCCGCACCTGGAGAAGCCCGTCGAGAAATGCAGGCCTGGTGGCCCGACAGCCAATGGCGGTAGTATAGCCCGGCGGGGAGCGGTACGCCAATAGCGAGGCGCCCGCTGGAGTAGGGCGGGCGCCTCGCTATTGGCGTACCTTGGTGCTGAGGGCTCACGGCCCTCCGCTAGATACCTCAACCACCGACAGGGCCGCAGCTGGAAGAGCCACCGTAGGACCCCGCCAACGACGCCCCGTTGGATCCGCCGGAGAAGCCGAAGACCGACATCCTGCGGCTGACATTCTCGCTGCTGCAGCGCGGACAGCGGATCTCCGACGATCCAGATGAGGTGCGAACGAGCTTCTCGAAGCTCTCACCACACTCCATGCAACTGTACTCGTAGATGGGCACCTGATCCCTCCCATGAGAAGACAGTCTGGACTAGAGCAGTATACGGGGCGGGGGTATCGCAGTCAATAGCTCGAGGAACGAGAAAAGGCGAGGGATCAAGTCTTGATCTCCCTCGCCTCTCGCGAACCCGAGCCTCCTGGAAAGGAGCCAGGGTCGATCCAGGCATCCCCCTGGCAGGGAATAAAGTGTTAGGCGCTACCCAACCGCACTCGGTTTTACCTCGCCACTCCGTTATTCACGGGATCCCATTCGGCGTCTCACGACGCCCAGCCTCGCGACCTAACCTCTATTGGCGCGTAGTATACGCCCCTGGGGTAATTATGTCAATACTCTTTTCGGCGAATGTTAATCTCCAGCGATTCTGACACCCCTCAACTGTTCAGCGAAAATGTCCTCCATGATGGAGACGGTGACGTTGAACGAGAGGGAGCAGAAGCGGTTGCTAGTATTGAACCAGGTGATCGGTGGGC